>Ga0207646_10000103_pt1 | contig 114312 bp, 50 predicted proteins | sample KBSK5502metaG_FD_184343 | JGI IMG/M metagenome (GOLD analysis project Ga0207646, IMG submission 184343) | Corn, switchgrass and miscanthus rhizosphere microbial communities from Kellogg Biological Station, Michigan, USA - KBS K5-50-2 metaG... | ecosystem: Host-associated > Plants > Roots >...
AACCGCAGGCGCACACCCATGGCAGCCTTCCAGACCCTGCTTGGAATCGGCAGCCGGCTACCGCCAACGACCTACGAGCAAGTCAGGGGCTCAGGCCTGGCCTTCCGGAGCTAACCGGATAGGCAGAAGCGTCGGATATCGCAATCCTGATGCGATTCATGTCGGATCGGATTCCGCCATTGCAGCAGCCACCGGGCTCTCCGGTAGGTCGGCCTGGTTTATGACGCTACTGGCATGCCACCATCGCCCTATGCAGTCGAACGTCCAGGAAACATATTCCTCATGTTTGGCGATTTCACTAACGTCTCCGTCCCGCCTATCTGCAATGCGACAGTACTGCTTTCCGGGAGCCTCATCCCAATCGAGCGGGCGGCCGTAGGCCTCCTCAAGACGACTCCGTTGTGCCCTAAGTCGATTGAAGAGGTCAAGGTTGAAGTCAGGGTCGGACGTGCCAATGTACAGTTCAACACTGAGTTTCTGGCCTAGCTGAAAGGCGACTGACAGCGGAATCCCGGCAATTGGCGACCGAATCCATGCCCAGTTTCCCGACGGTGGTTTGCGAGCCCGAGTCCATCCTGGATGTTCTTGCTGGATTCTTTCGAGGAAGCGGCTCCAGAAGCTGAAGTACAAAGCAGACTTCCCAGTAAGGGAAGTCGCCGTCTCGAGGCGCTTGACTCGATCCTGCCAATCATTGGGCTGCGAAACCAGCCGAAGATATGGCGCCCGCAAAGAATCCCCGATGTGGGCAACTTCGATGTCAATCCCAAAGAAGCGCAGACGATCCGCTCCTAGTTGGTTCAGCCAGTCGATCACTTGACGATGCTCGTCGCGCATCCGATTCGCGATCCACACCACAGTGACCGCCTCAGTGCCAGCTGCGTATGTGAGCAGCTGGCCTAGATGATTATGGTCAGATTGCTCAAGTTGATTCTCGACGATCAAGACCGCGTTGTTCGTGAGGTCGCGCCCGATTAGATCCAGACTAAAGCCGCCTACAGGGTGTTCCGAAGCACTGAACTCCAGATCGATGCCAAGGGCATCGGCAAGGTAATCAGGATGGTCACGTAGCCAGGGCGTAAAGTCGCGCGCCTCACTGGGCCATACCGAGCGCGGATCAACGTTCTGTAGCTTTCCAAGCTCTGGACGTCGGACTACTCCCTTCAGTCCGGCCGGCCTCGGTGTCGGATCCATTGCCACTCGGCGATCCTACTACCCCGGTCAGGTCACGGCATCCGGCGCATCGGGCTTCTCCGATAGTCCGACGGATTTCGAGCGCCCTGGTCTCGGTGCTGGCTCGGCATTAGTCAGACAATTGGTCAATGATTGCTCGTGCTCGCATCCGGTTGCCATATGACATCCCCGTCGCCCAAGGCCATAAGCAGACGCCGACCAGGACTCGCTGGCAGGGCTACTCGATTTTGGTGCACCCGCTACAGCAAGGTCAACTCGACGACCCGACCCGTGGCTATTTGGCTCGTCCGCGCACCCCCGTGGAAGTCGAGGGACTAGTTCAGCGCCGGCCCGTCGAGTTGCCCGTCTCTGGAATAACGATGAATGGGAGATCTCTCGTCCTTTGCAACATAGTCGTCATTGACTTCCTAGACATCGAGTTTGAGAGGCGTGTCGACGGCCTTCCAAAGGGAACTCAGGCGAACCTGGCAGCAGGTGTACCAACCGTCTTGGACGTATTTGATCTGGCCAACCAGTACTTGCGTTGGCTGCGCTCGGCGAGTGGTCTCGCAGTCCTTCGCGAAGTAGACCCGACTCGCCAGAGCTGGCGGATCGAGTATTTGACCGATGCCGGTGATGCTCTACCACAAAAGGAAGGAACGTTTCGGGCACGGAATTCGCACGGAGGCGATTTGCCTTCTAGTGCAATCTTTGAACCAACTTTAGAAGCTGCCGTTCAGAGCCTTGACCAACCGCCCCCTGCTGCTTGGGACCAACTCATGCTTGAGGCAGTCGATGAGCTGCCTGCGACCGGAACGGCGATAGTCTTGGCCTACGCTGCGTTTGAGCAGCTCATCAACGTCGTTATTACCCACAACGTCCCACCGTCGTACTCTTCCAAGAGACGCAAAACTCTGGTGAGCAACAAGAGAACATCGCCAATGGATCGGGCTGATCTGGTTCTGGCGGGGCTCGTGGGGCAGTCGTTGCGCAGCCAGCCCGATGGTTGGGCAGCGCTCGAAGAGTTGGCGGCCTTGCGCAACAAGTATCTGCATTACGGCATCACGCCAACCTTTTCAACCACGCCCCCGTGGTTTGCAGCCGGCCACCTCATTCGGCGAGCCTCGGAGGCGATGATTTGGCTAGAAGGTTTCCTGCCAGAGCACATGAGACGCAGGCGAGCCGTCACGGGCGTTGACGTCAAATATGACCTTCCGCATCCGAAGTCACCAGTTTTCGGAGCGTTAGGTGGACTCACCATTTTTCTCCCCAACGATCCCGAGCCCACCTCGATCAGCTCATAGCCGAGGCGCGGATGGTAGCGATAAGGCGCCAATATCGCTCGCGAGTTGGGGAGCTGAGCCAAATCGATGTGCGAATTCGCTGGCCATTCATGATCGGGTCGGCTAGGTTGATCGCCAGCCGCACACCCTTCTCTATACGCGCACGGCAAATGCGCTTTCCCAGTTTGGTCAATAGCATAAGCCTGCTGTCTTCGCCTTCCTCTTCCTCGCCGGGAGCCCATACGCTCTCCGCGCAGCAGGCGCTAGCCCGTGGAGTGACTGCGCCGCCGACGCCACAGGACCACGACAACTAGGATCAGCAGGAGCACTAGCACCGCTAGGCCGGTGATCAGCGCGATATAGCTGGTCCCGCCCGGTGGCATGCCCCCCGTCGCGGTGAGGATCAACACGTTGACGGAATCCTTGCCCACCAGCCCACGGCTGTCGGTCACCGTCAAGGTTACGGTGTGGTTCCCTGGCGTGAGGTCGCGGAGCGTGGCAATTCGCGCCCCGGTCGTGCGGACGGTGCCATCGACCGACCAGCTGAACTCCCTGTCAGCCAACCGCTCCTGCCGGTCGAACGCAGTGCCGAGCATGGTGAAGGGCATTGTCGCCTCGATTCGCTCCTGCGCGACTGGCTCGATGATGTGCACGGTGGGCGCCTTCGCGGCTACGGTGAAAGGTGCGGCCACGGCCGTTGCCATGTTCAAGCCATCGCTCACCTCTACGTAGATCGTGCCGGCGCCGCTCCCTGCCAGCTCGTCCGGGTTGATCGTCAGCTTCGAGCCTCTGAGATTGCGGCCTAGCGTGACGCGGGTCCGGCCGCCGTCCGGTGAGTACTGCACCAGTGCAAAGAGCGGCAAATGGGCCGGGCTGCTTGCGGTCCACGAGATCGTCTGCGTGCGCCCGACCGGCCATGTGGCTCCCTTCGCGGGCGCATCTATGGTGACAGTCGGCGTCTTCCCCGGCGCCTGACTGACCAGCACGCCTGCCTGCTGGCCACCGTGCAGAAGCGAAATCCGGGCCAGATTTGAGACGACCGGCACCGCCTCGCTAAAGGTAAACACGTGCCCATACGCGGCGGTATGAACGTCGACTCTGTGAGGCTCGAAGTTGTGGACGAACAGGACATTGCCATGACTGTCGAAGCCCTCCAGTGTGTAGATGTCGCTCGGATCATCCTGGGTTACGTGATCAGCAATGGGGTGATTCACGCTCGCCTGATATGCCGGGCCAAGCGTCGCGTGCCCGTTCGGCGCGATGGTCCCGCTGACCAGCAGGGCCGGCGGATCATCGGTGTCGTAGCTGCCCGGGGTGAAGTTGTTGAGCAGGATGCCATACGTGTACCAGGAGACCCACTCGCCCAGGTCGCAATTCTTGACTCCGGTGTGGATGGAGCAATTCTGGCCATAGCTCATGAAGTCGTGGGCGTGCGGCGTGCTGTTATACCTGTTGTCGCCCGGTGGGAGAACCGTCCACGAGCCGATGTCTGTGCCGTACGCGCCGATGCCGCCGTGGGGGATGGGAAACACACCGCACTCGTCGTTGGTGACGCCGTTCTCGCAGGCCCAGTGATCAAATCCGATGTTGTGTCCCAACTCGTGCGCCGCGTCGGCGGGGATGTCAGCCATGGCCCATGCGCCGGTGCCGCCGACCGTGGCTTTGCCTGTGGTAACGCTGCCGTCGGGAAGCATCGGATTGACTCCAAACGAGTACCGACATCGCGAATCGACTGGGACGATGCCCAGGGCGAAGTCCTCCTGGCTGGAGTCGTAGACACTATCTACGAGGCCAACGAGGAAGTCATCATCGTTCCCGCTCGCGTCGATGACAACATTTGTCGTGGGTCCCTCCACAACGTTGAGGGGGTAGAGGATGTTGAGCATGCGGAAGAACTCGTCGATCTGTCTCTGCGTCGGGGTCAGATTATTGACACTGAAGGACTGGCCCTGCTTCGTGCCCCTGTTGCACACATAGGTCCCGTCTACCGTAACGATGACCGGCGCGACGACGATGGTGGCCGTCGGCCTGAACGACAGGTGCAGCTCGAGCCGGTGGGCGTTCTGGCACTGACGCTCAGCAGTGTTGTTGCAATGTTCGGGGACAGCGGGCTGAGTGGGTTGCCCCCACTGCCCGCCAAACTGCCCGTCGTTGATGGTCACATCCAAGGTCAGATCCTGGGCCGTCCACGCTGGCTGGAGCACGAAGTCCCAGGTGCTACTCAGATCGAATTCGTCCTGGTCGATCGAGTCGCCAAATGGCACCTGGCTGGTTGGGGAATACGCGGAGACCGTAATGCCGCCGGGATTGAACTTGTGGGGTGCGGCCCCCGTCATAGGCGGCATACTCGTCGCCAAGGCGCAGCTGGGGCCGCCGCAGCCGGCCGGCCGCACCGTGGCCAGAGCCGGAACGTGCTGCAGTGCGCCGCCATAGCTATTGGCAGCGTGGGTGAGGATGGCGAAGACACGGACGAGCGTCTCCTTGCCCTGCACGAGCGCATCTGAGGGCGCGTTGACCACGTAGCCGTTTTTAGGGTTATCCGAAATAGCCGGCAGGTTGTTGGTGAGCCGCTGCGGTCCGCCATCAATCGTCTGGGTGACGGTATAGGCAGCGAGGGCCACATAGTCGCCCGCGTTCAGTATCGGCGGCGGCTTGACCGTGAACGTGACCGATGCGGAGGCGACGTGATGCTCGAAGTCTTCCGCTGTCACCGTCGCCGTGTTGGAACCGGCTCTTAGGCCGGTTGCTTGATCCAACTGGAGCCTGCCGCTGTACTGCAGGGAACTCATCGACGTGCCGTAGACCATCTCGACCGATGCGTGGGCGTTGAGTTGCGCGGTCAGCGAATAGATGGCGGAGTGCGGCCCTAGGGTGCCCATGACCTCCAGGTCGGTTACGTAGTCATTGAAATCTGGGCTGAAAAATGGGGGTGTGATGACCTGACCGGGTTGCGGCGCCGCAATCGTTACGGTCGGCGGCGTCGTGTTCTGCGGAACAGGGTTGAGTGGCAGCGTGTAAGTCAAGCCCGTCACGATGAAGGGCGAGGTTGGGCCAGGGAGTTCTATGTTCGGTGCATAGCATTGGGTGTAGTACAACTTCGCCTCAGTGATGACGAACGCGGGGGCGGTGAGCGTTAAGCCGACAAGGGGTGGAGTCCCCCCGCCACACGAGCTGTAGTCATGCGCCTGGTAGGCGTCCTGACCAAGCGGTGTGACGGAACTAAGCACGGCGACGAGGCCCAGCGCCGGTGGCACCACGCTCAGCGTGAACGTGGACTGCGGCTCATCGAAGGTGATGTGCATCACCGCACAATCGAATTCGCCATGGCAGGCGGGGTTCGTGGAGTTCGGCGTGCCGGGCAACCGGATGGCCTTCTGGCCGGTACCTGGGAGGGCGACAATCGACATTGGATGACCAGCTACGCCGTTATCGATGAACGTCACGCCGTGGTAGTGGTAGAGGTCGTTTTCGCCAACGTAAGTGCCGCTGAAATCGATGTAATCGACCATGCCGGGTTGAGCCCTCGCTTCGGTAGCGCCAATAGCGACATTCGCACAGGCGACGAAGGCGATGAACAGCAAACGGACGAACCCTTTGCGGTGGCTCATCTCTAGAGACTCAACAACCCGAATGCTGCGCAATCAGGCTCTGCTTGTCCATACGCAAGCGCAACCATAGGCACGGCCGAACGCGATCGCATCGGGGTCGGCCCCGGGGTGATTGGTAGGGGTTAGCCGTGAGCTACGCCTTCTTCGTGTAATAGTGCACTAGTAATCCGGCCGAAAACGGCCGCAGCCCCACGAACGGTTCGCGGCTCACTTCAGTTCTTGACGTAAGCGAACCACGAAGTCCTCCAGTGAAGCCTCGTAAAGCACCACATTTCGCTTGAGCCAGAAGAGCTTTTCCAGATCTGCAGGGTCCTTCTGGACGGCCCAGTGCTTGAACTGGTTGTCTCGCCCTTCCTCCGTCAACCGTCGCAGGATCACGCGCAGGTTCCAGTCCTCGAGCGAGTATCCGAGGAAAAGGAAACGACTCTTCTCGAAGAGTGCGGTGAGGGCCCTGGGGGGCAGCGGAATCGGACTGGCGAGGAAGTTGACGTAGTCGTCTTCCGTGATGATCACGGTGTCCAAATGCTCGTCCAGCTCAGGCGTCACTGCGCCATGCATCTTGTAGATGATCGTTCTGCCTGCGTAGGGCGAGAGGACGAACTTGTCCAGAAGAAACCTATCTCGATGGCCGTCGGTAGTTGTTGCATATACGTATGGCGCGCGGCCGGGGCCGACTTCGTGAGTGACCACAACGAAATCTCGATTTCGCCTCCGGAACGCTTCCTCAATGTGGTCGTCGTAGTTGGTGGTGACGACGCAGCGCAAGTTTTCGATCTCGGCGATAAGTTGTGCGGTCACATTGAGGTCGGCCTTCTGCTGCTCGGTGTAGAAACGCTTGCGCAGCAGCTCGTAAAGGTCGCCGCGGCCCAGAACGCATTCAACGTAAAACTGCGCCACCTTGGTCAATGCGTCGGCTTTGTCGCCGGGGTACGGCTTGATTTCCTCGCGCAGTTCATTTGCGAGGACAGTGCCGGCTGGCAGTCGGCTGGGTCCCGCCGGCACGCCCGAAAGTGACGCGCCCGCGCCAAGGAACGGGATGACCTTGCCTTCTTTCAGGCGAGCGGCGACGACCCCGAATGGGATCTTGTCCAGGTTCTGGCTAGCACCGTTGGTACCTGCCGGTGCTCCATCCGAAGGCTGAACGCTAGCCATCGTCAGGCGCGGCGTGAAGACCCGCCTGCGGCCGCCGCCCCACCTCTCCGGTGCCCGGATGAGGTACGGCCCGCTGCCTGACGCAGCTCCTCACTGTCAGCCTCCCAACCTCCTGCGCTGATGGAGTCTGCTCTGACTTAACCTGAGTGTCAATGACCTCACTTGACGAGCAGGGTGAGTCCAGATGCCGCGCGCATTCTGTAGTACTTCGTGTAGTTATCCAATCGACTCGATCTGGGAGCAAGAGGAATCCCTAACGCGTAGAGATTTCTGCTGGCAGCGTGGACCGAGATCTTGTCAAGTCAATCTCGACGATGTAAGGTCCGTCCTCGAGCACCGATCATCGGCACCGAGAGGAACGGGGAGCGATGTCAGGCTTTCTTCACCGGCCACCAGCGTTGGCCATGCGCGAAACCACTCTGGTGTTGGCGATCGCGCTCATCATCACGCTTCTTCCGTACAACATGGAGGTTCGCCCGGTGGCAGCCGCCCCGACGACGACGTTCCTCTGGGGCGCAGCCGTCTCTTCGTACCAGGTCGAGGGCGGCATCCACTGCCTGCAACCATCGTCGTTTCTGGCGCCTTTTACCAGCTGGACGCAGGCCGTCAGTCCGGGCGTCCCCTGCAATGACTACGACTTCTTCAACGGCAACTCGACGATCCGCGACCGCGTGGCGAGGGACACGAGCATCGCGGGACCTTCATTCACCATCGAACCGGCCGGCTACGCGGACCGGTTCTGGGAGCCGGCGTATTACGAGCGCGACTTCGACAACGCCCAGATGCTTGGGTTGAACTCCTTCCGCATCTCTTTGGAGTGGTCTCGGATCGAACCCAGCCGCGGAGTCTATGACCAGAACGCAATAGCCGCTTATCGGCAGATGCTGATCGAGATGCACAAGCGAGGCCTTACGCCGATAGTCACCCTGCATCACTTCACGCTTCCGATCTGGGAGCTGATGCCGCCACAGACTGTATGTGTCGTCGCCCCCTGTGGTGGCTCGCCGGACGATGGCTACATCAGCAGCAATCAGGGGTGGGACAACCCTGCGACAGTGACTGACTTCGTCGACTACGTGAATCACGTAGTTCCCGTGTTGAAGGACCTCGTCGATTATTGGCTTACGGTCAACGAGCCCGTCGCGTCCCAGGTGGAAGCCGGGTACGTCGGCGATGTGTGGTCGCCTGGCTTTCTACTCGATGGTCCAAGGTCCAAGGCAGCGTTGTTCAATCTAGTCAGCGCGCACGCCAGGGCTTATGACGCAATCAAGGCCATCTATGCGCAAGCTCCACCCCGCAATGTCACGGTGGGAGTCGCAGAGGCGATGGGCGCAGTGGTGCCTGCTCAAAACCTTGTCAGCAACGTGGTGGGCGATAACTCACAGGCCGCGAACAACTTCGACTACTTCGTAAACGACTTCTTCGTCAACGCGGTCGTGAATGGCATGTACGACCAGAGCTACCTGGACACCATCAACCAGGTACACAATCCCACCTACCATCCCGAATTCGCGCACAGGCTCGACTTCCTGGGAATCAACTACTACCGTCGCTTTCACGTCTGGCACGACAACATCCTGGCGCTGTCAGGCACAGGGTTCGTCGGAGGCGCCTTCAACAACAATCTGTACGGCGATCCCGAGCCGCACGGCCTTCTCAACGACATGGGCTGGGAGATCTATCCGCAAGGCCTCTACGACATGATCATGAAGGCGAAGAACAACTGGAGCATCCCGGTTCTCATCACCGAGAACGGGATTCCGGAGCGGAACGATCGCAATCGAGCGCCCTTCATCATCGCGCACCTGCAGCAGGTGCAGAGAGCGATGCAGGACGGGGCGACGGTGCTCGGCTACCAATACTGGTCGTTGATGGACAACTGGGAGCTGCAGTCCAACTACACACACGAGGCGCAGTTCGGCTTGTTTCATGTCGATCGAGGTCCCGTGGGGCCTGATGGAAAGCCGATCCTCCATCGGGAGCTAACCGAGGGCGCACTGGCCTACCAGCAGCTCATCCTCGAGAGTGAGGCTGCTGGGGGGACCGGGGCTCCAACGACCGTGGCTTTGAACATTGCTCAATCGAAGTTCGGCACCATCACGTCGGACGGGGCCTTTGTCGTGCCGCCTACCAGAACCCAGGGACGCTACTGGCAGGGTTCCGGCATCAACGTCTATCTCGGAAACCTGGACACCGACTCGAGCTTTTTCGGACTGATCGCGTACGGAACCTCAAACCTCGACTGGCACAGAGTTCAGCTGCTACACGACGGCCGCGGCTGGGTGATGCGCGAGACCTGGTTTGACGACGCAAGCGAGACGACTCTGACGCGCGACCACATCGTGACCTACTCGGTGGCGTCCGGCTGGCGTGGTAACTATCTCGACAACGGAGTGGTCCACGTATGGGCCGCCGCCCCCGTTGTGGGCGCAGGTCTCTGGCAGTGGGCGGCCGGCTCGTCGCCATGGGGCGGCGGTCAGTTCTACGTTGGCCAGCACGAAGGGCAGTACGACGGCAAGTACCTCACGTTTGCGACCATCGCTCCCGCAGAGGCAAAGCCGATCGGACCGGAGTGGCGCGAACTCAACCAAGTCGGCATGGGAACCCTGCTCCATCTCCAAGCCGGCGACGCGGACCCGGCCAACGGACTCGGATCGTTAGGGATCTTCAACCTCAATCTGAGCGTCTCTGGTTCGACCGCGACGACAACGGTCAGCAACTCCGGCGAATGGGCCGGTTCAAAGGCCAAAGAGATATTGGACGCTCCATTCGGCTACACGGGCTACATCGCGCATTCAGGTGATTGGATTTGGACCGCCAACCGAACCGACAGCCCGTCGTCCACGCTGCAGTTCCTCGAGCAGGACGCGCTATTTCGCGTGTACCCGGCGAATCCGCCGGTGATCGGCGGGATCCACGACCAGTACTGGAAGGAACACGACCCAACCAGCGTGATGCCGCTCGACGACTTCACGTATACGCCTCTTCAGGTGGTGCTCGGGGTAGTCACCCAGGCCGAGATCAAGTTCCAGGCGGGGGGTCGCGCTTACGACCTCATCGCGGGGGCGCCGATCTGCGCGTATGTCACGTGCACCGGCACCTGGACCGACATCGGCGGACGAGTCGCGACCCGGCTGTCCGAGCAGTTTCCGCCGCTCGTCAATCTCGGGCCCGACTTCACGGTTGAGGCAAATGCGTCAGGCGGCGCTTATGTGACGCTCGATGGTTCCAGCGGGTTCGACGTCGGCGGGCTCCCCCTCACTTACAGTTGGACCGGTGACTTCGCCACAACCTCGGCGATGTCTCCGACGGTATTTCTCGGTCTGTCGGCCTCGGGCGGACCCGCGGTCCATCGGACCTGCCTGACGGTATCGAACGGCGTCCGGAGCGCAACCTCCTGCGTCAACATCAAAGTCGTCGACACGACACCGCCCACCATCAAGTGCGGGATTGCCGATGGCGTATGGCATGCCACAGATGTCAGCATCGGATGCTCGGCGTCTGACATTGGTTCCGGCCTGGCCCAGCCCTCAGACGCCGCTTTCGCGCTGTCCACGCACGTGCCGGCACTAACCGAGACCAGCGACGCCTGGACCGACACTCGGACTGTCTGCGATCGCGCCGGCAACTGCGCCGTCGCCGGTCCCATCAAAGGCAGCAAGGTCGACAAGGCCCCGCCTGTCTCGACGATCGTCCAACCCGCCGCCGGCGACTACCTGCACACTGACACGCTCACGCTCAACTACTCCGTGGCCGACGAATCTGGCGTCCTCCGATACACCGTCACCCTGGACGGCTCTACCACCGTCGGGGGGGCGCCACTGACGAATGGGAGGTCCATTGACCTTCTGACCCAGGTCCCTATTGGAACGCATGTCTTCGCCATCGATGCCGCCGACGGAGTAGGCAACGAAGGTGTCACCACGGTCACTTTTCAGGTGATCGCCACGGCCGCCAGTATCAAGACCGACGTGCAGAGATTCGCAGCCGGCGGCGAGATCTCCAAGCCCGGTGCGGCGGAGAGCCTGCTGGCTAAGCTGAACGCGGCCGAAACTGCAAGCGGTTGCCGGGCGGCCTCGAACATATACCAGGCCTTCATCAACGAGGTCGAGGCACAAACCGGCAAAGCTATCGATCCCCAGGCTGCGGCGACACTCATCGGGGATGCGAACTACCTGATTCAGCAGTGCACCCCCGTAACGCCCGTCGGTGTCGGACTCGGCGTGGTCGCGAAGTTGTGAGGATCAGCCCCTGATTGGGCGCTGGAATGGGGGACTAAGGCGGTTCTGAAAAAGGAGGGCCGAGCCAGATGGATCGACTGGTCGCCAATCAGCAGCTGAATATCAACGATCAACTGATCTCGAACAACGGCAGGGTTAACCTGGTCATGCAAAGCGACGGCAACCTCGTCCTTTATCGCACGCTCTTCGGACTTGCGCTCTGGGCCTCGGGAACCGATGGCCGGCCCGTGGATCACGCCATCATGCAAACAGACGGCAACTTCGTCGCCTATTCCGCGGTCGGCGCGCCGTTCTGGGCCAGCGGGACCGATGGGAATCCGGGGGCGTGGGTAGTGCTTCAGGACGACGGCAATCTCGTCGTGTACAGCTCGGCCAATGTCGCCCTTTGGGCATCCAACACCGTGCAGGACTGGGCTTCTCCGACTGTCAACTACAACGATGCGCGCGGCTACGCATTCGACGAGACATCAGAGTCGTGGAAGCAGATGTGCATTGCCTTTCCGTGCTTCGCCGCGCTGCAGTGGCCGGGCTACGCCAGCCTGGTGATCGACAATGTCGTCATCGACGGGCAGCAGGTCGTGATTCAGCTGTGGAAGGGATGGTGCGAAAAGTTCCTAGGAGGCATCGGCAACTTTCCTGGAGGTTTCGGGGCAGAGGTGGGCGTCTACCGCCGCATCCCTGGCAAGCTGCGCCCCACATCTCTTCCATTTCTGCCGCCGCCGCTCGCCGCGTTGATCTTGACCAGCCTCGCTAACCTCACCGACAACGACCTCTGGTGGCCTTTTCCCGAGCTAGGGGCCAACATCGAGATGGAGATGGTCAATCCGGTGACTGGCCAGACCTTCACCACCGATGGCCCGCAGCAGACGTACTGGTTGACCAAGTGGATGTCGGAGGTCAGCTACGCCCGCTACGTCATCGACCAGCTCGGCAAGACTCCCGGCAACCCGACGGACTACATACTCAGATACAAGATCAACGGCGTCGGCTTCCAGCCCTGGGGCGGGCCAGCCGGCGGCTGGAGCGAACTCTATTCGGACAACGACAACCTGACCTCGCTGCGAGCCGTGCCCAACCAGGACGGACGCATTGAGGTAGTCGGCGTCAACTCACGCGGCAACATCTGGCACACGTGCCAGAACAGACCCAGCAACGGTTGGACCGGCGGCTGGAGTGAGCTCTATTCGGACAACGACAACTTGGCGATGCTCGACGTCGCGCCGGACGCAGACGGCCGACTAGAGATTGTGGGGGTCAACTCGAACGGCAACATCTGGCACACGTGGCAAAGCACGCCGAACGGCGACTGGGTGGGCCACTGGGAGGAGCTTTATTCGGACAACGACAAACTCCGATCAGCGCGGTTGGGTCGCAACGCAGATGGCCGGCTCGAGGTCTTCGGCGTGGATGGCTCTGGCCACATCTGGCACACATGGCAGACCCAACCAAACGGCGGCTGGGTGGGCGCCTGGGAAGAGCTCTACTCCGACAACGACAACCTCACAATGCTTGACGTCATCTCCAATCAGGATGGGCGCTTAGAAGTCGTCGGGGTCAACTCGCTGGGCAACATCTGGCACACATGGCAGTCCACAACCAACAATGGTTGGGCGGGCGGCTGGGAAGAGATCTATTCGAACAATGACAACCTGACGTCGCTGCGCCTGGCGCGAAACGCGGATGGCCGCCTCGAAATCTTCGGAATCAACTCGCGAGGCAACATTTGGCACACCTGGCAAACCCAGCCGAACAACGGATGGCTGGGGCACTGGGAAGAGCTGTACTCGGACAATGACAATCTGGCCATGCTGACGGTCGTTCCCAACGCCGACGGCCGATTGGAAGTGTTTGGCGTCAATTCCAACGGCAACATCTGGCATACGTGGCAGGTGACGCCCAACGGCGGATGGCAAGGTGGCTGGAGCGAACTCTATACGGACAACGACCATCTCACGATGGTGGATGCCGTTCGCAATGCTGACGGCCGGCTAGAGGTATTTGGAGTAGATCCCGCTGGCCATATCTGGCACACATGGCAGGTCACCCCGGGTGGCGGATGGGTGGGAGGTTAGCGTGTTAGATCGCCGCCATGTCCTTGTAGCGATGGAGGCGAAAATTGCGCGAGGAGCCTCGACATGGGATCTCCCCGAGAACCGGGAGGAGTGCGAGTTCAACGGCCCAAAGAGGATCGTGGCGGCACCGGCCGAATTTCGGCTCGCGCGTCTTATCCCCATGGACGCGGAACCCGATCGTCCTGAACAACGGCGTGGCGACAGTCGTCAGGGACAGTTCGCGATCAGGTACTTCGCGTCCGCGATGATGGTCTGAGCGGCAACCGTGGAGACATGCTTGTCCGCCTGGGCCTGGAGCAGGTTGATCAGCGCCTGATAGATCGAGTCGGCTGTCGCGCAGTCACCCGCGGCACGAGCTTTGGCGGCCGCCTCGAGCTTCGCCAGCAGAGGCTGTCCGTCAGCGAGTGTGATGTCACCGCTCGCGACAAACGCGTTGACGTCACCCTCGATGCTGGTCGGAGTCGCGACTACCGTGAATGTCACGGAGCTCGAGCTTCGATTTCCGAGCCGATCGATTGCCACCACGCTGAAGATGTGCGCGCCGAGCGACACCTCCGTCAGAAGATTGATCGCCTGCCCTGGCTGAAGCCCGTGACCGTCAACGGTGCTCGCGCCGTCCAGCGTGGGCACGAACGAGGCGACTCCGGACCCTGACCCATCGCTCACGGAGTAGTCGAGCGTGAGGGTTGAGCTATGCGAGTATTGGGTCGCGGCGGGTTGGTTGATCACGATCGTCGGCGGCGTGTTGTCGAGTGTCAGATTCGCAGCGTTGGCAGGTTCAACGACTCCTGTCGTGGTGTCCACGGTCCAGTACTGAAGGGTGTAGGCGCCGTCGAGGCCGTCGTTGGCGTTCAAATGCACGACGCACGGATTCGTCGCGCAAACCGTCGCGGCCGGCGCGGCAGTGCCTGTCCTCCAGTAGCGTTCGTGCACCTCGACGCTGTCTGATGCGTGTCCCGCGGGTGGGGCGCCGGCCAATGTAAGGCTGGTCGCACTGGTGACAAAAGTCGTTGCGCCGGAAGGCAGGTTCGGCGGGCCGACGGCCAGGCTTGTGGACGGCGGCTGGGGCAGGGGATCGTCCTCTATATGGAACGTCACGCTGCCGCATGGGCAGAAGGTCTCCATCGCATCATCGCCCGCTGACATGTGAGGCTGCAGCTTCTCGGTATAGGTGCCGCCGACCCCGTAGTTCTGGGCTTCGGTGAAGATGTGCTCGACCAGTCCGATTTCCTGGTTTGGTGCAAAGAACTCGTGCTCTACGCCTCGCACGAAGACCCTTAGCGGCTGGCCGGGCAGCAGCGTGACCTCGAAGGAGTTGTTGACGTCAAACCCGGGACATCCGCCACCGACCACCTCTGAAAATGACCGGATCGAGTAATCGCCCGGCTGGATGCCCGAGTTGAACGGAGTGCACACAGCCGAGATGTCGACCCCCTGGTCCGGACTGAGCAGATACGAGAACTGGTCGCCGACGATGGTCGACAGCGACCACTGCCCATCGAAGAAGTAGGTCGTGCAGCTGAGCAGGCAGATGGTGTAGGTCCCGTCCATCGGATTGTCGACGTGGAAGCTGTCGATCACCACCCGGACGCGCCGGGGCGCCGCGGCGGCCAGCTTGCTCCACGCGACCAGCACGGAGGTCCCAGCCCCAAACAGATGGTTGCTGGGCTCCGTGAAGTTGCTGAAATCAAAGTCGACGTTGACCCCTGGGTGGGCCGGGTCGCTGCTCGGCGTAATCGCTGGTGTCACGCGGGTCATGCCGTAGGGCAGTGGCCGGTCGATCGTCTGCCAGATCAACGAGTAGTCGCCTGCCGGCTTGGCGGGCGCTGGCACGAACAGGTGGTAGTTGTGGTCGGCGAGCGGCTGATACCAATCGAGACCGAACGGGCAGCCGGTGAGGAGGCCAAAGCAGTTCTCCTGCTCGCGCGCCTCGCCCCCGTCGCTCGAGGCGTAGATGTCGGCGCGGCTGGTCGCGACGGGCAGCGAACCCAGCCCAGGCATGGTTGCGGGCCAACCGGGGCGTGGGGTGGAGGCGCCGCCATATGCGTCCTGCGCCTGGTTGCGCAGCGACATCACAAGCCGTGGCGGGTGGATTTCAGCGCGGTAGCCTGGCGAGTGGCCACAGTCGAAGATGTAGGCGCCTTCCACGTGCACGCGGTCACCCTGCCGCGGCAGGGCCCAGCTGGGAAACGACCCGAACTCCCACTCCACCTCGATCCTGCCGAGCTCGTTGGACTCGCCCGTATGGAAGTTGCCGGGGCTCGCGAGCATCCCCTGGTACTGGCTATCCGGATAGATGAAGAAGTTGGAGTCACTCGTGTGGTGGTCCCAGAGCGTGTCGTCACTTGCGTACTTCGAGTACGTGACCTGGCCTTCGATAGTCGTCGGATCGGACGAGCCGGGCACGTACGTCCAGTGAGGCGCAAGGATTCCATTGCCGACGCTCGAGCATGTGCTCGATGCGCTCGTGATCGTAGATGCACTCTCCGGAACGCGCGGAGCCGAATCGTCGAAGCACGTGTAGTGCCCGTTTGCATCGACGCTGTCAGGATTCGGAGTGCCGGTCGAAGTCTGGCATGGCGGCGCTGAAGGGGCTGCCAACACTGTTGGAGCCGAAACAGTCCACGGAATCACCACAACGACAGCCAGGACGATGCTCGTGCGGCGGGCGACTACGCCTGACATGGACCCTTCGTGACCTTTCTATGCACCCCGTGATGGGCATCGTGGATGAGGCTTGCGAGTCGGCGCCGGTAATCTATGGGTCCCGGCTGCAACTGTCAAGCAGTTGCTTGATAGTGACCTTCTGGCTCCGCGTCAATCAAAAACAGGTACTTTCCACCTAGCCCGCCAAGCTGCGCCGGCCTACCGTCAGTGGGCCACGACCATGACAGCGCCCTTCACAAATGCTCACACAGCGCAGTTAAAGAAGTGCCACTTGACAGGCTGTTAACGCGGACAGAAGATGCCGTCCTCACCTGGGAGGGAGCACCCGTCGGCGTGGACAAGACAAGAGCGACCGTGGGCCTGATCCGCGAATGCCGTCCACTTTTGGGAGGTTTGCGCTGAGACCGGTACTCAAGCTCCTGCTCACCTCAGGCGGCATGTCGGTCGCAGTGATGCTGGTGCTTGTCGTACAGAGCGTCGCGACGTACAGCTCAGGAGCCCATCTCTCCAACCCCAGCTCGAATCAGGCAGCCGTCGGGCCAATCAAAGTGACGCATCTCTACGGCGTCACGGTCGACACCCAGCACGGTGTCGCAACGCTTACGTTCACGCCGTTCACGTCGCCCAAAGTGGCATCCGCATTCGGTGCCCAGTACGGAATGCAGCTGGTCACCTTTTCCCCGTCGTTCGGCCGCTTCGTGTTCACGCTGCCTCAGATCCGAATCGGGCCCGGACCTGGACCGCACACGTCGACCGTCTACTTCCCACCCTTTGCGACCAACGACGACATAAGCCTCTATCTGCAGCGCAACGGTATGCAGGTCCAGGTGTGGCAGTCGCTCGATGACGCGAGCGGCCGCGTGGCCGTCGTCCTTCTTCCCCAGATCAGGCCGGTGCTCGTCGACGGGCAGCGCGGGGTCTGGCGCGCGACAGCGCCGCCGAACCTCGACCGCAGCCGGCTAGATGCGTGGGCGGCGGACAACGGCGTGCAGATCATCAGCTACGATCCTGCGACCGGGGTCCTCTTGATCCAGGGACCGCGTCCCCGACCGGTCCTTGTTCGCACCGTGGTTCAGAGACCCGCGCCGGTCGTCAAGACCACGACCAGCACCAACCCAGCGACGAGCAAGCTCTACCTCGCATTCAAACCCGGCACGACCTTTTCCTCCGCGCAGCAGGCCGTGCAGCAGGCGGGCGGACAGATCACCAGCTTCAACGGCAGCAGCGAGACCGGCGTCGCGACCGTGCCCGTCGGCCAGGAAAACGCCGCCACCACCGCGCTCTCCGGCTCACCGCAGGTAACCTGTGTCAGCGCTTCGTCGACTGCGTGTCCTGGCCAGCAGGCCATAGCGTCGCCAAGCCCAAGCCCAAGCTCATCGCCATCACCATCGCCACAGCCCAGTCCGCCAACGGACGCGAGCAGCGGCGCCACACAGTCTCCCGCCCCGACCACCACGACCGCCACCGGCAGCGGATGGACGACGACCGACGTCACCGCGCCTGCCGCCACCACAAACTCGCCAGCCCAGCTCATCGCCACACCCGCGGACGGCCACGTCTCGCTGACGTGGACCGCGATCACAGGGGCGCAGAGCTACCAGGTGTTGCGCGCGACCGGGACCTCTACACCGACGATGGTCGCCACCACGACCGCGACCTCGCTAACCGACGTCGGCGGCGCTGCGGGCACGCAGTACTCGTACAGCGTCGTGCCCGTGCTCGCGTCTGGTGCTGACGCAACCCAGACGCAAACAGCAGTCGTCACATGGGCCGTGGCCACTTCCAGACCGGTCATCTTGAAGACCGACCCCGCAACCGGCACGCTTGGCGGCTCGGTTGCCCTCAGCGTCGAGGTGCGGTCCGGGGATGGCGCTGGCACGGCGGCATGGTCGGTGGTTGGCCCTTCGGGAGCCACGACGCCTATCGGTCATGCTCAGGCGACCGCAACGGCGGCGGATCCGTTGACCTGGACCGCGCAAGTGGTCTGGGATTCGCGGCAGGTCGCGGACGGCGTGTACACGTTGGCGGTGACGGTCGCGGACGGATCAGGCCATTCGTCGCAGATCGCGTCGATGGTGCGTGTCAGCAACGCCGCGCCCGCGGCGCCGACGGCGCTCGGCGCGACTGCGACAGGCACCACGGTGGTGCTGACGTGGCAGCAGCCCTCGACAGCCAACGGTGCGGCCTACCTCGTGCAGAAGGACACCAACGTGGAGCCGGTCGGTGCGGTGGCCACGGGCTCCCTTTCCTGGACCGACGACAAGGCGGGCGGAGGCGAGCACACCTACACCGTGACGCTCGAGGACGAGTACGGCCACAAGAGTGCGCCCGTGACGACGACCGCGACCGTGTCGACGAGCCAGGCATCAGATGCCGCGCCTTCGCTCACGGTGACCCTCCCAAGCGGCCATCAGGTCGCGGCCGATGGCGCCGTCGACGACCGCGTGATCCTCGTCACTGACGCCACCGCGGCGAGCGGCGTGCACTTCCAGAACGCGGTCGACGGCGTCACGTGGGCGCCGGTGCAGGGCACGATGTCGTGCAGTCCGCAGTGCACTCTTGATTGGAACCTCGCGACACTGCCGCGCGGACACTACTCCGTGCGCGCGGTCACGCCGGCAGGCGCCAGCCTCGCGCGAGACTTCGTGCTGCCGAGCCGAGAGCAGCTGCCACCACCGACGACCCCGACCGCTCTCATCACTCCCTTCGGCGTGTCGCTGCGCTGGACGTCAGGCCCCGCCGAGCTCGTGAACCGTTACGCGGTCAGCCGCCGCAACGGCGGCGACTGGGTGCTGCTCGAAAGGGTCACCGGCACGGATTACCTGGACCGCAGCGCCGCACCAGGATCCAACCAGTACCGCGTCCAGGCCTACAGCTCCGACGGCGCCCTCGGCTCGCCGTCGCAGGTGACGACCATCGTCGTCCCGACCGTCAACCGAAATTCGGTCTCCAACGCCGGCCAGAGCCTTGCATCACCCAACGGCCTGAAGGCGCTTTCAGGCGGAGGCTACGTGACGCTGATGTGGACCCCCATGCATGAGGCGAACGGCTACATCGTCGAGCGCGCGTGGCAGGCCGACGGGCCCTTCAGCGAGACAGGCCGCACCGGTGAAACAGTGTTCCGCGACACCTCGCCCATCGGCGCGATCGCGTACTACCGGGTGCGCGCGTTCCGCGACGGCCAGGATGGCGCTGCCTCCGAGGTGGTAATCGCCACGTTGCTCCCGGCGCCGCAGGCCGGCGCGGCCGCCTCGCCATTCGTCGTCGCGTCTGGCGGGCAGCCGGCGGCGCAGCCCACGCCCGGCGCAATCGTCCTTGGAAGCAGTTCCAACCAGGCCGCTGCGGGCGCGACGCTCAACGTCCTCGCTTCAGGCGACGCTTCCTCGAGCCTGGCCTCCGTGCAGGTACAGGCGCTGCAGTCCGGTACCTGGTACGCGATCGGACAGCTGCCCGCCCTGCTGAGCGGACACACCTGGACCGCGGCGGGGACGGTGGTCACGAGCGGCATGGCCGAAGGCACCTACCAGGTCCGCGCGGTCGCGCTCTCCTCGAGCGGCGCGCTCTTGACCTCGACCGCGCCCTCCAGCCTGGACATCGTCCATTCCGTGCGGCCCGTGGGCGGGCTTACCGCGACGATCTCCGGCGACGTCGTGCGCGTGACGTGGACGGCGACCAGCGGCGCCGCCTACAACGTCTACCGGGCCGGCGCCGACGGCGGGTTTGCGCTTGCGGCGACCGGGGTCTTGGGCGGCCTGTTCGAAGACAGCTCGCTGGCCGGGTCGCGGGCCACCGGTTATGTGATCACGGCCACGGACTCGTTCGGCAATGAGAGTGCCTTCAACCAGCCGCAATGGGTGACCACGCCGGCGGCGTGGAACACGGCGGTCCCGACCGTCAGCGTCCTCACTCCGGACGCCACCGAGCGGCCAGACCAGTCCGCCATCGACCTGGCGGCCCGCATCTTCTCGCACAACGGGATCGCGGCGGTCGACCTCTCATTCGCTCCCTCGGGCACGGGGGCCTGGCGCTCCATCCTCGGCTTGAAGCCGGCCGCCCCGCCGACGCCCGCGGTCCCAGGCGCACCCATCTTGGCGGTGACAGGCGTTGGGACGTGGGCGACGACGTTGACCACGAACGGTCTCGCCGCCGGGAAATACGACCTTCGCTTCACCGCGACCGACACCGCCGGCCGCGCCGCCCAACAGGTCACCACGTTCTTCGTTGGCGCGGCAGGCGCGCGGGGCCCTCCAGCGGCGGGCTTCAACCTCACCGCCACGCCAACCCCGACCGGCATCCACCTGACCTGGACCGAGGCAGCCGGAGCTGTTTTCCAGGTCCGTCGCGCATACGGAGACAGCGCCGCCTTCTCGTCGTACTTCACGACCTCGGCCAGCTCTTACGACGACACCGCGATCATTCCCGGCTCGACCTACCGCTACCAGGTCGTACGGCTGGGTCCGCCCCCGGCTTTCACCGCCATCCAGTCAGCCGTCGCCGCCTCCTCGTTCGATGCGAGCGGCATGGCCGGCTCGCCCGACGGGTCATTCGCCGTGAGCCTGCAGCCCGCGGCCAGCCAGGGGCTCGCGGTCGACATCCGGCCCGTGGCAAGTCCTCCCGCGCTCGGCGCCGGCATGACCGCCGCCGGATCCGTCTACGACATCTCGGCCACGAGCCTGTCGAGCGGCGAATCCGTCCACCAGCTCGACCAGCCGGCGACTATCACATTCGCGATCCCGAGTGGCATGACCGAGGTCCAGGCGAACAGCCTGTCGGTGTTCCACTGGGACGCTGCCACCGCGACGTGGGTCCGCGAGCCGACCACGGTCGACTGGGCGCACCGCAGGCTCGTCGCCACTGTCACGCACTTCAGCATCTTCGTAGTGGGCACGACCAGCGTGGTCGTCACCGACGACCAGACCGGGGCGACCCTTACCGTCCAGCCCGACGGCGCAATGGCCGGCAACATCCTCGTCACCGACGACAAGGGCAGCGCACCGCAATCCTTCGCCGCCCCCACCGTGTCGCTGGAGATCGACTCGGGGGCGCCCGCACAGACGGTCGTGGTCACTGGCGTGATCAACCTCGGAGCCGCCAGCTTCGTCGTCAAGCTCAGCGACACCTACGCGGGGTCGGACCCGACGGTGACCCCGAGGGCGTCCATCCAGGTGTCCGCCGCGACGATCACCGCCAGCAGCGTCGACTTCGAAACCACCGCAGTCTCCAACGCGACGCCCGCATTCGGCGTGGGCACGGGGACCGCCGACGTGGTCACCGGCACGACCGCAACGGTCGCCATCCTCGGCGCCACGACCATCACGACGACGGGAGACGTGACGCTCGCTGCTTCTTCCACCGTCACCACGGTCTCCAGTCCCGCGAGTCTCGGCATCGGCAGCGCGGACGTGGCCATCGCGACGTCGACGGTGAGCGGCGCGACCGCCACGACGCAGGTTTCCGGCTCGAGCGCCATCAACGCTGGCGGCAACCTCAGGGTCTCCGCGACAAACATGACGAACGTCACCACGACCGGTGACGCGTCGGCGGCGCCTTCCGGCGCGGGCGTTGCCGTGGCCACGGTGCTGACGCACACGAAGTCGTTTATCGACAGCACGGGGGCGATCAGCGCCAAGACCGTGACCATCACCGCCGACAACGGCAACGCGCTGACCACGTCGGCGAAGGCCAGCTCCGGTGGCGCGACCGCCAACAACAAGACCCCGAGCCAGTACACGCAGACGCCGAAGAACGCGGTTGGAAACGCGGCGACCAGCGCGGGCACGCTCGCGGTGGCGGCTGCGATCGCCTTCAACTACGTCGGCAACGACACCGCCGCCTACATCTCCGGTCCGTCGGTCACCGCGACCGATGCGGCGGGCATCCTTGTCCACGCCGCCTCGACCGACAATTCCCCGGCCACCGCAGACGGCAGCACGGTGACGACCGCGAACACCGCGAGCCAGGTCGGGATTGCGCTGGCTGGCTCGGTCGCCGATGTGGTCAACCACGCGTATGTCGGCGGCAGCACGAGCCTCAGTGCGCAGGCAGTGACGGTCGAGTCCTCGATGCGGCTCACAGGCGCGGGCGCCGACTCAACGGACTCTTACACCTCGACCGCGACCTCCGGTGTGGGGGACGCCTCCAAGGTCGGGATCGCCGGGTCGCTCGCCGTGACGTCGGCCGGCATCGACCGCTCGGCACTGATCAGCGGCGGCGCCGTCGTCAACGCGCCCGGGGCTTCGATCACGCTGCGCGCGGCCTCCGCGGCCGGCACCAGCGCGTCGGCGAAGCCGGCCACTGGCGCCAGCACAGGCGTCGGCGCCTCCGTGGCGCTTGACATCGCGAATGACAGCACGGTTGCGGGCCCCGCCGACACGTCGACTTTGACCGGCGTCAAGGACCTGTCGGTGTCTTCGACTGCCAACGACCAGGCGACGACGGTGGCGATGCAGGGAGCCCCTGGCAGCGGGTCCGTTACGCCGGCAGTCGCCATCTCCATCTCCAACATGGCCACCCGCGCCGATGTGGGCCAGGGGGCGGCGACGGTGCTGAGCGGAGCGCTGAGCGCGGTCGCCACCCAGACGGTCTCGGTGACGACAACCGCCGGGTCGATGGCGACCGCCGCGGACAACGCCGTGGGCGCGGCCATCGCCCTGACCTTTGCTGGTCACGTGGTCGAGGCGCTGGTCAACCGCAACCTGAATGCGACCGCCGCCAGCCTGAACGCTGCCGGCCTGTCGAACACGAGCACGACCAGCCAGGCCTCGGCCTCGGGGGCCCCGGGCGTGGGCGCGGCGGGTGCGCCGGCCAGCGTCGACGGCCAGGTCGGGGGCGAGCAGGGCTACGCCAACGGCCAGGCGGCGAGCAACGGGGTCTCCGGCACGGGCGCGGTGCAGGGACCGTCGGCCTCGACGTCCGCGGGCGCGGTGGCGGTGGCGGGCGCGATCTCTCTCAACGTGCTCGGGGCGAGCGCCCAGGCGGGACTGGCCGCTGGCACGCTGGACGTCGGTCTGGGTGCGGCGAGCTTTGGCAGCACCGAGCAGGCGAGCGCCAAAGCCACGGCCGACGGTTCGGCGGTCGCCACCGGCGCGGCTGGAGTCGGTGTGGGCGTGGCCATCGATTACGCCCGAGTCCAGAACCAGGCGCTGCTGGCGGCCGGGTCGACGCTGAACGCCGGCAGCCTGACCATGAGCGCGAGCCAGCCGGGCCAGGACGTGTTCGACTCGGAGGCCAGCTCGGGCGCGGGCGGCGGCAAGGTCTCGGTCGCGGGCAGCCTGGCGATCGAGATCGTGAAGCTGACGACCAGCGCCGACCTGGCGGGCACGGCCAACCTGAGCGGCAACGCCGCGCTGTCGGCGACCGCCTCCTCGACATCCACGGCCAAGGCCGAGCCGGACGGGATCGGCGTGGCGGAGACGGGCAAGGGCACCGGGGTGGGGGTGGCGGTGGCCCTCAACCTGGTCACCGACCAGACCTCGGCCAGCCTGCTCGGTGGACTCAACGGCGCAGGCAACCTGTCGCTGAACACAAGCACCACCGACGCCATGAGCACCGAGGCGCGGATGGGAGCGCAAGACGCCGCTGTCGACGTCACCCCGGCGGTGGCGCTTTCCGTCTCCAACGTCATCACCGAAGCCGACGTGGGCGTAGGCGCGGCGACAGTTCTCACCGGTTCATTCACCGCCGGCGCGTCGCAATCGGCCACGGTCACCACCAATGCGGGTGCTGTGGCGACCGACGCGGGCAAGGCGGCCGTGGGCGTGGCCATCGCCCTCACGTTTGCCGGCCACAACGTGGAATCGCTGGTCAACCGCAACCTGAACGCGACCGCCGCCAGCCTGAACGCGGCCGGGCAAACAAGCACGGCCACCACGAGCCAGGCGTCCGCCTCAGGCGCCCCGGGTGTGGGCGCGGCGGGTGCGCCGGCGAGCGTCGACGGCCAGATCGGGGGCGAGCAGAGCTACGCCAACGGCCAGGCGGCGAGCAACGGGGTCTCCGGCACGGGCGCGGTGCAGGGACCGTCGGCCAGCACCTCGGGAGGGGCGGTGGCGGTGGCGGGCGCGATCTCCCTCAACGTGCTCGGCGCGAGCGCCGAGGCGGGACTGTCCGCTGGCACGCTGGACGTCGGTCTGGGTGCGGCGAGCTTTGGCAGCACCGAGCAGGCGAGCGCCAAAGCCACGGCCGACGGTTCGGCGGTCGCCACCGGCGCGGCTGGAGTCGGTGTGGGCGTGGCCATCGATTACGCCCGAGTCCAGAACCAGGCGCTGCTGGCGGCCGGGTCGACGCTGAACGCCGGCAGCCTGACCATGAGCGCGAGCCAGCCGGGCCAGGACGTGTTCGACTCGGAGGCCAGCTCGGGCGCGGGCGGCGGCAAGGTCTCGGTCGCGGGCAGCCTGGCGATCGAGATCGTGAAGCTGACGACCAGCGCCGACCTGGCGGGCACGGCCAACCTGAGCGGCAACGCCGCGCTGTCGGCGATTGCCTCCTCGCTCTCCACGGCCAGGGCGGAACCGGACGGGATCGGCGTGGCGGAGACGGGCAAGGGCACCGGGGTAGGAGTGGCGGTGGCCCTCAACCTGGTCACCGACCAGACCTCGGCCAGCCTGCTGGGCACGCTCAACGGTGCCGCCAACCTGTCGCTCAGCGCGAGCGGCACGGACGCGATGCATACCGAGGCGCGCATAGGTGCCCATGGCGGCGGCGTCGACGTCGCGCCGGCGGTGGCCGTCGCGATCTCCGCCGTAACGACCACCGCCTCACTCGGGGCGGGTGCGGCCACGGTGCTCACCGGCGCACTCAGCGCCAGCGCCAGCGAGGTGGCGACGGTGTCGACCAATGCCCGCGCGGTGGCGACCGACGCCGGCAAGGCGGCGGTCGGCGTAGCGGTCGCGGTCGACGTGATCGACCACTCCGTCACCTCGACCCTCGCGCGCGGTCTGACCGCCGCCGGCGCCATCGGCCTCAGCACCTCACAGGGTTCGTCGGCCAGCGGGTCCGCCTCGGCGTCAGCCAACGGTGCGCCTCCTGTGGGCGACCCCAACGCTCCTGCAAACGGCGTCGACGGCCAGGCCCAAGGAGAGCGTGACTTCGCCAACCAGGAGAACACCAACAACGGCGGCGCCGACACGAGCGGGTTGCCGGCTGACCCTTCCGCCCAGACCGCGGATGGGAAAGTCGCGGTCGCGGCCGCGGTTGTGGTCAACGTCGCGACGACAACTGCAAGGGCGGCGATCACGGCTCCAGTGAACGTGCAGACCGGTGGCCTCGTCTCCTTGAACAGCGCGGCGAACACGCACGTCGTCGGTGTGGCGGACGGAACCGCCCTCAACACCGCGACGGCTGGCGTCGGCGCAGCCGTCACGGTCAACTACGTGGACGTGACGAATAATGCGACCACCGGCAACGCCAGGGTCACGTCGAACGGCCTCGACATAGAGGCGACCATGGCCAACATCTCAGGCGACACGACGCACCGGGTGGACGCGGAGGCGACGTCCGGCGCGGGGTCGGCGAACGTCGGCGTCGCGGGCTCGGTCGCGCTGAACATCGTCAAGAACCACACCGAGGCGCTGGTCGGCGCGGGGTCGAACATCATCGCGGGCAATGGCAACGTGACGCTCAACGCACAAAGCACCGAAATGGACACCGCCATCGCCACCGCCACGGCCATCGCAGGCTCCACCGGTGTCGGCGCATCGGTGGCGCTGAACATCCTCATCCCGACGGTGGTGCGCGCCGAGGTCGATGACACCGCGACCGCCGGAGGCGGAAACGCGGTGACGCTGACAGCTACGTCGACCCGGACTGCCATCACCACCGCGGTCGGCGGCTCGGCCGGCGGGACCGCCGTCACCCCCGCGGTGGCACTGCTCATCAGCAAGGACGACTCCGCCGGCGCGCGCATCGGCGCCGGAGCCGGCTGGACTCCCACCGGGAACGTCACCGCGCACGCGACCCACACCGCCGACTTCTCCATGACATCCGCGTCGGCGGCCGCGGCCGGCAACATCGCGGTCGGCGCCGACGTCGCGCTCAACCTCGTGCTCAACTGGACCACCACCACCGAGGTCGCGCGCGACCTGACCGCTCCCCAGGTCGCGATCACGGCTGAGTCGAGCCTGAACAGCGGCGCCACCGCGGTGGCCAGCGCGGTCGGCGCGCCGCCCGCCGACGAGAACGCGGACACCAAGGCGAACAACCAGGTCAACGGCGGCAACGCCAACACCAACGGTCTGGGCATCGGTCCGCTGCCCAACGTTGCGAACCGGCTGGCCGACGCCAACCACCAGGCGAACGACCAGACCGGCAAGCAGGGCGGCGGGGTCGGCGTGGCCGCCGCGATCGCCTTCAACTGGGTCACGTCAACCAACCAGGCCGACATCGCCCCGAAGGTGCACGTCACGAGCACGGGCGCCGTCACCATCAGCGCGCTCGACACGACCACGGCGGCGGCGAAGGCCTCCGGCCTCAGCACAAATCTGACCGCCAGCACCAACGTCGGCGCCGCTGTCGGCCTGAACATCGCCAACGCGACCAACGACGCGACGATCGGCGCGGGGGCGTCTGTGACGGCGTCCGAAATCGTCGTCAACGCGGACGCGCCGGCGAGCTCCAGCGAGTTCACCGTTTGGGGCATCGCCGGAGCCGGCGGCTCGTCGGAGCTCTCGGTGGCGGCGGCGATCGGCGTGCAGGTGCTCACGCTGAGCACGACCGCGTCGGTGGGCAAGGGCGCGCAGCTGAGCTCGACGGACGCGATCTCGATCACCGCCCAGGACCCGATCGGGCTGCAGAACATCGTGCTGGCCGGCGGCAGGGCCTCCGGCGGGAGCGCGGTCGGCGGCGCGATCGCGGTGAACGTGCTCACGGGAGTGAAGACGCTCGCCTTCATCGATTCGGACACGACGCCGGCCGGCACGACGTCGGTGAACGCCGCAAACGGAATCACCGTGGCGTCGAGCTTCTCGCTATCGCCTCTCGTTCCCGACGCGACAATCACCAGGCTGACCCTCCCGGCGGTGTCGTCGGTCGCGGTGGGCGGTGACGTCGGGAGTGGCTCCGCGGCAGTTACAGGCTCGGTGATCGTCGACCTGTTCGACCAGGCCACGCAGGCCTACGTGGGAGATGGAGCTCTGCTCAATCAGCCGGCTGCGGGCGTGTCAACACAAAACGTGTCGATCAATGCGCACGACGAGTCTCTGGTTCGCAACATCGCCGGTGCGCTGGCGCTTACCAGCGGCACCGCTGGGGTCGGCCTCGGCCTGATCGTCGAGGTCGTGAGCAAGGATGTCCGCTCGTACCTCGGCAAGTCGACGACCGTGTCGGCCGGTGGGGACATAACGGTCGGCTCCAGATCGGCCGACGTGTACCACCTAGTGGCGGTGGACGGGGCGGCCGCGGTGAAGGCCGCTTTCACCGGCTCGATCATCGTGGTGCTCCTCAACTCCAGCGGGACACCGGGCACTCGCTCCTACGTAGGCAGTAGCGCCGCAGTCGACGCGTCCGGCAACGTCAGTCTCGCCGCGAGTCGAAGCGTGAGCATCACAACGCGCGCCGGCTCAGCGGCGCTCGGGGCTGTCGGCGGATTCAGCGCTTCGGTATCCACGATCCTCGACACGGAGCACACGGACGCGTACATCGCATCCGGGGCCAACGTCAGAGCTGCCGGCAACGTCGATACCGTCACTGTGCTCGCGGATCGCAACGGCAACCCGGTCCCCACCCCGGTTCGAGGTGTATCGGTGACCGCGGTTTCGGGTGAGGCGCTCGATCTGTTGAGTATCGGTGGCGCCCTGGCTCTCGGCGGAACGTTCGTCGCCTCGACCAACGCCACCATCGCCAGCGAGACAACCCTGGCTCATGTCGATCAGGGCGCCGTAGTGAACCAGTTCCCGTCTGCCGTCACGCCGGATCCGATGCAGGTGGTGAACCTCCTTGCGGAGGACCAGGCGACAGTCACAGGGGCTGCCGGCGTTGGAACTGCGGCCGCAGTGCTCGGCATCGGCGTCGGCGGTGACGGGGGCAAATGGACGAAAGACACTGAGGCGACCGTCGATTCGACGGCCACGGTCCTGGCAAGAGGCGAGGTGGACATCGCGGCGTTTGCGGCCGAGAACGTCACTTCCTTCGCCGGCTCGGCCGACCTCGCAGGCATTGCCGCCATCGATGCCGCGGCCAGCTTCTACGACCTGCTGCCAACGACCAGGGCGATTGTGCGCGGCGTGGTGCAGGCGCCGAATGTCGCACTGGACGCGGAGGACAGCAGCACCTTCGCCCTGAGGGCAGCTTCCGCCCAGGCTGCCTTCGGCATCACGGTGGGGGCTGCCGCCTCGGGTCTGTTGAGCAACAAGACGACGGAGGCTTTTGTTGCGGGTACCGGCCAGGTCACGGCCGCTGGGTCAGGTGCGGCGATATCCGTGCCCGGCAGGGATGACTCCGGCAACCGGGCGACGCTCAGTGTGAACGGACTGTCAATTCGATCGCTGTCGGATGAAACGGTCTCGATGATCGCCATCGGCGGTGCCGCAACTGGCCTTCTCGGCGTGGCCGGCTCTGTCACCGCCGCTGACATCGAGAACAAGACCCGCTCCTACGTCGACGGTGGCGCCCACATCAATCCCGGAAACACCTCGACATCCCCCAGCGAGGCCGTGGACCTGCTGGCCTGGGATCACGCAAGCGTGCACGGCTTCGCCGGCACCGGTTCGCTGACGGATTTCGCCGGCATTGGGGGCGGGGTCGACCTCGGCAAGATCGCGAACACGACCGAAGCGTTCATCGGCCAGGCGGCATCGGTTCTGGCCAACGGCAACGTGGTAGTCCACTCTGCGGCGGACGATGTCGTCTTCCTGGTTGCCGCCACCATCGACGGGTCAGGGCTCGTCGGCATCGCCGCATCCGGCGGCGCCTATGAGATTGGCGATGTCACGGACGCATTCGTGGCCTCGCAGGCACATGTGCAGGCAGGAGCGAACATTCTCGTTTCGGCCGAGAGCTCGAGCAAGGTGGCGGTGATCTCGGGTGGGCTGGGCGGTGCGGTCGGCGTCAGCGTCGGCCTATCGGTAGGAGGCATCCTCCTGCAGAAGTCGACCCTGGCGTTCGTGGACGCGAGCGCGACGGTCGACGCCGCCGCCATGGGTCCGTCGATCAATGCCCAGACCGGGCGGTTCAACGTGGCCTTTGCGCCGTCGGACCCGGCGCTGGCTCCGCCCATGGCCACGCCGGCCAATGTCGTTCCCCTCCTTTCGCCGTCGTTGGTCACCGGCATCGACAGCGCTGTGACCGGCGCGGTTCCGCTCGATCCATCGTTCGGCGGCCAGCGAGTCGCGACACCGGAGGTCGGGACGATGAAAGGAGTCGCGGTCACGGCCCTCAACCGCGATGACGTGCGGCTTCTCGCCGTGGACGCAGGCGGAGCTGCCTTCCTGCCGGTTCCCGTTTCCGGAACCGCTGACATCTCGCGCGATGTCACGAAGGCTTACATCGCGCCCGGCGCGAACGTGAATACGCTGACCGCCGCCCCAGGTCCCGACCAGTCGGTGCTGGTCGCGGCGGGAAGCGACCACGCGCTTCTCGGGGTCAGCGGCTCGCTGTCGGGTGCGTTCATCGCAGCGATCGGACCGGCGGTGGTCGTGGGTCTCCTGGCGAATCAGACCGAGGCCTACATAAGCGGCGCCACCGTGAAGGCCGCCCGCGACGTCGTCGTGTCAGCTCGCGCCGGCGAAGACCTCCTTGGCGTCGCGATCGGCTTTGCCGGTCTCGCCTTCATCGACGGCGCCGGCTCTGCCGCTTTCATCGCCGAGAACAACACGACCCTGGCCCACGTCGACGGGCCGGCGGCCGTCACCGCCGGTGGAAGCGTCCTCGTCTACGCCCGCGATGACACCAAGGTCGACCTGATCGTCGGTGCGGCGGCGGTGGCGGGAACTCTCGGAGGGATCGGCGCCTCCGTCTCCTCCACCTACCTGCTGAAGAACACGCAGGCCTTCATCGGTGACGGGGCGAGCGTCGACGCGCTGGCGGCCGCGGGGAACGGGGTCGACGTGTTCGGCAACGACATCCAGGCCGACTCGGTCCCCACCAAGACCATCTTTGGGGTCGGCGTCGAAGCATCCTCGCGAGAAGGCATCGTCACGGTCGCGGTCGGTGGCGCGGTGGGCAACACGGTTGGAATCAGCGGGTCGGCGTCGTTGAACATTTTCCGTTCCAGCACGACGGCTTACATCGGCGCCGCAGCCGTGAACCTGGCGCCGAACGCCAATCCGCGCCAGACGGTCAACCTTTCGGCGGTGAACGAGGCCGACATCTTCTCGGCCGCCGGCTCGGCAGTCGTCATCGGTACCAAGGTCGGCCTTCCTGCGGCGGCCGACATGGGCTTCATTCGCAGCCCGGTGACGGCCTACGTCGGTGTGGGGGCCCGCGTCGCGGCCGCCGCAGACGTCGAGGTGTTTGCCCTGGCGCGGCGGACGATGCTGAGCTTCGCCGTCAGCCTCAACTCGTCGGACGTGGGCCTGGCCGGCGCCATCACCGTGTACTCGGTCAGCAGCTCGCTGGACGCCGACAGCCGCAGCCTCCTCCAGTCCGTGAACGACAGCACGACGCAGGTGCCGTCGTTCCCCGACCTCGCCTCCTTCGCCGATAAGACGCTCACGTCACTCGCGACGGCGATCGGCAACGCGGTGGGCCAGTACGACAGCACCACCAAGGCAGGGTCCACGCCTGCCGATGTCCAGAACGGCGTGACCAACGGGACCCCGCCGAGTCCCGTGGCGGATGCCGTCGGCGATTCGTCCACTCCGCTCGGCACGCGCGCCTACGTGGCCGCAGGGACGGTGACCGCGGGCGGCAACATCTCGATTCTCGGCCGCGAACTGGTCGACATGCACATGATCCCGGGCGCTGCGTCGATCGGCGGAACCTCGTTCTCTGCGGGCGTCGGGATCTCGAGCGTCCACAGCACGGTCCAATCCTGGCTCGACGCCGGGGCGGTGGTCACGGCTGGCGGCGACGTCTCGGTCCAGGCCAAGACACTCAATCGGGTCAAGCTGACCACCTACGTCCCCAACCTCAACGGGGTCACCGCCCTGGGCTTCTCGATGGCGAAGAACGGGTCGGACACGTTGGCCGAGATTCGAGCGGGGGCCACCGTCCAGGCAAGCAACCTGACGGTGCTGGCGGAGAACCTGAATCACTTCACTACATCAGCGAGCGCCTGGGGGTTCGAGTCGACCGGGGCCGCTGGGATTGGCGCCACCGGCTGCGTGACCGACTTCACCTCGACGGCGACGGCCCGAATCCTTGGCACGACCAGCACGTCGGGCGACACGATCGTCGATGCGCGGGCGATCGACGACGAGATCACGCGGGCGTCGGCCTCGGTGAAGAGCAAGCTCGGCAATAAGACAGCGGTCCAGAAGGTCGGCAACTTCCTGGGCGGGGACCTGGACTTCCCGTTCCCGCTCGGCGCGATCGGAAGGCTGCTCATCAATGCCGCGGGATCGGGCGTGACCGTGACGATCGGAGCTGCAGGCGTTCTGCACCGCAGTCACAACCTGTCGGCCGCCTATATTGGGGATGGCGCGACAGTCACCTCGCAAGGCGATGTCCGGGTGCTCTCGCTGGCGGACGAGAACGTCCAGACCAGCGGCGACGGCAGCGCCGGCGACGCTGACCAGGTGAGTGTCGGCGGGGCCCTGGACAACACCCACGACTTCAACGAGGCCGATGCCTTCATCGGTAATGCATCCGTCGCCGCCGCCAAGACCACCGACGTGGTGGCCGACTCCCGCGTGCCGAATCAGGTCGACTTCGGAAACCTTGTCGGTTTTCCCGGAAGCCCCCTGACGCTCAACCCATCGTTCTCAGATCCACTGAACTCGACCACCGGGACAGATCGGGTCGGCGAGGACTTCCGCGACCTTCGCGACGATGGGCATTTCCTCGATGTGACTCTGGCGATCTTCCACGCGCTCTTCTCCACGGGGTCCAATCTCGCCGATGGAATCGCGACGACGCTCGTCTACTCGGGTGCGACCGTGCAGGCCGCCCAGGCGGCGAGCGGATCTAACTCCGCGAAGGACTCGGGCGCCGTCGGTATTGCGGGCGGGCTGAATTTCCTGACGGTCCACAACACCGCCAACGCCTGGATCGCGAACGGCGCGCGCGTGAACCAGGTGCTGACCGGGCCGGCTCAGGATGTCAACGTCATCGCCTTCGGCCGCATCGAGACGGTCGACATCGCTGGCCAGGCAACCCTGATCGGCTTCATCAGCGAGGATGTCGGTGGCGGCAAGGTCGGCACAGGTGGTTCGTTTCACGGCATCCGCTACTTCAACAACGCGACTGCTCACATCGACGACGGAGCCACGGTTTCCGCCGGGCGCGACATCGCGGTGACCGGTGACGCCTTTGTCTACGCGCTTGTCATCGCGCAGGCCGGGGTCAAGGCCGACAAGCTCGCCATCGACGGAGCTGTGACCTTCGTCAAGCTCAACAGCAACGCCGACGCCTGGATCGACGACGGGGCGGTGGTCAGGGCGTTGCGCAACGTTGGAGTCACCGCCAACAGCGACGTCAATGCCATCAACGCCACGGGCGGCTGGGTGAGCGGCGCCAACGTCGGCATCGGTGTGTCGGCTTCGTTCACCGAAGTGGTCAGCACGACGCATGCCTTCATCGGCGACGCCGGCACATCGGGAGGCGCTACCGGGTCAGTCGACGCAGGCGGCGATGTGAGCGTGAACGCGACCTCCCACGAGAACGACTGGAGCATCGCGCTCGCCGGGGCGTTTGCCACCGGCACCACACAGGGAAGTGGAGCCCAGGGCTCGACCGACGGGAGCAACAGCGACAGCAAGAAGTTCGGCTTTGGCGTCTCTGGGGACGCTGGCGTGAGCGTTATCACGGACGACACCGAGGCGGACATCAGCAATTCGGCTCCGATCCACGCCGTCGGCTCCGTGAATGTGGCGGCGGCGAGCAACTTCCTCCTCGTCGCCGGAGCGGGCGGCATAGCGATCGCCAACGACGTCGGCATCGGCGGCTCTTACGCCCACAACGAGATGCTTCAGACCACCAGGGCATTTACCAACAACGTCACGGTCACCAGCGCCAACCTGAACGTCACCTCGGACTCGCACAACGTCGTGGTGACCGTCGCTCTCGGCGGGGCCGGCGACAAGGGGGACGCCAGCGTCGCGGGCTCGGTGACCAACGACCTCCTCACCAATGTCACGACCGCTGAGGTCGGCGACGGCACGACGGCGAACGTGACCAACGTCGTGGTCGAGGCAAGCCACGACACCCTGGTCATTCCAATCGCGGGAGCGGTCGTGATCGGAACTTCGGCCGCGGTCGGGGCAGCAGTCAACCTGAGCCTTGACATCGCCCTGCCGCCCGCCTTCGTGCCGACGGTGAACAGCACCGTCCATGCGTCCATGGCGGCCTCGGCGGCGGTGATTGCCGGCGGCGACGTTCAGGTCCGAGCCACGAACAAGGTCGACATCATCGCCATTGCAGCCTCCGCCGCGGCGGCAAGGGACAACGGCGTCGGCGCCGCCGGGTCGGCCTCCCTGCTGACCGTCAACACCGACGTCCAGGCCTGGATTTCGACCACCCAGCCTATCGGCCGGCTGACCGCCAACGGGAGCCTCTTCATCAGCAGCGACGATTCCGTGGTCGCGAAGAACCTCGTCGGGGAGGGAGCCGGCGGGACCAAGGCAGGGTTCGGCATCTCGATCGCGAACCTGAACGTGAACCGCACGGTCAAGGCGTTCATCGCCTCGGGTGCAGCTGCCGACGTTCTCGGTCAGGGAGGCGGCGTTCTCGATCCCGATGGCAGCGGATTTGGCGGCCAGGGCATCAGCATCGAGGCGACGGCCTCGGATTCCGTGCTCATGTTCGCCGCCGGCGGCAACGGGGCTGAGAGCTTCGCCGCCGCGGGCTCGGGCGTCGTCAACACCATGAACAGCACGACCGAGGCTTTCATCGGCGCCGGCGCTGCGGTCAACTCGAACAACGCCGGCGCCGCGACCGGCCAGGGGGTGCGCCTGCGTGCACGGCACGACAGCTCGATCCTGGACGTCGCCGGCTCGATCGCAGGCTCTTCCTCCGCTTCATTCGGCATCGCCGCTGACGTCGAATTGCTCACCAAGACGGTCAAGGCGCACATCGACGACGGCGCCACTGTGCACGCGCTGGGCGACGTCAGCGTGCAGGCAGGCTCGACCGACGACGTGCTCTCCGTCGGCGCAAGCGGCTCGTTCAGCGGCGACTTCGGCATCAACCTGGCCGGGTCAGTGGTCACTATGACCCCGATCGTCCAGGCCTACATAGGCGACGCCACGGTCACGGCGGACGGAAACGTGACAGTGGCTGCAGTCGAGACGGCCACTCAGCTCAAGCTGGTCGCGGGCGGGGTCGCAATCAGCGGCGGTGGAAATGGGACAGCCGAAGCTTCGGTCCTGATCTGGACCGCGACCGTCGAGGCGTATGTCGGACATGACGCAAGCGTCACCTCCCGTGGATCAACCGGCCTGCAGATCACCGCCACCCAGACCGTGAACGTGAACCTGACCGCCCTCGGCCTCAGCGGCGGCGACACCGCCGGCGTGGCCGGGTCGGCGAATGTCGACCTGCTGACCGACACGACCTCGGCGCATGTCGATCCCAACGCCCACCTGCACCTCGACGGTCCGAGCGCTTCGACCACGACCGGGGCCGTCGTCTCAGCGACCGACAACACCAACATCGTCGACTTCGCGGGTGCGCTCGCGGCCGGCGGGTCGGCCGGCGTCGGAGCGGGCGTGGACGTCGAGGTGGTGAAGAAGGACACCGAGGCTTGGGTCGCGCCCGGCGCCAGCATCGGCGCGAACGGCAATGTGATCGTGACCGCCATCTCTGACGAGACGATGACCACGGTCTCGGTGGGCGCGGGCATCAGCGACACCGCAGGCGTGACCGTGAACGCCGGGGTGCCGATCATCAGGGTGATCACGGTCGCGCGGATTGGCGACTCGCCGTCAGCGACAGGCGCGACCGTCACCGCCGGCGGCAGCGTCCAGGTCGCGGCCGGCGAGCAGCTCGAGCTCGATGTCATCGCCGGCAACATTTCTGGAGGCGGCACCGCAGCGGTCGGCGCGGCGGGCGCCGTGCCGATCGTCACCAAGCGGACGACCGCCTTCATCGGCGACAACTCGTCGGTGAGGGCCGACGGCAACGGCTCCGGCATCACGGTCAAGACCGGCTCCTACAGCGTCCAGACCACCGACCCGCGCTTCAGTCCCGACAGCGCCGTCCAGCCCGACGGAACGACGCTCGACCTCGGCTACACGCACCACTTCAACGAGGACCAGGAGGTCCTGTACGACAACGGCGGAGGCGACGGCGACATGAGCGGCGCGTACAGCATCCTCGCCCCAGGCGAGAGCGGCGGGACGCTCCAGACCGGCCACGTCTACTACGTGCACCTGGTCGACCCGGCGACACCGCACGCCGACCGCAAGATCCAGCTCAAGGACCAGCCGGGCGGAGCCGTGATCCACAACCTGGCCGGGCCGGTCCACGGCGGCGAGTCGCAGAGGTTCGTGCCGACGAACAAGGCCGGCATGCGCAAGGACAGCGCCCCCAGGTTCGACCCGAACCGCGACGTCAACACGACAGCCAAGACCATCACGCTCCCCTACCAGCTGGACGTCGCCGTGGGGGACCCGGTGGTCTACAGCTCGGGCGGCGGCGAGCCGATCGGCGGCCTGACCGACGGCGCGACCTACTACGTGGCATCGTCGAGCCTTGACGGCAACGGTCACCGGGTGGTCACGCTCGACGCCAGCCAAGACGACGCGAAGGCCGCGTCGCCACAGCACGTCATCGGCCTCACCAAGCCGACCGACGGCAGCCGCTCGCACAGCATCGTCAAGCAAGGTTCGCTCCCATCCGGCGACGCCTCGGAGCTGGGCCCGCGCACCATCACGCCGGCGACGAAGGACAACTTCACCGGCGTGGCTGTCACGGCCACCAACAGCGACGACATCTCCGGTGTCGGTGTCAGCGCCGCCGGAGCTGGCACCGTCGCGGTCAGCGTTTCGGGTTCGGTGCAGGTGATCAACAGCGACACGAAGGCGTTCATCGGCCAGTCGGCGCACGTCAACGACCCGAACCCGAGCCCGGCTGCCTCCCAGTCGGTGCTGGTCGCCGCGGGCAACGTCTTCCACGAGCTGATGGTCTCCGTCTCGATCGCCGGAGGCGAGGTTGGCGTCGGAGCCGGGGTCACCGTCGGTGTCGTGAACCTGCACACGGACGCCTACATCGACAACCTCGCGACCGTCAACGCGCTCGACGACGTGGCCGTGACCGCGAGCGGCCGCGAGACCGTGGTGTCAGCGGCCGCCAGCGGCGGCGGCGGCATGGTCGGCGTCGCCGGGGCGCTGTCCGTGATCGTGTTGACCACGCGCACGTGGGCCGACATCGGCTGCTCGTTCTTCGATTCGGCGCCCTGCGCTTCGGGCGCGGCGGTGAACGCCGGGAACAATGTGCTGGTCTCGGCGGACGACCACACCAAGGTGATGGCTATCGCCGGTGGCATCGCCGGCGGCTTTGTAGGCGTGGGCATGGGCGTGAGCATCGCCTCCGTCAACAAGGACACCGAGTCGTTCATCGGTGCGGGCGCCTCGGTGACCGCACTGGCGAACGGGACGACAGGCCTTGACGGGATCGCCAACGGGAGCATCTCGGGCACCGACTTCCCACCGCTGCCCCAGTTCCAGGGCGTCGCCGTTCGCGCGACCTCGGCCGAGGACTTCTTCGGCCTCGCGGTCAGCGCCGCGGGTGGGTTTGTCGGCGTCGCCGGTGGCGTCGGCGTCGCCATCCTGCACGCGAAGACCCAGGCGTTCGTGGACGCGGGTGCGGCCGTCAACGACCCACCGCCCTCCGCGAATCCGCTGGAAGCGGTCAACATCACGGCGACCGACTTCACGAAGACGCTGACGATCGGCGGCGGCGCTGCGGGCGGCTTCGTCGGCGTGGCCGGCGGCGTGGACATCGGCATCGTCGACACCACCACCAGGGCCTTCATCGGCCCAGGCGCCACAGTGGAGGCCAGGAGCGACATCGACATCAACGCCCTGACGGTCAAGCGGATCCAGACGTACGCGATCAGCATCGGCGGCGGCTTCGTGGGCGTGGCCGGCTCGGTCTCCGTGTACAGCATCGGCGCGCTGCCGGACACGAGCTACAACGACGGCGTCTCGGGTCCCGACAAGGGTCGCTGGCACGCCGGCACCACGTATCAGAAGGGCGACATGGTGACCGGGTCGGACAACAAGCGCTACGGCGCCAAGGTGGACGGCCCCGACCCGAACACCGATCCGAGCGCGAACTCGGGCAGCTCGGGCCAATGGGAAGGCTCGATCGACGCGCTGAAGCCGCGCACCGGAGCCGACATGGGCGACTGGAAGCCAAACACGCCTTACAACAATACGGACGTCGTCCGTTCGCCGCTGGATGGCATGAAGTACCAGGCCAACACGGACAATCCCGACCCGAGCAAGGATCCCCACAACAACCGCAAGCAGTGGGACGGGCCGGTCACCGAAGATCCGCGCGTCCACAAGTCGGGCTCGACCAGCGCCGTCAACGACGCCGACAGCCAGGCCGGCGGCTCGAACAGCTACCAGAGCATTCTGACCGGCACCTCCAAAGGCGGCGGCAACCCGGTCGACCAGAGGATCCACGACGCCATCACCAACCCCACCGACGGCGCCAACAAGAAGATAGGGGATGCGAGCCAGGGCAACGGCGGACGCGTCAACGCCGAGATGACCGTGACTCAGGTGCCTGACGGGACCGTAGCCACAATCCGGTCCTCGAGCACGAACAGGACCACGGTCGGCTCAACTGGCGGGTCGGTCCACGTTCGGGCGCACGACGACCTGAACTTCAACGGTATCGCCGGCGCGGCCGCTGGCGGCGTTGCGGCCACTGGCGGCGCTGTCCTCGTCGCGAACATCAACAGCCATCCTGAGGCGGGCATCGAAGGCTACGCGACGGTCACAGCAGGCGGCGACGTCGAGGTCAACGCGACCACGGACGAGACTACGAACGGCATCGCCTTCTCAGGCCAGGCGGGTGTCTTTGCTTTGGGCGCGGACGTGGTCGTGATCAACGACTCGAGCAGCCAGTCCGCGCACATCGACGACGGAGCCTCGCTGCCGACCGTGGGCGGGACGGTGAAGGTGCTGGCGAACGCGACCCGGAACGCCTCCGCGCAGGGCTTCGTCTTCCAGCTGGCCGCCGGGGCGACCGGCATCTCGGTCGCCTACCTCGACGTCAGTGGTTCGACGGCGGCCACAGTCGGCAGCGTGCAGATGGGCCAGGGCGGCGGAATCGGCGGCATGAACGTGTCGGCGACCTCGACGATCATCGCGCCCGCCACCTCCATTGCCGCGCAGGGCGGCATCGGCGCGGCGATCAACGGCACGGTGGCCGTCTCCGACCTGCATCCGGTCGTTTCGTCCACAGTCGGTCCCAACGCCACCGCCACGATCAACGGAAACGTGAACGTCTCGGCGAGCTCGACCGCATCGGCGCCCGTGACCGTCAAGGGCTTTGCCATCTCCGGCGGTCTGGGCATCGGCATCGCTGTCGGGCTGTCCAGGGTCAATGCGCCGGCGAACGCAATGCTGGCGGCGGGCGACCAGATCATTGCGAGCGGCGACGCGACGATGGGTACCACTGCCAACCTGACGTCGACCGCTGATGGACTCGGCATCGAGACGGGCGGCGGTGTTGTGGCCGGGATGTTCATCGACGCACGGGTCACCGGCGCATCGTCAGTGTCGGTCGCGGACGGCGCGACGCTGAGCGCCCGCTCGCTGACGATGCATGCCGGCGGAGCGCACACGACGAGGGCGAAAGTCGACCAGGCAGGCCTCAGCGGCCTGGGCATCGCCGGCACGTTCGCGCGCGCGGTAGACGACTCGAGCCTCGAGGCGATGATCGGTCCGGCTTATGGAACACCGGGCTCGGTGGCCCAGCCGGCGAGCGTCACGGCCACGAACGGTGTGGACATCGAGGCCAACTTGACTGGCGCGCCGGTCGATGCCACCGTCGTCATGCTGAACGTTGGGATCCTGGCCAACGTCGGCGCGACGATAACGACCGCCATCGCCACGCCGATCGTGCGCGCTTTCTTCGGCGACCACGCAGTGGTGGCGGGCGGGACCTCAGGGGGCGTCACGGCTGTGGGCACGGCTATCGTCCACGCGATCGCGACCGGGACTGGCCTTGGAGCCGGCTTGGGATTCAGCGCGAGCGGCGCGTTCGTGACGGCTCTGCTGACTCCCACGGTAGGCGCGTTCGCGGCGGGCCACAACACGATCAGCGGCAAAGGCTTGACCATGACCACGCGGCTGAACGAGAACTCCTCGAACGTCGAAGTCAGGCCGTCGTACTCGCCACTGTTTGGATCGCCGACCACGGTCACGCCTGCATATGTGACCGTGTTCCTGGGCGACGCGGCGCTGGGCGGCAGCGTTGCGGCGGCCGACGTCGTCGCCGTTGACTCGGCAACGGTTCTGACCGGTCTGAACGGTGGATCTACCGTCAACTCCGCTTCGGGCTCGATTTCCGTTACGTCGCATGTCTTCGAGGCCGCCCAGGCCGACGGCACCTCGATAGGGGTCGCGCTCGGCGGCGGCGCCGGCGTCACGTTCGTGGACGCGGTGACCGGCGGATGCGCTCCCACCCGGATCATCGACTTCGGCCTGCCCAGGGGCCAGGTCCTGATGGACTTCGGCACGGGGCTCCGCAGTGGCTGCACCACCGCCGCGGCGGGCTCGATCACGACCGAGTTCAATGGCACCCTGACCGCCGCCACCGACGTCACCCTGGCCACCACGGCCGACACCACGACATCGGCCGCCGGCCTTGTGGTCGGCGGGGCGCTGGGCGTCGGGCTCGCAGGCACGACGGTGAACGCGACCACCGAACCGTCGATCACGACATCGATCGGCGGCTCTGTGACTGCGGACCACGACATCAAGGTCTCCACCCAGGACGCCTCTGACGCTGCCGCCACCGGTACGGCCTTCAGCCTTGGCGCGGCGCTTGCCGCCGGGGACGTGGGCCTGACGGCCAGCAACGAGCCGTCGGTCACCTCCAGCGTCAACAACGCGACGTCGAACCAGGGCAATGTCACCGTCCTGGCGGAGAACAACCACATCGGCGGGGTGGGCGGCACAGCCGTCACGCCGGGCTTCGTTTCGGGCAAGGGCGCGCACGCCAGCGTGGACCTCACCGCCGTCTCCCTGGGTCTTTCGCTCGGCGCCACCGGTATCACCGCCACTGACCAGTCGGCCGTCTCCGCAGGGTTGGCGAAAGGCGGGAGCGTGACCGCCAGCCAGGGCGGCGTCACGGTGGCGGCGTTCACCACGCACCTCGCGGATCCCACCATGAGCGAGTTCAGCGGAGGGACGGTGTCCCTTGGTGGGCTTTCGGTGCAGTCGACCGCGGGCGGCTCCGCACATGCGTTCATCGATGACGGCTCACAGGTCAACGCGGTGTCGGTGGCAGTGAGCGCCTCCAGCAGCGACTCGGTCACTGTGAAGGCCAAGAGCACCGGCATTTCCGGCATCGGCGGAGCGAGCGTCGAAGCCTCGGCCACGGACAACTCGGCCACCGACGCCTTCGTCGGGCCGCAGGACGGCCAGCCGCACAGCCAGCCCAACGCCACCTCGGTCACGGCAACCAATGGCGGTGTGAGCGTCGATGCGACCGTGAGCTCGCCAGTCTCAGCTCTGCTCGATTTGCTCGGCATCAGCCTGCTTGGGGGCAAGTCCCACGCCGACACCACGGCGACCGCCACGCCGCAGGTGCATTCGTATCTGGGCGCCGTGGCGACGCTCGACGGCGGGTCGGGCGCGACCGAGTTCACGGCGGCCGCAACCGTAAGCGCCGTCGCCGACGGCTCGGGAACCGGCGCGGCCGCGGGGATCAAGCTCGGCACGACAGTCGTGCACGCGACTGTTCAACCGACCGTGCAGGCTTACTCGAAGGGAGGCGGTTCGATCGCCGGCGCCAGCGTGACTCTGACGACGCTGGTCAACTCGGACGCGGCGGGCAACCCGATCGGCGACGTCCGGGACATCTCGAGCACGGGTCGCCTCATCCAGTCCCCTGCCTACGCCAACGTGCATCTGGGAAGCGGAGCTCTGGCGGGCAACTTTGACGGCGCGGACGTGACCGCAGACGACAACCCTGCTGCCACGACCAGGGTCGCGGGCTCGACCACCGTCACGTCAACTGGCGCGGTCAGGCTGGTCAGCCGCGTTTTCCAGCCCGCGGTTGCAAATGCCTACTCGCTCTCGCTCGGGGGCGCGGTCGGCATCGGCACCGCCAACCCAACCGCCAACAGCAACGGTTCGTCGACCACATCGTTCGACGGCACGCTGAACGGCGCGGCCTCCGCCAGCCTCGACGGCCATGTTCAGTCCGGCGCGTACTCCTTCGCGCGTGGCTTTGCCGCGAGCGTCGGATTCGGAGCAAACCTGGTGCGGATCAACGCGACGGCGTCTCCGTTGGTCGCCACGTCGGTCGGCGGCAGCATGACCGCCACCCACGACATCGAAGTGGCTTCCGACATCTCGACTACCGCCGAGACGCACGCCACAGCAGTCGGCCTGGGCGGGCTGGTGGCGGGCGGATCCGACGACGCCACCGCCGTCGCGGGCCCGGTGGTGAACACGGCAGTGACGGGATCGGTGACCAGCACCAGCGGGAACATCAAGATCCTCGCCCTGAACAACGTGTCGGCGACCCCGTTGACGGACGCCAGCCTGGGCAGCACAAGCTTTGCCACGGCCAACCAGGCGCTGGCGACGGCAGACACGCTCAATGTGTCGTTCGGGCTCACGTTGCAGGGCACCACGCTGATCGCGATTGCGGGCCGCAATACCACCCTCAACCTCAGCCCCTCTTCGACGGTCGATGCGAGTGTCAGCGGCGGGGCGACGGCGAGGGCAATCAACGGCGACATCACCGTCAAGTCGCTTTCCGGTGACTTTGCCGCCGCCACCCTGTCGGCGACGAGCGTGTCGGCCATCGACCTCGGCGGGCTCGGTTCCAGCCCTACGGCCGACGCCTCTGGCTACCCGACCGCGGAGCTGCTAGGCAATGTCGAGACGGGCACAGGCGCCGGCGCGACCGCTGGCGCGAACAGCATCCATGTGTTCGCCCAGGGCGCAGAGTTCTCGACGACCGGGGCGGAGAACTTCGGCGGCGGACTTGCCCACGTCGGAGGCGTTGACGCGCACTCCACCGGGAAGCCGCACATCACCGCGACGATCGGATCGACCGTCATCACTAACGGCGATATCACCGTGCAGTCGCTGGGGATCACGGACGCCGACTCCAGCACCGACAACACCTCAATCGGCATCGGCCTGAACGTCAGCAGCTTCAGCGCGACGACCGACATGGAGCCGCAGATCACGACCGACGTCGCGGACGGCGCCAACATAACCTCGGTCAGCGGCACCGTCACCCTCGATGCGTCACACGACCAGCTGCCCAACCCGCCGCCCTCGGATGGCACGTTCAATGCCAACTCGGGCGTCGACACCAGCAACGGCCCGACTGGCAACTCGATCACCTTCCGGGCCAATCACGGGCTGAGCAGCGGCGACGTGGTGACCTATGACGACCGCAACACGAACCCACCCAACATGCCGGACACGAGCGCCATCGGCGGTCTGGTGAACGGCCGGTCCTACGGGGCCATCAAGCTCACCGACACCCAGATCCAGCTGGGGGCGATCTTCCAAGGTTGTGACTCGACCGCCGGTGCGTCAGTGCCGTGTCCGACCGGCAAGGTCGGCATCAACACCATCACCAACGTCATCACGTTCGCCAAGCCGCACAACCTGCACACGGGAGACTTCGTGTTCTACTACGCGATCGGCCCGCAGGTCGGCGGCCTGACGCCGGGCAGCCGGTATCGCGTCTACGTGGTCGACAGCACCCACCTCAAGCTGCAGGACCCGAATTCGCCGTATCCGCCGAACACGTTGGTCAACGTCTCCGGCTCAAACATCGCCGGCGACGGAACCATCAGCCTCGGAGGCACCGTCCCGTTCAACAACAACGACCTCGTCACGTACCACAAACCTGGACAGATCAACTTCAACAGCAACGAGGTCAATGCGGACCTGACGACCAACAACGGCTTCCAGGATCAGGGGACGAATCCGCAAAACACGATCTACGTCGGCAGGCCCGACCCCTACGACCCGACCGCGCCCGCACATGACTCTGGAATCATCTCTGGCGACACGGTCGAGTACTCCGTCACCGGCAACCCGACGCCCGCCACGTTGAGCACGTCGATCGGCAACCTTTTGAATGGCGGTGTCTACTACGCGATCCGAGTCAACTCCACCTTCATCAAGCTGGCGGCAACCCACTGTGACGCGGTCGGCTATGCGGGCGACCACAGCTGCACGCACGACCCCACCCCGCCGGTCAGTGGTCACGACTCGAACACGAGCGACGACCACACGCCGGACCAGGTCAATCCACTTGCGCTTTACCCCGACAAGAGCGTCGGCGGGAAGAAGACGCAGCACCACCTGATCCGCACCGCCGACATCAACGCGGTCGGCGGGCTGGTCGACGCCGGTGACTACTACGTCGTGAACGTGGTCAACGACGACGCGGACTCGGTTTGGTCCTTCCAGCTGGCCACGAGTCCGAACGGGACCGCGATTCCTTTGACCGCGGACCCGAGCGCCGGACCGGAGCTGTTCGCCCGCGAAGGCGATATCGCCCTCGGCACTCCGGGATCAGGCGACCAGAAGCTGGTCATCGATCTGACCTCTCGCTCTTCTGGGACGCAGCAGTTCCTGGGCATCGGGAACAGCTCGGGCGCCGGCGCCGCTGCGGCGGGCGACATGGTCGTGACGGCGTCCGCCTCCGGTGGGGGTGGTGGGATCATCAGCGTCGACAGCGCGACGTCGAGCTCGACAGCCATCGTGAACATGACCAACGAGGTCCACTCGAGCGCCAGCGTCAGCGGCATGTTCGTCGTCATGACGACGAACTCGGTGATGCTTGGCCGCGCGGTTTCGGCCAACGATGCCGGAGGCGCGATCTCCGTCAACAACGCCAGGGCCGACGTCACCCTGACCGACAACAACAACATCGCGATCGACGCCGGCGCTATGGTCACCGCCACCCAGGATGTGAACCTGAACGCGGGCTCCTCGCTGGCCGATTCCTCGGCTGCGTCGTCCAATGGTGGCGGCATCGTTGGTGGCTCGGGGGGTGGCACGACCGCGAAGATGGACTACTCGACCACGACCAACGTTTACGGCTCGGTCAACGCGGGCCACGACGCTTTTGTCGAAGCCCACACGTCGCTCGACGGAGTGTCCACTGCAACGGCAGACTTCGGCGGCTTCGGCGGCAGCGCTGACGCACAGGCCGAGGTCGACATCGGAAAGACATCGGCCAACAACCAGGTCGAGGTCCACGGATTCGGCTCGGTAAGCGCCGGCCACGACCTGAACTTCACCGCGAACGTCGATCACCTCAGCGGCCAGGCCAACTCGCGGTCACACGCGACCGCCGCGGGCGCCAGCTCGTACGCCAGGGCCGAGGTCGACGCCAACGGGACGACGCAGGTGACGTTCGACGGCCAGAGCTCGATGACCGGCAACAACAGCATCAACGTCGGCGCGGCCTACCAGGGCGTCAACATCCACACCAACGCGAGCGCCAGCTGCAGCTGCCTGGGCGGGGACACCAACTCGGACTCCAACCCCTACGACAACACCGACGCGCTGGTCACCGGCGTGCACGGCGCCGTCTTGCATACCGCGACGCTCAACGTGAACGTCAACCAGCTGATCGACTTTCTGCACGCCGACGCCGAGCAGGACGGTGGCTTCCTCGACTTCGGCGGGGCACACCCGCACATGCAGAACAACGTCAGCAGGGATGTCGCCTGGGACGCCAAGGTCATCATGCTCGGGCAACCGAACCCGGTCCTGACCGTCGACGCGAACGGGCGCATCACCGACATCACGAGCGATGTCGCCGTCACCGATGACCTGGGTAACTCATACGGCCTGGGCGACGTGATCCCGGCTGGCCGGACGATCGAGGTCCAGGACATCACCTACAACCGGGCCGGGGTGGCGACGTTCTCCGCCAACGAGCCCGGCTCACGCGATGGCCACGATGCTCCGCATTCCAGCATCGTCGGCAGCCAGGGGCTATTCGTCTTCCAGGAGACGTGGGACTACGTCCACATCACCAACTCCTCGAGCCGCCCGCTCGTCATACACGTGATCAACGTCGTCAACTCGGGCACCGGCACGCACATCGACATCACGTTCGACGATGTGCCGATCCTGTTCGACCTTCTCCACACGTTCCCCGACACCGACATTGCGATCAAGAACCTCCAGGCCGGAGGTGGGTCACCCGCCATCGTGATCGACAAGCTGATCTACAACCCGATCGGCCACACGACGATCATCAACGAGCACGGCGACGTGCTCGCCGGCCCCGACAGTCCGCTGGTTTGGGCCAACGGCGCGGACATCGAGTCTTACACCGGGTCGGTCGGCTCGATGGCGATCCCGCGCACTCCGATCCCGCTTCAGTTGGAGCAGAGCTCGTTCGCGCGTGTGAGCGTCGACCCGCGCTGGAACATCGGCCTTACCGTCAAAGCCAGGCTGGACGTCGTTCTCGACATCACGTCGATCCTCCGTGAAACCACGACCGACCCGTTCGCGCCGAACCTCGGACCGATCTGGGCTGGGCGCAACGACGACATCGTGGTCAACGACAGCGAGGTGGGCACCGACCTGAGCTCGCTCGGCGGCGTCCAGGTCAACGTCCTCGAGCCTTTCTCAGGATCGACCGACGACAGCAAGGCCTACTTCACGCATTACCACCCAGACGGGACGGACACGAACCTCGATGCCATCCGCCAGGCCTTGGGCTCCAGCCTCAGCCTCATCGACTCCACCTACGTGTTCACCGACCTGGAGTCGGGCAACAACATGAACGTGCGCCATACGTCGCAGGCGACTACCGTGAAGTTCGACGTCTCCAGCGTGGTCGACACCACTTTCACCATCGGAGGCGCGACCGCCGGATCCGCCGACAACGTCGGCGAGATCGACCTTTATACCAACGGCGACATCAACGACACCGAGACCGCCCGCGACCTGCGTGTCGGGACGATCAAGTCGGAAAAGGGCGACGTCAATCTCATCGCCGCGGCAACTGGCGCCAGCATCTACGACGTCGACTTCAACAGCGACAACACCGCGGCCACCGCGAGCACCGACGGAGTCGCGAGGGTCATCGGGCGCGTGATCGATCTCACCGCTGCGACCGGCGGCATCGGTTACATATCTCCGGTGTTCAACTACCTGGAGATCGACTCGTCCTACAACGCTTCGGCGGGCTACCTCAAGGCCACCGCCCAGAACTCGATCTGGGTCCAGGAGACGATTGGCAACCTCAACGTTGGGCTGGTCCAGTCGACCCACGGCGACGTCCGGCTGATGGCGCTGACCGGCGGCATTCTGGACTTTGACAACTCCCACGCGAGCGACATCATCGCCCGCAGCATCGACCTGGTCGCCGAGCAGGGCGGGATAGGCACCTATTCGACGGACGGGGCCAACGATCTGAAGATCGACTCCAGCAGTTGGTCGCCCGGACGTCTGTATGCCTGGGCATATGGCGCTCCCGCCCGGATCCTGCTTCCGACCGGCCTCTACGCGGCAGCGGACAGTGCCTATATCCAGGAGACGAGCGGCGACGCCGGCGACAACCTGGAGGCGACCGAAACGTTGAACGTGCTGCTTGCGCGATCGGCGGACGGGGACGTCCGGCTCTACGTTGCGGACAGCACGACGGTCAACGCCAACAACCTGGACCTGCTGTCCGGCGGATCGGCTCTGGACGGCACCGAGACGCTTACGCAGGGCGTGATCATCGCGAACGCCAACCAATCCGCGGCCGAGACGATCCAGTTCTACCCCGGGCCCCCGGCGGGACAGAGCGGCGATGTGACCCTGTGGGTCGGTGACAACATGATCACCGCCGTGACGAGCCTGATCCAGGGGTTCACGGTCGAGATCTACGGCGACGTGCTGAAGACCGGCGCCGACCCCGACCCCGGTGACACAGGAACGACGAACGGGCACTGTTTCGGACCCAACGACGCCGCCACGATCGACTCGCCGGTGATCCCGCAGGTGCCGGCCGACTGCGTCAACCATGGCTCGACGATGGACTTTTACGGGACGATGAGCGGGCATCCGTTCCAGATCTTCGGCGGCGACAACAACGACACCTTCAACCTCCACTCCACGTACCTGCTCGGCGAGACGAGGGTCTACGGCGGCCCGACCGCGACCACCACCGCGGGCACGCACGACGGCAACGACACGTTCTTTGTCGACCGGCTCCAGACCATGACCGGCTGGCACATCGATACGTCCGGCGACTTCTACAACAGCCAGTACGTGCGTGACCATCTGGTGCTCGACGGCCAGCAGGACAACGACCAGTTCACGATTCAGACCTGGGGCAGCGAGACGGGCAGTGCGCTGGCGCCGCACGACTACATCATCGACGTCCTCAACAGCGGCCTCCGCACCGCGGTCGCGGCGGCTTACGTCCCCGCATATGGGATCAACACGCTGACCGTCAAGGGCGCGGCGAGCTCGCCCGACGTCTTCCTCCTCCGCTCGACGAGCTTCATCCCCGACGAGGCTGAGGCGGTGTCGCCGTCCTTCGTCGCGCTGCTGCATGGCGGAACGCCCGGCGCGCCGATCTCTGGCGTACTGAGCGACGTGCGCAATCACGTCCGCCAGGACGTCGAGCGCGTGAACTACGACCAGAACATCACCGGCCGGCTCTACGTCGACGGCGGCGCTTCCGACAACTACTTCGCTGTCGACGGCAATAGTGCGATCACGACGCTGGACGGCCACGGCGGCAACAGCTACACGCAGAGCAACACGTTCCAGATCGGCCAGGTCTTCGGCACCTTCACCACCATCCCGCCTGACGCCGCGCCTGACTGCACCGGCGGCACGCCGCCGCCGTGCGCGCCGAACATGACGCACGACTACCACAGCTTCGACGTGCCGGTTGGCGTGGCGCCGGAGGACAAGTTCCGCACGATCTTCACTACGGTCGGCTGGCTGAGCCCCGGCGCGACATTCCCGCTCGTCGCCCTGGGCGGCAGCGGGCGCACGCCCGACGGCGGCGGCGACCTGTTTCAGGTCTACGCCAACCAGGCCGAGATGCGCCTGGTCGGCGGCAGCGGCGACTCGACGTTCATCATCCGGGCGTTCGCGCTGGCCGACCCGACCAATTGCTCGCCGAGCTATCCGAACCGGTGCGCGCCGTTCAGGGACCTGTCCACGGCAGCCAAGACCTCTGTCCTCGGTGGTGACGGCAACGATCTCATCGAATACAACGTCAACGCCCCGGTCGACGTCCAGGGCGGCAACGGCTTCAACCGCATGGTCGTGCTCGGCACCGAGTTCGACGACAGCTGGGTGATCACGAGCACCGGCATCTTCGGCGCCGGCCTGCACATCAACTACTCGAACATCCAGGACATCAGCGTCGAGGCCCAGGGCGGCAACGACCACTTCTTCGTACTGAGCACGCCGCCCGGAACCGCCATCCATCTCTACGGCGGCACCGGATTCTCGACCTTCAACGTCGGCGGCGACGTGACGCTGCCGATCGTCAGCCGCGACCTGGAGGGCAACAGCGCCGTCGTCAACCACCAGGTCAAGTCGAACGACCCCAACTTCGACAACGTGTTCTCCGACGGCGTGCCGCTGCACGTCGCCTCGGCCTCGACGGGCCAGATCATCATCACGGAGCTGGCACAGGGGACCGTCGTGGGCGAGCAGGGCGAGACCGCCACCACCTTCACAGTGGGCCTGGCCTCGGCGCCGACCCAGAAAGTCTACGTTGACGCCTCGGCGATGAACCCGTCGCAGTTCGACTCCGCCAACGGCGAACGCGGAATCCTACTCTCGACCGACGGCGGCAAGACATGGTCATTCGCGGCCATCATCTCGTTCGACCATACGGCGGCATGCTTCGGCTCCTCGGCCACCCCGGCGGGGCTCTGCCCGGCGACGGTCATGGTCAAGGCCATCCACGACCATGTCGCGGAGGGCGACCGGGTTATCCCGATCAGCTTCGCCAGCGTCAGCAACGACCTGACCTACAACCACGTCGCGATGCGCAACGTGAACGTCAGCGACCTCGACGCCGACCAGCCCGGCCTGCGCATCACGCAGACTGACACGACAACCACCGTCCTCGAGGGCGCCGTGCCGTACGGGTTCGGCGACAGCTACACGATCGCGCTTGCGATGCAGCCCATCGCGCCCGTCACTGTGGCGCTCAGCTCGCTCGACCCGGCCCAGGCTCCTGGGCACTCGCGTCTGGTCATCAGCAGCTCGGATACCCGCTTCAATCCGGCCAACGACACCTTCACATTCTCGCCGGGCGACTGGCTGACCCCGGCCGTGGTCAGCGTCTCGGCGCCCACCGACGGAGTGAAGGAGAACAAGGCGGTCGTGGTCGTCACCCACACGATCGGCGGGACCGATGCGAATTACAACACGTTCTTCGCCCAACCGAGGCACCCGATGCCGACGCACAACGTCACCCTCATCGACGGCGATTCGGGCGGCGTCTACGTGCAGCCGACCGACGGCTCCCTGGTCGCGGTCCAGGGCGACCCGACCGGCACCAGCTACACCATGCGCCTGACCAGCTCGCCGTCGGTGGGCAAGACCGTCACGGTTTACATCCGGACCGACGGCCAGACCCTGGCCTGGAGCGCCGACTCCCGCTTCTCGGCGGGATCACCCACCTACGTCAACTTCGGTCACACGTACGGCGACTGCACCGCGCCGCCGCCATATCTCCCGATGCCGGCGGGCTGCACGTTCCCGTCCGTGACCTTTGATTCGACCAACTGGTGGCAGCCCGCGACGATCCACCTCGCGGCGATCAACCCGAACCCGCCGCCGGTGGACCCGAACCAGCCGCTGAAGGTTTTCCCGAACCAGCCGCACATCGCTGAGACGGCGATCCTCGGCCCGCTTGACATCGAGGGCGGTCCCGGGCCGGACTCGTTCCAGGTCACGCAGGCGATCACGCTCCCGACAGAGAGCGACAGCGGCCCGATCCAGCCTGTCTCCCGCGCGACGCTCACCACCGCCATCCAGACGCTGAACGTCTACAACGACGGCAGTGTGCAGAACGACGTGGGCACGCTGACCAGCAACAACCTGTTTATGGTCGGCATGACGACCGGCCTCGATTACTTCGACCAGAACGGCGTCGAGCACCGCTACGACCGCGGCATCGAGTACGCCAACATCCAGGTGCTGGAGATCATGCTCGGGCGGGGCGACGACAACTTCACCGTTCTGAGCACGATGCCGACGGCCTCATGCCCGTCGATCTGCCCGCAGCGCCAGGGCCCGGTCACGATCCTGAACGGCGGCGGTGGGAACAACCAGATCACCGTCACCGGCGGCGGCGGTCCGAGCTCGCCGCTGATCGTGTACGGCGCAAGCCAGCAGAACGGTCTCCTGTACTCCGAGCTGTCGGGTCAGCCCGCGGCCGACCCGTGGTCAGGCGACCCGCTGGCCTACGCCTACCCGAACCCCGGCAACAACGTGATCGACGCCCACCTGGACAACCAGAGCCTGAGCATCTATGGCGGCCCGGGCAACAACGTCATCTACGGATCGTCGGCGGGTGACCACATCGCGGGCGGCGGCGGCAGCAACCAGATCTTCGGCGGCGGCGGCCCGGACATCATCTACGGCAACGACGGCTTCAACCTGGTGCGCTTCACGGCGACCATCCCCGACCCGAACAACGTGAGCGGGACCAAGCTGTTCACCAGCTACCTGCGCGAGCTGCAAACGGTCGTCGGTCCGTTCGACAGCCAGGCGGCCTGGAACGGCGTCGGTCCGGTGGCCAACACCGAGTGCGTGCAGTGGACCGCGGCCGACGTGGCGCCGAGTTTCGTCGGGCAGGACCTCAACTGCGCCCTCGCCACGCCCGTCGTCGTGCGCGACCCGAACACGATGCCGCCTGATACGCAGGACCACATGAGCGACGGCCAGGACCTCATTTACGCCGGCGGCGGCAACGACACCGTGTTCGGCGACTTCGGCCTGGTCGTCCAGAACGTGCCGGAGAACATGTTCCGGACCGACCTCATCTACCAGGTCCTCAGCGAGACCCACAACCACGGCGACAACAACACGATCTACGCCGGTTTCCTGGGTGCCGACGGGCTGACCCACGGGGGCGGCAACGCGATCCTGATCGGCGGTCCGCATAACAACGCCATCGACGGAGGCCGCGGCAGTGACCTGATCGTCGCCGACGCCGCCTCGCTCGTCCGCAGCCCAGCGACGACCGACCCCAGCATGGATCCGCGGTTCCGGTCCCTGCAGGGGACGCTGATCTATGACGTGAACCCGGCGAGCCTGACCTTTACGCAGGACCTTGTCGCGACGACCTGCAAGGTTGGAGCGGCGACTCAGAGCTTCTGCGCCGACCCGCGCTGGGGTACCACTCCTCCGTGGTGGGCGAACTTCGTGATCACCATCCAGGACAAGTGGATGAAGACGCCTGGATCGGTATACACGGGCGCGCTCACGGTCGACACGCCTCCCAACTACTTCGGCAGCAACTACATCGCCGGGGGCTCGGGCGACTCGATGATCTTCGGCAGCCTGGGAAGCGACGTTATCCAGGCCCACTCCTCGATCGACTTCCGGCCGGCTGCATACAAGGGTGCCGCGGCACTGACCTGCGCGCCCGGCAGCGTCGGCTACGGCAATTGGCTGTTCGCGAACCTCGTCGGCGCCTGCCGCGACGCGAGCACGTCGACGACAGGCACTCCAACCCCGTCCCTGCAGCTGCACGTCTCGGAGGGCGACTACTACGGCCCGGGCACCGACGGCATGACCTACGTCGAAGGCGGCGGCGGCAACGACGTGATCTTCGGCGACTTCGGCCAGAACGACCTGATCGGCGGCAGCTCAGACATGTTCGGCCAGACGGCTCAGGCGCAGCGCTCGAGCGGCTCGAACATGATCTTCGGCGGCGATGGCACGCGCACATCGCGCGGCAATTGCGGCGACGCGACCGTCGACCCGACGACCAGGGTGTGCGTGACGACGCCGAACGGGCACGCGCACGACGCGGATGTCATCGTCGCCAACAACGCGGACGTGTTCCGCGTGGTCGGCACCAACGGCGCTTTCGGCTCATACAGCGGCGTGCCGAACGCGGCCGGGTTTGGGGCCTTCAACTACGACCTGCAGGGATATGTAGGCGCCACCGAGCACATCGTCGCTCGCGCCGTCAGGCTGCTCGACTACACGCTCGGCGGCCCTGACCTCGCGTCGGGCGGGCCCGACGGCGTCCAGGCCGGGCCGCTCGTGGTCGGCCAGGAGGCCGGCAACGGAATCGGCGACATCGGCGGCACGCCGATGACCTTCGAGGGCGTGGCGCTGCAGCTCGGCAGCGAGATCCACGCTGAGGGCGGCGACGCGTTCATCTACGGCGGCCCCGCGGACGACACGATCTTCGGCGGCGGCCAGAACGACACCATCATCCTGGGCTACGGCGACAACTGGGTGGACGGCGGTCGCGGCGACCAGTGCATCATCGGCGGCGGCGCCCGGTGTTTGATGAGCCGCGACAGCTCGTCCTTCGGCGAGCCGCTGTACGGCATCGCGGCGATCCCGGCCGCCAACCTGACCCAGCTGATCACCACGCCCGGCAACGTGCAGCAGGCGGTGATCAACCAGGCCGGCGCCGTGAAGTACACCGCGCTGCTCTACCCGTACAACTGGGACCCCGCGACGTACGCCGGAACGGGCCGCTCCAACAACAGCCCGACGTTCTCGACAGGCTGCAAGCAGAACCAGGTGTGCCCGCACTACCAGCCGAAGTTCGGCCACAACGTCATCTACGGCGGCTGGGGCGGCGGCGTGATCCACGGCGGTCCCGGCCAGTCGGCGCTCTCCGGCACCGAGGCTCCGGGCTCGACCAGCAAGTCCGGCGTGATCGAGACCGCCTTCACGGACAACTACAACCTGAACGGCGACCAGCTGAACGCCGCGCCGATCGAGACCGACTGGTACCACCCGTTCAACCCGGGCAACCCGATGGGTTGGGTGCCCCTGAACGCCAACCTCCACGGCAACGCCGCGCGGGCGTCGCAGATCGGCAAGGCGACGTACTTCAACACCGAGGACCCGCGGCGCAAGGTCATGCTGAACGCCGGCGGCACGAACTGCGTCTGGGCGGCGGGCGCCGACTGGACCACGTGCGCGTTCAACTGGTTCCTCAACTTCGACCCGACCGACCCTGCCCTCGAGCTGGACACCCGGTGGTACTTCAACACCGGCCACCCGCAGGAACCGGTCACCGGAGACAAGGCGATCTTCGGCGACCTCGGGAATGACTGGATCGTCGCCGGCATGGGCCGGGTCCGCGTCTACGGCGGGTGGGGCAACGACGTGATCGACCTGCGGGCGAGCATGAACGTGGACGGCGGCCTGAACGACATGCCTGTCCCCAACGTCACCGACGGGTCGGCCGGCACCCCGGCGTGGGAGAGCCTGGCTTACGGCGGCGCGGGCCAGGACATCTTTTTCGCGGGCACCGGCGGCGACCGCCTGATCGACTGGGTCGGCAACCACAACAGCTACTACGTGCCCTTCTCGCAGTTCGGCATGCCCGCCGTCAGCCGCACCCTGCAGCCCTTCCTGCCCGAGTTCCTGTACGCGCTGTCCAAGAGCGACGGCGCCGACCAGACGCTGGGTCCGCGCTACGGCGGCGCGGCCTCCCGCAACGGCGAGCCGTTCGGCGAGCTCGGGCTAGTCCTCCAGCACGACGACGCGTGGCACCAGCAGGTCGGACCTCCGTTCAACGAGATGCCGGAGAACCTGGGCGGGACGGCGAACGACGTCGCCAAGACGGCCAACGTGCTGCCCTTCCGTTCGCCCGGCACCGACCCACCGGCAAGCCTGGTCAAGGCGGCGGTGGGCGTGCCGTCCGGACTCGGCGTCAACCTGCCCTCGGGCACCAACACGCCCGGCGCGAGCTCGGTGCCGCTCTATGTGACCGGTACGCCCGGAGCGGCGGTGAGCTACTCCTTCACCGAAGGCACCTTCATCGCGTCGGGCAGCGGTGTGCTCAGCCAGAAGGGGCAGTTCGGTGCAACCGTCGACGTCTCGACCTTCCCAGACGGAACGATCAACGTCAAGGTCACGCTCGTCAGTGGTGGCGCTACGACGACGCTCACCGCGACGTTGGGCAAGAACAGCGTGCCGCCACCGGCGCCGTCGGTCGCCGCCCCCGCGTACGCCAACATCGCCAACAACCTGGCGTATACCCTCACGATCACGGGCCAGGCCGGCAGCATCGCGACGGTGGTGATGACCGACGGCGGCCTGCCGCTGCCCAACGTCGCGAACGGTATGGACATGGTCGGCTCGACCGGGACGTTGAGCCTGCCCGTCGACGCGTCGAACCTCGCCGACGGATCCCTGTCTGTCTCGGTCACCCTGACCAACGGCGCGGGCGACAGCGTCGCCTGGACGGGCACGATCATCAAGGACACGGTCGCCCCGGTCGTGACGTTGACCGCGCCTCCTTACATCAACATCGCGAACGTCTCGACCTACCAGCCGACGGTTGCCAGCGAAACGAACGCGATCGCCAGCTACGTCGTGACCGACGGCAAGCACACCCAGACCGGGACGAAAGCCATCAACTCCAGCGGCAAGTGGAACCTGCCGATCACCGCGTCCGCGTTCAACGACGGGCCGGTCACGATCACCGTGACGGTCACCGACCCCGCCGGAAACACGACCACCGTCGTGACCACCGTCTTCAAGGACACCGCCGCGCCGGCGGGCACTTTCACGATCGCCGGGACCACGATCAACGGCGTCGTCGCCGTCACCAACCCGGCCCTCTCGATCACGCCCTCGTTCACCGCCGCCTCGGGAATCGCCTCCGTCCTCTACTCGGTCAACGGCGGCGCCGCCGCACCGACGGTGACGTTGCCCAGCGTCGACGGTGTGTACACCGTCACCGCGCTGGTGATCAGCAATGCGGGCAACTCGGCCGGCTTCTCGAAGTCGGTGCGCCTCGACCGCACCGGCCCGACGATCACCTCATCGATCACAGCGCCGACGAACGCCGGGTCGTATGACGTCGGCCAGGCCGTGGCCCTGACCTACAGCGCGACCGACGCGGACAACGTGGCATCGCTCACCGCCCTCCTCGACGGCACGACGTCGATCAGCAGCGGGGTCGCGTTCAACACCGAGACCCTCACCCCAGGCAGCCACACCATCGTGATCACGGCCAAAGACGGTCTCGGCAACGTGTCGACCACGACGTTGACGATCACGGTGCATGCCACGGTGGCGGGCCTGACCACCGCGGTCAACGACGGCGTCACGGCGGGCAAGATCACCTCGAGCACGCTCGCGACGCAGCTCAACGGCTACCTGTCCAGCGCGCAGACCGCCCTCAACGCCGGCAACCACACGGCCGCCAAGGCCTACCTTGCCAGCTTCGTGAGCGCCGTGAACGGCGCCGGCACGTCGATCAGCGCCGCCTACGCCGCGCTGCTCGTGGCCTGGGCCAACGACCTGATCGGAAGGCTGTAACGGTCTCTTCGAAATCAGTTGCGCGGCGTCATCGCCGCTGGTCTCCTTGATATGAGGTGGTGCTGATGGATCGACTCGTCGCAAATCAACAGCTCAATGTCGACGATCAATTGGTCTCGAACAACGGCAGGGTCAACCTGATCCCGCGTGGACCGTCTCGGATTGCCAACCCGGCGCGACCGGTTCGGCTCAATCTGGGTTGACACGCTGGGGATCGCCTTCTACTTGGAGGGCGACTCCTATGCCGTCTCCGTGTTTTCACGGGGAGATTTCGAAAAGGCGAACGCCGCTTCAGCGTAGCCCGGGATCAGCAGTCGAGCTCGAGACCCGATCCAAGCGCGCGTCATAGCGTCCAAATGCGTCCTTCGAGTCGATCGATCTCATCGCCTGGCGGCAGCGTTACGAAGTTGCTGAGATGATCCGCCATCTTCCGCGCCGACACCGCTGCGTCGAAGGCGTCTTCGGAGTCACCAATCCTCAGCCGCAGCTCCGGATCCTTCGGCCAGCCCATGCGATCGAGGTAACTCCTGCGAGCGGCGGGGTCGCTTTTTACCACCGACCCTGTGAGGACGCGCGGATATATCTCAATTACCAGGGGAAAGACCACCGGGTCCAAGGGCCAGATCGCGAAACCATTGCTGCGAAGACGCGCGAGAAGGGGCATGCCCCGAATAGAGCCGGTACCGACGTGGCCAGCGCCACCGATCTGGAAAACCGATTTGCTGTTGTGGGCCGTATCCGTCCGGCGCAGGCGCGCTTGACCGTCCCCGGCGGGCGGTCGCTTGCGCTGCCGCCCCCAGAACGGCGGCTCCTCGTCGCGCAACCAGGCCTCGCCCCGGGTGGTCGCCTCTGCCCACGTCGCCACCATCGACTGGCCCAGCCGCGTCGCGAACCAGGCTGGGAAGCCGAATGCGAAGTCGAATCCGACCACGAAATCTGACAGGAGCCGACCTCAGGGGTACCTGTGTATCCACTCCGCGATTTCTTCCCCCGACGGATTGAGTCCGGCGGTAGTGACGACCGGCACTTGGGCCGATCGAACGTTGCCACTGTGTAGCCGCCGTTGATCACGCGAGTTCGAAGCTGGGGCACGTTACATCGACGGTGGCCCGGACGTCGGCGACAACTATGTCGGCTCGGCTCGCGGTTAGCGTAGCAGCGACATAGCTCGTCAACCTCACGCGAAACACTGACCAGCATCTGATGGAGGTTGACCACGAGTCAGCGTGTGTCTGAGATGACCAAGGCAGGCCGCCAAACCCCTCCGCGGTCACGCGGTCCGCCAAATTCTTTCGCCCTTCCGCTCGCGAAAACATAGGACGCTCACAGGGACATGCGGAACTTCCTGATCCAGTTCGCCGTTGCCATTCTTCTTCTGGCCGCCGGGTTTCTCCTCGCTCTGATAGGGGCGGTCCTATTCGGCGTCGGGCTGATGCTCTGGGCGTTTTTGTTACTCCTCGGTATCTTGCTGCTGGACGGCGTTCACGGCAGAGGTCCATTCGAACGAAAGACTTCCGCAGTTCCTGAATTACCCGCTGTCCCGGCCCTTGAACGGCCACTTCTGCGTATGGCCGATGAGTTGACCATGGATCCTGCGACGCGGCGCCACGCCGTCTATTTTCGTTTGCGCTTTTGGAACGAGGGCGGTGGCGGGATCAGTCCAGAGGTTCGGGTGACGCGCGTGGTGCTAAGTGGCGGCAAAGATGCTGCGTTCTCGGGACAACTTCCATTGCTCTTGTCTTGGTCAAGCCTGGCAACTCCACCCGTGCTTACTCGTCAGCACACCGCTGGGGAAACGGTCGGCGTCTTGGGAGCCCTCAACTGGATCGACAGGAGTGATCTACCCGCAGGCAGCGGCTTTCCGATTGACCCACCGTCTCTCTACATCGCCGGTGCTGAGCATCACGCCGAGATAGGGCAGACCGACGAAAAGGTCTACGTCAAAGTTCAAGCTTTCGTGCCAGGCCGAGCCGACGTCGCAACTATCGAGCGATGGTTTTGGGTGCAGATTGAAAAAGCGAAGGACCGAGAAGGTTACTCCGCCCGGTCGGGACATCTTGAAGGGGCACCAGAGACGTCGGATAAAGAACCGAACACGACCGTGAGCGCCCCTCCGATGGTCCCCGTCTCGACCGACAGGAACGATGCTCTAGTTGTTGCCTGGCTCTCGCAGCGAATGTGGAATCTTCGATATCGCGCGTGGATGTTTCTCTTGCGCTATCGCGTCACAAATCGAAGCGCAGCACCAATCGACATAATCCACACGCGGTTTCAAGGCCCTCCTCAGGCCATCACCACGCCAGAGATCGATCAGGAACGACAAAGGGTCGAGGCGGAAATTGGCGTTCCGCCGAAGACCGTTCCCGCCGGAGGGTCAATTGACCGCTGGTACTTGGGCGAATTTGAGTGGAACCCAGACCTGGGGGAGCCTGAATATGAGATTCGCCTCAAAGCAAGCAACGGCGGACACGAATATGGCTTCCGAAGGTCGGCGAATCCAAAACGGCAGATTGACTGATCGCTCGACTGAATGCTGGTCTATTCTGTCCGCGTGATCCGATTACTTCCTCCGGGACCGCCGAGGTCTTCGGCTTGTGACCTGTTGAAAGCCAGTCACCAATTCTCTACCGAGATGATCAAGGCAAGCGCACCTCGGCCCTACAAGACAGGTGACTTTTTGGTCGTCCTCGGCTTGCTCAGCTTGGAGAGCTTTCTCTACGCGTCCGCTGCAAAGGAGCTTCGCTGCCGGTAGTTAGCGGAGGACGACGGTCGCGGCAACCGGATCGGGAGCAACCTAGGCGTTGGTTATTGACGGAAGACCTCGCTGGCCTGGGGAGCAACTTCTACCTCATCGGACCCTGATAACGAGTATTCCACCTCACCTGACGGGTCCCGTTTTGCCCAAATCTCCAAGTTGGCGAGAATCGCGGTAAGGCCTTTTGTAAATCCGGCGGCGATCAAGTTACTAGGGCCGGACAGCTCGACATCGACAAACGCGCCCCATTGAGTCCGAACCACAGCGACCTCTTGCTTCGATTTGAGTCGGTATACCTTCTGACTCCGAATCTCAATCAAGAATGGCTCCTGGACGTTGGTAGCCACTCCGGTCCATCTGAGCCGAGCGCTGAATGCGCTTTCCACCAATCGGTTCAGTAAGTCGATTCTTAGAACATCCTCGTTAAGTCGGGATTGCATGTACCGCTTGAGGCCACGCACGGATTCAAGCTGCGGAACTGTGAATGGCGCCCCGCCTTGTTCCGCTAACAACGGGAGAAGCCCTGAGATGGATGGGACGTACGTTACGGGGTCATGTTGACGAAACTCCCGGCGCAACTCAGCCTTTAGACCGCCCTGTGAATCGCCAAAGTCCTTTTCATTTCCGGACACAAAGTAGCCCCTCTCAGACCTACTCAAATGGTCATCGACGCACTACACCAACCCAGCGTCATGGTGATCGTCGATCGCACCGATCTCGAAAGCCATTGGGAGACAAACATGGAAGCACTCGGGTTCGGTGACTTTCGCGTGGCGAATAGTAAGGATCAGCTCCAGAAGATCCTTGCCTCAGGTTGGCACGGTCTCATCTTGTCGATGATCCATAAGTTCGATGATCTGCCGGCCGATATGCGCACCGAATCGAACTTCTTCGTTCTTGTTGACGAGGCGCACCGCAGCATCGAAGGAACACTGGGGACCTATCTGATGGCGGCGCTGCCGAACGCCACATTCATTGGCTTTACCGGCACGCCAATCGATAACACAGCTCACGGCAAGGGAACGTTCAAGACCTTTGGCCGCGACGATCCTTCCGGCTTCACCGACAAGTACTCAATGAAGGAATCGATCAGAGATGGGACCACCGTGCCTCTCAACTACTCGCTGGCCCCCAATGAGCTGCTCGTCGACCGGGCCACTCTGGAGACCGAGTTCTTGAAAGTTGCCGAGCTTGAGGGTGTCTCCGACATCGACACCTTGAACAAGGTCTTGGAGCGAGCAGTGACCTTGCGCAACATGATGAAGAACGGGAGTCGTGTTGACAGCATCGCCAAGTATGTCGCCGAGCATTACAAGTCCAATGTGGAGCCGATGGGGTACAAGGCCTTTCTCGTCGCCGTTGACCAGGAGGCATGCGGCCTATACAAGGACGCGCTCGACAAGTACCTGCCTTCTGACTATTCCGATGTGATCATCAGCGCGACGGGAGAGAAGGGCCAGCATGCCCTCAAGCGTTTTGACTACGACGAGAACAAAGAGCTGACGATTCGCAAGGCCTTTCGAAAGGCCGACAGCGTGCCCAAGATTCTGATCGTGACGGCACGACTGTTGACTGGCTTCGACGCACCGGTGTTGTACGCGATGTACTTGGACAAACCAATGCGCGACCATGTCTTGCTGCAGGCCATCGCCCGCGTCAATCGACCATATGAGGACAGCGAGGGACACGCGAAGAAGGCCGGCTTCGTCCTGGACTTCGTCGGAATCCTGGAGAAGCTCGAAGATGCGCTTGCTTTCGACTCGCAGGACGTCTCCGGGATCCTCACTGGACTCGTCGATCTGCAGAAACACTTTGCCGAGTTGATCGCAGTGGGGCGCGAGAAGTACCTCACGATCGGCAAGGATTTGCACGGGGACAAGCAGGTTGAGGCTGTCGTGGAGTACTTCCGCGACGAGGAGAAGCGGGACGAGCTGCAAGAGTTCATTTCAGAGCTTGAGAACCTGTTCGAAATCTTGTCACCCGACGCCTTTCTCCGTCCCTATCTGGATGACTACCAGCGACTCATGAACATGGCGGCAACGGTCCGCGCCGCCTTCTACCAGGGATTGGATGTCGATAGGTCCTTCATGCGCAAGACCGCCGATTTGGTCAGGGAGCATACGCTCAGTTCGCCGATCGCCGGGCGGGGCAAGGTTCACGACCTTACGAGCCAAGCGATCCATGACATGGTGAAGGCCGATACGCCCGACGCCATAAAGGTGATCAACCTACTTAAGACGCTGCGCGAGGTCGTGGACAAAGGTCGGGTTCTCAGTCCGTACTTGATCTCAATCGGCGAGCGAGCGGAGACGATTGCCGAAGCTTTTCGGAACAGGCAGATGACAACAGAGGAAGCTCTGGTCGCGGCCGAGCGACTTGCGAGAGAAGCAGTCGAAGCGGGAGAAACTCAAAAGGACAGCGGCCTCGGTCAGGAAGCCTTTGCCGTGCAGTGGTTCCTGCGAGGGAAGGGAGTGAAAGACGAAGTCGCAGAGAGCATCGCCAAGGCTGCCGGCGCAGCGTTTGAGCAGGACCCACTCTGGCGGGTTCGGTCAGACCAGGAGCGAGACATCCGGACAAAGCTGTATGCAGCGCTGATCCACTCCGGAGTCGAGGCAGACGGCTTTGTCGATGACATCCTGCAATCCCTTCGCCGCGCTAACCGATGAGTGCGGCGACTCATGGCGATTGGTCTCTTAACGGGCATAGTTGATTTCCGGACGGTCATCGGCGACCCTTTCATCCATGTCGGGTAGATCCGGTAGGGAGTTCCGATGATGGTCGTCTCGTCCGCGGTGCACGTCGCGCTATCGGGTGAAATGTTGTGCAGGACCAGGCATTGAGACCGAGCGCCCGACGGCATGAGGTCGCCGCTGAAAGGCCCCTGGCTACTCCTATTCATAGCGATGAGTTCAAAGCTGAAGTGTCGACCTGGGCAATCTTGCTCGGCGTCACGCCAACGGAGATTCGCATCGCTCCCATGCGGAGGAAATGGGGGAGTTGTTCGACGCGTGGTCGAGTTACATTTTCGCTCGACCTCCTCCTGCAACCCGATCAAGTGCGGCGTGAAGCGATTGTCCATGAACTAATCCATCTACGGGTGCCAAACCACGGGCCATTGTTCCGCGCTCTGCTCGCCGCCACGCTACAAAGGACCAGTTCACTCAAGAGGGTTTGACTCGCGCGCGCGCAAGAACAACGAGCCCCCAAGACGAGTTACAGACGGGCTAGCAGCAAGCTCAGAGGACGACCCAGCAATCGTTTGCTAGCGATAAGCGTCGGCAATGCTTATCCGGTTTGCTCCGCCAGCGCGAACGCTCCAGCCTTGATCTCTTGGTAGGTCGTGGGCGCTAGCCTGGCCCCGATCCCAAGCAAGGTCTGGAATGCCGCCATGGGCGTCCGTCGGCGGTTAAATCGGAAGACGAACTCGTCGAGATAGGCCTGCAGCTGGCGCTCAGAGACGCCGCGATACGTGCCTTGGAGCCAGGTCTTCAGATTGCTGATCACGCGGTGAACGCGAGGCAGCACTTCGAGGCCATCCTCACCGCGCCGCCGCCCAGCCCGCAGGCTCCTCAGCTGATGGTTGTAGCCGAGGGTGCCCAGTCTCTTAAAGCCCTGCCAAGCATCGGTCTTGACAGTGGAACCGTGGGCAACGTTGTCCACGACGAAGCCGCATAGGGCATCAGCTGAGAGGTCGCCGACGACTTCCATCCGCAGCCTCCCCGAGCCGCTTCCACGCACCTCGACCGCAATTACCACAATCGCCGCGGTCCCGAACATGTCGCGGCCGCCATGGCGGAGAGAATCGATGCCTCCCACATACGCCTCATCGACCTCGACCTCGCCGGTGAGCGGCGTTCGATCAGGCGCCACCATTGCTCGACGCAGCTTGTGGAGCAGCATCCAGGCTGTCTCGTAGCGGTGGAGTCCGAGCTGGCGTTGCAGCTGCAGGGCCGAGATGCCTGGCGTTGCGGTGCTAGTCAGGTAGGCAGCCCAGAACCAGAGGTGGAGAGGGGTCCTGGTCTTGTGCAGAACGGTGCCAGCGGTGACTGATACCTGGTGCCGGCAGGCGACGCATTGCCAGAGCACCCTCTTTGGCAGCTCCGTTGCCTTGTCGGATCCACATGCGGGGCAACGGAACCCCTCAGGCCACCGAGATGCAAAAAGGTAGGCGCGACAGGCTGCGTCGTCGGGAAAGCGGCGCTGGAACTCGAGGATCGTCCTCGGAAAGCCCGGTCGCGCCACGACGAGATCATAGCGGAGCTAAGCGGATATGCAATAGCGCTTGGTATCGCTAGGTAACTCTGACTCCAGAATCCTCGAGTGACGGTCAGTCCAAGGCCGGCCGCTGCCGCGTCACGCCATATCGCGATCGGGCGCTGCGCGTAAGAATCAAAAGACTTCGCAGTCGCTTAACCGAATGAGGTACGAATGTGGACCGAGAGTCGTGCGGGAGTTAAATGTTCCTCGGGCATGAATCTCGGCGCCCTTCCTTAATGACCAATATCCATTGTCTCCCTTGAGCTCTAGTTCAATGTGCCAGGTAGCCTGGCGCGATTTCATTACTAGCGTGACTAGTGTCTGACCGTTCCTCAAGGTAGTTATGTCGTTGATGCTCTCGGAGACCTTGAACTCGTGGCCAGCCAGCTCAATATTGAACCTGGGCCCCAGCATGTCCTGTAGCAGGTCTAGGTCGAAGGCTTTGAGCTCTGGGGCTGGCTGCCGGAGCACGCGTAACGGCTCGGATCGACGGCGGTCCACATATGTGAGCCCAATGGCGACTGCAATGAACCCCAGAGAGAGGCCACCCAGGATCTTGACAAGATCGGTTCCCGCTGCCGCGGCCACTAAGAGTGCGACGAGAAGTCCCCCAACCAGGGTCCACAAGAGGTTTCGACTGGCCCTGAGCATTAGCGCCGACTATAGGTTCTCCAAATTGAGGGGTTGCGGTCTCTCGGGCCGGTCATCCGCTCGCTCTCCCAGCCAGCCACGGCTGCGGCACATAAATCACGAATAGAGGCGCTCCAACACCAGGAACACCCTGCGGCTCGCGCGATTGCACGATTTTGTCCAAACCGACGACCTCTCGCTTTGTGCGTGGCCATGGCGCAGCTGATGGTGGCGCTTGTAGGTTTCCACTGCGTCATCTACACTGGCATCGGTTTCCGATCCCGGCCCTGGCAGCGCGCGGGTGAAAGGAAGGGTAACAATGGTTCGGGGTAGGCGGGGAATTACCGCGGGGTCGGGGCGCTTTTCTGCGAGTCTTCTGGCAGTCGGCACATTGGTTTCTTTGCTCGCAGTCGCCGGTGGCACGATCCATGCGCGTGCAGCGGACCCGTGCCTTACGAGCTTTCCTGACCCCTACAACACGGGTCCGTACAAGAACCCCTTAAGGGACGCCCCAGCCGTTGGGGCTCGCATCGACGAGGGGGTCGATTTTGTGTCCTCCAGCACGACAGCAACTGGCAACGTCTACCCAATCGGTGATGCCGCGATCGACAACATTTATGCGGTAAGGTCCAATGGCACTGAAGCCTGGCCAAATGGCGTGTACATCTCGTACCACATGTGCAATGGCCCTGCGCAGGGAATGGAAGTGTACGTGGCCGAATGCATTTGGCCGGTGGCATGGCTGTACATCGGAGCCACGGTGACAGCAAATGACCCTATCGGCACAATGAGATACTGCACCGACCCAACGTTCTACCTGAACGGCGTTCTGATCTGCAAATACAGCGACTGCGGTATCGAAACCGGTTGGGCCAGCACAACACGATGGGTCACTGAAGCCAGTGCCTATGGCCAGCCAGACGGCGCTGACCACAGCACATATTTCGGAGACAACTTCAATCAGATGCTGACATCTCTGAACGCTCCAGCTGGAATCCCGAATGGGCACACAGGATGTGGCAACCTAACTCAGACCACGAAGTGTTTGCCAGCGGGTTGGGGTCTTGCGACGCGAGGAGCTGCATGCCTGCCTAGAAGCGGCGCAACCCAGTCGCTACTTGTGCAGTCCAACCCGATTTATGGCCATTACTGGGGGCCATTTCTTGGGTCGGAAGTATTCACTGTCTACCTAGAGAGGTTGGTTGACCCTAACTACAATTGGTGCTTCCAAATTCACGTAGTAGGAAGCTGGAGCAACGGGGTTTCGGGTGGGCCTAACGCGAGTTACAACCTTAATGTCCGAATAGCGTGCAATGGAACCCTGGAGGGGGTTGGTTGGGCTTTCGACTTCTCGAACAACTACAACTATTCGTATGCGAATTCCGACTGGTGGTCTGGCAGCAGCACCGCCTGCAACACCTCATGGCAGGCCGATGACTTTGCTGGCTCGTTCGGAGCCCAAATCACTAACCAGTTTGGCGACCATTGGAATTACGGAACGTCGCCCCAACACACGCGAGTGAAATACTCTCAACCGTAATCGCGACACCCCGAACCGTTGCCTCGACTTTGGGGGCCCCAAAAAGCGATTTCAGACAGCAGTTTGGCAGGTTGTGCTGAACACGGGTTGTTCGCGCTATCGTGACGTGAAACGATCTGCCGCCGCTGGCGCGCCCCTGTGCAATCCTTGACCGGCCCCACTCAGCCTGCTTCTGCTCTAGGAAGACCACATGTCGTCGACCATGCGTACGCGCCTTCACGCGCCCGTCACACTCTCGCTCGAGAGCATCGAAGCGCTCGTTTCGGAGCTCGCGTAGGGAATGCGCTTGCCAGGGGAGTGGAGAAGCATTGGCGAGCTGCGGATCAGCATCTCCCAACAGCCCTAAAAGGGCTCCTGGAACGGTTGGCGTCGACAAGCGTCAGCTATCGAAAGCTCCGACTCCAGAACGGCTAGCTTGGTGCCTTTGTCGGTGTCCGATTCGCAGGCCGCATGAATTTCAATTCCTGTTGGAGGTCATACGACAGTCGATCCTTCGCCCATTCCTGGCCACCGTAGTAGTCGAGCAGGTATAGCACATCGCGAATTCCCTCAAGTAGATCGACTAGCTGCCCAGGCTTCCACTCAAGCTCGCCGCGATGGACTACGCGGTTGCGTAAACTCACTCCGTCATCGAGGATCTTCATTAGCCTCTTGGACGGCGGCAGCACGTGTCCTTCGATCGTGTGTACCGCAGGCAGATTCGGGATGTAGACCTTGAGCACCGCCACTACTGGAGGACTCTGCAGGTTGAAGACCAGCCATTCAGCCTCAGGGACCCGAGATGCTATGTATTGCTTGACGCCCACTTCGAGAGCGGCAACTCCAATCACAAGGGCGCTTCGTCGATTGCTTGACTGCAATGAGCGGGCTTCAAGCCACAGCTGGTGAGCGAGCGGCTCAGCGACTCCGGACGCGACCATTCGCTTGACCGTTTTAAGGTCGACTGTTGGATTGAGAATTGCCGACGACCAAGCTTCGGCATGAACGCGTTGCGGTAACTGGCTCCAGTGGCGACCGTCAAACGACCACATCGCTGGGCGTCCAGCAAGCGGAAACGGTGGCGTTTCTGCGGACTGAATCCACCGAGCGACTTGCACGGTGCGTTCAACGGCATTCCACAGTGCCTGTGTCGTTTGCCGACTGAAGACCTCGTATTCAGCACCCAACCACTCCGGTCTGAACCAATGGTTGTCCCGTAAGAAGCCCTGGTCGTCAACAGCATCCGGATCAAATGGATCCTTACGAACAGAAGCAACATCGAGTACGCGCTTCGCCGCCACTGCCTGAAATGTCTTGGCGAGCGAGTCTGTGGCCTCGAAGAGGCCACTGGCGATCACCCACATTGACCCCTGTGAGGATCGGGCCCGCAGTTCTTTCTTGGACATTCGGCGAAAAGCCACTTGGATTGAATGCGGACCGCCGTAACGAATGGCGCCCGGTTTCGCGTTTGGATCAACTGGAGCGCAGCTGTAGGTCAGCCGCACCCTAATGCTCGCGGCCACGGCACGATGAGCATAGTCGGACCACTGAGTCGGCCAGAGACCAAACGACGAACTTGTTTGATGGCGTCACCGCTGGGCTACCTGAAGCGCCACTGAGCTTCATTGCCTCGCTGGCGCGACCGTTCCGAAACTCACCACTCTACGTTGCCACATCGAAGCGTCTCGGAGCTCGAGCAGAATGCTTCAGGATAGGGCGCTGGTCAGCGGCGGCTAACAATCGCGGCGGGAGGCAGGGATCCGCTCCCGAGGCGCGCATAGACCCGCAGGAGGCGCGACATGAAATTCGAGGTTCGGCCCGCTCCAACAGAAAACATCGACTCGGGATCAGTTTGGGTGACATTGCCTAGGGACTTTCCCTCTAGGAGCGTCGTCAAAATAACGAATTGCGATCCGGGTTCGGATGCGGGGCACCACGTCTACTGCGAAGCGCTGGCTATTGGCGCCTACTTCGTCGAGCGATACAACTTGCGCGTGGCCGAACCTCTGAGGCTCGAGAGAATCCGCTATTACGACGAGTCGAAACGTGCGTTCGATTACCAAGGGAAGGGCCTGATCTTCATCAGCGACTACTACAGAAGACATCTGGGCGAAGCGTTCAAGGATTTCGCGGATCACGACCTGACCGTCACGAGGGCAGACGGCTGGGTGAACCATACCCGAGCGTGTCTGCAGCATCCCCAAATTAGCATCAGGCTTGCTACGCAGCTCGGCCTTCTAGGTCTGGCGTTGGGAATCCTTGGCACGGTGCTCGGCGTCATTGGGGTCTGGCTTGGTGTTCTTGCTCTCCACAAGTAGCTGATCGACGCCTCGTGGATGCTTGCGATAAGAGACGAGTATCGCCACCCTCTGGCTGGGGGACGTCCAAGATGCTCCACAGCATCAACTCGAGTCAAGACTTCCAGGCGAGGGAAAGAGGCATCTGCCTCCAATCGGAGCGTCGACAGGCCGTCGAGAGCCAAAGTCCTTATTGACCACGCACTTGGTCTGTGCTACACAGTGCCGCGGAAGCAGCGGAGCGGGCCCGTCAGAGCCCAGAGTACCGAGGGCCGCATGCTTGAGTTCTGGCATTCGACCGTTGACCAGCGTGCGATGAGCTGCGTCAGATCAGATTCTTTAAGCGCGGCTTTCCTGGTTGGGGTTGCGGGAACGCGCGTCTAGCGTGATATCGCAAGGGTCCGCAGTTCCGCCTGACCGGATGGAAATGGGGTGCTCGGGTCTTAAATGACATTCGCAGCCAGGTTCATACGGAATCGGGTCGCCACGGCGGCAGTTCGGCTCTTGCTGTTTGTGCTTGCACTGTCTCTTTTTCCGACCACCGCCCAAGCCGAAGCGCCACCGCCGAGCCCCACGCCAGGCACCGTGTCGGCTCCCTCCCCCAACGGGTCTCATGTACAACTGAACTTTGGAGTCGATCCCGGATCAAAGACGGCCATAGTTGCCCTGGTTTCGTCGGAGCCGGTCTCAAAGCTGCATGTCCTCGTCCTTGGTGATCTCACCCGGGATGACAACAAAGCCACGTTGGCCGCTGCCAACGTGACCGCGAGCCTCACCGCCACTCCGAACGGGCGAAGCGGCACTTTGAACGACATCACCCTCAGCATCCGAGTTGATCGCCAGGGCACGGCTCCGGGTGTGTTCAGCGGCGCAGTTTTTGTCGCTGGTGACGATGGTGGTTCGCTCACGATACCCCTCACCGTCACGCTTCAAGGCGGTTCCTGGTGGATTGTTCTGATCATCGTGTTAGTAGGATCGCTATTGGGTTATGTAACCAAGTGGCTCTCGGACACAGGCTCTGCCCTCAGCTCAGCTCGCCAACGGTACATTCGCGACACCAATCAACTTAGTGCCCTCTGGCCATCGGTTCCGGACCCGGCCAAGAGCCAACTCAGTAATGTTGAGCTCGCTCTCAACCAGCTCGATCCGAGTGCTGCCTCGTTGGCACTCGATGTGTTTGAGAAGAATCAGGCCAACATCGCGAAGCAAGCAGGTCTACTCAGCGACACATCCGCACGGCTGAGAGTTCAACGTGGCCTTCTCCTCGATTCTCCGAACTTGACGAACGGGTCTAGTGCGATCGCCGCCGAACAGGATCAAATGAGCCAATATCTTCGCGAGACACAGCCGGACGACGCCAACGCACTAACCAACTTCGATACGTTTCGAACCCAGGTAGCAGGTTTCACTGATCTGCTCCGTCAGTATCCCAGTGCACAAGGCGTTCACAAACAGGCGCTAGAGCAGGCCGCGCAGGAATATGCCAGCGGACAGTTCGCCAGTGGGCTGCAGGACATAATCGCTACCAGTAAGCAAGCACCTTTCGCCATGACCGCTTCTGGCGCACCCCCTCCGCCAGCTCCAGCTGGCGGAGTTGCAAGAGTCGTTGGCAAGGCGGGCACAACTTTGGTGGACTTGCAACCGATCCTCACGCCATTGTTAGTCGCAGCCCTTACAGCTCTACTTGGCATCCAAACACTCTTCTTTGCGAATCCAACGTTTGGCGCCAATCCAACCGATTACCTGGTGAGCTTTGGCTGGGGCTATGGTCTGCAACTAGCTGGAACGACGATCACCCAGATTGGAAGCAACCTGGCAGCACGTGGACCCAAACTGAGCTCTTAGAGTGCAGCGATTCCAGTACCCGCAGCACCTCAACGCGGCTTTCAGCTACTTAAGCGACCTCATGCGAGACCGCCCTACCTTCGAGACGACTGACTTCCACTACTACGAGAAGGCCGCCGGAGCCGACTACTACAAGAACGTTGCTCAGAAGCAGTTCGTGGGAGTCGCGTTGCCACTTGATGCGGACGAGAACAGCCTCATCGTCTTGCTCAGGGATGATGAGTCTCAAAAAGAGGCCGCGCGGGCAACGCGCGCACTGCTGCGTAATCAGTTTCCCGAGGTGACGCTCGTGGTCCGGCCCGTTGGCGAGTTCCGAACTGCAGTGGGTTCAGCCGGTTCCTCTGCCCGCATGCGGCCGGCCATGGGTGGCGACTCCGTCGGGCATCAGAATGGCGGAAACGCCTCCGGATCGTTCGGCTGTTTGGTTGAGGACTCAGCGGGCAGGCAACTGATCCTGAGTTGCAACCACGTTCTCGCTGACGTGAATCGTTGCAACCTGGGCGATGCGATCTGGCAACCCGGCATTCGCTACGGCGGGTCGAGCCGCGACCAGATCGCCCGACTCAGGGATTTCGAGCCCCTGACAGTCGATGGTGCTACCGACAACTTCATGGATGCAGCAATTGCATTGGTCGACAACCCCGCTGATGCAATGCCCGGCATTCGGCGCATTGGCTCGGTTGCCAAGAGGCAAGATCCCGCGCCCCCGTCTGGACCCCTTTACTTAACAGGGCCCGAAAGTGCGAGCATCGTGATCGGGGAGTTCTATTCAAGATCAGCCAGCATGAACGTCCGGCACCCGGGCATTGGAATAGCCGTGATGGAACACCAGTACCTGATTGACCCGCAGAATGGCCCATCGTTCGGCAAATTGGGCGACTCGGGCGCCATTGTGGTAGATCAGGACAATGAAGCCGTAGCTATGCTTGTAGCTGTTGAGGATAAGCACGGTATGGCTACCGCGACCCCGATTGATCGGATCCTGGACAGGTTCCAGGTAGCCATCAAATGACCCAAATTGAGAACCTCAGGTTAGAGGCGAAGGAGCGCTTCCTTCGTGACGACAAGGTCGTCGGTGTGGCGGAGTCGATGGACAAACCGGCTGGCTTGATCTTCCTTGTCAGATCGGAGTCTGAACCGGTGAGGAGAAGCATCCAAGACTGGGCTCATGATCGTCACATCCATGTCCGTTTCAGGGTCGTCGGTGAATTCAAAGCGTCTGGAGCCTGACCGGGCCTTCTGCCCCGACTCGCATCAGCACTAGGGCTGGGAGCAGTGGCGACTCACCCGTTTCAGCCTCGAGCAGACTAAGTCGTCTACGCGGGGATTACGCCCGGAACCGGGGTCGCCTTGCGCCCAATTTCTGAAATTAAAGACCGACCCCGGCTCGTCAAGCCTATGCGAAGTGGGGCGGCGCTTGCTATCCGTTCCCAGAGGCCTGCACATGCGGTCCCTGAGGCGAAGACACGGCGAGAATGAGGTTCCTACTTAAGGAGAGGGGCCGCCACTCCTGCGGGCGCCGGCAGGTTTCGGATCTTTCGATAGCCCCAAATTCCAAGAGGGACGATTACTGCCACCAACGGCATGGTCACACCAAGAATCACGACTGCGGTCTTGCACGGATCGCTTAAATCGATGAATGGAATATCGCGCAGTGTGAGTGTCTTGTGAGGAGCGAGAAGCCCCGATAGGTTCCCTTGCTAGACCGTACCGATTCGCCGTGTCCGGTTAGCGAGATCCAGCGCTGCGCAGCTATTGGCCAGGTGCTCTGGACAGCTTGCCAAACCTGAAGTAGTCTTGCACCGCCTCGCTGGCGGGGTGGGGAAGCAGCCGCGACCAGCCATGAGATGGAAGGGACGGGTATGGCTGGTTTCAGTCGGCCGCGCTGGGTCGAGGAGGGGCCGGGACCACTCAGTATTCCGACGGCTTTCTACAGCAAAGCAGCCGGCGCGATCGAATCTATCGCCCTCGATCCGCTTAACGCCGAGCGCATCTTCGTCGCCACCGTGGGGGGAGGGATATGGACGTCGAATGACCTGCTGGCGCCCGACCCCACGTGGGTCCCTCTCACAGATCAAGCACCCTCGCTGTCAATGTCCGCCATAGCCTTCAGCCCCCTCGACTCTGCCCGCAACACTCTCTACGCCGGCTGTGGCAGGACAAGCCACTCCGCGCCCCTGGTGGGGCCCATCGGCGGACCGCTGCTCGGCATCCTGAAGACCATCGACGGTGGCGCGACGTGGATGGAGCTTGCGCGCACCGTCTTCTCCGGCGACGCCGTGAACAAGATTCTCCCAACGTCGCTAACCGTTCCACTTGCGAAAGGCCCGAAAAAGCTGCTCGGTCAGGTCGTGCTCGCCGGCACAGAGTTGGGCGGACTGTTTCGGAGCGTCGACTCGGGCGTCCATTGGCAGAACGTGGCAGGCATCCCACACCCGGTCACGGACATCGCGACCGATCCGGCCTCGGCCAGCCGCATCTACGTCGCCGCCGCGGGCCGCCTGTTTCGGAGTGAGGACGGCGGCGACCTCAACTGGACCGAGATCACACCTGCCGCCTGGAACGTGCTGCCCTCATGGGCGACTGTCAAGCTCAGCGCGAGCTGGCCGGCCGACGTGCAGGGCAATCACTGGCTCTATGCGGTGGTCGCGCTGTGGGTCCACGGATTCGGATTGTTCTTCACCCCCGACCGCGGAGCCAGCTGGTTCGAAACCTCTGCACCTCCCGACGGCTCGTTGCCGGCTCCTCCGATGGTCGCCAGCCCTTGGTTCAACGATGTCGTGTTCTGCTGCTGTGACGCGGGCAGTCCTAACCACTGGATGGTGAAGGCGGCGAGCGGGGCCGCGGCCCAGTGGACGTTGATCGAAGGCCCTGGAGCGAACGGCACCGGGCCGCACACGGACGGCCGGGATTTCGCCTACTCGGCCGAAGCCGACATCCTCTACGAAAGCGACGACGGGGGCATCTACGCCCTGATCAACCCGCACGGAACCCAGGGCATCGACTTCCCACTCCGCCAATGGGTTCCCGCGGTCGGCAACATCCGAACTGCCGAGTTCCATTCGATCGCCTACGACTCGGTCAACCACACACTGTTCGGCGCCACCCAGGACAACTCGATCCCTCACCAGACCAGCCCAGGCGGGCTGGACTGGAAACTCAACGAAGACGCGTGGGGCGATGGGTTCGAAGTGGGCGTCGACAACCGCAGTACGCCGGGCGCCTCCATCCATTACAGCTCGCAGCAGAACCTGTTCCACTTCGACCGCGAAACGTTTGCGGGGAATCCGCTGGCCGCGAGCGCGTCAGCCGGCATCGCAGCGGTGGTCAGTGGAACGGTCGGCCGCACGATCTACCAGGTCGAGGCCTCGCTCGGCGGCGCGTACTTCGGCACGCTGCGCTGGAACCAGAGCTGGTGTGTCAACAGGAACGATCCGAAGCGGATCCTCCTCGGTACCAACTATCTGTATGAGTCGTTCGACCGCGGCGATTCCTTCACGTCCCTGGGCGGACTGGGTCACAACAACACCGGTGACTGGATTCCCACCAATCCTGTCGGGCAGGTTACCGCGTACGCCTACGGCCACGATACGAACGCCGACGTGATCTATATCGGCGCGGGCGGCCAGCTCCTCGTGCGTTCGGGCGGTGCCGGCCTGCCCCCGGCAGACCCAGGCACGTATCCAGGCTCGAGTCCGGTGGGAATCGCGCTCGATTCGGAGGACTGGCGCCGCGCCTATGTCCTTGACGACGGGGGCAGGGTCTGGCGCACATTTGACGCGGCCGCCACCGCCGGCGGTTGGAACGAGCTGACCGGCAACCTTCCAAGCCTTACCTCCGACACGCGCACTATCGAGGTGCTGCCCCGGTCGGCGATCGGCGCCGAAGAAGCCGTGTTCGTCGGCGGTCAGGGCGGGGTTTTCATGACGCTCAAGCCGGGGAGCGGTGAGCTGGCGTTCTGGACCAAGCACGGCGCGAACCTGCCCAACGCGGTCGTCACCGACATCCACTACAGCGACGCCGACCGCGTGCTAGTCGCCGGCACGCTGGGTCGCTCGGCCTGGAGCCTACCGAACGTGCCCGACACGATCCTCGGCGGTCCGTGGCTACGCATCAGGGCCTCGGGAAAGCGGATGTGCTTCGCCGGCTGGCTCGAGAACACCATGATGACGTTCACATTCTCACTGCACGGTCTGAGCGACCTGGTGCAGCCGCTCACCTACGCCTGGACCCTGCATGGCGCGGCCCCCACAACACCTCTCGACGGGATCCAGATCACGGTCGCCATGCCCCCCGCGGGCCCAGAGGTTGTCATCGAGCTGACGGTCACGGACGCCGAGGGATACCAGGTCCACGGCGTGGTCACCGAGCGTGTCATCAGCCTCGCCGAAGCGACGCTGGCGCTCGAAATATGCGCGCTGATCGACAGATTGCGCCAGCTCGTGCGCCCGAACTGGCCCATCCACCCCCTTGGTCCCGACCCCGGACCCGTGGATAAGGCTTTTCGTCCTGACTATGCCGAGCTGGCGGGGCTGCTCGTCCGGATGGCCGAGATCGCGGGCCGGCTCAGGAACTTGGAGCGGGGTGGACTGTGACCGCCCCGCGCTGGTGGGTGTGCCAATTCGTGTAGCAATCCGCCTGGAAATCGGCCCTGATCTGGACGGTCGGCATGCCCGGAATAGAAGTTTCGAGCTGAAAACCGCAGAAATCGTCATTGCTTGACAGGACTATGCATGTGCCCAGATTTCTAGAGGCGCCGTCTCCATTGTGCTAGCCGGTCTCTTGTTTTTCTACGAGGAGGAATGCTGTGAGGGTTCGGCCATTAGAAGTCCCAAGTCCCGAAGCTGAAGGGTGCGTTGTCCCACAGCAAATCTATGGCGGGCTGGTGGTGCCCAACCAGGAAGGTCGGCTCTTCGGGCAGTTGAGGGATGCGGCCAAACTCAGGAAGGTCGTAGGCGGGGTAGCGACCGGCGAAGGAGATTCGGTCGCAATTTTGATTCGAGCCGCCGTCGAATACGTCAGGACTCACGTCGAAGATGCTGCGCCAAATCCGAACGTTGCGATGGCCCTTGCTGATCTTGCCGTCACGGGCCGGGCCGCCTTCAATGATTTCTGTTTTATTCAACCTCAGGACTCACCGATTCAGAGCGCAGTGCATGCCTTCTACGCCAATGACCCTCGCGTTGATTCGAACCTAATATTCGAGGGCGTCAAAGCGGTGCTAGATCGCGCTTACAGGGTGGTCTGGTTTCTGCGCGGCCGGGCGGCTCGGGGAGACCTTGGCTGGATTGCCGTCTCAGGGGAGGACGATATACCTCATCGACCTGTAAACGTCGTCGGCTCGAAGTTCCCACAGTGCGACCTACTGTTCACGGTACCGACCGTACCTCCCACGGCGCATGAGGTGGTGGTCAGCAGCAGATTTGTGATTGCCACCGCAAACGAACCGGTCGACCCCCCGATTCTGCCGGCCCAGCGGATTTGTCCGCCCAACCTCGAACCAGTATTACCCGAGAACGACAGAATCATTCTGTTTATCCACGGATCCGACTCGCGACTCGAGGAAGCTGAGGCTCTAATACCTCATCTTGTGCGCACGCCTGACGGACGACCCACAGGCTTCTCGGTGGTTTCGATGGATCTTCCCGGATCCGGCTATGTCAACCCGATCGACCATTTGGAAGTGGCGCCATTTGATCCGGGCAAGCCAGTCTCAACAATCTTGTGGCTGCGGTCCCACCTGGCCTTGATGCCTTTTCTGGAGCAGTTCATTGTCCGTTTCATTTCGGCCCTGAGCTCCCGGCTTGGGCAGCCGGGAATCGTAGAGGGGCGGCTTGCGGCTGTTATCGGGGGGAGTCTCGGCGGCAATCTTGGGTTACGGCTTGCGCAGCGCTCCTATCCCGGGATACGGAACGTGGTTGCGTACTCACCAGGATCCGTCTGGAACGCGGCCAACGACATGCTCATGGAGCGAGGAGCCGAGATAGCAATTGGGTCCGTTACGGCCCCTGAGTTCCCTGAGACTCGGGCGGCTTTCATCAAGAGTGTCTTTGAAGGAGGCCTACCTTCCAGGCCCCAGGCTGACCAGTGGTATCGCGATGGGTGGCCATGCAAGCCCGGGTATATCAGCGATGCTCGGCTCCAACGCCAAGAGACCTATACCTGGCAATCCCGCAGGTGGCACTGGCGCATAAGCCTTGAGGAATTGGGCTGGACATGGAGAGACCCAGATGTCGTGAAGCAGTTCAGGCAACCAATTTTGCTCGGGGCCGGGAGCGATGATAACTACTGGCCAGCGAGCATCTATACGAACACTCACGATCTTGCTGGTGAGATGGTCACCCCGACTTGGGGCGACACATTCTTCTTCAAGGACACCGGCCACTCGATCCATGCTGAGCGGCCGGCGGCCCTTGCAGCGAAGCTCTTTGCCTTTCTAGACGGGCCTTCCACGGTGAAGGTCCCCGATGTGAAGGGCGTGGCGGCCGCCGAAGCGGCGCGCACGCTCATACAGACCGGCTTGCAGTCTCCCAGAAGAACGTGGTGGATCAGTTGTGCGTAAGCATCGGGCTCGTGATGAGTCAGTCCCCTGCGCGCGGGACGGTCGTGGACCAGGGATCGACTGTCACGATCAGGGTGGGCAAGCCTCCCGCTCGCGGCTGCAAATGAGTCGGACCCCGTAGCGCGGAAATCGACCAGTCTCAGTGTTTTCACGGCGGAGATTTCGACAGGGCGAATGCCGCTTCAGCATAACCCGGGATCAGCAGTCGAGCTCGAGACCCGATCCAAGCGCGCGTCATAGCGTCCAAATGCGTCCTTCGAGTCGATCGATCTCATCGCCTGGCGGCAGCGTTACGAAGTTGCTGAGATGATCCGCCATCTTCCGCGCCGACACCGCTGCGTCGAAGGCGTCTTCGGAGTCACCAATCCTCAGCCGCAGCTCCGGATCCTTCGGCCAGCCCATGCGATCGAGGTAACTCCTGCGAGCGGCGGGGTCGCTTTTTACCACCGACCCTGTGAGGACGCGCGGATATATCTCAATTACCAGGGGAAAGACCACCGGGTCCAAGGGCCAGATCGCGAAACCATTGCTGCGAAGACGCGCGAGAAGGGGCATGCCCCGAATAGAGCCGGTACCGACGTGGCCAGCGCCACCGATCTGGAAAACCGATTTGCTGTTGTGGGCCGTATCCGTCCGGCGCAGGCGCGCTTGACCGTCCACGGCGGGCGGTCGCTTGCGCTGCCGCCCCCAGAACGGCGGCTCCTCATCACGCAACCAGGCCTCGCCCCGGGTGGTCGCCTCTGCCCACGTCGCCACCATCGACCGGCCCAGCCGCGTCGCGAACCAGGCTGGGAAGCCGAATGCGAAGTCGAAGCCGACCACGAAACCTGGGTCCCTGGCCGCCCGATCGACCAGCCACCGGACAAGCTCGTCGGCCTTCCAGCCACCCTGGAGAGTGACCAATTCCTCGCCGATCACATGAGCGAGCCAAACATGCTTGCCGCCGTCGAGCGCTCCCGACCAGTCCACTGCGATAGCGGCGCTCGGCGGACTCATCGTGGCGAGAATAGCCCGCTAGCGATTGAGTCTCATGTAGTACTTCATGTAGTAATCCGTCGGAAAAACGACACAGGTCTGGACGGGCTGGTTGCCTGGACTAGAAGTTTCGAGCTGAAATCGATCGTTTCAGGGCTGCTTGGACGGAAGGTCTCAGAGTTCGGGACCGTGAGGCCCCGGGTTCAAATCCCGGGCCCCCGACCAGTTTTTGAATCAAAATCCGCGATTTCTGGGGTTGCCGGACGTCGACGGGGCACAGCCGGGGCACAGTTTCGTGGGGAACGATCGGTATTAGCGCCTGCGGAGGTGACTGTCGTCGGCCGATCTGAACTCGGTCGTTTGCAATCGATGGCTTCGCGGCAGCTTCACGCTGGAGATGCAACGGTCAGGACCGCGAGGCCCCGGGTTCAAATCCCGGGCCCCGACCAGTTTTTGAGTTCAAGACTTGCACCCCTTATCGGGCTGATGTGACAACGCCCCTGTCATCTGTAGTAGTCGTGTAGTAGTTTCGTGCGGGTTGGCCGCATCGATCGAGCCGCGTGTTCGTTCGTTGCGTTCGCGGCGGACATTGCTCAAGGCACTTGTTAGTCTCGATCGAGCTCACGAGTTAGGAAGTCGGCCGGCCTCTCGTTGACGGACGTACTCCAGAAGTGCCAGCCGGGCTTGACGGATGAGCCGACCCCGAAAGGTGGTGGGCGGATTCGACGCTTCTGCTCTTGAAAGTGAGCGGTCGACGATCTGGAGCGGCCAGGCACCTAGGCCGGTTGACGCGTCCCGGACCATCACCGCGATCTCTTGGAACTCGGCGTTTCCGGCGTTGTAGACGACGAACTCGGCCATCTTCGGCTGGAGCTCGCTGAGCGACAGCCGCCTTTGGACAAGGAGGTCGTCCAGGTCCTCCCGTTTGAGACGACGGCCTCGGCCGCTGGGAAGCTCATAGGCCCGCACTCGCTCCTCAGCGATCCAGCGATCGAGGGTCGGGCGGCTGATCCGGAGGTAGTCGGCCCCCTCGCCTAACGTGAGCCAACCTTGATTTATCATGAAGCCTCATAACACATCATAGACGCCTGTGAAGCCTCGGTCCCCCTTATTTCCGAGAGAGCGTGTTCGAACAGGTGTTTGGGACTTGGTACAATGTGGTATCAGCTCGGCACAAGGATTCAGGAGCCCATTTGCCTACTTACAGCACACCTGAAAGTCTCGGCCACCACCTCGCGGAAGTCGTTAAGGCCTATCACCCGCGCGGCGGATATGACCGGGTTCTCAAGTCGGCTGAGCTGAGTCGGACACGTTCCGCCCTTCACCAGGAGGCCGTGCGAACAGCGCCACCAGCCGAGCACCCGGATTTCGCCGACCTCGCGGCCAGCGCGCGAAGGTCCGGCAGTATCGCCAGCTTTTACATCGACCTGAGCAACTTCACTGCGCGCAGCATGTTTGAGCCAGCGGAGCAACTCGCCGATTTCACAGAGCTCGTCTTAAGCGCCTATTCGAATGCGATCGAGGACCATGGCGGTTACGTACTGGACATCCGTGGCGACGGAATAGTTGCCGGTTTTGGCGGCGTGAATGCCCGGCCGGACATCAACATTCCCCGAGCGCTTCGCGCGATGGTGTTCTGTCTACGGGCAACCAGGGACACCCTAAACCCTGAACTAGAGCGAGCCGGGATCGATCCGACAGATGTGAAGGCTTCGGGCGACTGGGGTGACATCCTCGCAATGAGGCTCGGAGCAAGGATCAACTACCTCGGCTCAAGAATGAACATCGCCGCAAAGCTGGAGAAGTTTGCAGACGAGTTCACGATCGTCGTTGGCGACGACCTGGCGGGGAACCTCATCTCGTCGTTGCTGAGTCCTCATGCGGACAGTCCCTACAAAATCGAGTACGGCAACGAAACGAAGGAGTACCCCTTTTTCGTCGTCAATTGGGAGTCGGCCAGTGGATTATCAACAATCCCGACGTCGTTTCCTCGGACAATCAGCGGAGGGACGGATGCGGGACTGCTCCGCACGATTCCAACCGGCACTCGACTATCCGTCACTTCGGAGGGGCGACTGGTTAGGCCTCTAGGTGCTGCGAGTGTTGCAACGGTAATTGCGCCCCATCGGTTCCATGGCGGTACGGAGACAGCCACTGGTAACCCCGCCATCGCATGGTGGAATGACCAACCAGATTTGTTGGAGCACGAACGTCGACACGTCGCCCAGACGTTTCCCGGTTTCAGCTTCTTCGAGCGTGCGGGGCGCATTGGTTGGCGTGGTTCCCTGCGCCCTTGGGGCAATCGTGAATTTGCCGTTGAAGTTCTCTGGAGCCGGGAGCGAGAGCGCATACCGTCGGTCAACGTGCTAAAGCCTCAAAGGCTCGGCCGCATGGAGCACGGGAGATGGCGACGTTCTCCTCACCTGTACGATTCAGGCAATCCATGCGTTGCTCGTGCGGTCGATTGGGCAGCTGAGTCACACAACGCAACAACCGTCATTGCGTGGACCGCGCACTGGTTGGGCTGTTACGAACAGTGGGTTGCGTTTCGTAAGGACTGGCCGCGGATTGGTCAGGATTAGCGACCCCGGGTAGGCGCTCATGAGCTTCCCCGCACTCTCGGTCGACCAGCTTTGGGAACTGAGGAGCGGCGTTCTTCAGAACGCAAGAAGACTCGTGGAGGACGCCGAGTACCTATTGGCCAAGGATCGATGGCCCGGTGCGTACGAGTCGGCATATTTCGCGCGAGAAGAAACCGCAAAATCAGCGGTCGTGTTTGCCGCCGCGTACCTTGTGGCGCAGAACGCGTCCAAACTCAACTGGCGGAATTTCTGGAAGGGTTGGAGGGACCACCAGAAGAAGAGCGCTGGCTTCGTAATGATGTCGGCGCTGTACGCGCGGGTGTTCGAAGGCTCCGCAGCCGCTGAGGACCCGGAAGCCGAAGGTCGCGAAGCGGCTGCGCTGCGGACGCAGCGCGAGGCTGCCCTCTACGTCAGCTGGGACGGCGGCCTTAAAACACCGTTGGCCGCGATCACGGAAGGACAGGCGCGGGAGATGGTAGCGGAGGCATCGAAGATGGTCGAGGCGGAATTGACATAAACGGATGCGCATCGAGCCGTGGTAGCTCAAACGGTTGCTATCGACAAGCCTCGGCTATCGTGAGCGCAAAGATGCGCAAGCTGCGCTCTGGCCCGGGTGCTCGGCGGAGAAGGGGGAGAGATACGGCTTGGGCGATCCCGCTGCCCGAGGTTGCTTGACTCGGACTGAGGATCGGCCTTGGCGGTTACTCCTATAAGCGACCAACAAGAGGTTGCCGATCATCGTTGGTGGTCCCTTGTTGGCCCGGCACCACTTCTTGAGCCGTCCGGCTTCCTGACAACTCCGCACGACAGGTTTAGAGCCCTGGACCGCGTTTATGAGCTCGGCGATATACACCTTGAGACTGGCGAGGGCCAGCTGGTCGACTACGTCGGGTCGCTTACCCAAGGCTGGAGCAAATTGGAGTCGTGGCCAATCCTCGTCTTCGGGAACGTGGTTGGCGCGTGGCCGACCGTGTCGCGATTGGCCGCGCGAGCGGTGCACCGGCTTTGCTGTCTGTTGTCAGTCACGTGGATAGAGCCATGGCAAGTGCGAATCGCTCCGGAGCGGACCTCCTACCTGCCGCCGCGGGTGCCCGAACCCGTCCTGGTTCCAAATGCCTCGTTCCTGCTTGACCTCGATAGCCCTAATCAACCTGAGCGCGATCCTCAACCTCTGCCAGACTGGCTGGTGGCCACTTGGGGAAAACTCGAGTCAGACCCCGCCTTCCGGTCACAAGTCGAACCAGCATTAAGCCTCTGGCACGAGGGCATCCTTCTCCAGCCGGAACACCCGTCGATGTCGATGGTGGCCTATGTCGCCGTCATCGAGCAGCTCGCCAAACCAGTTCGCGATGCCGCCGACGGGCGATTGCTATCGGGCCAGACTTTCTGGAACGCTGTCGATTCGGTTGCCCCTCCGGAAGACGTGGCAGCCCTCAAGCAAGCGGATGTTTACGGCAAGCGATCCGCGACAGCACACGGTGGAGGACTCCACGGGATCGAATTGGAATTCGGCCATATGCTCCTGCAGCCAATTGGGATGGGGGATCCCACCTATGACTTCATGTTCGACACGCTGCAGAGAATGAAACTCGTGTCGCGTTCGCTGCTGTTGACGCACCTTGCCTAACTGCGATGCCTGCCAAGGATATCGCCCGCATCGCGGACACCGAGCTTAAGGCGGTTGCGGAGCTGCCTCATCTCCGCTCCGTACGCACACATCGTGAGTGCGCCTCCGCGAGACAGGCTGCCGGCGTCCGCACGCCTCGGGGCTCGCCTTCAAGTGTCTAGTGCATTAGACGATTTGTGTAGTACTTCATGTAGTACTTCGGCCAAAAGATGGCCCAAAACGGGCGGACCACGCCCAAGGGCTTGGAAAACCCGAATTCAAACCGCGCCGGGAGCGGTAGGCTTGCTGCAAATCCGGATGGGCTTCTCCAGCTTGATCTTCGATGTGAGCCTTAAGGCCGCCACCGGTAGCCGCCAAAAGGGGCGCTTTGATAAGGCAGCCAAGGACTTCGACCGGGCCGTTAACGAGGCCCGCCAACAAGGCGCTCCCCCTCAGGCGATAACGCTGTCCTTGCTGATGCGAGGTGTCAACTATCGCGATTGGGCGAACAACGGTTCCCGTGACAAGTTTCGGCTGGCCGAGCAGGACTACCTCGAACTTCTGGGTATCAACGAGATGGCAAGAGGGCCTGGGAAGGACGATGCCCTTCGTACAAAGCGTCTGCTTGCGGTTGTTTGCCAGGACTGGGGAGCCAGCACGCCGGCCAAACTGATCGACGCAGAGCGATGGTTTCGGGAATGGCTGGCCGCCGTCCCTGATACGAATCCGGAGAAAGCTGAGGTGCTCTTCTCATTAGCTCAAGTGTTGGCGGCGCGAGGCCAGCGGTCAGCGGCAGAACAACCTCTGACCAGGCACTAGCGATCACCGATGCGACACAGGGGCAACAGAGCCTTGGTTCAACGGTTCTGCACCATGAACTTGGCAACTTTTATTGGGCTGAGAAGCGCTTCGACCTTGCGGTTTCTCATCTTCAGGCTTCAGTTGAACTTCGAGAGAAGATCAGCGGTCCTGACGATCCCGCGCTGGAGCCGACACTGGCTGCGCTCAGCGCGGTCTACCACGAAATGGGCGAGCAGGCTAAGTCCGATCAGGTCATGCAGCGAGCTCTGGCGGTCGGTCGCGCGCGTCGCCCCGATTAGATAAGAGAGGCAGCCCATGTCGCCTGAGGCAGCTGAGGCGTCGACCCGCGACGCCTAGCTAGGCAGCCACCGGATGTTGATGGTGATCCTTAGGGCAGGCGCATCTCACGACTCAGATCCGGATATTCCGAGTGCTAATGCCGGCGCCAGTCCGGGAGTCATGCGTCTGCCGCTGGCGGGCGACGTCTTCTGGGCAGGCCATGGCCAGTTCGCATCGCGGTATCCGGCGTGCCAACGTCTGATGAGACGTCTGCGCGCAGCTGCTCCTGACATAACCCGAGCTGGAGCTCGAGAGGGCGCTGAGCCGTTCCACGAGTTTTGGGATCGCGTTGTGAAAGAACGCATCAGGCGGCCTGCGGTCTCTTGACCGAGCGAGCACCGCGCGACAGAAATACGACAGGTCGTCCATCACAAGAGTCGAGGTAGGCGATTTGGCCAACAGTCCGAGTACTCAGACCGTTCGGGCAATCGCGCGATATCGTCGCCGAGTCGGCGTTGGACCCCAGACCAATGCATCAGGACGACTATCACGACAGTCCGACCCTCGGAGCATCCTATTGTCGACATCGGCCTGACCGGCGTCCGTTTAAGGAAAGGGGTGTAGACAAATGGAAACTGTAGCTGCGGCAGCACGAACCGGAAAATCCTGGCGACGCATTGGGTTCGTAGGGGCGGGACTGTTGGCGGCGGGTGCATTCGTCTCTGCGGCATACCTCTATGGATGGGCTTGGACGGGGTTCGGGTCGTATCTCAGTCCACCTCATTCGTCCAACACGGACTATCGCGCGGCGAAGACCCTGTGGGACTGGCTCGGACTGCTCCTGATCCCATTGGCACTGGCACTGGGAGCAGCCTGGTATTCGGCGCGGCAGGCCGCCGGTGACGCGGCTCGCGCGACTGCAGACGCTGAACGCGCCCTCAGGTTAGGTCTCGAGTCTATCCAGGCACAAACATTCATGAGAGTCGTTGATTATGAACGACAGATTGACTACCCGATGAAGATGAAATTGATCCGTGAGTTGCATCACAAGCAGGATTACATCAAACACGAGAGCGACATTCTTGAGGTAGTCAACTTGCTGAATTATGTTGGTCACTTAATCCGACATAGATTTGTCCTCGCTACACACGTCCTGCTGCTCTACGCACCATCCATCGACACATGCCACGAAAAGCTCGTTCTTCCGACCCCGTCTTTTCCCAGAGGATGGATAAATAGCGCACGCAACAAGGCCGAGGAGCGCTACTTTCTGCATTTCCAGTGCTTGGTCGATCCGGAAACCGTCTCGAGTCTTTGGTTGGCACGCTATCAGAGCGTTCACTGGCCACTGCCCAAGGGAGAAGCCGGCGTAATGGAGGAACTGAGCAGCGTCGAGTCTCTAGCCGAGGCGGAGCAGCCCGCCGGACGGCACTAGGTTCGGCTTAATCGACCTGCGATGGCAGGGCGGTCTTGTTGCATAGATGAGCAGCCGTCCAGCTGGCAGTGCATCAACGGTCTCCCAAATGTCACACGTCCGGTCGCGCTCCGGTCTGGTATCGCGGCGTTGCCAGACTCTCCATGGCGCTCTTTTGACGCTGCGGGCACGCGTCGCCCCGCTCGACACGACGGTGGTTCACGGGGCCACCGGCAGACCCCCGGGTTGCCGTTGGACAGCGTCGCACGGTGTTAATCGTGTTTACTGTTGCCCGCCTTGAGCCCCGAAGAGCATGACTACCTGGCCCGGGAGGCTCGCGCCAGGAAGGAGATCGACAAGCAACTGTCCGCCACGGGCTGGCTGATCCAGAGCCAGGACGCCTTGAAACTAGATGCCGGCCCGGGTGTGGCAGTTCGCGAGTTCGCTCTGGAGAAGGGCCACGGCCGGGTGGATTACCTCCTCTTCCTGAACGGCCAGCCCGCCGGCGTGATCGAGGCGAAGCCCGAGGGCACGACCCTGGTCGAGGTGGAGCGTCAGAGCAGCAAATACGTCGAAGGGCTCCCGGACTGGATGAAACCACCCGTGTACCCGCTGCCGTTCATCTATGAATCGACTGGAGCCGAAACCCGCTTCACCAACTGGTACGACCCCGACGCGCGGAGCCGCAGGGTGTTCACTGTCCATCGGCCCGAGACGCTCGCCGAGTGGTCACGGCAAATCACGGCCGACCGCGACCATCCGACCCTCCTGGCTCGGATCCGCGCGATGCCAGAACTCGACGAAACCGGGCTGTGGGGCAAGCAGGCCACGGCCATTCGCAATGTTGAAACCTCAATCGCGCAAAACCGGCCGCGTTCCCTCATCCAGATGGCCACCGGCTCCGGCAAGACGTTCACGGCAGCAACGATCTGCTACCGGCTGATCAAGCACGCGAATGCCAAGCGCATCCTGTTTCTCGTCGACCGCTCGAACCTCGGCAAGCAGACCAAGCTCGAGTTCGACAAGTTCAGCATTCCCGAGACAAAGCGAAAGTTTCCCGCCGAGTACAACGTCCAGCACTTGACGTCAAACACGGTCGACACCACCTCTCGGATCTGCATCTCCACGGTCCAGCGCATCTTCTCGATCCTCAAAGGGGACAAGGAGATGGACGAAGAGCTCGACCAGAAATCGATCTACGAACTGCCGTTCCTGGCGCCAGTCGAGGTTCTTTACAACCAGGCTTTACCGCCCGACACCTTCGACTTCATGATCATCGACGAATGTCACCGATCGATCTACGGCTTGTGGCGGCAGGTCCTCGAGTACTTCGATGCTCGCCTGATTGGGCTGACCGCGACTCCGACCAAGCAGACCTTCGGGTTCTTTCAACAGAACCTGGTGATGGAGTACTCGCATGACATGGCGGTGGCCGACGGAGTGAACGTCGACTTCACCGTCTACAAGATCGAGACGGCGATCACGAAGAGTGGATCGACGATCGAATCGGGAGACTATGCGGGCTACCGTGACCGCCAGACTCGTAAGACTCGGTGGGAGGCGGTCGACGAGCCGCTGAAGTACTCCCAAAAGCAGCTGGATCGCGATGTGGTGGCCCTCGACCAGATCCGCACGGTCATCGAGACGTTCCGAGACAAGCTCTTCACCGAACTGTTCCCCGGGCGAACCACAGTGCCCAAGACCCTTATCTTCGCCAAGGATGACTCGCACGCTGACGACATCGTGCAAATCGTGCGCGAGGTCTTCGCCAAGGGCAATCAGTTCGCTACCAAGATCACCTGTCGGACCCACGACGGCACACCCGATGAGCTCCTTCAGGCGTTCCGGAACTCCATGTATCGGCGAATCGTGGTTACAGTCGACATGATCGCCACGGGGACCGACGTCAGGCCACTCGAGTGCCTTGTATTCATGCGTTCCGTACAGAGTCGGACCTATTTCGAGCAGATGCTTGGCCGCGGAGTCCGAGTCATCAACGACACGGATTTCCAGGCTGTCACTGACGACGCCAAACACAAGGACCGCTTCCTGGTCGTCGACGCGGTCGGGATCATGGATACGGACCTGGCGGAGACCGTCCAGCCACTGGAGCGGAAGCCGACGTCCAGCCTGAAAGACCTGTTCAAGGCTGTCGCGTTCGGAAATATAGATCCCGACATCGCATCGTCGATCGCCGGTCGCCTAGCGCGTCTCGACAAGCAGCTGACGAAGGATGACCGCGAGATGCTGCAGGGGCTCGCTAAGGGAGAGGACATCGGGACAATTGCGCGCCAAATCGTCGAGGCACTCGACCCTGATAAGCAGATGGCTGCGGCCGTGAGCGGAGGTGCGTCCGCCGAGGACGCGTCGGCCGTCGCTTCGGTTGCTCAGACGATGATCGCCGACGCCCTGAAGCCACTCGCATCCAACCCCGAGCTCCGCAATGCGATTCTCGAGGTGCGCAAGTCATACGAGCAGACGATTGACGAGACGTCGACGGACGAGGTGCTATTCGCCGGCCATTCGGCGGAAGGCCGTGAGAAGGCAGAAGCCCTGGTGAACCAGTTTGCGGAGTATATAAAAATCCACAAGGACGAGATCCGGGCGCTGCAGATTCTCTATAGCCGCCCGCACCGGGAGCGCCTGACGTTCCTGGAGGTAAGGGAACTTGCGAAGGCCATCGCGCGCCCACCTCGCCAGTGGACGACCGAGAAACTGTGGCATGCATACGAACTCTTGGATAAGTCCAAAGTGCATGGCTCTGGCGGCCGGATGCTTACCGACATCGTGGCGCTGGTGCGCTACACGTTGCACCAGGACGACGAGCTGATCCCGTTCCGAGATCAAGTGGAGACGCGTTTCGATGTTTGGCTGGGTGCCCAGAGACAGAAGGGCGTGACATTCACCGCAGATCAGCTCCAGTGGCTGACCTGGATGAAAGAGAACATCGCATCCGAGCTTGGAATTGCGCCCGAGTCGTTTGAATACACGCCGTTCGTCGAGCACGGCGGAATCGGCAAAGCAGTCCAGGTCTTCGGTGAACGGCTCACGCCGCTGATGGACGAGCTGACTGACGCTTTAGCCGCATGAATGAACTGCCATCCGGCTGGGCGGAGACTAAACTCGAGACGGTTGCAGATTGGGGAAGCGGCGGCACTCCGAAGGCTGGAACCGCTTCCTTCTACGGCGGCGAGATTCCCTGGGCCGTCATCGGTGACCTCACCGATGGCGTCATCTCAGCGACTCAATCGACGATTACGGAACAAGGTTTGTTAAATAGCAGCGCGAAGCTCGTTAGTCCCGACTGCGTGCTGATCGCAATGTACGGATCAATTGCAAGCTCGGACTGCCAACAATTCAACTGGCTACCAATCAAGCGATCGCATTTGCGCGCCCGCGTACTGGGGTACTTGAACGCAAATACCTCTTCTACTACCTTTTATCGCAGCGCGCTCAGCTGTCAGGCGCAGGAAAGGGAGCGACTCAGCAGAATATCAGCCAGACCATTCTGAGGTCGTGGCCATTGCCACTCGCGCCGCTAAGTGAGCAGCAACGGATCGTCGCTGCAATCGACGAGCAGTTCTCCCATATCGACGCTGCGGTGATGGCCCTTAAGCGGGCAATCCTGGCAGCCGACCACCTAACACTTTCATTGGTGGACGCGACAATTGGGAAAGGGGTTGGAGTCGCATCAACGGCCGACCTCAACGCGGTGCCATCGTCCAGTCGGTGGCCCCGCGTGGCGCTCCGCGACATCGCACGTATCGATTCTGGACCGGCGTTCCGCAGCGCGATGTTCCGAGGGCCGGGGCAGGGTGTCCCTCTTTTACGGGGAGAGAACATTGCCCCTGGGACTCTGCGATGGGCAGATACTCGGACATGGCCGGAGGACGCGCTCGCAGGACATGAGCACCTATTGGTCGACACCACCGATCTGATTCTTGGGATGGATCGCCCTGTCGTTTCGGCTGGCCTCAAGTTGGCTCAGGTGCGGCCCTCTGACCTTCCGGCTCTCCTAGTGCAGCGGGTCGCAAGGATTCGGCCCGGAGAGGACGTGACGACCCCGTACCTCGCAGTCGCGCTCCGCTCGCGTCGCTTCGTCATTCACCTGCTCGCTTCGCAGACCGGCACCCAGCTGCCGCATATCACCCTTGAGGCGATTCGTTCGTATCGCCTATCACTGCCCCCTCTCGCCGAGCAACAACGCATTGCCGAGGCATTTCAAGAACGCGTTGCCGCCATCGACGCCACACGCGAAGGGGCTGTCGCAGCGGCAAAGCGGGGAGCGCGCCTTAGGTCTTCAATCCTGGCGGCCGCCTTCTTGGGCAAGCTCGTTCCGCAGGATCCATCCGATGAACCCGCCTCCATCCTCCTTAGGCGCATCGCAGGAGAAAGAGCGTCATCTAACGGCAACAGGCCATCCCACCTCGGCAAGGCACGAACCACACAAACAACGGCGCCTGCATGAGTGATGCAGCGACCATCGTTCAGAAGCTGTGGAACTACTGCAACGTCCTGCGCGACGACGGTCTGTCGTACCAGGACTACATCGAGCAGCTGACCTTCCTGCTCTTTCTCAAGATGGCGGATGAGCAGACCAAGCCTCCGTTCGGCCGACCACCGATCGTCCCGGAAAAGCTGGATTGGGCCTCGCTGGTGCGCTTGGACGGCGACGAGTTGGATCTTCACTATCGCCACATCCTCGTGGAACTAGGGAAATCGCCGGGCACGCTCGGTGTCATCTTCCGCAAAGCTCAGAACAAGATCCAGGACCCCGCCAAATTGAAGCGGCTGGTCTCGGACCTCATAGACAAAGAGCAGTGGATGATCCTCGACGCTGACGTCAAGGGCGATGCCTACGAAGGCCTCCTTGCCAAGAACGCCGAGGACGTCAAGACGGGGGCGGGCCAGTACTTCACCCCCCGCGCGTTGATCAAGGCCATCGTCGACGTCATGAGGCCTAAGCCAGGAGACACACTGTGCGACCCCGCTGCCGGCACGGGCGGATTCCTACTCGCCGCCTACGACTACATGAAGCGCGGGGAGCTCGACCCGGACCAGAAGAAGTTCCTCCGGGATGACGCCATGCGAGGTTGGGAGATCGTCGACGCGACAGCCCGCATCTGTGCGATGAACCTCTTGCTACACGGCGTCGGCCACCCTGAAGGGGACAGCCTCATCACCGTCGACGATTCCCTGCGCACGGCCCCGTCGACGCACGTCAAGGTGGTGCTCACCAATCCACCCTTCGGAAAGAAGTCGTCCTACAAGGTCATCACCGCGGAGGGTGACACCGAGACTGAATCCATGAGCTACCTACGAGAGGACTTCTGGGCCACAACGTCGAACAAGCAGCTCAACTTCCTGCAACACGTTCGCTCGCTTTTGGAGATCAACGGACGCGCGGCGATCGTGGTTCCTGACAACGTGCTGTTCGAAGGTGGGGCGGGGGAGACGGTTCGCCGCCGGCTGCTCGAGCAATGCGATGTGCACACCCTGCTTCGGCTCCCGACCGGGATCTTCTACGCCGGCGGGGTGAAGGCCAACGTTCTCTTCTTCGACCGAAAGCCGCCCTCCGAGCAACCGTGGACGCGGCAGCTTTGGATCTACGACTTCCGGACGAATCAAAACTTCACGCTCAAGACACGCCAACTCGTTCGGTCCGATCTCGACGACTTCGTGACGCGCTACAACCCCGCCAACCGTCAAGAGCGGAAGGAGAGCGAACGTTTGAAGTCATTCACTTATGCAGACCTCATGGCGCGGGACAAGGCTTCGCTCGACATCTTCTGGCTTCGCGACGAGTCACTGGAAGACACCGACCACCTCCCGCCACCCGAAGTGATCGCGGCCGAGATCGTCGAGGACCTGCAGGCGGCGCTCGCCGAATTCGCGGCGATTGCTGAGTCGTTTACGAGACGGGATTCTTGAACTAGGCCCGACTACTTCGCGGTCGAACCGCCCGACGTAATGGCGCCCACGCACAGCCCAAGCTCCGCCAACGGACGCCGATAGGGATCGAGCGGCGTCCGCTCTGGGCTGTGCGGATGGAAGTTCAACGCCCAGCTCACGCCAACGTCACTTGCAACATTCCGAAGATCTTCGGTCGGCACTAGCAAACACTCGTCGGCAAATCGCCCCTCTTCGGCAATCCATGCCAGTCCGGCGAGCCACGTCGTCGCCGCGGGCCGGAATGTCGCTTTGTGCACGTGGAAATGCGCCTCGCCCCACTGCACTGGAACCGCCGTCTTCACCTGCAGCCCGACGAACCGTCCATTCACGTTGTCTCGGGCGAGCACCTCGACCATCTCCAGGTCTGGAAATGGCCGAAACAGGTCCAGGCGCGGATTCTCAGCCAGCCTGCGAATCACCTCCGCCTCGCCGAGGAATCCGAGCCATTGGTTGTGGCGATACATGGGCTCGACTGCTGATTCCACCGCCACGGATTGCGGGCTGGCGGGCGGCACCCCACCAAGCAGCCGTTCGGCCAGCTGATCGCGCGAAATCAGGTACGGCTTCCAGTGGCTGGTTTTCGGATGCATGCTGAACGACGCGGAGTAGATGTCGTCGCCGCGCACAGCATCTCGCGCGGCCAGCTCCTTGAACTTTCCCTCCTCGATCACGAGCAGCATCGGCCCGAGGCCGTCATCGGTGAGAAGCCCCGCGATCAGCAGCGCCCGATCGTCCACCAGCCGGCTGCCGGGGACCACGATCTCAACCATGCCCTCAATCGTCTCGGTGCGGCATTTCACCTGGATGGGGAAGTAGGCGCCGTCGGTCAAACGGTGGATCACCGCGTCCAGGCCTCTGTCCAGAAGCGGAAGGAACGGGTGCAGCGTCCCTCCCGACTGCTGGATCAACTCCGTCCAGATCCGGAACTCCATCGCCTGACCAGGCGCGCTGGTGTCCTTTCGTTCAGGCGGCTCGACAGCGCCGGTATCTACCAGGCCCGTCTGCTCATCCGGCCAGGGTCCGCGTCAGCGCCACATCTCGATATGCTGCTTGCGCTTCCTCGAGCTCGCCCGCGATTGACTCGCGGAGTTCGGCCGGCGCGACAACCTCGCACTCCTTGCCCCAGCCGAGAATCCACGGCCGGATCTCGATAGGCTCGGCAATCACCAACCGAATCTCGACGCCTCCATCAGGTAGGTGCTTTAGCTCCTGAGATTCGTGCCAGGTCGTCGACGCAGCCCGCTCAGCGACTCGCGGTGTGAATCGCAGCACCACTTCGACCGGGTGCTCCGATGTCCAGATGCCCCAGGCATGGCTCAGCATCTTGCGAATTGACGATCCCAGCGGTGGGTCGAACCGGTTCTCAAGGACCGTGACTCCCCTGATTCGCTCGAGACGAAACACTCGCGGCTCGCGGGCCCTCTCATCGAATGCGATCAGATACAAGGAGTGCGCAGTCGGCGTCGGCTCAATGAACAGCGGCCAAACCACGCGATCGGACTCGCTGCCGTCCTCTTTCTTGTAGCGAATCCGCACCTTGCGCCGCTCGGCCCACGCGGTGGCCAGTGCTGCGAACACCTTCGTCCACGGGCCGTCGTCTCGTTTGTCGCCCAGACCCTCTGCTACCTCCATCACTGGCTCCTTCATCGGCGCTGGCAGGACAGCGGCCAGCTTCTCGTACGCCGCCTGCGCGAACGGGTTGGCGCGGTCCGCGTATCGCCACATCAGGCGCGCGCCCACGACCATCGCCATTGCCTCGGGGATGCTGAAGTTCACCGGCGGCAGGAAGTAGCCCTCGATCAGCGTCCACCTGGTGCCCTGCTTGACGAACGGCACCTTGTACTCGCTCTCCAGCGCCGCGATGTCGCGCTGCGCCTGCCGCTGCGAGATCGCCATCTTTTCCGCGATGTGGGCCGTAGTCAGCCCCCGCGGCTGCGCCTGGAACCGCGCCAGCTCGCGCATCAGCCGGATGGGCCTGTCGTGCTTTTCGAAGTCGTCTCTAGCCATCGAGGGCCGCATTATGTCACCGCTTGAACAGCCTGGTTGACAAGGCCGGGCGAACGCGACAGCCAGCTGTCGCGGCGCCTTCCGATGATCGCCCGATGAACGACCAACAGACCCTGATCGACCTCATCACGACCCTCGAAATCGGCCAGGCGGCGGTGGCCGGCAACCTGGCGCTGCTTCCACTCATCGCCGGCCGGCACTCTGCGGCCGATCCTCCGCACTACTTCCTTTATCAGCAGGCCCAGGACGCCGGGCTCGTCTCGGTCGAGGAGGTCAGTGAAGCCGGCTCCGTCGGCACGCTGCGCGTGGCGAATCGGGCCGACCGGCCGGTGCTGATGGTCGAAGGCGAGGTGCTGCTCGGCATGAAGCAGACGCGCGTGCTCAACATCACGATCCTCGTTCCCGCCATGAGCGTGCTCAAGGTCCCGGTCTCATGCGTCGAGTCGGGGCGCTGGCAATCTGTGTCGGAGGAGGCGACTGGCAAGGCCGCCGTCAACCTCGCACCGAGCGTCCGCGCGGCCAAGACCGTGACCGTCGCCCGCTCCATGCGAAGCGCCCGCAGCTTCGCGTCCGACCAGCACGCGGTCTGGGCCGGCGTCGACCGGATCCTGGACGGCCACGGCGCCGATGCCCCCAGCCGTTCGTATGCCGACCTCGCCGCCCGACACTCGCGCCCGCTAACCGACCTGGCGGCGACCATCGAACCTGTGCCGGGTCAGGTTGGAGTCATCGCCTGCGTCGCCGGTCGCGTGGCGTGCGCCGACATGTTCGAGGCTCCGGAGGTCCTGGCCTCTATGTGGGCTGGCCTCGTGGCCAGCTACCAGGCCGAGGCCGCGATGTCCGATACCAAGCCGCTCGGCGCCCGCGCCGACGCCGCCGCCAGGCGATGGTTTCGCTCGATCGCCGCCGGCAGCCCGAGCGTCGGGCCCGGGCTTGGCGCCGGGTCGCACCTCACCGTCGTGGCGCCCGACCTGGAGGCTGCCGCGCTGGTCCATGAAGGCCGGGTCGTCCACCTCAGCGCCTTCCCGGCCCACCAGTCCGCAAGCCCGACCCGCTTCGTTTCACCGGCCCGGAGGAGAAGTTGATGGCTGTCCGAAAAGCACGACAGAGAGCTGTCGCGGCCGCCCCGCACGCTGTAGGCATGGAACGAGAGATGCGGCTGGAGATCTACGAGAAGGAGCTGCGCCGGCTCCTATTCGACCTGCATGACCACGACTTCGTCGTCTTCGAAGACTCGCGCGACGCCGAGCGCTACGTCCAGTTCATCGTCCACGACTCGGCGGTGCTTGGCGAGGTCGGCTCGCGGCACTGGATGCCCGAGTCGAACGGACTGCGCAAGACGTCGGTCACCGCGCTGGGCTGCCTCGGCTTCGAGGGCGGCGGCCCGGGCAGGAATTTCCGGCGCGACTACCTCCCGCACGACGCGCGCAAGCTCGCATGCATGACTGAGCTGTTGTTCGGGGCGGCATACGGGGATACCGTCTGCGACATGCTTCCGCTGGTCATGACGCGAGCATCGTGCGAGGCCGAGGCGCGGCCGCAGCAGTTGGAGTTCGACGCGTGACCTGGGAGGTCGCATGCACGTGACCGGCGGGCGGCTGATCCTCAGCGCGAGCGACCTCACCGGCTTTCTCGAGTGTGCACACCTCACGCAGCAAGAGCTCGCCGCCACGCGTGGTGATCTCGTCCGACCCGAGAGGGAAGACCCTGAACTCGAGCTGATGGCCCGCCACGGCACCGCGCATGAGCAGGCGCACCTGGATGGTTATGCACGAGCGAACAAATCGATTGCCGTCATCGAAACACTCAGCGCCACGCTCGAGGCGTACACGAAGGCGCGCAACGAGACTCTCGATGCCATGCGCGCGGGTTATGACGTGATCTACCAGGCCGCGCTGTTCGACGGCCGCTCGCTTGGCTACGCGGACTTCCTCGAAAAGGTCGACGTACCGAGCGACCTCGGAGCGCACAGCTACGAGGTCGTCGACACCAAGCTCGCGCGCAGCGCGAAGGCGGCGGCGCTACTGCAGACGTCGCTCTACTCGGAGCTCGTCGCTGGCATGCAGGGCCGCGCCCCCCAGTGGATGCACCTGGCCCTGGGCGACGGCACGCGGCCGCGATTCCGGGTCAGCGATTACCGCGCCTACCTCCACCACGCCAAATCGAGGCTCGAGTCGGTGACCGCCGGAGCCCACATTAAGACCTACCCCGAGCCGGTCGAGCACTGCGGTGTCTGTCGGTGGGCCCAGGTCTGCGAGCAGCGCTTGCGCGACGACGACAGCCTGGTGCTCGTCGCCGGCCTGTCGCGGTCCCAAGCCCGCAAGCTGGATGCGGCCGGGGTGACGACCGCGGGAGCGCTGGCGGCGTCCGACGGCGACATGAGCGCGACCGGGATCGGCGCCACCACGCTGGCGCGTCTGCGCCTCCAGGCGCAGCTGCAGGTCAAGGAGCGCGAGACGGGCCGGCCGGACTACGAGCTGATCAGGCCGGAGCGGCCCGACCTCGGCCTCGCCCTGCTGCCTCCACCGACCGCCGCCGACCTGATCTTCGACATGGAGAGCGACCCGTGGGCGCTCGACGGCGGGCTCGAGTACCTGTTTGGCGTGCTCGACGTGGTTGGCAACTTCACGCCGATCTGGGCGCACGACCGCGACCAGGAGAAGTTGGCGTTCGAGGAGTTCGTCGACCTGGTCATCGCGCGCCTGGACGTCAACCCCGCCATGCACGTCTACCACTACGCGCCGTATGAGCCGAACGCGTTGAAGCGACTGATGGGCCGGCACGGCACACGTGAGGCTGAGGTCGACCGGCTACTCCGCGGCGAGGTGCTGGTCGACCTGTACCGCGTGGTCAAGCAGTCGCTCATCGCCTCGCGCGAGTCGTACTCGCTGAAAGACATCGAGGCTTTGTACATGGGCAAGCGTCACGACGCGATATCCGAGGCAGGGTCGAGCATCGTCGCCTACGAGAGCTGGATCGACCGCCGCGAGCAGTCGATCCTGGACGCGATCGCGGCCTACAACGAGCAGGACCTGCGCTCAACGTGGATGCTGCGTGACTGGCTGGAAGACCGCCGGCCGCAGGCGGAGACCGAGTTCGGGATCGGCATTCGGCGGCCGGCGCCGCAGGCGTCGGAGCCCTCGGTCGAGCTGAACCAGTGGGAGCAGGACATCGAGGACCTGTTCGAGCGGTTGGCCGGCGGTGAGCCAGTCGGGTCTCCGCGTTGGCTTCTGGCTCAGCAGCTGTGGTGGCACCGACGGGAGCAGAAGTCCGATTGGTGGGGCTACTACGAGCGGCTGAAGATGACCGATGAGGACCTCCTCGCGGACTCGGAGTCGATCGGCGGCCTCGCCTACGCCGGCGAGGTCGGGCCATACAAGCACTCCCTCCTGCACCGCTATACGTTCCCGCCCCAGGATCACAAGCTTTCAGTGGGAGTGTCGCCGGTCGACCCCCGGACGAAGAAGGCCGCCGGGGAGGTGCATGAGATCGACAACGTCGCGGGCACGATCGTCCTTCGGCGGGGTAAGGGATCACCGGCGCCGCATCCAACGGCCCTGATCCCGCCTACCCCGATCGAGGACCGAGTGCTGCGCGACGCCATCCGCCGAGTCGCCGAGTTGGTGGTAACGAACGGCATCGAGGGCGCGGGCGACTACCGCGCGATTCGCGATTTGCTGTTGCTGGCGCCGCCCCGGCCCGAGGATTCTTACCTGGCCATCCAGGGCCCGCCGGGCACCGGCAAGACCCGCCTGGGCGCGGAGATGATCGTCGAGCGGTTGATTGCCGGCCGCCGCGTCGGTCTGACGGCGTTGAGCCACAAGGTGATCAGCAACCTCCTGGATGCGGTTTGCCGCGAGGCGGAGCGACGCGGCTATCCGCTGCGGGCGATCCAGAAGGCCGAGCCGGATCAGCGTTGCAACTCCGCGGTCGTCCAGCCGGCCGACACCAACGCCGATGTCGACGACGCGATCGGAGCGGGGGAGGTCGAGCTGGTTGCCGGCACTGCGTGGCTGTTCGCCCGCGAAGAGATCGAAGGCAAGCTGGACGATCTGTTCATCGACGAGGCGGGGCAGATGTCACTGGCGAACGTGATGGCCGCTGCGACGTGCGCACGCAACGTCGTCCTGCTGGGCGACCCCAACCAGCTGCGGCAGCCGTCGAAGGGGTCGCACCCGGAGGGCGCCGACCTATCGGCGCTCGACCACGTGCTGGACGGCGCCCAGACGATCCGGCCCGACCGTGGCCGCTTCCTGGCGACGACGTATCGGATGCACCCGGACGTGTGCCGGTACATCTCGGAGATTGCATACGAGGGCCGCCTGGAGTCGGCGCCGGAATGCGCGCGACAGGGAGTGGGGGGCTCGGGCGAACTGTCAGGCACGGGCCTGCGCTACCGGCCGGTGCGGCACGCCGGCAACCGCACGTCCTCGTCAGAAGAGGCGGCGGTTGTCGTCGAGATGTTCAACGATCTGCTCGGCCGGCCATGGACCGACAGGAACGGCAAGGCCCGGTCGATGACGATCGAAGACATCCTCGTGGTCGCACCGTACAACGCGCACGTTGCGCTGCTGGCCGGCCAGCTGCCGCCCGGTGCGCGGGTCGGGACCGTCGACAAGTTCCAGGGCCAGGAGGGACCGGTCGTGATCTACTCCATGGCGACGTCGAACCCCGCCGAAGCGCCGCGCGGGATCGACTTCCTGTACAGCCTGCACCGCCTGAACGTCGCGATCTCCAGGGCGCAAGGTCTCTCGATTCTTGTCTGTAGCCCGGCTCTTTTGGACGTGAAGGCGCACACTCCTGAGCAAATGCGCCTCGCCAATGCCTTCTGCCGCCTAGCTGAAGTTGCAAACATATGAGGGGCTGGCTCGTCTACCATCCGCGACGAGTGAGCCGGGTGATTGATGGTCACCGAATTCATTTTGATTCGACTGAGCACAATCAGGATCCGTACATCTGGAACGATCGGTTTCTACACAGCTACTGCCACATAACTCAGATGGCACCCGACGTGGAGGACATCGAGTTCTGGACGACGGGGGATTCTTTCCCTAATTTCACGGCGCTCTACTGCGACCTGGTCTTGGTCGTTGAGGAAAAGAGTTATTGGCTCGATGCCAACAACATGCCGCCGAGTGATCCGATCGTCGATTCAGAAGCCGCATACGCGGATCATTACAGCTGGGCCGAAGACCACCCTTTTCAACGGCGCAAGAGATTCACCCTTAAGGCCAACCGATCCCAGAGCTTCCAACCCCAAGACGCCGACAGTGAGCTAGTCGACATAGTCCCAGGCTTGGTTCAAATCGGTCTAGCCCCGGAAGTGGTCGCGCGAGGCATTCAGTCCGGCTACGCCGCTAAGCCGATGCAACTGGGCCAGGAGCACGCCGCTGGCCTCTACGACTGGATCAAACGGAAATCGCCGGTCAAGCTAACGGGACCGCAACTCAGTGCTATCCGTAGCAGGCACTCTGAACTATCAAGCCGTCAGTCAGCTGAACGTTTCATGGAGAGAAAGAGGTGCTGTGAAAGTAACCATCCCAAGTGATGAGATAGACGCGCTCAGGGACGATACCCACGCTTCGGGACACCCAATGGCACTTTCACTCAGCGAGATCGTCAACCCGGTGGTTCGAAAGAACCTCGAAAGCCTTCTTGACTGGGTCCTCGATCAGATGGGCGCACCAGATGCAAGCATCGGGAGGGCTGGAATGCAATGAATGTGGCCCCAACCGCTGTTATCACTTCAGGACGTCGCGCCGAGTTCGATGTTCTGTTCCATGAGTTCGCAGGTAGCTATCTGATCAGCGACCAGGGAAAGGATCACCTCGCTATGTACGCTCCAATCAGGGAGGCCGGTCAAATCGCGTACGCAACGCTATGCAGAGACGCGGATTCCGGATCGCTCGACCCTGATCTTGTGCTCTTAAAGCTCCTCCCTTGGACCGATTCGGAAGCCAACCGAAAGCGGGGTACTTGGGTACACGTTGCACCTGCGATCACGGGTGACCTAAAGGCGTGGTTCGAAAATGCAGGTTGGACCAAGCATGGGGACTGGCCGGAAATTGGGAAGTTGATTTTGAAGTTCATCCGAGGCTGCGTGGAGAACCCCTCATCTCTAGAGGCAGGGTGCGACGCTTTTGCCGCCAGTCCGCTAAGCAAAGGGTTCCAGTCTGGATTCCTATCGCCTGCCCTAAATGCCCTGAGGCCAGAGGTATTCATCATCGGGAACTCGAAATCAAGGACTACGATCAACCATTTCGCCGACACCGACCTCAGCGCACATTTGACCGACTATCCGGCTCTCAACTCGGCGGGTCTCGCCCTGATCGATGACTTCTCATCAATGATGGCCGCGGTGGCACAGTCCGCCCAGCCCGCGAGTGACCTTTTTGACGCTTTCAGCCATTGGCTGGTAGCCGTTAAGAAGTACGACTTTGGCGCTGTCGGATATTGGAAGATCGCGCCAGGCCCCGAGGGCCAACTGTGGGAACAGTGGCTGGGCTCGGGCTATGCAGCGATCGGCTGGAGCGAGCTCGGCGATCTGAGCGGCATGTCGTATGTCGAATTTGAGACACGGCGTGCTAAGGCAATTACCCAGAACCCGACCTTCACGAAGGAAGCGCTCGAGCAAGTCTGGAACTTCGTCCACATCCGAGAGGGGGACCGGCTGGTCGCCAACCAAGGCACCACTAAGGTGCTCGGCGTCGGCCGTGTCACCGGTCCGTATTTCTTTGTCGCGGGCGACGAGTATGGACATCGACTTCCAGTCGAGTGGGAGGACACAACGCCTCGAGACGTCAAGAAGGGTGGCTGGCGCAAGACTCTAGTTAAACTCAATCGCGCTGACTTCACCGAGATAATCGAGGGTCAGGGCATCGCCGCGCCAATCGAGGGTTTCAATGAGCACACGTTCGAGTTCTTCGATGGCCTGCATGAGCACCCGACCGCATCGTATTACCACGCGCACAAGGCTGACTTCGAAAGATTTGTGGAGACGCCCCTTCAGGGATTGTTCTCGAGGATGGCGCGGCGGCTTCCACCGGAAATGCTTCAGCGTCTTGAGACCGAGAAGTGGTTGTTCGCAAAGATCCTAAAGAACGATTACGGAAAGGGTGGCGCATGGGACTTCTATTGGGGCGCCTTTTACACGAAGGGTGCCAAGCGGACCGCTGCGCCGCAGCTATTCGCCACGATCAACCGCAACCATCTCCGGTTCGGCTTTGCCATTGGCGATCATGGCCTCAGGTATAAAACGCGCTTCGCAGAGAGGGCCGTTGAGAGCGCCGGCCTCATTGCACAGGTACTCGACGCCCCGCTAAAAGAGATCGGCGTCGAGTTCGGATCGGCCTATCACGATGCAGTAGATAACGGCGACAAACCGCCTACACCATTGAGGTTTTCAGAATGGCTCGGCGATCCGGACGCCCTGGGCTACATGGCAGCGGTCTCAATGCTCAGGGACGAACTCCTTCCGTTGGACATCAAGGATCTTGAAAACCGAGTAGTCGGTACATTCGAGGCCCTCTTCCCGTTGGTGCGCCTGGCTGCGGAAGATGTCCCAATTGCCGAAATCCTGGAAGTCGAAGACCAAGAGGCAGTTGAAGTCAAGGTGGCGCCCCCTTATTCGATCGAGCAATTCTCGGCAGAAACGGGAATCGACCGAGACACTCTCGAAATGTGGATTCGGGCCATCGACCGAAAAGGTCAGGCGATCCTGTACGGGCCCCCTGGCACTGGCAAGACTTGGACGGCAGAACGGTTTGCTAAGCACCTTGTAGCGGGCGCCGATGGCCTCGTCGAGTTGGTGCAATTCCACCCGGCCTACTCGTATGAGGACTTCATCCAAGGAATTCGGCCGAGCACGTCGAATGGCCAGTTGTCCTACGAACTAGCACCTGGGAGGTTCGTCCAGTTCTGTAAGGAAGTCGCCACCAGGTCTGGCCCTTCGGTTCTCATTATCGACGAGATCAACCGGGCCAACCTCTCGCGCGTGATGGGCGAACTGATGTACCTGTTGGAATATCGGACTGACGTTCATTCGATACCGCTCGCCGGCGGTGGCACTCTCTACATTCCTGACCAGTTGCGCGTCATTGGAACCATGAACACAGCGGACCGCTCCATTGCTCTAGTCGACCACGCGCTGCGACGGCGATTCTCCTTCTTGCGCCTTCGGCCAAACTTCCAGGCCCTCAGGGCGTTTCACTCAGGCACGAGCTTCCCGATCGAGAAGTTGATCCAAGTCGTCGAGAACCTGAACGCCGCAATCGCCGATCCGGATTATGAGATTGGCACGAGCTTTTTCATGGTCGATGCCCTTGAGCTGAACATTGCGGACATTTGGGGCATGGAAATCGAGCCGTATCTTGAGGAATACTTCGTCAACGATTCGGGGAAGCTCGGACCGTTCAAGTGGTCCGCTGTCAAAACGCTACTGAGTCTTTAATCGAACGTGGAGGTGACTGAGCTTAAACGTACCCGTCTCCCGCTCGACGAGTTGACAGTGGGCGAAGGTCGGACACTGTGGACAAACTTCAGCAAGTGGGTTGACGTTACGTTCCCATCACCGGCGACGGAAGGGAATTGGGAGCTGTTTTCCACTGGCGCTGTTGGCTATTTGCCCCTTGGCGACAGGTTCTTGACGATAAGGCCGCGAGTGCCGATCGAGTCGATATTTCAAATGTGGGAGAGGGCAGAGAATGTCAGGCTCGACCGCCCGCCTGGCGACGTTGCCTTAGAAACGTTCGAGGACTTGCTCGAATGGATTGGCGCGCAACTGGGCAGGGGCGTACTACATCGCCTAGGCCGCGGTTTGTATCGGACCTACATCGACATCGCAGACGAGCTATCCGTTGTCCGCGGCCGGATTGATCTGCGCTCCACCCTCCGGCGGCCCTGGCGGGTTTTGCTCCCTTGCGAGTTTCAAGAGCTGACAGCCGACATACCTGACAACCAGATCCTGTTGGCGGGACTAGTTGCGTCGTCATTCCTAGTGCACAAGCCGGCGATCGTGTCACAAGTTCGACGTGGACGCCGGCAGTGCCTGCGTTCCGGGATCACGCCACTCTCTGTCGAACCCATCGAGTGCGTGGGACGGATTTACAACCGCCTGAACGCAGACTATGAACGGCTGCACTGGCTATGTCATTTCGTCCTCTCCGGGACGGTGCCCACTCACGAGGCGGGTCATGCAAAACTCCAGGCTTTCATTATCGAAATGCCCAGGCTCTTCGAGAAGTTCGTGGCTACGTGGCTTGCAAACCACGTTCCTGCCCCCATGCGGTGCGAAAGGCAGGTCCGGCTACCCCTAGATGGAAATCTTGAATTCATCGCCGACCTGGTGATCCGCGGCTCGAATGGCAAGCCCGCAGTAGTGCTTGACACCAAGTACAAGATTGGTTCGGGGCCCGACCCAGCGGATGTCGGCCAGGTGGTGGCTTATGCGCAGCATCTCGGCTGCTCTGATGCTGTGCTCGTTTACCCGAACAAAGACCACCGTCCGATTGACATTCTGGTAGGCGACATCCGCGTCAGGACATTGGCCTACGCGCTTGACGGCGACCTCGACGCCAATGGGAACGAACTTATGGCCCAGCTGGCGCTGGCATAGCCGGCCAGCCTTCACATGGTCCCGCCTTAGATGACGATCTCATGGTCGAGCCCATGGGGCAGGTACGCATACCAGCCTGGCTCGATCGAGTCCGTAATGATGACCTTGTTGATTCGGCCGTTCTGGTTTGCGACCACACGCCAACCCTTGTTCGGGTGCGCTTCAAGCGAGGCGACAACTTTACGCACAGCGCCGCGGGTTGTGTCAGCGGCTACCTTGATCCTCAGGCCGTCGATTTCAACGGTGACCCAGTAGGCGCCGTGGAAACGGCTCGTGTCGCCGATCGTCGGAGCATCCGATGATTTCAGCCATTGACGCAGCGCATCCAACAGCTCTGCCTTGCCGCGGACGTACAGGCCCTTCGGTATCCATGCTCCCGGCGGAAACGCCATGGGTTGGCGCGATAGTAGCGCCGAGGCGTCGTCCCAGCTACGGACGCGGTCGGGGTACGGCGATGACGTATTCGCGTCCAGGCAGCCTCCATAGCCACTGGTAGGCTAGGCGCGCCGTGGGAACCGGGCCAAGGAGAGTCGCGAGCATGGGGATAGATGTGGCGATCGCCCGTGGTCTCGACATCGTCGTTCTCGACGACTCGCTTAGAGTCGTCTTCGGCCCCGCCACTTTGCACCTCGTCGACCTCCCCGACCTCATCCGCCGAACCGAGCCCCAGGTGATCGCCATCGACTCTCCTCCCGCTTGGGGTCTGAGTGGCAAGTCACGACCAATCGAGAGGCAGCTTCAGGCCCTCGGCATAAGTGTCTTTCCCACACCTGCAGCCGAATTCGCGAGGGATTTGCATCGCTGGATGGAAACCGGCTTTGACGTCTTCAAAGTAGCAGCCGACCTCGGATACCCGCTCCACACAAGCGGCGCGTCATTCGCCCGAAGCGCGATAGAAGTCTTCCCACACGCTTCAGCGGTCGTGCTTCGCAGCAGCCTGGCGCCGGTCGGTATGGCGAAGCACGTCTGGCGCCGTTCCGTTCTTGAAGCAGCTGGAGTCGCCTGCTCCGAGATGCGAACTGCTGATCACCTCGACGCTGCTCTGGCGGCACTCACGGGCCTCTCATTCCTCAGGGGCGATTTCTGCGTCGTTGGCACTCCGGGTGAAGCAGTGCTCGTCCTGCCGATTGGCACGATGCCTATGAGGCGATACACGCGCGACCGTGAGGCGGTAACCGGCCGCGGGTCGCGTCTCCACGCCGCGTGGCAAGTGCCTCTGGGCGAGACCCCTCACACATGCGGCTGCGGCTGTGGCGGTGCTGCCCGGCGGCGATATTTGCCAGGCCACGATGCAAAGCACAAGTCGAGGCTGCTCGCCGAGATGCGGGCCGGCAGTGGCCCTGCCGCCGACGAGCTTCAACGACTCGGATGGATTGGGATCCGGCCTGCGGCGAATAGCCTGCTTCGCTAGCAACGTCTGGCGGAGTCGTCCGAAGTCGCCCTTGTCAATGCGAAGCATGGGATAAAACAACTGGGCCACAAGACGTGGTGAGTCCGCCCGGCCAAGTTCCTGATCCGAAACCAACTTGCTCTTGATGAGAGTCTGCTATCGAAACCAGTTCGAGCGTCTAGGGTTATCCACATGACCTCGCTCGAGCATGTTTGTTGCCGCTCGGAGAGCCCCAACCGAAACTCGCCCAACCAACGTGCGCAGAAGCGCTGACCCTGAGCAAAGACGCCTGGTCAGGGAACTGACCGAGGCAATGGCCAAAGATCCGAAGGTCTTCGAGACCATCTCAGCGCTCCGATCGGCGGAGGGATTCACCTGCCCGGCCTGTGGAGCTCCCAGCACATGGCGCGACTCTCGCGGTTGGTGGAAATGCCCGAACTGTGGCCGGTTAACGTCGCTGACATCGGACACACTCCTGCATGGCACGCACGTGGCGCTTTGGAGGTGGGTTCAAGCAGCGTCTACGGTTGCCAATGCGTCTCGCAAAATCAATGTTGTGAGTGGAGTAAGCGCGTGGCGTCTACAGAGCGCCCTCTTACTCAGTAGCTACGAGACAGCGTGGCGCATGAGCAGCCGCCTGCGGGCCGTCATGGCTGCAGCTGTTGACGGCGACCGATTGAAGCGCCACGTAGAAGTCGGTGTAATTCGCGTGGGATCACAAGAACCAAATCGTCTGATCATGCCGGGCTGGCGTGGGTGGGTCGCGATCGCGGCGGAGGATCGGCCAGGTTATTGGCTCGGACGCGTTCGGATGCGATCGGCCGCGTCAAGGCGTGGCCTCGTCACCGACTTGGTGTCGGAGACGATCGTTCCAGGCACCCCGATCTCGTCAGACGGATCTCTGGAGGCGACGGAAAAGCCGATTCGGGGGTACTCCAACAGCGAGGAGAACCTCTGGGCAGAAGCCATACGCCACCGGGTCAGGATGAGCGAGCCAGACATGGACGGGCCGATCTTTGAGATTTCCCGGGATGGGATCCAGATTGCAGGCCCAGCGTTACTCCCGGTCTGGCCCTATGGTCCCGTGCAGCGGGTCTGCACGATCTTCAACGCTTGGTGGCGACGCCGACATCGCCGTAGCCAGGCACCGGTCGACCTGCCGAACCAGCTTGCGGAGTTCTGCTTCTACTTCAATCGTCGGCGGTGGAACGACGATCGCGTCTTTCGGAACGTTCTCTCCAAGATGTTTAGCCGGGATACGGCGCGTTTGGTAGAGCCAAGGAGATATAAATCCCTTAATTAGGGGGCATTGTTCGCCGAACGTCTCGGGACCACACTGAGTGGCGAGATGACTTACGGCATACAGGTACAAGACCTCTTAAATGGCGCGGCCGATATCGAGATTTCGCACCTCCTGTCTGCCCTGGGTTTTGGTAAAGAGCCCGAGGCAAGCAATGCTCGGAGGCGACTTGAGGAAGCACGACTTACGCGCGCTGGGAAAGTCCGGATCAGTTCAGACAAGATCGGGCGAGTCACCACTTGCCTAAACCATCATTTCGCGCTAGTTTGCGGCCGGCAGCTTTGTACTGCATCGGTCCCCGCAAACGTTGAGTTGGTCATCGTCGACGGCCCTAGGTGCCGAGTGTGCAGAGGTTCAGACACGCAGCGAGCCGGCATGCGTCTCAGAGAAGCCCTGCGAGCCGCCGGTAGGAGTCGGCTTCGTTTGATGGTCGTTGGTGGCGCCGCGGGAACTTCCGCAGAGTTGAAGTCATTGGATCTTGGTCCGGTAAAGATGCGGTCAATCTTCGGCGACCGGCCTCAGGGACTTAATGGAGTGAGGGCCGACCTGGCGTGGGCTGATCTACTCGTGGTGTGGAGCGCGACCGAACTAGCTCATAAGGTGAGCGTGCCCTACGTCACGACGGCTCACGCGTATGGGGTTCCGATCATTACTTGTCCGCGACGAGGGGTTGCAGCTCTGGTAGACACCCTGACGCAACATGTCGACCGTGCACAGAGTCGCATGAGCTTGGAGCTTGCTCGAGCGTGAGCGTGTTTTTCATTCGGGCGCGCGACGGCCATGCGCACATTGGCGACGAGATTGCCGACCACCAATACCGACCTGCTTGTGGCGCGGTCCTGGCCAACCCCCACGAGATCAGCAAGACGCTATGGCCGGGCGCCTCACTGTGTATCGCATGCAGGGCTGCAAGGAGTACGAATGGGCAGTTAAGAACCAAGGCTCCATCGAAAGCCTCAGATTGTTATTGCTCGACACCAGTCCAACAGGTCATAAGTGATGTCAATGCGGTTGCAGTGCCGGCAGACGCACTGGTAGAGCGCCATTGCTGGAGCCGAATCTGTCAGGTACGCGGACTCAATTTCACAAGGATCGACGCCGAGTCCTGGAGCGAACTTTGCACCAAGCGTGGCTACCTCCTGCGACGCCGTAACCGGTATTGAATATCGCCCTGCATGCAACGCGGTCATCGACGGAGCCGAAAGCCTAGACGAATGTGCCGACACGTTCCCCGACGAGCTGCCGCGCGGAATTGCTGCGACAGGGCAGCGACGTCAGCGCGAAGCCGGTTAGTTCAAAGCCAGTGGCGGTCGCTGTCGATAATGGGTGCCTATCGCAATCGAGACTTGAACTTATCCCTCACCGTCCGCGCCAGTCGCAGCCGGAGCCAGCGAACTCTCGGTGACCTTGATCTCGACGCCAATTGGATCTCAACAGTGCCGGTCTCAGGCGGTCGCTCGCGATCAAGGCCGGGGTGAGAATGCGTAACCTGATCAGGCACCATCTCGACGAAGCCAGATCGGCACTCTAAGAGGCGGCACATTCTCGCGCGCACGCAAGGGCCTCCAACTGCTAACCGTGCTTACAATCGGGACTTCCAACGGTAATGCTGCACCACAGCTCGCTGAACCGGCGCATATGCCCTTCCCGCGAGGGACGGTAAGGTCGACTTGTGACCACCGAGCAATGGATTGCCATAGGCAGTGTTGCCGCGGCGGCGGTTGCCGTGATTGCGGTGGTGGCCTCAATGACCGCCGTAAGGGATCAGCTGCGCACTTTCGTTTTCATCGAGTACACGGACCGTTTCACGAAAACGATGGCCAGGCTGCCGTCGGCGGCTCGTAAGCCCGGTAGTCCATACCACCTTAAGGATCTTCCTGGCGACGACCGCCTAGAAGTCGTCGCGGCCTTTCGGGACTATTTCAACATGTGTTCTGAGGAGATGTGGCTTCACTCGGTGGGGCGAATCGACTCCGCTACGTGGCGAATCTGGCGAGAGGGGATGAAGGAAGGGGCGAGGACGCCCGCATTCGGAGAAGCCTGGGTCGAGCTCAATGACGAGTACCACTATTTCCCGAGGTTCAAATCCTTCATGGACGACTTGATCGACGAGGTTGCGAAGACTCCGTAGCCATGCCCGACGGGGCACTCCTTGCGACAGGGCCATATTGCGCGGGGCTAATCGGTCGTTGCTATCGATAATGCGGGCCTATCGCAAGCACCCCCGCGCATTTCATGCCCTTGGGCTAGGGGCTTGTCCGGCAGCTCCAGTTGCCCCGAACCGTCTCGGTCGTTAAGGCTGGGACATGATTGCGGAGGCTGAGGCTCGCGCTAGTGGCACCGCCCTCCTCGGTGGCATCCACCGTGAGGCTCAGGGGATCGCTGGGGCTTGACGTCCAGCTGGAACTCCTCTCGGCGTTGATGAAGTCGACCCCAAGGATGCTCGCGTCCGGCGTCGCCGTGTAAGTCCCTGGACCTTTGTACGAGAAGACCTCTACATCCAGCTGCCAAACACCGTGGTCGGTTTGCAGGGCGAGAATGAGCGAGTAGGAGCCGATCGTTCTGGCCTGCTTACCAGTGCAGCTGCTCTGTACTCCGCCGGCGTTTGCCACTGGAGGACTCGATGCCGGTTTCGCGGCTCGGGTTGAGTTGGGTGATGTGCTAGCCCCTCCGGAAGGACCAGCGCAAGCGTCCGTCAACATCACTGCGAAGATCATCTCGGCCAGCGTGGCAGCGAGCCCGGTCTTTGTGAGTCGGATTTGCAAGACTGTAGCGGGTCGTACCGGGTGTTGGGCCCTGGCCCGAGTCATGTCGCCTCGATAGATACCAAGACAGCCAAGACGACAGCCGCATCGGCGGACGACGGTGGACATTGGCGGACGGCTGCGGAATTCTGACCCCTCAGGTTCGAGTTAGGGCAGACACACGTGGACGGTGGCGGACGCATGAGCCTCGGCCTTCAAAACCGCGGGGAGTCGCCCAAGGCGATGCGCCTATGTTGAGCTGGCTCCGCCAGCGTCCGCCACAAGCTCCCCGACTCGCAGGAGATTCGCGAGGGTCTGATGTAGTAGTTCATGTAGTAATCCAGCGGAAAATGCCGCAAAATCTGACAGGGGAGTGTTGGCTGCAGCAGAATCGAACCGAATCGATCGTTTCCGCGATTTCTGGACGAGGTGTCGCAGAGTTGGGACCGTGAGGCCCCGGATTCAGACCACCATCGGGCCACCTTTTTCGACTCGCGCCATCCGTCATAACCAGTTGATCCTCACGATGAATCTTGCGTGCGCGACAGGTCACGTCGTCGGCGGCCACGCCCTTTTCCGAGTAAGCCTTGCGCAGGCGCTGGAGCCGGCGCTTGGAGATGCCCAGGAGCTGGGCCGCTTCAGCGTTGACCACGATCCTGCCATCCATTGGGGTGACAGAATCGCTTTTTCGCTTCAGGGGTGACAGATTCGCTCTACTCCAACAAGCCCCCGAGACATGTATTGACAACTGCTAAATAACGAGTTAAATGAGGCCCGCGCAATACGCCGGTTGGTCTAACCCAGAGACCGATGGCTGATGCCCACCAGCGACAGCCGAGCAGCGAGCCGGGTTCAGGGAGGAACGGGGGAGGATGCGTCCTTCACAGCGTGGGCTTCTGGTGCGGCGCTCCAGCATCAAGAGTTTGCTCTTGGCCGCTGTCGTTTTGGCCCTGTCCGATATCTCGATCTCTGGACCGATGACCGTGGCCGCAGAATCGTCGCCCGCACCTGTGCCGGGTACGCGTCCAGCGACAGCAGTCGACCCGCCGTCCTCCGCCCTGGCGCCGCTCATCAACCTGATAGGCCACTTGAGCATCTCGGTGGACGGCTTCGCAACCAACAATCCGGCTGGGGGCCCGATCAATGTCCAGAAGAGTCCGGGCGCAACAGTTCGTCAAGCGCTGCTCTTTGCTGCAAGCACCGGATTCACCCGGTACGTCCCGGTCAACGGGGACGTCACGTTGGATGGTTCGCCGGTCAGCTGGGATTCGGCGCACACGATCTCAAACTCCATCTCGTCGTACAACGTCCTCGCCGATGTGACCAGCATGGTCAAGCCGAAATTGGACGCGGCTCAAGCAGGCATTACGGCGTTCACCGTTGCTGAGCCGAACAACACGTTCGACATCGACGGCGAGATTCTGGCGGTGATCTTTGACGATCCGACCGTGACTGTTAACAAGAGCATCACGCTTCTCTATGGCGCCCAGAACACAACTGGAGACACCTTCAACGTAGCGCTCACTCAACCAATCAACAAAGCCGACCCAAACCAACAGCTGACATTCGGCCTCGGAATCTCGTTTGGCTATCAAGCTCCAGGAGTCCTCGACCAGTACAGCCTTATCGACGTAAATGGAAGCCGGCTATCAAGCTCCGCTGGCGGCCAGGACGACTGCGACCAGAAATATGCGGCCATTCCGGATTTCCCATCGTGTGGTAACGGCGCCCTTCTAACGGTAGGAGGTCTTGGGGACAGCACGTCGAACCCCGTCGATGCGAACGCAACTCCACAGGACGCTTGCGTCCCTCGTTGCGATGATGAGCTTTATGACCTGATGCCATTTGTGGCCAGTGGTGATACTTCGTTCACGATCCACACCGTTAACCCATCGAACGACGACAACATCTTTTTTGGTTGGTTGCTCGCTAACCCGCCTGCAATTGTCTCCGGATGTGTGTCAGTCACTGTCAACCCGGACGCGAGTAACCCGGCCGAGACAGACATTAAAGGGTCTTGCTTGACTCCCGGTGAGAAGGTCGATGTGTTGCTCAATACGGAGGCCGGCGGCATCCTCGTCGACCAGAGGACGGTAAGCGCTGACGGCTCTTTGGTGGATATGTTCTCGGTTCCGCCGAGTTTCGACGTAGCGCTTCCAAACGCGAAGGGATTCAGAGACGTCACCGTACCCGTGACGTCCTCGACCACCTACCAGCTCGACGTCATCGGCGAACAGTTCGGAGACGGCGCATCGCTTCAGGTTAAACCCGACCCTAATGGCGCCCTGAGCGTGACCGACACGAGTACGACTGTTGGTACTAGCGGTCCGCGTTGTTCGCCGGCGAATATCGTCGTGGAGGGTGCGCTCCCGCCGCAGGGAACTCTGGTTACGAATGGGACGAGGTGGATCGAGAACCTGGCCGGCAACCGGGTCAAGCTGCACAGCGTCAACTGGTACGGAGCTGAAGAGGCGGACTTCGTGGCTGGCGGCCTGAACTGCCAGAGCGTCGACACCATCGCCGACCAGGTTCGTTACGACTTCAACACCGTCCGCCTTCCCTGGTCAAACGCGATGCTGGAGGAAGACCCAGGCTCCTGTGCTCAGACCATGACGCAGATCGGAAAACCGTGCATCAGTCCAGGCCTTCTGCTTGCCAACCCGAGCTTCAGGAACCTCACCGCAATCGGGATCTATAGGAAGGTGATCCAGTCACTCGCCAAACAGGGCGTGATGGTGGTCCTGGACAACCACACGACTGACGCGCAGTGGGCGCCCGGACCGAAGAACGGTATCTGGTGGGGCGGTCAGCTGTGGGACGACGTCGCGGCCGGATTGCCGGATTGCCCCGGTGCCACCGCGCTCTGCTGGCATCACCGAACCGATTGGTGGAAGAACGACTGGATCACGATGGTCAATCTCTTTCAGTCCGAGTCAAACGTGATCGGTGTCGACCTGCGCAACGAGCCAAACAACAAAAACTCTTATTCCGTGAACGAGATCTGGTGCTCCGACACGGCAACTGGAACGTGTCCTTTCGATCCACAGAATCCGACAACAACCACTCCTGATCCAAAGGCCCTACAGGATGAATGGGGCCCGACCGCCGAATGGGCAGGTGACGCGATCCTCGCCGCCCAGGGCCTGAATCCGCGGCTCCTGATCTTCGTCGAAGGCCTGGATTTTGGCGGGGACCTGAGGATGGTCTTCTACCACCCACTGACTCTTCAGCCGGGGGGCCATCTCGTTTACTCGCCACACGCCTACCACAACTACACGATCGGTATCGACCAGCCGTGCCTCATGTGCGATTACGGGTCAATAACCAGCCCTCAGCTGAATACGGCGCTAGGACATGCTTGGGGCTTCATCATCACGCAGGGTCAGCCCTATACAGCGCCAGTCTGGGTCGGCGAGTTTGGGGTGTGCAACACATCCGACGCATGCGCGACCAAACACGACGGATCCTTCCGGGACAGCTTCATCGACTACCTCAAGGTCGGCGACATCGACTGGGCCTACTGGCCGCTCAATGGCACCGATAGCGATGGCGGCTCGTCAGCGCTGGACCACACATGGTTCACTCAGGAGACGTTCGGCATCCTCAACACGACCTGGAGCGCGCCTCAACCGTCAACTCTGCTCTCAGTTCTGCCGGAAGCCTGCACGCAAGGACCAGGATGTCCCTAGACGGCACGTGACGGCCACTGTTCTAGCCCCGGAACCCTGACGGAGGCCCTGGCGGCAGATACGGCGTCGGGTCCACCGGCGTGTAGCAACGGGTGCGGCAACCCGGGCGGCATCCATCGGCACGTAGCGGCACCTGGCGCCCTGAAGCCGCGGACGCAGTGAACCCAAACGGCCTCTGGTGACTCACCCCGAACTGAGCGCTATCGCGGTTCGGGACCGTGAGGCCCCGGGTTCAAATCCTGGGCCCCCGACCAAACTTTGAGTTCAAAAGTCGGTGCCAACGACCTGCGCGATGGCGATTTTGGCCCGGGAGGTCACAGGGAGGTCACTGACCTCCGCGCGCGAGCTAGATCGGATGCCGACTCGCGGTATCCACGCCCTAGTTCTCCGCCGTTAACGCTAAGGCCGGGGGCGCTGCGAGCAGTCGTGAGCAGCGACCCGAATCGTGCCGCCGCGTTGGATCGCATCCTCGGCGTCACTGTGTCAGCGACGATGGCGAGCGAGCGGGATCGCGGCTTCAGGCCGCGACGCCCATGGTTCGGGTACCGATTCACCTGAGGACGAGTGCGGCCAGGGCCAACGGGAGGTCAAACGCGATGCAAGCCACCGCGTACCACCCCGGTACGGCACGAGTATCGATTCGTTTGATCCGGTTGTGATGCAACAGGTCCCAGCCAACGTGAGCGGTGAAGCCAGCGGCAAACCACGCGGGGGACGACAACAGGCCGGCGATCGCGACCGCGATGGTGATGGCAGCCCATATGGCTTCGAGCACAACGCGGGTTGGGCGCCGATCGATGAATGCAAAGCCCGTGTACTCGGCTGCAATTCCGACCAAGAGCGTGGCGAAGGCAGGTCTGTGCCACGAATACGGCAGTAAGGCGACGATTGCGATGGATACGGCGGCCAGCGCCGCTCCACCTACGAACGCGGGAGGGGTGGCCGCAGTTTGCCACCACCTGCTTTGGCCCCAACTGCGACCCATCGCATACGCAGCGAGGCCAGTTACAGCAATGCTGATCGCGAAACTCATCGCCGCGCGGTTCGCTCGAACTCGCTGATCAACGCGGCTAAGGCTTCCGGCTGCTCATGCGCGGTCAGGTGGCCGCCCGGCAAGCGCTCGATCTGGATGTGGAGCCCGCCCAGCCGTTCCCGTGCTGGTCGGACTTGCTCGGCAGCAGCCTTTCTAGCCAGAGTGAATCCGAAGCCCAAAGTTGCGCCTCTGCGAACCTACGCCAGACTCGATGCCCCCTGTGCATTCAATCGATGCAGCAACCACCGCAACCCGACGCGCGGGACAATGCGAACCAGAACCGAGGTTAGGAATCTATAGCGAACGCTGTAAACAGCGATGGCTTTGCCCTGTTTCATCATCCGATAGCCGTATCGTCCGACCTCGGCCGGGGTGGTTCGAGTAGTCGCCATGTAGTTGCCGGAGGCGATCTGAGCAGTCTGGACGAACCCGGTCTTGACCGGCGGAGGACAGAGCACCGTCACCCTTACTCCGCTGCCGCGGAGCTCCTCGATCAGCGATTCCGAGAACGCTAGAACGTAGTGCTTGGTGGCGAAATACACGCTCATGAGCGGGCCGGGCAGAAAGCCTGTCACCGAAGCGACGTTGAGGATGTGGCCACTGTGCCTCTCCAGCATCGTCGGCAGAAAGAGTCGAGTCAGGGCGGTGAGGGCCGTCACGTTGACAGCGATCATCTGCTCCTGCTTGCTCAGATTCGAAGCGGCAAACGGGCCGTAGTCTCCGAAGCCGGCGCAGTTGATCAAAGCGCTTACCAGCCGACCACTTGCCATGACCTGACGGTAGACACTCTCTGCCGCTCCGGGCTGGCTCAGATCGGAGCAGATTGTCTCGACCCTAACATGACGTCCGAGCTCTTCCGCAGCCGCCTTGAGAGCCGGTTCGTCCCGCGATACCAGGATCAAATCGGATCCGTCTGCCGCGGCCTGTCGAGCCAACTCGAGGCCTATGCCGCTGCTCCCACCCGTAATCAAGGTGATCACCGGGCGCACTCCTGTTACGGGAGTAGATGCACTGACCTTCGACTCAATCCGATTGGTGGTCATCATTTCACTCCTCGAATGCGGGCCTGGGCACTAGAAGCCGAGCCTCCGACGGTGCGGCCGCGGATACCCGCCCGACAATCAACAAGCAGCTCAGAGCGCCTAGCACCAGACCTACAACCGCGACTGCGAGCGCCGGACGCAGGGCAGCCACGAATCCGGTGACGAAAACGTCATGAATCAGCTGCTGTATCAACTGCGTGACTTGTGGCGGCAATCCCCGTGGGATCTGGGCCCCGCCGGTCTGACCGCGACCCACCTCGAATCCACCCCTGGCTGCAGCCGCAAATCCGTCGATGAAGCTGCCGCGGTACGGCGCGGGTAGTTGTGTCGCATCGGCGACAGCTCGGTCGTGCATCGCGCCAGCAAGCTGGTTCTGAAGTACTGCACCAATAACGGCGGCGCCGACCGCCGCCCCGACCTGGCGGCTGGTGTTGAGGACGCCAGACGCCGCCCCTGCCAACACCGGTCCCACCTCGCGCATCGCCTCGGTCATCGCTGGAGCGATCATGCAGCCCATCCCCAGGCCGGCCAAAGCGAACGGCGCAGCGAATGTCCACGCGTTGGAGGTCGCAGACTCGAGTAGAGCCACTCCCGCGATCCCGGCCGCGAAGAGGAGAGATCCGGCCATGAGGATGAACCGTCCTCCGATCTGGTCGGTAAGGCGCCCGGCGAAGGGCGCGACCGCCGAAAGAACGAGGGTCAGGGGCACGGTTCTTAGTCCTGCCTCCACGGCGCTCATGCCCAGGACCGACTGAAAGTCAATCGTCATCGTGAGGATGAGTCCGAACATGGCGAAGAAGATGAGGCCGTTGAGCCAGACCATGATCGAGAAGTTGCGATTGGTGAACAACGACAGTGGCAGCAGCGGCTCGTGCCGAAACCGCTCCCAGACCAGGAATAAGGCGACAGCAATCGCGCCGCCAAGGATGATCTCGGGAATCGTCACGACAGTGCCTGCCACCGCTCCCCAGTCATAGCGCTGCCCCTCGATAAGGCCGAAGACGACACCGATAAGACCGGCCGTCGCGAGTAGGACTCCGACCAGGTCGAGGGAGTGCCGCCGTCCCGGGCGCAGGTCAGGAACGAGACGGAAAGTGAGAAATATGCCCGCGACGCCGATCGGGACGTTGACGAAGAAGATCCAGCGCCAGTCGAGATAGGTCACGATCAGGCCGCCAACCGTAGGCCCGGCAAGCGCGGCAAGGCCGGTGACACCGGTCAGGATCCCAAATGCCGCCCCGCGTCGTTCCGCCGGGAAGATAGCCGACGTAATCACCATCGGCTGCGGCGACATCATCGCCGCGCCGATACCTTGCACCACCCGGGCGGCAATCAGCTGGTTCGCGTCCTGCGACAGGCCGCAGAGCGCCGACGCGATAGAGAAGACGCCGAGCCCGAGCGCGAATAGCGCGCGTGGGCCGAAGATGTCCCCAAGCCGGCTGGCTGTGATTAGCAGCACAGCGAGCGTTAACAGGTAGGCGTTGACTACCCACAGGATCTGGTCGAGGCTCGCTCTTAGCGAGTCGAGCATGGTCGGAATCGCCACGTTGACGATCGTCGTGTCTAGCAAGATGACGAAGAACCCCAAACACAGCACCAGCAGTGCTGGCCACGGATTACGGTTCTGAGTCATATCAGCGCGCCTCCAACTTCACCCAGCGGGAAACCTCGGCTGCGCTTCGTGAGGCAACCAGGAATCGCACTGAGATCAGATGCAGCAGGACGTAGATCGGAACGATGAAGGTGGGGACGATCACCAGGGGCGACGCCAGCAGCAATGCGCTGGTGGGGCTGGTCTGCAGAACGTTAAGGAGCCCAGGCTGGGTGGTGAGCCCAAGGACTGCGGCGTTCGCCAGGTCAAGTAGGCCGAAAAGATTCCACCAGACGGCCAAGCCCAATCGGCCTGACCTGATCCACCGGCTTGCCACGAAAGCACCCAATCCGACGAGGACATCACCCAACCCAGCCGGAAGCGCAAATATCGCCGGCAGGACGCCGAGGGGCACCATCACGACAAAGACCGAGCCCTCGATGATCCGCAACGCGTGCACCA
>Ga0207646_10000104_pt1 | contig 114127 bp, 113 predicted proteins | sample KBSK5502metaG_FD_184343 | JGI IMG/M metagenome (GOLD analysis project Ga0207646, IMG submission 184343) | Corn, switchgrass and miscanthus rhizosphere microbial communities from Kellogg Biological Station, Michigan, USA - KBS K5-50-2 metaG... | ecosystem: Host-associated > Plants > Roots >...
ACCGAGCCGCGCGATGATCGCGTCGAGATCGGTATCGGACCGCCGCAGCCGGCGCTCTCGCATTCCGCGGGCGACCGTGACGGCGCCCAGGGCGACCATCGATCCGAGCGTCCCGACGACGGCAACCGGCTGACGGCGCGCGAGTTGACGCGGATCGACATCGTCGCGGAGTCGCGTCCGCAGCTCCTGCAGATCGACGTCGATGCTCGCGCGCAGGTCGGCTAGCTCGCGCTCCGTCCGAGCAGACGGCTTTTCGCCCAACGCATCGTCTCCTTCAATGAATTGATGGTCCGCGTGGGGCCGCGAAGCTCGAGCTTCTTGTACCCGATGTAGCCCGTCAGTGCGGCCAGTGCGATGAACAGGAGCAGAACGACGAGGGCGGCGGCCCACAAGGGCAGCACGAGCGCGACGAGCGCGATGACGAACACCGTGAGCGCGATGAGCGTGCCTAGGATGAACGCGAAGGCGACGCCGAACCAGATCGCCGCGCGGAGATTCGCCTGCACGATCTCGGCGATCTCCTGCCGCGGCAGTTCGAGCTGTTTTCGGATGTACAGGCGGACGTTGTTGCGGATCCGGCCGAGGAGCGTTCGATAACCGGGTCGTTCGTACAAGGATGGCGACTGTACCGCAGGCACGCGCATCGCGGGGCCTGGAAAGCACGAAGCCTGCCAGCGCGTGTGTGCTAGTGGCCGACGCCCAGCACGATCCCGGTCGTCACCCCGTCCACGACGAGGCTCCAGCAGCTGTCCGGGAACGAGATCGGCTTCCAGCCGACACTGAAGGCAGCATCGCCCCACGGCGTCTTTCGCGAAGACGCGGTGACGCCGTAGTGGACCGACGTCGCGGGTCCGGTGGGACCGATCTGTTGGAAGTCGAGCGCGACGCGGTCGCCGACGACCGCTCCGCTGCGGACGAGCCAGAACCCGCCGTCCATGTCGCCGCCGAAGGTCGATGTGTCGCCCACGATGCCGAGTCGGCCGTCGAGCGTGATGACGCCTGCCGCGTCGTGGCTCCGGGTCGGCTCGCACGACGCGGCCGGAGCTCGCGTAGGCGCCCGAGTCGGCGCCGGCGTCGCAGACGAGGCGGCCGTCGGACTGACGCACGCGACGAGGAGCGCCGTGAGCAGCGTGAGTGGCCGCACGCCGTATCTACAACTCCTCGCGCCGAGGGGTTCCGCTTTTCTGCGAGAATCGGCACATCCGCCGGGGAGGTACGTGATGCCCGCACGCCGCAGCGCGACGAGGAAGAAGACGACCGCGAAGGCGAAGAAGTGGGTCTACCTCTTCGTCGACGGCAAAGCCGAGGGCAGTGCCAAGATGCGCGCGCTCCTCGGTGGCAAAGGCGCGGGCATCGCCGAAATGACGAACGCGGGGCTCCCGGTCCCGCCGGGCTTCACGATCACGACCGAGGCCTGCAACGCGTACTTCGCGTCCGGCAAGAAGTTCCCGCCGCGCCTGTGGGATCAGGTGGAGCAGGCGCTCGCGCGCGTCGAGACGTCCACCGGCAAGAAGCTCGGCGATACGAAGAACCCGCTCCTCGTGTCGGTCCGCTCGGGCGCGGCGATGTCGATGCCCGGGATGATGGACACCGTTCTCAACCTCGGCCTCAACGACGAGAGCCGTGCGGCGCTCGAAAAGCTGACGAAGAACCCTCGCTTCGCTTGGGATGCCTACCGGCGCTTCATCTCGATGTTCGGTCGCATCGTGCAGGACATCCCGGCCGAGAAGTTCGACCGCGCCCTCGAGGCGAAGAAGACAGCGACGGGCGCGAAGAGCGACACCGACCTCACGCCGAAGGCGCTCCAGGACCTTGTCGTCGAGTTCAAAGAGATCGTCCGCCGCGAAACGAAGAAGCCGTTCCCGACGGAGCCGCTCGAACAGCTGCGGCTTGCGATCGAGGCCGTCTTCGGTTCGTGGTTCGGCCGCCGTGCGGTCGACTACCGCAACGCGTTCAAGATCCCGCATGACCTGGGCACCGCCGTGAATGTCCAGTCGATGGTCTTCGGCAACATGGGCGACGATTCCGGCACCGGAGTCGCGTTCACGCGCAATCCGAACACCGGCGCCAAGGAGCTCTACGGCGAATACCTCGTGAACGCGCAGGGCGAGGACGTCGTGGCCGGCATCCGCACGCCGTCGAAGATCGCGCAGATGAAGGACGAGATGCCGAAGGTCTACGCGCAGTTCGAGAGGATCGCGCAGCGCCTCGAGAAGCACTACCGCGACGTGCAGGACCTCGAGTTCACCATCGAACGCGCGAAGCTGTACATGCTCCAGACCCGGAGCGCGAAGCGCACCGCGCGCGCCGCGGTGAAGATCGCGACCGACATGGTGCGCGAGAAGCTCATCAACAGGGACGAGGCGATTGGGCGCGTCGATCCGATGCACGTCGAGCAACTGCTCCTGCCTCGCTTCGACGAGGCCGAGGTCGAGAAGGCGCGTACAGCCGGCCGCTTCCTCGCGAAGGGTCTGAACGCCTCGCCCGGCGCGGCAACGGGCCGCGCCGTCTTCGACGCGGACCGCGCCGTAGAACTGAAGGGATCGAAGCAGCTCGTCGTGCTCGTGCGTCCGGAGACGAGCCCCGACGACTTCCACGGCATGATCGCCGCGACGGGCATCCTGACCGCCCGCGGTGGGTCGACCAGTCACGCGGCCGTCGTCGCGCGCGGTCTCGGTCTGCCGTGCGTCGCCGGCGTCGCGGCGCTCGACATCGATCTCGCGAAGCGGCAGATGCACGTCGGCGAGAAGGTCGTGCGCGAAGGCGACGCGATCTCGATCGACGGAACGACCGGCGAGGTCTTCCTCGGCGAGCTTCCCACGATCCAGCCGAACTTCCGCGAAGAGAAGGAGCTCATCGAGCTGCTCACGTGGGCGGACGCGCGGCGCACGCTCGGCGTGTGGGTGAACGCCGACACACCCGAGGAGTGCCGCCTGGCGCGCGAGCTCGGCGCGGAGGGCGTGGGACTCGCACGGACGGAGCACATGTTCCGGCAGGCCGAGCGGCTGCCGATCGTGCAGGACATGATCATGGCCGACGACGCCCCGGGGCGGAAGACGGCGCTCGCGAAGCTCCTTCCGTTCCAGCAGGGGGACTTCCTCCAGATGTACGAGGCGATGGACGGCCTCTCCGTCGTCATCCGGCTCATCGACCCGCCGCTTCACGAGTTCCTCCGCGAGTACGCGGACGTGGACGTGGACATCGCGGTGATGCGCGCCACCGGCCAGGACGGCGCGGAGCTCGAGCGCAAGGAGAAGATCGAGCGGCGCCTCCAACAGCTCCACGAGGACAACCCGATGCTCGGCCTGCGCGGCTGCCGTCTGCTGCTGGTGTACCCCGAGATCCTCGAAATGCAGATACGGGCGATCCTCGGCGCCGCGATCGACGCCTCCGAGAAGGGGATCAAGGCGAAGCCCGAGATCATGATGCCGCTCGTCGGCGTGATGGGGGAGCTGGACCGGCTGCAGGAGCAGGTCGTCGCGGTCGCCGAGGCGATCTTCAAGGAGCGCGGCAAGAAGGTGCCGTACAAGTTCGGGACGATGATCGAGATCCCACGTGCGTGTCTCATCGCCGACGAGATCGCGACCAAGGCCGAGTTCTTCTCCTTCGGCACGAACGACCTCACGCAGACGATCCTCGGCATCTCGCGTGACGATGCGCAGAAGAGCTTCCTCACGAAGTACGTCGAGCAGAAGATCATCCCGGCGGACCCGTTCCAGGTGCTCGACCGCGACGGCGTCGGCGCGATGATGCGCATCGCCATCGAGCGCGGCCGCAAGACGCGGCCGGGCCTCAAGATCGGCATCTGCGGCGAGCACGGCGGCGACCCGTCGTCGATCGCCTTCTGCCACGAGGTCGGCCTCACGTACGTGTCGCCGTCGACCTACCGCGTGCCGGTGGCGCGTCTCGCGGCGGCGCAGGCGGCGATCGCCGGAGCGGGGGACAAGGACCGTTAGCGCTGAGTCCCTGGGAAAGATCTGCGACCGCGGGGAGAACGACGATGCCCGAGGCTATCCCGACCCCCGGCACGAGATCACGATCATCAGGCGTCATGCGAGGCTCGCTGGTCGCGACGTGCTGGAGGTCGGCTGCGGGAACGGACGCCTGACCTTGGAATACGCCCCGCACGCGCGACGGGTCGTCGCTATCGAGCCGAACCGTGAGATGGTCCGGGAGGCGCGCGCACACGCGCGCGCTCGCGGGATCGAGAACGTGCGCTTCTTCGCTCGCCCGGCACAGACGGGCATCCGAGGCGGACCATTCGACGTCGTGCTCTTCTCCTGGTCACTCTGCTGAATCGCTCAGGAGGGCATGGTCGATGCCCTGCGCAGCGCCTGGCGCGTGCTGCGGCGGAGTGGCCATGTGGTCGACGTGCAGCCCGCGGCGGACTACACCCCACGTCTCGCCGTTGTGTACGGAGGCGGCCGGAAGGAACTCGGTGCGATCTCGCGGACGCCGGATGAGGGCGTCTCCGCAGCCCACCGCGCACGGCGGCGCGCGATCGCCGAGGGCGGCTTTTCGCTAGTCGTGTCAACGCACGGCGTGCACCGCACTCGTTACCAGGGACTCAGCGACCTGCGCTGGGTGCTGCGTCAGAACGAGAACTGGCGGATCGAGCCGGCGCTCTGGCGACGCCTGGTCGCGATGTGGGCGCGACGGCCTGAGGGCGCGCAGATCGAGGTGCGTCGAGCGTTCTCGCTGGCCGTCCTGCGAAAGCGTGGGTGACCGCCGTTAGTCTTAGCGCAATGGCCACCAAAGTTGAACGCGCGGCGAAGCTCTCACGCGATCGCAGCGTCGCGTCGCTGCGGATACGGGAGGGCTCCGAGGAGCTCGAGAACACGACGCTCGCGCCGTATGCCACCAAGAGCGCGGACGGCCGGCGCGAAAAGCCGGACGAGCCGTCGCCGACGCGGATGGCGTTCGCGGTCGACCGCGACCGCATCATCCATAGCAAGGCCTTCCGGCGCACGAAGCACAAGACGCAGGTCTTCCTCGCGCCGGTCGGCGATCACTACCGCACGCGCCTGACGCACATCCTCGAGGTGAACCAGATCGGCCGCGCGATCGCGCGCTCGCTCCGGGTCAACGAGGATCTGGTCGAGGCGATGGCGCTCGGCCACGACATCGGCCACACGCCGTTCGGCCACATCGGCGAGGAGCTGCTCGCGCGTTTTCTGCCCGAGGGCTTCCGGCACAACCAGCAGAGCGTCCGCATCGCCGAGAAGCTCGAGAACAACGGCGCGGGCCTGAGGCTCACGACGCAGACGCTCGACGGCATCCTGAAGCACAGCTCGCCGACGGAAGGCGGGCTCGAGACGGCGGCCTGGGGCGAGCCCGAGACACCGGAGGGCTGGGTCGTCCGCTACGCGGACAAGATCGCGTACCTGCACCACGACATCGACGACGCGATGCGCGCGGGGATCATCACCGAGGCGGACCTTCCGCCGGACCTCCGGACCGCGCTCGGGAGTGACCGCGCGGAGCGACTGGACACGATGATCTACGACGTCATCGTCACGTCGTACGGCAAGCCTGAGGTGACCATGAGCCCCGAGGTGCTCGAGGCGACGAACGCGCTACGCAAGTACATGTTCGACAACGTCTACCTTTCGGGGCCGGCCAAGACCGAGGATGAGAAGGCCCAGGGCGTCCTGTGGGAGCTGCTGCAGTACTTCGAGGCGCACCCCGAGCGGATGCCGGCGGAGCACCAACGGATCGCGGCCCACGAGAACACCAAGCGGGCCGTCGCCGATTACATCGCCGGGATGACGGACACCTACGCCCTCGACACCTTCACCAGCCTGTTCATTCCGGCCGCCTGGAGTCATCTCTAACTCCCGACCGAAGATCAGGCCTCGGGTCGCAGCCACCTGCGGATCTGCCGGTGCAGCGCGACCGCACCCACCGGCGGCGCCGCGATCGCCCACTCCCTCGGGTGGAGGATGAAGGCGGCGCTCTGCCGGCCCCCGAGTCCTCCGTGGGAGCCGATCTGCTCCTCGAAGGAGGCCACTTCGCCGGTCTCGGGATCGAACGTGCTCACGATGACGAGGTCGCCGCACTCCGCCATCGCGTCGACCCGGCGTAGGCCCTCCACGGCGGTCGCCCCAAATCGCGCGAGCGGATCCATCGCGTCTGCGTGGTCGCCCGCCAGGTCCATCGTGCCGCCGGCTCCGAGGACGACGGATCCGCGGCGCTCGGTGCGGACCAGCACGAGTCCGATCCCCGGATGCCGCACGAGGCCATCTACCAGCCCCGGGTAGGTCGTGTCGATCGTCTCCCGCGTAGCCCGCCCCGGCATGGCCGGAAACGAGATCAGCGCGAGATTCCCCGACGCTGCGACGACGATGTCCGCGCGCTTCTCCGCGTCATCCAGAGCGCCGGCGCGGCGCCGGAACGGCGCGCTCGTGATCATCCGTGTCATCCCGCTGATCCCAGACGCCGCGGAGAGGAGCGGGCTGATCACTCCCCAGTGCTCGACCGGCGCGGTCGCGCTCTGCACGTTCACGTGCTCGCCCACCAGCTCCCGAATGAGTCCTTCGAGCGGCTTGCGATACCGCTGCGCGAACATCGCGCCAGGGCTTTGCCCGTGGTCGGAGAGCACGACGAAGCGATACGGCCGCGGCGCGTCCGCGGCCGCCTTCTCGATGATCCCGATGATCTTGTCGAGCCCGGCCACGGCATCGCGCGCTTCCACGCGATCGGGTCCGGCGTGGTGCGCGATCTCGTCGTAATCGACGAAGTCCGCATAGATCGGGGAGGCGCCGCTCCACATCTCTTCGATCACGAGCGAGGTGCTGAGATGGCGCAGCAGCACGTTCGTCGCCGCACGCGCGAGCGGATAGGGAAAACCCCGCGGCCCACCCGGCTGGGTCCGCGCCGCGGCGCGCGCCTGTACGAGCTCTTTGACGATCTCGCCGATCGACAGCAGCGTCCATCGGACGTAGCTGTACGGGCTGATGAAGAACCAATCGAGGACGTGGCTGCGGCCGATCTCCCGCGCCGGATCGTCGAGGGTCGCGGCGGTGAGGAAGCTTCGCGTGGCATCGCCGGAGACGAGATTGCCGATCGAGGCGCCGCCCTTCGCAAGGAGTCCGTCGCCGTTCGAGACTCGTCGCATGATCTCGCGCGCGTCTTTGGGATGGTTCGAGACCATGAGCCGCCCCGTCTTCTTGTCCCACCAGCGAAACCCCGGGATGCCGTCGTTGTTCCCGTGGAGGATTCCCGCCTGGCTCGCAGACGTCTGTGTCGGCAGGAGCGGCTGCCAGGGATCGAGGGTCATTGCGCCCGAGCCCAGCCACCGCACGAGATTCGGCGTGCGTCCGGCCCGCAGGTGGTCCTCGAGGAACGGATGCGCGAGTCCATCGATCTGGATGAACACGACGCCTGGCGGCCCTCCGGTGATGTCGCTCCTTCGGCGTCGCGCCTCGAGCTGGCGCACGAGAGTGCCGAAGAACGAATGGTCGTCGCCGGTCCACAACACGGCGTTCACGAGCGCGTTCACCACCGAAAAGATCACCGAGCCGACGAGCGCGTCGAGCGGCGTATCGACCGCGATCCATCCGACCTGTGCGATTAGCCAGAACGCGAGCGCCTGCGCGAGGACCGTGACGATGCTCGCGACGGCGATGGAGACTTGCGAGACGAACGCGACGAGCGCCGGACGTAGGAGCGTCCTCATCGCGGCGAGAGCGAACGCGGCAAGGAGACCGGATGGGACGTCCCGGAGCGTGATGCCGGGCAGGAGCCACGCCGTGACGACGAGCGCGAGCGTCGCGATGACGAACGTCGCCACACCCCGGCGCGCGACGCCCCCTGGGCCACCCGTCCATCTCGAAAGGAGACGGAGCTGGGTCGCGTAGAAGCCGATCACCCGAGCATTAGGCTCGCTCTGTGCTCTCGCATGTTCGCTACCTCGGACACTCGACAGCCCTCATTGAGATCGATGGCGTCAGCATTCTCACCGACCCTCTGCTCGTCGATCGGCTGGGCCTCCTCCACCGCCACACGGCCAAGGTGGCGCACCTCATCGAGGACATCGCTGTGGACGTCGTCCTCATCTCGCATGCGCATCACGATCACTTGCACCTGCCCTCCCTGCGCCGGCTTCGCGGCCGCCCGCGGGTGGTCGTGCCAACAGGACTTGGGCGGTTCGTGAGCCGGACCGGACATGACGTCGTGGAGGTCACGGCCGGCGACCGGTTCGACATCGGCAGCGTCGCGGTCCACGCGATTCGCGCCGAACACGACGGGCGACGAGGTCCGTTCGGCCCGGCCGCCGGAGCGCTCGGATACCGGATCGCCGGGAGCTCGCGCGTGTACTTCGCCGGCGACACCGACCTGTGTGCCGAGATGGACGGTCTCGCCGGTACCGTCGACGTCGCCCTTCTGCCGGTCTGGGGTTGGGGGCCGCGACTCGGGACGGGCCATCTCGATCCAAAGCGCGCAGCCGAAGCGGTGCTGCGTATCCGTCCGCGTATCGCCATCCCGATCCACTGGGGCACGTTCTATCCGTACACGTTCGCGCGGTTCTGGCCGCACCCCCTCGGTGATCCGCCGCATGACTTCGCACGCGAAGCGACGCGCATCGCTCCCCAGACGGAGGTGCGGGTACTCGCGCCCGGTGAGGCGATGGCGCTCGGCGGCTGACTCACGCCCCGGGACCGACTCCTCGTCCGCGCCCTGCGGCCCATGGGCGCAACCTCCGACCGCTAACGTTGTGACGATGCCCGGTGATTTCGATCTCGTAAAAGAGCGCGTCGACATCGTCCAACTGATCAGCGAGAGCGTTCCCCTCAAGAAGGCTGGGCGCGGCTATGTCGGGCTGTGCCCGTTCCATCTCGAGAAGACGCCGTCGTTCCACGTCGACGCCGAGCGGCGAACGTACAAATGTTTCGGCTGTGGTGAGGGGGGCGATGTCTTCACCTGGCTGGAAAAGCAGAGAGGTCTGTCACCCGCCGAAGCGCTCAAAGAGCTTGCCGAGCGCGCCGGCGTCGAGCTGACACGGCGCGCGCCCGAGGAGCGCAAGTTCGAGGATCGGCTGCTGCAGGCGAACGACGCGGCGGCCTTCTACTTCCGCCAGGCCCTCCGCGGAACGCCCCGCGGCAAGACCGTAGGCGAGTACCTCGCGAGGCGCGGCATCACGCCCGAGTCGATCGACGCCTTCGGCATCGGGTACGCCCCGGACGAGCGCGGCAGCCTTCTCGCGTACCTGAAGAAGAAAGGGTTCAGCGAGGACGAGGGCGTGGCGGCCGGGTTGATCTTCAAGAACGAGAACGGGCTGTGGGATCGGTTCCGCGACCGCCTGATCGTCCCGATCCGCGACCGGCGTGGCCGGGCCATCGCGTTCGGCGGCCGGGCGATGCGTGCGGATCAGCAGGGCAAGTACGTGAATTCGGCCCAGACCGCGCTGTTCAACAAGAGCGCCACGCTTTACGGCCTGGACAAGGCCAGCGCGGCCATCCGCAAGCAGGGCGCGGCGGTGATCGTCGAGGGGTACTTCGACACCATCGCCTGCCACCAGTCGGGCTTCACCAACGTCGTCGCCTCGATGGGAACCGCGCTCACCGAGGACCAGTACCGCGTGCTCAATGAGATGAAGATCGAGCGGGCGATCGTCGCCTTCGACGGGGACGCGGCCGGGCAGCGTTCGGCCGAATCGCGGGGCCGGGAGCTCCTGGGCGCCCTCAGCCGCTTCTGGTCCGGCGCGGGCGGCGGAAGCCTGGGCACCCGCACCGGCCTCGCGCTGTTCGTGACCGTGCTCCCGGAGGGTCTGGACCCCGACGACGTCGCCCGAAAGGATCCGGGCCTGCTCCGCCAGCTGCTGGCGGACGCCAAGCCCCTGCTGGAGTTCCTGATCGACCGCGTCCGCGCGACCTCGCGCCTTGACCAGTCCGAAGGGCGGCTTCGCTTTCTCCAGCGGACCGCCGCGCTCATCGCCGAGGAGCCGGACCCGGTACGGCGCGAGGTCTACCTGTCGGAGGTCGCGGGAAGCGCCGGGGTCGATCCCGCGTTCTTACGAGAAAGGCTCCCAGCGGCCGGAAAAGGTACGCAGCGGGCGCAGCGGAGCGCGGCGGAGCCCATCAAAGCGAGCGGCGATGGCCCGACTCCGAAACAAACTCCTTCTCGCGAGCGTTACGTAATGGCACTATTGATTCGTTATCCGGAGGAGATCGCGCGCGCCGACCTCGCCCCAACTGACCTGGTAGACCCCCTCCTGCGTGCGCTCTACGAACAGCTCCAGGCGGGGAAGCGTCCGGACTCTGACTTGCCGGCTCACCTGGCCGCCCTTGCGGCGGCGCTTGGCGCCAATGCGCCGGAGCTCGACGAGCAGACGGACCCAGGCCAGGTGATCGAGATCGCAGCGCGCAACCTCCGGGTAGAGAACTTGCGGCGGCGTCTGGGTGACGCGCGGGAGCAGCTCGCGCGCGCCGAAGGCGACGTCGGGGGGTTGGATGGCGAGATCGCGCGGATGGTCGAGGACCTCGATCAGCTCATGAAACGACGCGAGCGCCGGACCGTGCTGCACAGCAGCGAGCTGCAACGAGAAGAGGATCGATGAAAGCGACAACGAAGGAAAAAGAGACCGAGAAGGCTGCTCCCGAGCGCACCGGGATCCACCCGGAGCACAAGGAGCAGGCCGAGCGTCTGCTCGCCCGCGGACGCCAGCAGGGCTATGTCACGCAGGAAGACATCGTTCGGGCGATCCCGGATGCCGAGCCAGGTGAGATCGAGGAGCTGCTCCTCGCGCTCGACGACAACAACGTCGAGATCCTCGAAGCCGAGCGCGGCCCCAACTGGGCGCAGGTCAAAGAGGAAGAGGAAGAAGCCGAGGAGCTGCAGCGCGAGGACGCCATCTCCGCGGTCCTTGCGAGCGACCTTATCAGCGTCGACGACCCGGTCCGCATGTACCTCAAGGAGATCGGCAAGGTCCCGCTGCTCACCGCGGAGGAAGAGGTCAACCTCGCAAAGTCGATCGAGCTGGGAGAGCAGGCGCTCGTGTCGCCGGCGCTCTCGGTCGTCCACCTCTACGAGCTGGGCGTCGAGGTCAAGAAGCGCATGGCGCTCGGCCGTCCGCGCGAGTTCGTCGACGAAGCGACGCGCTTCACCGTCAAGGCCCTCACCCGCACGCTCGGTGACGTGGAGGGTGGCAAGGAGCTGCGCCGCCTCACGAACCGTCTGCTGAAGCTGCGCGATCCGCTGAAGGCCGAGTCGAACAGCAAGGAGATCTCGACCGAGGCGAAGGTGCTCATCGACGAGACGGTCGCGCTCATCGACGCCGCGAAGCGCGATCCGCAGCGTCTCGCGTTCCGCATCCTGCCGCAGTACGCGAAGATCCACGGACCGGCCGAAGGTGCGGAGCGGCTCGGCGAGCTGGTCATGCTCGGCCAGGAGATCCGCGACGTGCTGGTGAAGAACCTGAACATGCTCGTCGAGTCCGACGCGGACGAGCAGCGCGCACTCCGTCGTCTCGCGGACGAGCTCATCCAGAAGGGCGACGACGCGCGTCATAACCTCACCGAGGCGAACCTGCGGCTCGTCGTCTCGATCGCGAAGAAGTACATCGGCCGCGGCATGTCGTTCCTCGACCTGATCCAGGAAGGGAACATCGGCCTCATTCGCGCCGTCGAGAAGTTCGACTACCGCAAGGGCTACAAGTTCTCGACCTACGCGACCTGGTGGATCCGCCAGGCCATCACGCGCGCGATCGCGGACCAGGCGCGCACGATCCGCATCCCGGTCCACATGGTCGAGACGATCAACAAGCTCATCCGCGTGTCGCGTGGCCTGCTGCAGGAGCTCGGCCGCGAACCGACCGCGGAGGAGATCGCCGAGCGGATGCTCATCACTCCGGACAAGGTGCGCGAGATCGTGAAGGTCTCGCAGGAGCCGGTCTCGCTCGAGACGCCCATCGGCGAAGAGGAGGACAGTCACCTCGGTGACTTCATCCCCGACAACCAGGCGCTCGCGCCATCGGACGCCGCGTCCCACAAGCTCCTCAAGGAGCAGGTCGAGAGCGTCCTCGAAGGACTCACCGGACGCGAGCGTCGCGTGCTGCAGCTGCGCTTCGGTCTCGAAGACGGCCGCACGCGCACGCTCGAAGAGGTGGGCCGCGAGTTCAACGTGACCCGCGAGCGCATCCGTCAGATCGAAGCGAAGGCGCTGCGCAAGCTGCGTCACCCGAGCCGGAGCCGGAAGCTCAAGGACTACCTGGAATAGAAGGACGCGAGGTCGACCAGGGCGAGCTCGAGAGACTGAGCTCGGCCCTGCGCCTCGCGGAGTCCGCGCTCGAGGAGGCCCTCGAGGCCGCGGAGAATCTCGGCAGCTTTGACCGTCGCTTTGACGTGCCGCGCGCGATCGGCGGCGCGCAGCGTCTGGTGCAGAACGCGAATGAGGCCGTGGACTCGGCGCGCAAGACATGAGCGAGACTCCCGTATCCGTCGGCGCGGGCGTCAGCCGGAATCGCGACCGGATGTGGGGCGTGATCGGCGGCGTGCTCGGCGTCGCCGTCGGCGTTGGCTCAGCCGCCATCGCGGTGTTCGTCGAAGGCGCCGACCCGCTGTCGTCGACCTCGCCGTACCCGGCGTTCTTCGCGAAGCGGCAGCTCCTCGTCTACGACGTGTTTCTCGCGGTGGTGATCGTCGTCGGGGTCGCCTTCGCCATCACCGGGATCGTCCTCACCCGACGCGACAGGTTCCCGCGCACGGACGCGCTCGGCACGCTGCTCGCGAGCGCGGTCCTCACCGCTCTTGGCGCCGCGCTTCTGTTCACGCGCCTCGTCGCGGTCATGCGCGGCGTCTGACCGCCCACTAGCATTCGCGTGATGCGTCAGCTCATCGGTAAGCGCCTCCTCGACATCGACGTCGGTTAGATCGCCGAGCTCGCCCGCGCGTTCCCGCGCACGGTGGTCGACGCCGGAACGGGAGACGGGCGCTATCCGCTCCACGTCGCGCGCACAAGAGCGGACACCCTGGCGATCGGACTCGACGCGTCCGCGGACGCGCTTTCTCACGCGGCACGCCGAGCGGTACGACATCCGCAGCCGAACCTCGTCCTCCTTCGGGAGCCGCTGGAGAGCGTCCCGCTCGAGTCGTTCGCCGACGAGGTCACGATCCACTTCCCGTGGGGTTCGCTGCTGCGTGGCGCGCTCGCCGAGGACGAACGTGTCTTCGACGCGATCTGCCGTCTGCCACGGAGCGGCGGCGCGTTAACGCTACTCGTGTCGCTGACCGCGCGCGACGGACGCGCGCCGCTGACCGATATCGACATCTCACGAATCCTGCGTGCATACCGCTCCGCTGGCCTTGCGCTCGTCGAACATCGCCCCATCGCGCCAGCGGATGTCGAGGCCGCGCGCTCGAGCTGGGGAAAGCGACTCCGTGTCGGTGGGACGCGACCGGGCCAGCTGCTGCGCTTCGTTCGCCCCAGCGCGCCAGGCTAGCCTCCGGTACCCTCGCACTGGACAGCCGCTGACGGAGGTCGCATGGCGGAGCACGGACCGGTCCGCGAGGAGTCGCGCCTCGAAGAGCACAAGGTCTACGCGCTGCTCGCGATACCGATCTTCATCGTCACGGTCTTCATCATCGGGCTGCTCACGCTGTTCGGGACTTCGCCGCGGCCTTAGCGCGCGCCGGGCGCATCTCGGGCACGGTCCACGCGACGTCGCTCGGCAGCTCTCGGCGCAGGAGCGGCTCGAGCGCGGTCACGTAACCGGCGATGCGCTCGGCGAGCTCGACCGCGAGCTGCGCGTCCGGCTTTCGATGCGGCAGCGGCTCCCAGACCCGCGCCCAGCCGCGGTCCCACTCCTCGATCCGCGCGTCGACAAGCTTGCGCCGCACCGCTTTCGCGTTGGCTGTGAACGCTGCGAGCAGCCGCGCGTTCGTCAGCGGATCAGCTTCGAAGTGGAGCCCGATCTCGATCGTGCCCAGTTTCTCGCGAGGCCAGATCTCGTAGTGCAGCGCTTTGTTCCCGTACCAGAGCTTGCTTTGGAACGAGTACGACTCCCACTGGAACTCACGAAGCTCGGCCGGAACGCGCTCGCGAACGAGCGGACGCACGCGCCGCAGGCACTCGGCGGACTGCATCAGGGGATCCGCGCGCGCAGCGCGAGGTCGACGATACCCGTCAGCGCCGGTATGACGATGCCGGCGAGCGTCGTCAGCTTGACGACACCGGCACGAGTCGGAAGGGCAACGACCTCCCAGATCGGGTTCGCTACGAGCGAGCCGAGGATGAATAGCGCGACGCCGAGGAGCGCGCCGCCCGGCGTCCCCTGCCAGATCGCGGCCGTGGTGAACGCGAAGGCCACCGCGGCGAGGAACCAGACCGCGGGACTTCCCTGCCGGTTCCTACCGATGGCGATGACGATGGCCGGGACCAGGAACGGGACCAGCGTGGTCGTCCAGCTGAGCAGCGCGGCGAGACCGAGCGAGAGCCAGCGGCGGGCGCTGAAGGAATGGAGCAGGCCGAGCATCATCCCGGCCGACAGCGAGATGAGCGGCACGAAGAGTCCGTTCGATCGGTCGATACCCGCGACGAGGTAGATGCGTGTCGTGTGCTGAAAGGCCGGCTCGCTCGCCAGCACCGGGATGCGAGACACGTGCTGGATCACCTCGGGCGACAGGTTCGTCGCGAGCGGACCTGCGAAGCGCTCCGCTGAGGTCGCGGCGATGAGGAATCCGAATACGAGCGCGCTCGGCCACCCGATCGGGCGCCACTCGCGCAGCGCGACGCGACACGAGGTGATGCCGAGTGACGCGACGAAAAGACCCCAGCCGAGCATCGAGTGGGGGAGCGACCAGCTCGTCTCGTCGAGGCCGAACGTGGTGTGCCAGATCGCGTCGAACATGCCGGCGAGCGCGACGACGGCGAAGCCGGCGGCCGCGAGGCCGATCGCGCCGGGGATCGGGAAGGGAACGATGGGAACGCGGAAGGTCGGCCCGAACCAGCGGCGCAGATCCGGGGTGAAGGCGATGTACGCGAGCGTGATCGTCGCGCAGAGATGCATCGAGTAGATGAAGAGGTGCGGCGGCGAGAAGAAATCTTCGAACGCGTGCGTCGCGTGCCAGCGGCGGTCCCAATCGAAGCCGATGCCGAACGCGAGGAGGTCGAAGACGACGGCGAGCCACAGAAGTCGATAGGCGGTCGCGAGGCTGGCGTCTTCGCGCACCGGTTCCACCGGTGAGATCGCGGTCGCGCTCACGTCGCCGATACGCTAGAGGCGCGCTCAACGAGACGCATCGCGCACTGTTCGCATCCGCCGCGATGGCCTAGAATCCCGACAGCATTTACTCCCTGGTAGCTCAGTGGTAGAGCGAGCGGCTCCGTGGTCAAGGGCAGCCCCTTGGGGAAACTCAGGGGTGTTACTGGGTGAATTGCGGGAAACCTACGGCGTGTTGTCGCCACGGCAATCCGCAGCCAAGCCCGGACGAAGGTCTGGGAAGGTTCAGAGACTATGCGCCCGGCGCCTAAGGCCTGCAGGGCTATGGCGAAGAGATAGTCCACGCCCGCGGGAAACCGCGGGGTTATGTGTAACCGCCAGGTCGGAGGTTCGAATCCTCCCCAGGGAGCAGGCAGATCCAAGCGACAAGACTCGGGACGTCGAGCGCGGTGTCCTTGACTCGGGACGGAGCCCGCTGGTCTGGCGTCCTGGACTCACTCAATTGACTCACTCAATTCGCGTTCTGCGCGCGTCTGCGTCTCTTGCGCGTCATCCAAGGCGCAGATTTGACGGGATGGCCGATTAGAACTAATGTTCTAGTGTGGTGTTGATCTGTAGAACATGCGGGAAACCGTTCTCAGATCGCCCGACGATCTTCGGGAAAGAACGCCATCTCAATGGTCGACAGCAATGCCTGGAATGTCTGCCATTCCGGCCGCGTCGCAGCCCGAGTTTCGTCACGCCGCGCCAGTCAAAGCAGCTTCGCTGCGAGGCTTGCGGAAGGCTCTTCGCGGCCAAACAGATGATCGACGGCAAGGTCCGAAGTCTGTACCGACGACGGTTCTGCCTCAGTTGCTCGCCGTTCGGAATCCACAACACGTCGGGCCGACCACCAGGTGATCTCGATCCTGACGAGCTGCTCGAACATCGCCGGAGACGTCGCAACGCAAAGACATACCGGTATTTGAAGAAGCGTCGCCGACAGTTGAAGGCGCAGCTCGTTGCGATTCGCGGAGGTCAATGTTCCGGCTGCAGTTATTCAGGCCCGGCGGCGGCCTTCGATTTCCATCATCGTGATCCGACCTCCAAGCGGTTCGCGATCGGGACCTTCAACGGCACGTGGAAGGCGTTGTGGGCTGAAGCCGAAAAGTGCGACATGCTTTGCGCGAACTGTCACCGGGTTCACCATGCCGCGGAGGACCTCAACACAAAAGGCGGCGCCGTGGTGGTCTACCGTCGCCGATTGAAGGTCCGCGCTGTTGACTACATGGGCGGTCGTTGCGCGGGCTGCGAGCGGACTGGCCCACCAGCGCTGTTCGACTTCCATCACATGGACGCAAGGGACAAGGGTTTCGGGATCGGTCAAGACGGTATCCCACGGAGCTGGGAGAAGGTCGTCGCCGAGCTCGAGAAATGTGTGATGCTCTGCGCGAACTGCCATCGCGAGGTACACGCGGGCGTTCGCGAACTTCGACCTACGCTCCTCGGCCTCGCCGAGGAAGCGGCGACCTATCGCGCGGCGTAAGAGCCACGCCGCGTGGCACTATCGCCGCCGTGGACGGCCCGTTCTTCGAAGATTTCACGGTCGGCGCGAAGTTCCGCTCATCGCTCGGACGCACGGTGACGCAGGCCGACAACATCCAGTTCTCGCTCCTCACCAACAACGCGAACGAGATCCATATCAACGCGCATTACGCGGCACAGACTGAGTTCAAGCGACCGCTGGTCAACAGCTTCCTCACGCTCGCGACCGTCGCGGGGCTGATGGTCCCGCAGACGAGCCGCTGGGGGTTCGCGCTCGGAGTGGGAGAGGTCACGCTGCCGAATCCGCTCTTCGAGGGCGACACGCTCTACGCGGACACCGAGGTGCTCGAGGCGCGTGCGTCGCGCTCGCGTCCGGGGTGGGGCATCGTCACCGTGCGCCAGCGCGGCATCAAGCAGGACGGAACGGTCGTCCTCGTCGCGAAGCGCACGTTCATGGTCCCGACGCGCACGAACGCGCCGAAGTCGCACTTCCCCGAGCCGCGCGAATAGCCGTGGAATTCGCCCAGACCAAAGAGCAGGAGTCGATCCGCTCGGCGGTGCGCTCGCTCTGCGCGCAGTTCCCCGACGAGTACTGGCGAGAGCTGGATCGCGCGAGCGAGTATCCCGAGCGTTTCGTGCGCGCGCTAACCGACGCGGGCTGGCTCGGCGCTCTCATCCCGACCGAGTACGGTGGGGCCGGGCTTGGCATCGCGGAGGCGGCGCTGATCATCGAGGAGATCAATGCCTCCGGCGGCAACGCCGCGGTCGCGCACGCGCAGATGTACACCATGGGCACGCTGCTGCGGCACGGGAGCGACGAACAGAAGCGGCGGTACCTGCCGCGCCTCGCCAAGGGCGAGCTGCGCCTCCAGGCCTTCGGCGTCACCGAGCCCGAGGCCGGGTCGGAGACGACGCGCATCAAGACCATGGCGACAAGACGCGGGGATCGTTACGTCATCAACGGGAAGAAGATCTTCATCTCGCGCGCGGAGCACTCCGACCTTCTCTTATTGCTGGCGCGCACCACCCCGTATGAGGAACTCACGGACAAGACGCGCGGCCTCTCGGTGTTCATTGTCGACCTGCGCGCAGCCGTCGCGGCCGGCCGGATCGTCGTGCGTCCGATCGAGACGATGCTCAACCACCACACGACGGAGCTCTTCATCGACGACCTCGAGGTGCCGGCGAGCGACCGTGTCGGCGAAGAGGGCATGGGGTTCCGCCACATCATCGACAGCTGGAATGCCGAGCGGATCCTCATCGCCTCCGAATCGCTGGGCGACGGTCGCTGGTTCGTCGAGCGCGCCGCGGCGTACGCATCTGGGCGCGTCGTCTTCGGCAAGCCCATCGGGGCGAATCAGGGCGTGCAGTTCCCCCTCGCGCAGGCGCACGCTCGTCTCGAGGCGGCGACTCTCATGCGCGACAAGGCGGCATGGCTGTTCGACAACGCTCGCAAATGCGGCGCGGAAGCGAACATGGCGAAGCTCCTCGCGTCGCAGGCGGCATGGGAAGCCGCCAACGCGGCGATCGATGCGTACGGCGGCTACGGTTTCGCGCGCGAGTACGACGTCGAGCGCAAGTTCCGTGAGACGCGGCTGCTGCTCGTCGCGCCGATCGGCAACAACCTCGTCCTCGCCTACATCGGTCAGCACGTGCTCGGGATGCCGCGGTCGTATTGATGGACGCGACCCCGCCGATGCGCTCGCTCATGTTCGTGCCCGCGCACCGCGACCGGATGGTCCAGCGGGCCCTGGGGCTCGGCGAGTTCGGCCCGAGCGCGCTCGACGTCGCCATCCTCGATCTCGAGGACGGCGTGCCGCCGGCGGCGAAGGACGAGGCAAGACGAGCGGTCGCGGACGCTCTGGCTCGCCCGCCGCGGAACGGGCCGCTCCGTTTCGTGCGCATCCAGCGCGCGCTGAGCGACGCGGGTGACGCCGACCTCGACGCCGTCGTGCGTCCCGGCCTGGACGGCATCGTCGCGCCGAAGGTGAGACGCGCGGAGGAGATCGTCTGGCTCGCCGACGAGCTCGAGGCGCGCGAGCGCCGGGCCGGGGTCGCCCCAGGCAATCTTCGAATAGTCGCTTCGATCGAGAGCGCCGCCGCACTCGTCGACGCCCCGCGCATCGCGGCGGCGTCGGAGCGCGTCATCGGTCTGGCGTTCGGGTCGGAGGACTTCGCCTTGGACCTCGGCCTTCCGACGAAACGCGAGGGCGAGGCGGAGGAGCTGCTGTACGCGCGCTCGGCCACCGTCGTCGCCGCCGCGTCCGCCGGAAAGCTCGCCTTCGACGGCATCTGGCCCGACATCGACGACGCCGCGGGCCTTCGCGCCGACAGTCTCCGGGCGCGCCGGCTCGGGTTCACCGGCAAGACGCTCATCCACCCCGGGCAGATCGCGGTGGTCAACGAGATCTTCAGTCCGAGCGCGGCGGAGGTGGACGAGGCGCGGCGCGTCGTGCGCGCGTTCGACGAAGCCCTCGGTCGCGGCCACGGCGCGGTCGCGCTCGATGGCCAGATGCTCGACGCGCCGGTCGTCGACCGGGCGCGGCGCGTCCTGCGCGCGGTCGACCACAAACCCTAGGCTGTCGGCATGAGGCTTCTCACCTTTCTCTCCGATGATGGTCCACGTGCCGGCACGTTCGTTTCGGACGGCACGATCATGGCGATCCGCGATCTCGTGCCCGGCGGTCCGATCGACATGCTGCGGGTGATCGAGCAGTTCGAGGGGTTCCGCAAGGGCATCGGAGATGCCGCCAAACGCGCCCGTGGCGGTGTCGACGCGTCGAAGGCCAAGCTGCTCGCGCCGATACCCCTGCCGCGCCGCAATGTGTTCTGCGTCGGCTGGAATTACTCCGAGCATTTCCAGGAAGGCGCGAACATGCGTGCTGCGTCCGGCACGCCGGGCCAGCAGGAGATCCCACCGTACCCGGCGCTGTTCTCCAAGAATCCCGCGACGGTCACCGGTCCCGATTCCGGCGTGCTGTTTCCCGCGCCGCACTCGGCGGAGCTCGACTGGGAGGTCGAGCTCGCGGTCATCGTGGGGCGTCCCGGTCGCGACATCAGCGAAGCGGACGCGCCGCAGCACATCTTCGGCTACACCTGCGCGAACGACGTATCGGTGCGCGATGTGCAGCGGCGGCACGGCGGCCAGTGGTTCAAGGGAAAGAACTTCGACACGCACCTGCCGATGGGACCGTGGATCGTCACGGCCGACGAGCTCGATCCGTCGGCGCTCCGCGTGCAGACGCGGGTGAACGGCGAGAAGAAGCAGGATTCGAACACGCGCTTCATGGTCTTCAAGATCCCGCGTCTGATCAGCGAGTTCTCGGCAGGCTGCCGGCTCGAATCCGGTGACATCATGATCACCGGAACACCCGAGGGCGTCGGCTTCGCGCGCAAGCCACCCGAGTTCATGAAGATCGGTGACACCGTCGAGGTGGAGATCGAAGGCATCGGCGTTCTGCGCAACACGGTCGTGGGGAGGACATAGCGGTGCTCGAGGCGTTCACGTACTACCAGCAGTCGGCATTCCGATGGAAGGGCGACCGTCTCGTCATGTACATCGATCCCTGGGGTCTCGGCGGCGATCTACCGCCAGCGGATCTGATCCTCATCACACATGCGCACGGAGATCACTACTCGACCGACGATCTGGCCAAGATCCGAGGGCCGAAGACGGTCTTCGTCGCCCCCGCAGACGTCGCGAAAGAGCTGAGCGGCAACGTCAAGGTCGTGCGACCCGGCGAGCGCGTCGACGCGGCCGGCCTCAAGTTCGAAACGGTCCCGGCGTACAACAGCAAGCCCGAGCGTCTCGAGGCGCATCCAAAGCGGAACAACTGGGTGGGCTACATCCTCCGCCTCGGCGAGCGCACGTATTACCACGCTGGCGATACGGACCATAACCCCGAACTCGAAACGATCCGCAGCGACGTGGCGTTCCTGCCGATCGGAGACGGCGGCTACGTGATGACGGTCGACGAAGCCGCCGGACTCGCGAAGGCGCTGAAGCCCAAGCTCGCTGTCCCGATGCACTATGGTTTCTATCCCGGTGTCGGAGTCGCGAGCGACGGTGAACGCTTCAAAAAGGCCGCGTCGCCCGTCGAGGTCACGGTGATGAAGCCGCTGAACCAGTTCAAGAACACTTAGCGGGACTATCCTCGATCTGACGATGGCAACGAAGGTCAGTCCGATCACGAGCATCAATCCGGCGACCGGTGAAGTACTCGCGCGGTTCGACCCGTTCACTCAGGACGAGGTCGAGCACGCGCTCGACGAGGCCCAGGACGCCTTCGTCGCCTGGCGTGAGCGTTCGATCGAGGAGCGGGCAGTGCCGATGCGCAGGCTCGCGGCGCTGCTCCGCGAACGCGCGGACCGTTACGGGCGCCTTATCACACTCGAGATGGGGAAGCCGATCGTCGAGGCCAGGGCCGAGCTGGAGAAGTGCGCGCTCGGCTGTGAGCACTACGCCGAGAACGCCGCGCGATATCTCGCCGACGAGGTGATCCCGACGAATGCGAAGAGGAGCCTCGTCGCATTCCAGCCGCTCGGCATCGTCCTCGCGGTCATGCCCTGGAACTTTCCGTTCTGGCAGGTGATCCGATTCGCGGCGCCGGCGTTCATGGCCGGGAATGCCGCGGTGCTGAAGCACGCGTCGAACGTGCCGCAGTGCGCGCTCGCGATCGAGGAAGTTTTCCGCGAGGCCGGCTTCCCCGAGGGACTCCTTCGCACGTTGCTGCTGGCAGGCTCGCAGGTCGAGCCAGTCATCGACGACGTGCGCGTCCGGGCCGTCACGCTCACTGGCAGCTCGGACACCGGTTCGCGCATCGCGCAGCTCGCGGGTCGTGCGCTCAAGAAGACCGTGCTCGAGCTCGGCGGGTCCGACCCCTTCATCGTTCTGGCGGACGCGGATCTGGGCCAGGCCGCGAAGATCGCGACTCGGGCGCGGAATCAGAACACCGGGCAGTCGTGCATCGCGGCGAAGCGCTTCATCGCCGTGGAGTCCATTGCCACCGACTTCGAGCGGCGCTTTGCCGCGGAGGTCGGCGCGCTCAACGTCGGCGACCCGCTTGACGAGAAGACGCAGATCGGGCCGTTGGCGCGTGAAGACCTCCGCGAAACGCTGGAGCGGCAGGTACGCGAATCGGTCGGCATGGGCGCGCGGGTGCTCACCGGCGGCGAACGTGGCGACGGGCGGGGCTGGTTTTACCGGCCGACCGTCCTGGCAGACGTCACCGAGGACATGCCGGCGTTCAAAGAGGAGACCTTCGGCCCGGTGGCCGCGGTGGTCCGCGTCCGCGACGCCGACGAGGCCGTGCGGGTCGCGAACGACTCCGCCTACGGGCTTGGCGCGAACCTCTGGACGAAGGATCTCGCGCTCGGAGAGCGGCTCGCGCGCCGCATCGCGTCCGGATCCGTCTTCGTGAACGGCATGGTCGCCTCCGACCCGCGCCTCCCGTTCGGCGGCGTCAAGCGCAGCGGCTACGGTCGCGAGCTCTCGTCATACGGGATCAAGGAGTTCGTGAACATCCAGACGATCTGGATCGGGGAAGGGTCGCAGAAACCGGCAGGGCCTCAGTCGGAATAGCACTCACACGTTCGGCGTCGCGGGCAGGTGCTCGCGGAAGTGGTCCTCCAAGAGCGCGAGGCTGTCGTCGAGGTCCAGCGACCCATCGAGACGCTCGCAGCGGAGACCCAACTGCGCGCACGACGAAGCGATCCGCGCGTCGAGCAGCACGTCACGCGCGCTGACGTTCGTGAGCGCGCGTCCGCGTTCCACGATGCCGGGGAAGCGCTCGAGCTGACCCCTGCCCCAGCGGCGCGTCGCAACGATGTCACGCCGCTCGGGCGTTGGTACGAGAAAGATCGCCTGCCGTGCGGAGTTGAGCAAGGGCGCCACGCACCACGGAAAGGCTCCCGGCCCTTCGGCGACGATCGTTCGCGACCGCGGCCGTGCGAGCAAGTCCTCGACGACGAGGGCGAATCCCTCCTGCCATACGGCGATGGAACGTTCGAGAAGATCGACGGGGCTCGGGGCGACCCATCGCTCGTCCATTGACAGGCGCGCGAACGCCGCGCTGGCCGCGCCGCCACGCCGGTCATGGTCGCGCACCGCATGCCAGTCGAGGTTATAGATCTTCAGGTCCCACTTGCCGGCGAGGAGACGCGACAACGTCGTCTTTCCCGCTTGAGGACCGCCTCCGATCCAAAGCACATGCGAGAGTCGCTCGCGCAGATCGTCCACGAGCCGGGCATGATGCGCCTTAGGTAATGCAAGAAACAGTCTTCCCACGACGCACGCGGCGGCGCACAATAAAGGAGTCCCCAAGATGAACGCCGCGCAGCTGCTCGTTCGCTGCCTCGAGAACGAGGGCGTGCGGTACGTGTTCGGCATCCCCGGCGAAGAGACGCTGGACCTGAATGCGGCGGTCGAGGACAGCGACAAGATCCAGTTCGTCCTCACGCGTCACGAACAGGCCGCTGCGTTCATGGCCGACGTCTACGGGCGGCTCTCGTCCTTCCCTGGCGTGTGCCTCGCGACGCTCGGTCCCGGCGCGACGAACCTGCTCACCGGAGTCGCCGACGCGCAGCTCGACCGCGCGCCTCTGGTCGCCATCACCGGGCAGGCGGGGCTCGAACGCGTGCACCTCGAGTCGCATCAGTACATCGACGTTGTGCAGATGTTCACGCCGGTCACGAAGTGGAGCACCCGCGTCTCGGTCGCGGAGTCCGTTCCCGAGGTCGTGCGCAAGGCGTTCCGGCTCGCGCGCATCGAGAAGCCCGGCGCAACACACATCGAGCTGCCCGAAGACGTGGCGCGGGAAGAGGTCCGCTCGGCTCCGCTCGAGGTGCGGCGGACGTCGTATCCACAGGCGCAGCGGGAAGCGATCGATCGCGCCGCGGAGATCATCAATGCCGCGAAGACGCCGGTGATCCTCGCCGGCAACGGGGTCACGCGCCGCCAGGCGCTCGGAAACCCGACCGTCGACGCGCTCCGCCGCTTCGTCCAGCGCAGCCACATCTGGGCGACGCACACCTATATGGCAAAGGGCGTACTCGATCCGTCGGGGCAGTACTCGCTGCCGCCGGTCGGTCTGCAGCGGCCAGGGGCGGATCTCGCGAACGTGAAGGCGCTGGCCGATGCGGATGTCGTCATCGCCGTCGGTTACGACCTGGTCGAGTGGGCGCCGGTCCTCTGGAACCCGAAGCGGGACAAGACCGTGGTCCACGTGGACAGCACGGCCGCCGAGCTCGATGGGCATTACCAGCCATCGATCGAGGTCATCGGCGAGCTCGACGAGTCGCTGGCCGCGCTGGCCGACGCCGTGAGGCCGCGCGAAGATCGCCAGTGGGTCACGGGATCCGGACAGTCGAAGCTGGTGAAGGACATCCCGGTCCCCCTGCCACCGAGTGCGGTCGTCGCCGATCTCCGCGAGGCACTCGGCCCGGACGACATCGTCGTCAGTGACGTCGGCGCCCACAAGGTGTGGCTCGCGAGGCTGTTCCCGACGGAGCGTCCCAACACCGTCGTCATCTCGAACGGCCTTGCGTCGATGGGCATCGCGCTGCCGGGCGCGATCGCCGCGAAGCTTGTGCGCCCTGAGCGCAAGGTCGTCGCGTTCTGTGGCGACGGCGGGTTCCTCATGAACGTACAGGAGCTCGAGACCGCGAAGCGGCTCGGCACCGCGGTCGTCGTCGTCGTGCTCGTCGACGATCGTCTCGGCGTGATCGAGGTGAACGAGAAGCGCCAGTTCGGCCGTGTCTTCGCGACCGAGTTCGGCAACCCGGACTTCGTGCAGCTCGCGCGCGCCTTCGGCATCGCCGGATATGCCGTGGAGACCGCGAAAGACCTCCTCCCGACGCTGCGTCACGCGCTCGACCTCGGCGGCCCGGCCCTGGTCGCGGTGCCCTGGGACCACCGGGCGAACGAGCACATCGCCGACGCGATGACGTACGGCCGCCAGCCGGTGGTGGCTCGCTGACCTGCTTGCCTGGCGGCGTAGCCTGAGGCGCGCAGATGCAGCACACGGACCTGATGGCCGTCGCGCGAAGCCTCGCCGATTGCCTGCCGGTGAACGATCTCACCGACGCGCAGCTCTCGGAGCTGCTGGCGCAGGCGAAGCTGCGCCGCTTCGAGCGGGATGAGGTCATCTATCACCGCGGCGATCCGGCGCGCGATCTCCACATCGTGGTCGAAGGCGCGGTGAAGCTCATCCGAGAGGACGTGGAAGGGCGCGAGGTGCTCCTGTGGGTCCTCGAGCGCGGTGGCGTTCTCGGTCAGTCCGCGATCTTCGGGCATAGCCGTCCGACGACGGCGATCGCGACGACAGATGCGGTCACGATCCAGCTGCTCGGCGAAACATGCGCTCGCATGCTCGAGCGCAACCCACGGATCCTCTTCCGCGCGTTCGAGCTCTTCGAGGCGAGGGTCGAGAAGCTGACGCAGGCGCTCGAGGACGTGATGCTCCTCGACGTCCCAAGCCGCATCGCGAAATACCTGCTCGATTCCGGCAATGGGCAGGCGGATCCGCACGCGCTGACGCTGACGCAGGACGAGCTCGCGGCCGCGGTCGGCTCGACGCGCGTGACCGTGAACAAGGTCCTCGCCGACTTCGAGCACCGTGGGTTGATCCGGGTCGCGCGTCGCCATGTCGACGTGCTCGTCCCCGACCGGTTGCGCAGGGAGATCCACGGCTAGACGCATCCGGCCGTCGCCGCCTCGCGTATAGAGTGAAACAATCGATTTCCAGTGGGGGTAGGCGGCTTGGTGGCTAGGCGCGTCACGATCACCGACGTTGCGAAGGCCGCCAACGTCCACGCCTCGACCGTCTCGCGCGTCCTGAACGCACGCGCCGAGCTCAGCCTGCTCCCGGAGACGCGCGAGCGTGTGATCGCCGCCGCGACCCGCCTCGGCTACCGGCCGTCCGCCCTCGCACGAGGCCTACGGCTCCGGCGGACCTACACCCTCGGGATGCTCGTGCCCGATATCACCAATCCGGTCTTTCCGTCGATCATCAAGGGCGTCGAGGGCGCCGCCCACGCGCGCGGTTACCACCTGATCCTCTGCAACACCGACGACTCGTTCGAGCGCGAGGCGAGCTACCTGCGCGTCCTGAGGGAGTCGCGCGTCGATGGCATCCTCATCGCCTCCAGCTCCACCGCCGACTCCACGATCGCCGAGCTGCGCCGCGAGAAATTCCCCTTCGTGCTCGTCAACAGCGCGTCCCGCGCCAGCGACGACCTCGCGGTGGTCCCCGACAACCGCCAGGGAGTGTCGGCGGCCCTGGATCACCTCATCGAGCTCGGGCATCGTCGCATCGGGTTGATCGCCGCCCCGCAGACGACGATGACCGGGCAGGAGCGACTCCTCGCGGCCCGCGCAACGCTCCGACGCCACCACCTCGCGCACGAAGATTCGCTCGTCGCGGTCGCCGACTCGTTCTCCGAGGCCTCCGGCTATGGCGCCGCGCGGCGTCTGCTTCTCGACGCGGAGCCGCCGACCGCGATCTTCGGCGCGAACGACCTCATGGCGCTCGGTGTGATCCGGCTCGCGCGCGAGATCGGCCTCGCGGTCCCGGGCGAGCTCTCCGTCGTCGGCTTCAACGACATCCCGCAGTCCGGGCTCTTCGATCCGCCGCTCACGACGGTGCATGTCCCGCAGGAGGAGATGGGCGTGCTCGCGGCGGCGCTGCTCATCGACCAGCTCGAGGGACGGCACATCGAGCGACGGCGGATCGTGCTGGAAACGCAGCTCGAGGTGCGCGGCTCCACCGCGCCGCCGGCGGTGGTCACGACGACCGCGATGCGAACGGCTTAAGCGCCGCGGGCCGGCAGCCCGACGCTCCGGCGCCAGTGCTGGCGCCCGAGCTCGAAGCCGATCGCGCACCCGAGGTCGACGAGCTCCGGCTCGCTGAAGAGCGTGTGGAGTCGCGACCACAGCGCGTCGTCGGCCTTCTCGGAGTCGAACGCGATCGCCTGCGTCCACTCGAGCGCGGCGCGTTCGCGGCCCGCGAATCGCTCGATCTCGAGCGTGTCGTCATTCGCGAGGAAGCGGAAACAGAGCTCCTTCAGGGTCTGATCGACGAGTCCGGCGCGCAGGACGCTCCCTTCGATCTCGGCCCACGCCTCGCGCGCCGCGGGCTGGAGCGCCCGGATCTCGTCGCCGGTGCGGCCGGCGAGGCGCGGCATCAGCGCGCCGTCCCGGCTGCGAGGCCGGCACCCGGCTCGCCGGGCAGCTCGTTGTGGCCGACCCGCCAGGTCTTGATCACGCGCTGCTGCCCGAAGGTCACCGCGATGAACGAGCCGAGCTCGACGATCTGCGCGTCGGTGAAGTGTTCGTGCAGCGTGGCCCACAGAGCGTCGTCGGCGCCCTCGGGATCCCAGACGAGCATGCTCGTGTACAGGAGCGCAGCCTTCTGGCGTGGCGTGAAGCGGTCCGAGGTCTCGAAGGTCAGAAGTCCGGCGTAGTCATCCTCGGTCAGACCCTGGTCCCTCCCACGGAGGGACCGCTGCGAGCCTCAGTACTCGCACTCGATCGTCTTCGAAACGTACACGCGGCAGAGCTCCTTGAGCGAATGCTCGAGGACGCCCTGACGGAAGATCCGCTCCCACGCGCGCGAGAAGGCTTTCGCGACGGCCGGCACATGAGAGCGGATCGCCTGCGTCTCGGGACGCGGCGTGCCGTAGCGGCGCGCGAGGTCCATGTACTCGCGCAGCTCGGGATCAGCGAACTCGGTCACGAAGCTGATGCGGGCCACGGGCCCATTGTGCCTTTCAGGATGTACAGCCCGCCGCGCACGCGATCGGTGACGAAGATCGTCCCGTCACGATCGACCAAGACGTCGTTGAACTGGATGACCGGCTGGCCGGCCGGCGGTTCGGGGACGAACGACGCGATCTCGCGCGGCGCGCGCGGATCGGCGGTGTCGTACACACGCAGGCCGGCGTTGAAATAAGTCACGAAGACGATGCGGTCGCTCTGGAACGTCCCGGGCCGGTTCTCATGGAGGTTGTGCGGGCCGAAGCGCAGGCCGCGCGCGCACCAGTCGCCCTCGGGCACGGGGAAACGCGAGACCTCGCGCGGACGCCGCTCGTCGGACACATCGACGAGGTGCACGTTCTTCGGCGCGCCCTCGCAGTTGGGCTCGATCGCCTCGTCCGTCACGGCCAGCAGCTTGCGTTCCCCCAGCGGCAGCGCGGTGTGCGTGTGCGCGTGGCCGCCTTCGGGCCACGCCAGCGAGGAGATGAGATCGAGCGATCCGTCCTTGCGGACCGCGTACACGACGACGCCCTGGTCGAAGTACCCGCCGTACGCGCGGTCTCCCTGCACGATGACGTGATGCGCGCCGACATCGTTGTCCTCGGGCAGCCTCGCTTGGTCGTTCTCGGCCTGGCCGGGCCACCACCAGCGCGACGCGAGCGTCGGCCTCGTCGGGTCGGCGAGGTCGACCACGATGAGGAAACGGTTGCGGATGCCGTTCTCGCGCGCGGACGCGTACGCGTATCTGCCGCCGCTCCACCAGATGCGATGCACGCCGAGCCCGTCGACCGCAAGAAAGCCGATCCGCTTCGGCTCCGCGGTCTTCGAGACGTCGTAGACGATGAGACCGCTGCTCTCCGGGACGCCGACGCGGTAGGGATACTGCTCGTGGTTCGCAAGCAGCAGGTCGCCCGCGAGCTGCACCTTGTGCGAGTGCGTTCCCCTCGGCACCGGGATCTGGCGCAGGACGCGGGGCCGCGCGGGGTCGGAGACGTCCACGACACTGGTGCCGACGCCGAAGTCGCCCATGTGGCCCACGTACAGCACGTCGCCGTTCCGCATGATCTGCATGCCGTCGCCCTTTCCGGCGAGGTCGGTGTGGCCGACGAGCGCGAGGCCGCGCGCCTCGAGCGCACGCGGTAGGGGACTCACGGCGCGGATTGTGGCGCGGTTTGACGCCGCCCACCCAGGGCTCTAGCCTCTGGCCAGCGTTACCGCAAACGTTTTCCGCGGGAGGTCTGGCGACGGCCGCACGACGCTCCATCCTCGATGTCGCGCGCCTCGCCGGCGTGCACCCCTCGACCGTTTCGCGCGCGCTGCATCGCGCCGATCTGCCCGTGCGTGAGGAGACGCGTCGCAAGGTGCTGGCGGCCGTCGAACGCCTCGAGTATCGACCGTCGGCCATCGCCCGCGGGCTGCGACTCCGCCGGACGCACACGCTCGGCATGCTCGTGCCGGATATCACCAATCCCTTTTTTCCGCCGATCATCCGCGGAGCCGAGGAGGCCGCGCGCGAACGCGGCTACGAGCTGGTGCTGTGCAACACCGACGACGCGCCGGAGCGAGAGACCGCATCGCTTCGCGTCTTGCGCGAACGTCAGGCCGACGGGCTGCTCATCGCGACGAGCCGCATGGCCGACACGACCGTCGCCGCGCTTCGCCGCGAGCGCTTCCCATTCGTTCTCGTGAATCGCGGCTCGAGGGTCACGGCCGACCCTTCGGTCGAGGTCGACAACGAGCGCGCCGCCAAGGTGGTGATCGAGCATCTCGCGGGCCTCGGTCACAGGCGGATCGGGCACATCGCTGGTCCGCTCAGTACGACGACCGGCGCGGAGCGCGCGGCCGGTTACCGCGATGCGATGAGGGCGCGTGGCCTGCCGATCGACGAAGGTCTCCTGGCCGAGGCCGATGCCTACGCCGAGCCGTCGGGCTACGCCGCGGCAGCGCGACTGCTCCGCGCGCGGCCGACCGCGATCTTCGCGGCGAACGACCTTCTCGTCCTCGGCGCGCTCCGCGCCGCGCGCGAAGCGGGGTTGCGCGTTCCACAGGATGTCTCGCTCGTCGGCGTCAACGACATCCCGCTGGCCGACTTGATCGATCCCCCGCTCACGACGGTCCGCGTCCCGCAGCGCGAGATGGGGCGGATCGCCGCTGGCATGCTCATCGCCCTGCTGGAGCACACGCCGATCGCTCGGCGCCACGTCCTTCTGGATCCCACGCTGGTGGTCCGTGGATCGACCACCGTCCCGAGCGGCGCGGTGGGGAGCGCGGCGTGAGCGCACAGGTGGCGCGCATCTCCGTCGAGCGCGCGAGCAAGCGCTTCAGCTCGGGCAGCCTGACGGTCTTCGACGGGCTCGACCTCGCGGTGCGCGACAAGGAGGCACTCTGCATCCTCGGCCCGTCCGGCTGCGGCAAGACCACGCTCCTCCGATCGATGCACGGCCTCGTCCCGCTCGACGGCGGCCGCATCGTGATCGACGGCGCCGAAGTACGCGCACCACGGCGCAACGTCGCGATGGTGTTCCAGCATTTCGGCCTCATGCCCTGGAAGCGAGTGCGCGAGAACGTCGCGTACGGGCTCGAGCTCGCGGGCCTGCCGAAGGCGACGATCGACGAACGCGTCGAGGGCTACATCGAGATGGTCGGCCTGCGTGGCTTCGAGCGCGCGTACCCGAACCAGCTGTCGGGTGGCATGCAGCAGCGAGCGGGCCTTGCGCGCGCGCTGGCGGTCGAGCCGGACATCCTGCTCATGGACGAGCCCTTCGGCTCGCTCGACGCGCTCACACGCGAGATCCTCCAGGACGAGCTGCTCCGGATCTACCAGCTCGCGCCCCGCACGATGGTCTTCATCACGCATTCCATCGAAGAGGCGATCGCGATGGGTGACCGCATCCTCGTCCTCTCGGCGCGGCCGGCACGCGTGCGTGAGCTCCTCCAGGTCGACATCCCGCGGCCGCGCACGGTGGCGAGCGTCATCGCCCATCCGCGCTTCATCCCGCTTCGCGACCACTGCTGGCGACTCCTGCGTGAGCGTGCGGCATGACGCTGCATCAAGTCGGGGTCGAGGTCGACGAGTCGCGCGCCGAGGCGGTGCCCGCGAGCCGGTGGCGCAGACTCCGTCCCGGCGATTGGGCGGTACGTCTCGGCACGATCGCATTGATCCTTGGCGTGTGGGAGCTCTTTGGTCCGACGCTCAACAAGCTGATCCTTCGCCCGCCGTCGGACATCGTTCGCGCGTTCTTCGAGCTGGTCGCCAACGGCGAGCTGCAGGACGCGATGAGCCAGAGCTTCCGCGAGCTCTTCGGCGGCCTCGGTGTCGCTCTCGTCCTCGGTCTGGTCATCGGGATCGCTTCGGGCCGCTGGCGCTTCGTGTACAACGCGATCGATCCGCTCGTCTCGGCGCTCTACTCGGTGCCATCCGTCGCGCTCGTGCCGCTGATCGCAGTCGCGTTCAAATCCATCGGTGATCCGCCGCGCATCGCGACCGTGGCGCTCTTCGCCATCTTCCCGATCCTCATCAACACGCAGCAGGGCGTGCGCAACGTCGACCGCCAGCTGCTGGAGGTGGCGCGGTCGTTCCACACGAGCGAACGGCGGCTCTGGACCGACGTGATCATCCCGTCGGCCACGCCCTACGTCCTGGCGGGCGTGCGTCTCGCGATCGGGCGCGGCCTCATCGGCATGATCGTTGCCGAGTTCTTCATCGGCCTCGTCGGCCTCGGCTATCTGATCATCGCGTACGAGAACGTCTTCCGGATCGATCGCATGTTCGTGCCAGTGATCGTCGTCGCGACCATGGGCATCTTGATGATGGGCTTTGTGCAGTGGCTTGAGGGTCGTATCGCGCCGTGGCTGAAGAAAGAACAATGAGAGGGAGTTCGCAGATGGGTGCGCGTGCTTTTGTCGCCATCGGTCTCGGTCTCGCGATCCTGATGACCGCGTGCGGGGGTGGAGGTGGCGGGACCGGCGGCGCCGCGACAGCCACCACAGCGCCGACAGCCGCCGCAGCGACGGCGGCGCCGAAGGCGACCTGTGCCGCGAAGAAGATCACGATCGCGGTGCCGGTCACGCCGCCGAACGTCGTCCATCTCACGCCGTATGTCGCGGACGCGTTCGGGTACTTCAAGGACGAGAACCTCACCGTCGAGCTGGTGCGCTTCGACGGCGGCGTCGGCTCGCTCCGCGCGTCCGCTTCCGGCGCCATCGACCTTGCCGGCACCTCGAGCGAACCGGTCGTCGACGCGATCGCCAACGGCGCCGACGTGAAGATCATCTACACCTACGCACCTCTGGTCGACGTCTCCTTCGCGGTCGGGCCGGGCATCAAGACCCTCGCCGACCTCAAGGGCAAGAAGATGGGTGTCCAGGAGCCGGGTGGGTTCGCCGACGTCATGACCCGCATCGTGCTCAAGAAAGCCGGTCTCGACCCCGCCAAGGACGTCAGCTTCGTCACGACGACGACCGCCGGTCGGGTGTCGGCCCTCGCCACGGGCACCACCGACACGGCGGTGCTGCACATCGACCAGGTGAAGACGGTGCAGAAGCAGACGCCCACCATCACGGTGCTCGTGAACATGTGGGAGGTACTGACGGACTACCAGTACGCGGTCTACATCGTCCCGACCCAGGTGCTGAAGGACGACCCCGCGACGCCCGAGTGCATCATCCGCGCGCTCATGCGGGCGAACCGCGCGATGTACGACCCGGCCAACCGCCAGAAGATCATCGATCTGGGCGTCACCCAAACGAAGGAGGCCGCCGACGTCGTCGCGGACACCTTTGACACGCTGGTGAAGGCAAAGGCCTGGCCGCAGAACGAAGGTCTGCTCAAGGCGAACATCGAGGGCACGATCAAGAGCGAGAAGGACTTCGGAAAGATCACCAAGGACCTGAAGTTCGAGGACGTCACCGACCTGACGATCGTCAAGCGGGTCGTGGATCAGCTCGGACGCGTGAAGGACTTCCCGTATTGAGCGAGGAACAGCGACGATGAAGCTCGTCGACCTCACTCAGCCGTGGGGCGATCGGATGCCGACCTGGCCGCAATTCGAGGCGATCCAGGTCACGGACATCACGACGCACCATCGCGACGGCAAGAGCACCATGCTGGTACGGACGAACATGCACACCGGCACGCACATCGACGCGCCCATCCACTACTGGCCCACAGGGAAGCATCTCGGCGAGATCCCGATCGGTGATCTCTACGGCACCGGCTTGGTGATCGACCTGCGACCGGTCACCAAGCCCTGGTCGTATTTCTCGCTGAAGGACGTCCTTTCGTGCGTCCCGAAGGGGGAGCAGATCCGCGACGGAGACATCGTCATCCTGTACACGGGCTGGGACCGTTACAACTGGACCAAGCCCACGCGCGACGACGTCGCGTATTTCGACCGGCACCCGGGCCCGCAGCCGGAGGTATGCGACTTCCTCGTCGACAAGAAGATCCGCTGGTTCGGCGGCGACCTCGCGTCGATGGATCACTCGCTGCACGTTCGCGTTCGCTACTTCCGTCCGGATCTCGTCAAGGAGTACGAGGCGCAGACCGGCAAACCGATCGACGAGACACTGCCGATGAAGGACTTCGAGCACGTCCATTACCACATGGCGAGGGCCAACATCCCGATGCTGGAGAACCTTGGTGGTGAGCTGGCCGAGGTCGCCGGGAAACGGGTCGACGTCGGCGCGTTCCCGTGGCGCTGGGTCGGCGGCGAGGGCTGCATCTGCCGCGTCGTGGCGTTCCAGCCATGAGCGCTATAGGGACGACGGCGCCATCGAAGGCCGCGACGATGCAGGCGCTCGTGCTCACCGCGCCACACGAATTCGAGATCCGGGGCGACGTGCCGATCCCGCGTCCCGGACCGAACGAGGTCCTCGCGCGCGTTCGTGCGATCGCGATCTGCGGCACCGACGCCGAGATCGTCGAGGGCACCTTCAAGGGCCGTTGGCCGCGCGCGTATCCATTCATCCCCGGCCACGAGTGGTCCGGAGAGGTCGTCGAAGCGGGCGAGGTGGCGCGGGACTACGGATTCGTGCCGGGGACGCGCGTCGCCGGTACGAGCCACTCGGGCTGCGGCTACTGCCGGATGTGCCGCACCGGCCGCTACAACCTCTGCTTCAACTACGGCCGTGAGGATCTCGGTCACCGTCAGTACGGGCACTACACGCAGGGCGCCTACGCGACCTACGTGGTCCACACGATCAAGAGCGTCTTCAAGATCCCCGACTCGATGCCGCTCGACGTCGCCGCGCTGTGCGACACGGCGTCGATCGCCCTGCACTCGGTGAAGCGGCCCGGGATCGATCCGGGCGACATCTACGTCGCGGTTGGCTCGGGCGGAATGGGACTCCTCACCGCGATGTGCGCACGCGCGCTCGGCGCCGCGCGCTGCATCGTCGTTGGCGGCGGGAAGCGGCTCGAACGCGCGAGGGAGCTCGGCTTCGAGACGGTCGACTACCACGACGGCGATCCCGTCGCGCGGGTGCGCGAGCTGACCGGCGGCATCGGCGCGGACGTCGCTGCGGACTCCGCCGGAACGAAGGACTCCGTCGGGCAGGCCATCCGGATGGTCCGCAAGGGCGGGCGGGTCGCGTTCACGGGTATCCCGAAGGAGCCGTCCTCGATCGATTTCCAGAAGATCGTGCTGGAAGAGATCGACCTCTACGGCGTTCGCGCGAATCGCAACACCATGGAGGAGGTCATCCCGCTCATCGCGGACGGACGCATCCCGGCCGAGAGGCTCATCACACATCACTTCCCGCTGCGGGACTTCCGCGAGGCGCTGCGCACGTTCAACGAACGCATCGACGGCGCGCTCAAGGTGATCGTCGAGCCATGAGCCTGCCGCCACGCATGCGCGCGGTCATCTTCGAGCGACCGGGGGCGTTCGTCGTCGGCGACGTCGCCACGCCTCGGCCCGAGCGCGGCGAAGCGTTGGTCAGGGTCCGCTCGTCGATGGTGTGCGCGTCGGACCAGAAGATCCTCGCGGGCAAGTTTCCCGCGACGCGCTTCCCGCACGTTCCCGGGCATGAGTTCAGCGGCGAGGTCGTCGCGACCGGCGAGGACGTGACGCTCGCGCCGGGAACGCGTGTCGGGATCGAGGTGCATGTCGGATGCGGGACCTGCGATCGCTGCCGCGAGGGCATGTACACCTTGTGCCTGAACTACGGGAAGCGCGAGACCGGCCACGCCCACGTGGGCTTCACCATCGGTGGCGGGTTGGCCGAGTACGCCGCCGTCCCCGTCGCGGCGCTGCACGTGCTGCCCGGCGGCGTGTCCTTCGATGACGGCGCCTGGACCGACAACCTCGGCATCGCGCTGTGGGCGCTCGAGCGAGGCCGTCTTGCCGCCGGCGAACGCGTCGTCGTCTTCGGGCCCGGCGCGATCGGCCTCTGCGTCGTCCAGCTCGCGCGCGCGCTCGGCGCCGGGAGCGTTCTCCTGGTCGGCCGCGGCGAGCGGCTCGCGCGGGTGCGCGATCTGGTCGACGCGGTGGTCGACGTGTCCGAAGTCGATCGCCTGAAGGGCAGCGCGGATCTCGTCGTCGAGTTCGCTGGGACCGCCGACGCGGCACGGGCGGCCATCCTCACCGCACGCCGCGGCGGCCGCGTCGTCCTCGGTGGTTCGACGGGCGTCGGCACCGAGCTCTCGGGCGTCGATCTTTCGACGATCGTGCGCGGCAACATCGACGTGCTCGGGTCCCTCGCGAATCCCAGGGGGGTGTCGGGCCGTGCGCTCACGCTCCTCGCACGCGGGCAGGTGAACGTGAAACGTCTCGTCACGCACCACTTCCCGCTCGAGCGCTTCGGCGATGCGTGGACGACGTTCGCCGACCGGAGGGACGGCGCGATCCGCGTGATGCTGCATCCGGTGGAGGGGAGCTGAATGGACAAGGCCACCGCGCTCGATCTGTACCGCGTGATGCGGCGCATCCGCGACTTCGAGGAGCGCGCGACGGTGCTGTTCGGCGAGGGCAAGCTCTGGGGCACGATCCACTCGTACGCCGGCGAGGAGGGCATCGCCGCCGGCGTATGCGCACACCTGCGGGATGACGACTGGATCACCTCGACCCACCGCGGTCACGGGCACTGCATCGCGAAGCGTGCCGACCTCGGTCGCATGTACGCGGAGCTCCTGGGGCGGGAGACCGGGTACTGCCGCGGTCGTGGTGGCTCGATGCACATCGCCGACACGTCGAAGGGCAATCTCGGCGCGAACGGCATCGTCGGCGGTGGCATCCCGATCGCGACCGGCGCCGCGCTCACAGCGAAGCAGCTCGGGACTGATCAGGTCGCGGTGTCGTTCTTCGGCGATGGTGCCGTCAACCAGGGCGCGTTCCACGAGTCCGCGAACCTAGCGGCGATCTGGAAGCTGCCGGTGATCTACGTCTGCGAGAACAACCAGTACGCCGAGAGCCTCCCGGTGAAGAACGCGTTCGCGGTCGATGACATCAGCAAGCGCGCCGAGGGCTACGGCATGCCCGGGGTGCGTGTGAACGGCCGCGACGTGCGCGCGGTGTACGAGGCCGCGGGCGAGCTCATCGCGCGCGCGCGCCGCGGCGAGGGGCCGGCGTTCCTCGTCGCGGATACGTACCGGCACGAAGGGCACTACTACGGCGACCCGCGGAAGTACCAGTCGAGGGACGAGATCGAGGGGTGGAAGACGCGCTTCGATCCGCTAGTCGACACGCGCGCCTGGATCACCGAGGCGAAGCTCGCGACGACCGCGGAGCTCGACGCGATCGACGCCGAGGTGATCGAGGAGGCGAAACGCGCGGTCTCGTGGGCGGAGGCCGGTCCGCCCGCGTCGCCGATCTCGCTGCCCGGGGATGTCTATGCAAGCTACTGAAAAAGGTCGGACCGTGCGGGATACCGCGAGGAGCACGCTCGCTCCGGCGCGGCTCTTCGACCTGCTGGCGGATCCGATCGAGCGGCAGAGGTGGGACCTCTGTCCTTCTTACATCAGCCAGGAGCCCATGGAAGCCGTGCCCGGTCCGGCGCTGCAGGGCGCGACCTACACCGTTCGCGGCACGGCCCGCGGGGTCCGCTTCGTCGGCACGGCGCGTGTCACGGCCGCCGAACGGCCTCGGCGCTACCAGACGCGCTCGGAGACGACTTTCGAGCGTGCGTATCCCGATGCGGCATCGATCGACGAATACGTCATCGAGCCTGATGGACAGGGAAGTCTCGTCCACTACTCCATAACGATCATCAAGATCCCCGGGACCGGAGCGCCACTCCTTGGACTGTTCTCTTCCTTGCTGGAACCGCTACTGGTCCCTGGTGCCGTGAAACGTAACTTCAGGAACACGCTCCGCTACGCGGAGAAGCACGCCGAGGCCACGGCATGACCGTCAGGGCCGCCGTGCCGTCGCACGTGGAGCAGGCGACGCGCGAGATGTTCTACAACGAGGCGCTCGGCGACGCGCTGCGTCTCGAGATGGAGCGCGACCCGCGTGTGATCGTTATCGGCGAGGACATCGCCGAGCATGGCGGAGCGTTTCAGGTCACGGCCGGGCTGCTCGACAAGTTCGGACCGACGCGCATCCGCCAGACGCCGATCAGCGAGCTCGGGATCGTCGGCGCCGCGGTCGGCGCGGCGCTCACCGGACTGCGGCCGGTGGTCGAGCTCATGTACGTCGACTTCTCGGGACTCGCGATGGATCAACTGGTGAACCAGGCCGCGCAGAACCGCTTCATGTTCGGCGGGCAGGCGCGCGTGCCGATGGTCATGCGCACGCAGGGCGGGTCCGGCCGCGGCAACGCGGCGCAGCACTCGAAGTCTCTCGAGGCGTGGTTCGCGCACGTCGCGGGTCTCAAGGTCGTGATGCCCTCGACCCCTGCCGATGCGAAGGGCCTCCTCACAGCGGCGATCCGCGACGACGACCCGGTGATCTTCCTCGAGCACAAGCTCCTCTACCGGACGAAGGGTCAGGTGCCGACCGGCGAGCACCTCGTGCCGCTCGGCAAGTCCGATGTCAAACGTGCGGGGACCGATCTCACGATCGTGACCTGGTCGCGTGAGGTGCTGTTTTCGCTCGAGGCGGCGGAGAAGCTCGCGGGCGACGGCATCGAAGCGGAAGTCGTCGACCTCCGGAGCCTCGTCCCGCTCGATCGCGACGCCGTTCTCGCATCGGTCCGCAAGACGCATCGGCTGCTCGTCGTACACGAGGCGATCAAGCGTGGAGGGTACGGGGGCGAGATCGCGGCGATGGTGGCGGAGGAGGCGTTCGACGACCTCGACGCTCCACCGCGCCGGCTCGCCGGCCTCGAGACCCCGATCCCGTATGCGCAGCACCTCGAGAAGACCGTCGTGCCACAGGTGGACGACATCGTTCGCGTCGCCAAGGAGCTCGTCGCCTGATGCGCGCGCGGATCCGCGCGTGAGTGTGACCCGCGTCATTCTCCCAAAGCTCGGGCTCACGATGGACGAGGGTCGGCTCATCGCGTGGCATAAGAAGGAGGGCGAGCGCGTCCAGAAGGGCGAGGTGCTGTTCGAAGTCGAGACGGACAAGGCCAACCTGGAGATCGAAGCGTCCGCCTCGGGCATCGTGCGCCGCATCCTGTTGCCGGCGGACGCCAGCGCTCCTGTCGCGACCGTGATCGCGTTGATCGCGGACACGGCGGACGAGCCTTTGCCTCAGGACGCCGCGGCGTCGGGCATCGTGGCGCCCGCGGGCATGCCGTCGGGCTCTTCCCTCGCTGCGAACTCGCCCGCTTCCAAGGTCGTACCCCTCGGTTCCGCCTCGTCGCGGGCTCAACCTCCGCTCGGGGAGAGCCCGACGTCTCCCGCGGGCGCTGCTGCTTCGTTTGACGGCTCGTCCGACCGCGTCCGCTCGTCCCCGGCGGCGCGCAAGCGCGCCCAGGAGCTCGGCGTCGACATCAACCTGGTGCGCGGCACGGGCCCGGGCGGACGCGTCGGTCTCGAGGATGTCGAGGCTGCCGCATCGTCGACTTCGACATCGGCCTCGCCCAATGCCGCGGTGGGAGAGAAGCGCGAGCCGCTCACGCGAATGCGGCGCGCGGTCGGTGAGGCGATGACGCGCAGCGTTCGCGAGGCGCCGCAGTTCTCGATCTCGCGCGACGTGGACATGACGGCGGCCGACACGAAGCGCAGGGCCGCGGGCGTGTCGTACACCGACGTGATCGTCGCGGCGGCCGCGACCGCGCTCCGCGCCCACCCTCGCCTGCGCTCGCGCTTCGATGGCGACGCCGTGATCGTGTCGGAGAAGATCGATGTCGGCCTCGCGGTCGCGCTCGACGCCGGACTCATCGTTCCCGTCCTGCGCGATGCCGACCGAAAGCCGCTCGCGTCCCTGCGCGACGAGCGCGAAGCGCTCGAGACCGCGGTGCGTTCAGGTCACGCGCGCGGGGACGCGTTCGGCGGTGCGGCCATCACGGTGTCGAATCTCGGCACGTTCGGCGTCGATCGCTTCGCCGCCATCGTCAATCCGCCTGAAGCGTCGATCCTCGCCGTCGGGCGCGTGACCGATCGCGTCGTTGCGGTGAAGGGCGCGCCCGCGGTCCGTCCCATGGTCTCGTTGACGCTGACGGTCGACCACCGCGTCGCGGACGGCGCCGATGCGGCGCGTTACCTCGCCGACGTCGCGAAGGACCTGGAGAGTTAGATGGCGACCGCGACACCCGATCGCGTCCGACTCGCGGCCGGCCACTGGAAGCCACGCTTCGTCGCGAACGGCATCGACGCGAACGAGTTCGATCGCGTGCTCGCCGAGACCAGCGAGTGGCGTGACTGGGCGCCGAACTGGAAGCGCGTCGGAGACGAGCATCGCGCGATCGCCGACGATGCCGCGGGCGTGGACCGCACCATCACCGCGACCGACGCCTACCAGCGCGCCGCCTGGTGCTACCACCTCGGCAAGTTCCTCTGGTTCGAGGATCGCGACCTGCACGACGAGCTCAGCGACCTGACCGTCGCGACATACGCGAAGGCCATGCCTCGCCTCGACCCGCCGGGGCGCCGCGTCGAAGCGCCGTTCGAGGGCGCGGTCATTCCCGGCATCCTGCGAACGCCGCGCGCCGTGAAGAACGCACCGCTCACGATCCTCGTACCGGGCCTCGATTCCGTGAAGGAAGAGCTCTATGCGATGGAGAACGACTTCCTGCGGCGCGGCCTCGCGACGCTCACCATCGATGGTCCCGGCCAAGGCGAGAACGCGCCGCGCTTCCCGATCCGCGCTGATTGGTCGACGGTCATCACACCGCTGCTCGATCATCTCGCGTCGAGGGACCTCGGCGTCGACCTCGATCGCGTCGGCTTGATGGGCATCAGCATGGGCGGGATCTACGGCCCCTTCGCGGCCGCGAAGGAGAAGCGACTTCGCGCGCTCGTCACCCTGGCCGGGCCCTACGACCTCTCCGAGTGCTGGCCGCCGCTCAACCCGCTGACGAAGGCCGGCTACGTCTTCTATACGAAGTCGCGTGACGAAGACGAGGCGTTCGAGCGCGCGAAGACGTTATCGCTTCGCGGTGTGCTGAAGGACGTGCGCTGCCCACTTCTGGTGATCCACGGCGGCAAGGATCGCCTGTTCCCGCCGGAGCAGGCCGAACGCATCGTGGGTGAAGCGCCGAACGCGACGCTGCTCCTGTATCCCGAGGGCAACCACGTCTGCAACAACATCCCGTACAAGTACCGGCCGGCGATGGCGGACTGGATGCGCGAGCGCCTGGCGTGACCGAGTTCGATGTGGTCGTCGCCGGCGCCGGCCACAACAGTCTCGTCACCGCTGCCTATCTCGCCCGCGCCGGCCTGCGCGTGCTGGTGCTCGAGCGCGCGTCCCGCATCGGCGGAGACACGTCGACCGAGGAGGTGACGCTGCCTGGATTCCGGCACGACCTCTGCGCCTCCGCGCACACCATCTTCCAGTCGAGCCCGATCGTGCGGAACGACGAGCTCGAGCTCGGTCGGTATGGGCTGCGGTATCTGTTCCCAGACCCCGTGGTGGTCATGCCGTTCCTGACCGCCCCCGGCATCGCGATGTATCGCGACCGCGCCGCGACCGTCCGCGAGATCGAGCGGCACTCGCCCCACGACGCTCGCGCCTACGAGCGCATGCTCGCGGACTGGGATCAGGTCAAGGAATCGCAGAATCGCGCGCGCTACAGCCCCGCGACGACGCCGAGCGACATGATCGCCGCGCTCGAGGCGACGCCGCCGGGCGCCGAGGCGGTTCGTTGGCGGTACGCGAGCGCGCTCGACACGGTGCGCGAGCGATTCGAGGACGAGCGCGTCCGCACCTTCTTCCTCTGGCTCTCGCTGATGACGATGGCCCGGGTCGATCAGCCGGGGACGGGACTCCTGCCGCTGTCGATCGCGGCGGGGCGTCAGGCGTTCTCGTGGACGACGGCCGAGGGCGGGTCGATCGCGCTTCCCGACGCGCTCGCGCGCATCGTCATCGAACACGGCGGCGCCGTCCGCACCGGCGCGGAGGTGACGCGAATCCTGATCCAGGATGGGCGTGCCGTGGGAGTCGTCACGGCCGATGGTGCCGAACATCGCGCGCGCCGTGCCGTCGTGTCGACGATCCACGTCAAGCACCTGCCGGCGATCGTGGGCACGGCGGCGCTGGGCGAGGACTTCATGCGCGGCCTGGCACGCTGGCGTGCCGGGGTCACGATGTTCGTGACGCACTACGCGCTCGCGGCCGAGCCTCGCTATCGCCTCGACGGGGGTCCGACGCCGTCCGCCGCCGCCGGCATCTGCGGCTCCACCGAAGAGCTGCTCGCCGCCCTGGCCGCGTTCGAGCGAGGCGCGATCCACCTCGACCGCCCGCCGCTGCTGTGCATCACGTCTTCGGTGGTGGACGCGACGCGCGCGCCGTCGGGTCACCACACTCTCAAGATCGTCGGCTTCCTGCCCTACGAGCTGCACGATGGCGGACCGGAGCGCTGGGACGCCGTGAAGGATGAGGTGTCCAACGCGCTCCTCGAGCATTACCTGCGTCACACGACTGGGCTGACGCAGCGCGACATCCTCGCACGGCACGTCGAGAGCCCGCTCGACCTCGAACGCCGCAATCCGCACAACTACCGCGGCTCATGTCACGGCGGCGAGCAGGACCTCGCGCAGGAAGGCGCGCTGCGGCCCATGCCCGGATGGGCCGGCTACCGCCTGCCGGTCGCCGGCCTCTACCAGACCGGCGCGACCACGCATCCGGGCGCGTCGGTCACCGGCGCACCAGGCCGCAACTGCGCGCAGGTGCTGCTCAGCGATCTGGGCATCGACTTCGCGCAGGTCGTCGCGGGCCGCGCGACGTCGGCGCGCACCTAACTCGTTAGGTCAGCGCCTTTCCGAGCGCGGCGCCCATGTCGTCGATCGCGGTGCGGCCGGTGGGAACGCTCATCGCCATTGACGTGAACCCGTGGACCATTCCGGGGTACTCGACGTATGTCGTCGGCACTCCGGCTTCGCGCAGGCGTGCCGCGTACGCTTTGCCCTCGTCGAGCAGCGGATCGTATTCCGCGGTGACGACGTGCGCGGGCGGCAGACCCGAGAGATCCGCCGCGCGTAGTGGAGACGCGTAAGGCTCGTCGCGCAGCTTCGGATCGGGCGCGTAGTGATCCCAGAACCAGGTCATGCCCCTCCGGGTCAGGCCAAAGCCTGTCGCGTTCGCGCGGTAGGACGGCGTGCCGAAGTCGTGATCGGTCACCGGCACATGCAGCAGCTGGAACGCGAGCGGCGGCGCCCCCTGGTCGCGGGCCATGAGCGTGACGACCGCGGCGAGATTGCCGCCGGCGCTCGAGCCTCCCACCGCGAGGCGCGACGGGTCGACGTCGAGATCGGAGGCGTGCTCGGCGGCCCAGCGCGTCGCGGCGTAGGCGTCGTTGGCCGCGGAGGGATAGCGGTCCTCGGGCGCGAGCCGGTACTCGACCGAGACGACGGCGCACCCACTGGCGTTCGCGAGCGCGCGACAGAACGGATCGGAGATCGCGACGCTGCCGACGACCCAGCCGCCGCCGTGGAAGTAGACGAGGAGTGGGAGCGTGGTCCCCGAGCGCGGGCGGTAGAGACGGAGCGGGATCGGCGGGAGCGTGTCGGCGATGACGTCGCGGACCTCGGCGACCGGCTCAGGTGCGAGCGCCGGCGCGGCGTTCACCGAACCGCCGCGCGCGCGGGCTTCCGCGACGCTCAGCGCTTCCAGCGGGCGCGGGTCGATCGTCTCGGCCTCGGCGAGCAGCTCGGCAATCTTCGGATCTACTGGCATCGCTGCGAGACTACCGCCCGGCTACCCGTCCTGGCGCGCGGGGCCGAAGACCACTCGACCGGGCCGAGCGTCGGTGTGCTCGCCGTCGCGCAGAACGTGCGCTCCGTTCACGAGGACGTGCGCGACGCCGGTCGCGTAGCGATGCGGCACGGCGTACGTCGCGTGGTCGGTGATCGTCGCCGGGTCGAACACCACGACGTCGGCGAAGAACCCCCGGCGCAGGAGCCCGCGGCGATCCAGCCGCAGATTCGCCGCGGGGAAGCCGGTCATGCGCCGGATCACGTCCTCCAGCGGCGCCGCGCGCTCCTCGCGCACGAAGCGGCCGAGCACGCGCGCGAACGTCCCATACGTGCGCGGGTGCGGCTGCGACAGGAGGAACACGCCCTCGGGCGCGATGGAACCGGCGTCGGAGCCGAAGCTCATCCACGGCAGCGCGACCTCACGCCGGAGATTCTCGGCCGAGGCCATGAAGATCACCATGCCGACGCGACTCTCATCTTCCAGCACCAGGTCCATCGCGACGTCGCGCGGGTCCGCGCCGCGCTCCGCCGCGACCTGCCCGAGCGTCCGTCCGGTGAGCGGCTTGAGGCGCTCGCTCTTGAAGGACACGAGCACGATGCCTTCTGGCGTGCCCGCGGCCTCATACAGGTTCTCCCAATCCGTTCCCGGACGAGCCATCTCGTCGCGGATGCGAGCGCGCAGTCCAGCGTCGCGGAGGCGCGCGAGCGTCGCCCGTAGCCCACCCTCGTGGGCCCATGGTGGGAAGCACGAGCTGAGACCCGTCGCGCCTGCCTCGTATGGATACATGTCGGCGGTGATCGCGAGGCCGTCGGCGCGAGCACGCGTCACGTGATCGATGACCGCGTCAAGTTTCTTCCAGTTCGAGCGACCGGCCTGCTTCAGGTGATAGATCTCCGCCGGAACCCTCGCGCGTCGGGCGATCTCGATGACCTCGTCGACTGCCTCGACGAGCCGGTCGCCCTCGCTCCGCATGTGCGAGATGTACATGCCGCCGTGCCGCCCGGCGATCTCCGCGAGCGCGACGAGCTCGTCGGTATCCGCGTACGTCGCCGGGGAGTAGATGAGCGCTGAGCCAAGTCCGAGCGCGCCTCCTTGCATCGCGGCCTCGACCAGCGCGCGCATGCGTCCGAGCTCCTCTGCCGTTGGCCGCCGGTCCTCGTGCGCGAGCTCGTGGATGCGGATCGTGGCGGCCCCCACGAAGGACGCGATGTTCGGCGAGATCCCGCGTGCGGCGATCGTTTCGAGCGCCTCGGCGAGCGTCGTCCAGGTGATGTCGTACTTGATGTCGCCCTGCTGCTCGGTCTGCTCACGACGCATGGTCTCGTTCACCGGGCCGAGCGACCAGCCTTCGCCGAAGACCTCGAGCGTCACGCCCTGGCGGATGTCGCTTTGCGAGCGGCCGTCGGCGATGAGCGATGTCGTCGCCCAGCTCAACATGTTGATGAAGCCCGGCGCGACCGCCAAGCCCGTGGCGTCGATCTCAATGCCGCCGCGCTGGCTGATCTTTCCGGTCGCGGCGATGCGGTCGCCATCGATCGCGACGTCCCCCGCGAATGGCGCACCACCAGAGCCGTCGTAGATCGTGCCACCGCGGATCACGACGTCATGTGCCGCGCGCATCGGCGGAATGCTAGAGACTTGCGCGCGTGTATGAGCTGACGCGCACGGAGGTCGCGCTGCTGCGTCGGCTGTCCACGCCCGACAAGGTGCAGCGGTACCTCGACGATCTCACCTACAACCTTGAGAAGGGCGGCGACACGGTGCGCTCGCCGCGCCGGGTGATGCGCGACCGCACCGCGCACTGCGCCGAGGGCGCGTTCTTCGCGGCCGCCGCGTTCCGCGTCAACGGGCGTCCGCCGCTCATCGTCGATCTGGAGGCGGACAACGACGATGACCACGTGCTCGCGGTGTATCGGGAACGCGGACTGTGGGGATCTGTCGCGATATCGAAGTTCTCAGGTCTGCGCTTCCGCGCGCCCGTGTACCGCACGGTCCGCGAGCTGGTCATGAGCTACTTCGAGGATTACTTCAACTGGGATGGGGACCGCACCCTCCGCGCCTACTCCCGTCCGCTCTCGCTTGCTCGCTTCGACCGTATCAACTGGATGACAGCGGAGGAGGACCTCTGGCCGGTCGTGGAGTGGCTCAGCGTCGCCCACCACACGCCCCTGGTCGGCCGGGCGGTCGCAAACAGGCTGCCGCGCGTCGATCGGCGGTCGTACCAGGCCGGCGTTTTTGGGGCTCCGGAGCACTGAATCTGTTAGGGTTTCGGCCCGCGGCGACCCGCGTTGAGGGAGGGGAAATGCTGCGAACGGTCTCGGCCGTCGAACAACGCCCCTGGCTGCTGCTTGCCAGCGTCTTCGCCGCGACCGTCTTTTTCGGGTTCATGGTGCAGGCGGCGGGTAACGTCTACCTGAACTGGCGCGCCGACCCGATCGTCAGCGAGTACCGCACCACCCTCACCTACACCTCCGCCGTCATCGGCGACGGGCTGCTCGTACCGCTCGCGAACGTCCTCATCACCAGTCAGCTTGTGGCGTGGCGCCGCAGGCCGCGCATCACCGAGATCGTCGGTGCGATCCTCGGCGCCGGCGTCATCACCGTCGGGGTCCATCTCTACCAGGCAGTGAACGCCCTGCTCAACTGGACCATGACCCGTCCGTTCGAGTGGACTCCCCTCGGTTACTACCACGCGATGTTCATGTGGTCCGAGCTGAGCTTCGTCCTCTTCTTCTGGGGCCAGGTCGCGCTCGTCGGAAAGGAAAATCCGCGCGCGATCCTCTCGCAGCGCATCGCGTTCGTGGTCCTCTGCGGCGCGCTCTTCCTGCGGCTGCTCTTCGCCGACTACGGGTATATCAACTAGTCCATCGCGCGTCCGCATGTGGTCCGCGCTCGGGGTCGTGTACCTCGTGTGGGGATCCACCTATCTCGCGATCGCCATCACGGTGCAGACGCTTCCACCGCTGCTCTCGGCGGGTCTCCGCTTCCTCGTCGCAGGCGCGCTCCTGGGAGCGTGGCTCCTGGCGCGACACGGACGCGCCGCCCTGCGCATCGACCGCGAACAGCTCTGGGGCGCCGCGCTCGTCGGCATGCTGCTTCTCGCCGGCGGCAACGGCCTCGTCGTGCTCGCGGAACGCACGGTGCCATCGGGGCTCACCGCGCTCGTGGTGGCATCGGTGCCGCTCTGGATCGTCGTCTTCCGGCTCATCGCCGGCGACCGGGTCGCCGCGTCGCTCGTCGTGGGCGTGCTGGTGGGCTTCGCGGGCGTCGCGATCCTCGTGGTCCCGCGCGGCGCGAGCGGCGAGGTCGACCTGTTGGGCCTCATCACCGTCGTCGGCGCGACGTTCTCCTGGGCACTGGGCACGTTCGCGTCGCCGCGTCTGCCTATGCCGCGCGATCCACTTGCCTCGACGGCGGTGCAGATGCTTGCCGGCGGCGCGCTGCTCATCGCGGTCGCGATCGCGATCGGCGAGCCGGCGCGGGCGGATCCGTCGTCGTTCTCGACGGCGTCGCTCGCGGCGTTGGCCTATCTCGTCGTGTTCGGCTCGCTCGTGGCGTTCTCGGCCTACACCTGGCTGCTCCAGCACGCGCCCGTGTCGCGCGTAGCGACCTACGCCTACGTGAACCCGGTGGTCGCCGTGCTGCTCGGGGCTGTGGCGCTCGGCGAGGCCGTGACGCCGTCGATGCTCATCGGGGCTGCCATCATCCTCGCCGCAGTGGCATTCATCGTGTCCCGCGGCGCGACACGGTCGGCGTAGGCGATGACGCGCCGGATCGTCGTGTGCGGTGGCCAGCAGCTTTCGTATCCCGCGCTCACGCGCTACCTCCTCGGGCTCGCACGGCGGCCGCGACCGCGGGTGCTCTTCCTCGGCACCGCCTCAGGCGACGGCGCCGGTTACCTGCTCACCTTCTATCAGGCCTTCGCCGGCGTCGACTCCGAGCCGAGCCACCTCGCGCTGTTCGATCGCGTGGTCGACGACATCGATGGACTGGTCAGGTCGCAGGACGTCGTCATCGTCGGAGGCGGCAACACCGCGAACATGCTCGCGATCTGGCGGCTCCACGGCGTCGAGAACGCGCTACGGAACGCATACGCGGACGGCACCGTGCTGAGCGGCTGGTCGGCGGGGTGTTTGTGCTGGTTCGAGGGCGGGGTCACCGACTCCTTCACCCCGAACCTCGGGGCGCTCCGTGACGGTCTCGGGATCCTCTCGGGGAGCGCCTGCCCGCACTACGACTCGCAGGAGGCTCGTCGTCCGGTCTTTGCCCGCGAGATCGCGGCCGGTCTGCCGCCCGGCATCGCGCTCGATGACGGCGTCGCGGCCCGCTACGACGACGAGCGCCTCGTGGAAGTCGTAAGCGCGCGCGCCGATGGACGAGCGTTCTTCGTCGATGCGAGTGGCGAGCGGGCGCTCGCCGTCCGCGCGCTGCCCTGATGCATCAAGCGGGAGCGCTCTCGCTCCCCTGTCCGAAGATCTTTCCCGGATTCAAGATGCCCTTGGGGTCAAGGGCGTTCTTGACGCGGCGCATGAGATCGAGCGCGTCGCCGTGCTCCGCGCGCATGTAGGGCTGACGCACCGCACCGGTCCCGTGCTCCCCGGTCACCGTGCCGCCGACTTCGATCGCGAGGCGATGGAGGCGGTCGGCGAGCTCGTCCGCGCGACGGACCTCGTCGGCGTCCGAGGGATCGATGAGGATCGCCGAATGGACGTTCCCGTCGCCAAAGTGGCCATAGAAGATCACCGCGATGTGCAGCTCTGCGCTCATCTCTCGCGCACGGCGGATCGTGCGCGGGATCTCCGACAGCGGCACCGCGAGATCCTCGCCCGCGAAGATGCGGTGCTTGTCTGGGTGGGCGAGAGCGGCGGCCGCGGCCAGACCGCTGCGCGCCGCCCATAGCCGCGCGATGTCGGCCTCCGCCTCCGCGAACTTCGTGACGGTCGCGCGGCGGCGCACGATGCCGTCGACGTAGCGCACCTCGGACGCGACATGATCGGGCGTGCCCTCGACCTCGATGAACAGGACGGCCTCGCCGTCGGGCAGCCCGAGATCCGGCTTCCAGCGTTGCAGCGCATCCACCGCGCTGCGATCGAGGAGTTCCGCTGTCGACGGCAGCACGCCGGCTGCGAAGAGATCGTCGAGCGAGGCGACGGTGTCCTCGAGCGCGGCGTAGCCGGCGAGGACGACACCGCGCGCCGGCGGTCGCGGCTGCACGCGCAGGCGGAGGCGCGTGATGATGCCGAGCGTCCCCTCTGAGCCGACGAAGAGCTTGGTGAGGTCGAGGCCGCTTGATGACTTCAAGGCCTTCGAGCGCACGCCACCCGTGGTGATCACCGAACCATCCGCGAGCACGACCTCAGCGCCGAGCACGTAGGCCGACGTCGTACCCCAGCGCACCGCGTGCGGACCGCTCGCGTTGTTCGCGGCCATGCCCCCGAGCGTGCACGCGCGTCCGCTACCCGGATCGGGCGGGAAGAACAGCCCGTGCGGTCGTAGTGCCTCCTGGAGATCGGCGAACACGAGCCCGGGCTCGACGACCGCCTGCAGGTTGCGACGGTCGATATCGAGGATCTCGCGCATGCGCGCGAACGAGATGACGATGCCCCCTCGGGCCGCGATCGCTCCCCCGGTCTGTCCGGTGCCCGCGCCGCGCGGGACGACCGGCGTTCCGGTCGCGTCTGCGAAACGCACGACGCCGGCGACCTCCGCGGTCGTGCGCGGCACGACGACGACGTCGGGCAGGTGTTGCTGCCGCAGTGACCAGAACGACGCGTCGTACGCGTAGGGGAGCAGCGTCGCGGGATCGTCGATGACGCGGTCCGCCGGGATGATCTCGCGGAGCCGCTCCGCGAGCGTGGGCGCCTTCGTCGCCATCGCGACCGTATCCTAGGGTCTATCACTTCGCTCTCCACGCACGTCCGCTCCGAGGATCTCGCCACGTGCATCTCGTGCGGGCTGTGTCTCAACGATTGCCCGACCTACCGCATCCTCGGTGAGGAGGCGGACTCTCCACGCGGGCGCATCCAGCTCATCCGGGAGCTCGTCTCCTCTCCGGCTGAGCCGACCGCGACGCTCAGCGGACATCTCGATGCGTGCCTGGTGTGTCGCGCGTGCGAGACCGCGTGCCCTTCCGGCGTTCCGTTCGGGCGGATCATGGAGGGCGCGCGCGAGGTGCTCGCCGAGCGACGTACGGAGAGCAGCATCAAGCGCGCGGTCCGGCGGTTCGGCCTCGGCATCATCGCGCGCCGGCGACGCTTGACGTTCGTGACCAAGCTCACCGACCTCGCGGTGCGCGCCGGGCTGACGTCACTCGCCCGCCGCGTCGGGCCGCGCCGCGTGTCGTGGCTGAGCGCACTCGCGCCGCGGGCCGAGGGTGCAGCGTTCGAGCTTACCGAGCGGGCCGACGCCGACGTCTGCCTGTTCGCCGGTTGCGTGATGCGTGAGGCGTTCGGCGAGACCGAGCGCGCGACGGTGCGAGTCCTGGAGCGCGACGAACGCCGCGTGACGTCGCCGATCGAGCAGGTGTGCTGCGGCGCGCTGCATGCCCACGCCGGCGACGGCGAGCAGGCGCGCGAGCTCGCGCGATCTAACGTCGACGCGTTCGCCGGCCGCGATCTTCCGATCGTCGTGAACGCGGCCGGCTGCGGCGCGCACCTCAAGGCGTACGGCGACGTGCTTCTTGAGGACCCTGCCTGGGCCACGCGCGCCAGGGCGTTCGCGGCGCGGGTGCGCGATGCGACCGAGGTCGTGCGACCGCGGCCCGATCGTGTCCCGCGGGGGTTGCGCGTCGTGTATCAGGACGCCTGCCACCTGGCGCATGGGCAGCGCATCCGAGCTCAGCCTCGTGCGCTGCTGCGAGCGATCGAAGGCGTGACCGTCGCCGATATCGCGGACGCCGAACGGTGCTGCGGCAGCGCAGGCATCTACAACGTGACCCAGCCCGACATCTCGCAGGAGCTTCAGCGGCAGAAGATCGCCGCGATCCTTGCGGCACGGCCAGATGTCGTCGTCAGCGCGAATCCGGGCTGCATCCTTCAGATCGCGGCGGGCCTGCGCGAGGCCGGTTCGCGCGTCCCGGTGGTGCACCTGATGCGCTTTTTGGACGATCCGGCGGCGTTCGCCTAGCCCAGGCGGCCCAAAACGGGCCGAACGGGGGGCCGTACGGTCGGTCCGCGCGCGGGTCGTTTTCGTGCGAAAATAGACGTACCAATGAGTGTTTCTCGATCCACCTACCGTCACCGCCTCAGTTCCGAAGACGTCCGCAAGGCCAGGATCCTGATCACCAAGGATGCGTGGAAGCTCTTCCCCAACCCCGGCGAACGCGTCGCGCTGCGTATCGGCGCGCGGCGCTTCGACGCGGAGATCAAGTCGGAGAACTGCGTCTGCGTTCCGCCGGAGCACGAGCACTATCACCTGATCTGCCCGGCGCTCAAGGGACAGGCAGGCTTCAAGAGCGGCGCGCTCGTCGTCATCGCGAAGGACTCCGATGGTGGCTACCGCTTCGTTGAGGAGCGGGGCTAGCCCCTAGACTTCGCCCCGTGCCCGGTCCGACCTACATCCTCATTCACGTCTTCGGGACCGTCCGCGACGAGCTGGACCGCGAGGAACCGGGGAAGCGGAAGCACACGTACTCGGCGTGGCTGCGCGAGTACGTCGCCGAACAGCCCCAGCGGCTGACCCAGATCGCCCGCCTCGTCGACGTCCTGACCGAGAACGGCTGGCGCGTCATCGGGTCGCCCTACGACTGCGACGTCATGCTCGAGCGGGAGATCTCGCGCCAGACGGCCGAGGAAGAGCTTCGGCGTGCCGAGGTGTGGGACATCCTCATGCGCATCGCGTCGCCCGACGACGACGGACACATCATCTGGCGCGAACATCCCGAGGGAAAGCCGGCCGCTCCGCGCCGCCGGCGGAGGGTGCGCCGCCCGCCGACGCGCGAACAGGGAAGCTAAGGACGCCGCACCCACTCGGCGACGAGCTCACGGAGCTACACGTCCATCTCGGCGGCTCGGTCGATCCCGCGGCGATGTGGGGCATCGCGGCGAAGCAGGGGATCCGTCTGCCGACGAAGGACTACTGGGAGTTCGTCGATCTCATCACCGTCGGTAAGAAGGAGCGGAAGTCGTTCGAGGACTTCCTCGCGCTCTACCGTTGGACAGAGCTGATCCAGTCGAGCCCGCTCGCGGTGGAGGAGTCCGTGTACGAGGTCGTTGGCGGCGCGTACCGGAAGGCGAACATCACCACGCTGGAGCTCCGATACAACCCGATGAAGCGCAACCGTGGGGGCGAGCAGGACCTCGACCACATCATCATGGCCTCGATCCGCGGGCTCGACCGCGCGCGGCTCGAGTACCCGGTGCGCGCGGCCCTCATCTTCTGCCTCGACCGCACGTTCAGCTATGCGCTGAACGAGATCATCGTCGAGAAGGCGATCGCGTACCGGCACCGCGGCGTGGTCGGCATCGACATTGCCGGCCCATCGCACGCGGACTTCCAATATCGCGATTACGCCGCGCTCTTCAAGAAGGCGCGCCGCGCCGGCCTCGGCCTCACCGTGCACGCGGGTGAGGATGAGGACTGGCACTCCGTGGACGAGGTGCTCCAGCACCTCGAGCCCGAGCGCATCGGACACGGCATCCACGCCGCGGAGAACGCGGCGCTGTGCAAGCGGCTCGCGGAGCGAGGCGTGCTGCTCGAGATCTGTCCCAGCTCGAATCTGCACACGCAGGTCGTGAGGGACGCGGACGAGCTCGGCGGCTACATCGCGACGTTCAAGAAGCACAAGGTGCGCTTCAGCTTCAACACCGACGGCCCTGAGATGCTCCAGACGACCCTGCGGGACGAGCTGCGCTTCGCAGTGAAGAGCGAATGGGTCACGAAGGACGAGCTCGCACAGTGCGGCGAGTGGGCGCAGCAGGCCTCGTTCGTGCAGCGAGCCGTGGTCGCATGACGCGCAGCCAGGCGGCGATCGTGCGCTTCGCGCTCATTTGCGTCGCGTGGGCCGCCGGCGAGACGCTCACATGGGCGCTTGCGCTGGATCGCATCGGCGTGATCATCCCGGCGGCCCTCGCGATCGGCGTTGTCATCCTCACCGCGGATCTCGGACGCCCGCGCGCCAGCGGCGGCGATCTCAAGTACTGGCGTGGCCGGCGCGTTGATGACGACGAGCCCCGCGGTCGCTGGAACTAGTCGCGCCGAAATTCAGCTTCGCGCCGCTCCGCGAAGAGGATCTCGATCAGATCCGCGCCTGGCTCCTGCGCCCGCACGTGCGGCGCTGGTACGACGACGTGCCCGCGGAGACATATCCCGACGAGGCCATCGCGGACCGGCGGCGTGCCCTACGCGGCGAGGATCCCACCGATTACTTCGTCATCGCGCTCGACGGCCGTCCCATCGGCGACATCCAGAGCTACCTGATCGACGACGATCCCGAATACGCCGCGATGGTCGCCCTCGGGCGCCCGGCGTTCGGGATCGACCTGTTCATCGGCGAGCCAGAGCTCATCGGCCGCGGCCACGGGCCGGCGCTGATCCGCGCGTTCCTGCGCGACATCGGATTCGCGCGCTACGACGTGGACCTCTGCGTCATCGGCCCGACTCGCGGCAACGTTGCCGCGATCCGCGCTTACGAGAAGGCGGGCTTCCGCTTCCTCAAGAACTATCTGGAACCCGACTCGCGCGAGCCCGAGCACTACCTGATGGAACTCACACGCGCGGAGTTGGATGCAAGCCAGATGTAGTCAATTTGCGATGCATCGTCGTACGGGTTCTGGGATGATGCGGGGGACGCGGAGGTGACCGGCATGGGTCTGCTCGAGGGGAAGCGCGCGCTCATCGTTGGTGTGGGGAATCAGCGGAGCATCGCCTGGGGGATCGCGACGTGCTTCCAGCGCGAGGGCGCCCGTCTCGCGTTCACCTATCTCAACGACCGTTTCAAGGACAACGTCACCAAGCTGGTCGAGACGCTGCCGGATCACGACAACATGCCGGTCTTGCTCTGCGACGCGGCCAAGCCGGAGGACGTCGCTTCGCTCATCGCGGAGGTCGACCGTCGCTGGGATGGGCTCGACATCCTGGTGCACTCCATCGCGTTCGCGCCGGTGGAGGACCTGCGTGGCCGCTTCCACGAGATCTCGCGAGACGGCGTGCTCACCGCCGTCGAGATCAGTGCGTACACGCTGGTCTCGCTGTCTCGAGCGGCGCTCCCGCTCTTCACCAAGGCCGGCGGCGGCGCCGTGATGGCGCTGACGTTCAACGCGGTCGAGCGCGTGGTGCCGAGCTACAACTCGATGGCGATCGCGAAGGCCGCGCTCGAGACGTGCGTGCGCTATCTCGCGGTGGATCTGGGCCCATCGAACGTTCGCGTCAACGCCATCTCCGCAGGACCGCTCAAGACGCTCTCCGCGAGCGCGGTGAAGGGGATCTCGACCGCACGCGACATCATGGAGTCGAAAGCACCGCTGCGCCGCAACATCACGCAGGAGGAGGTCGGGAACGTCGCGGTCTTCCTCGCGTCGGAGTGGGCGCGAGCGATCACCGGGGCGACGATCTTCGCCGACAACGGCTTCAACATCGTCGGCGTCGCGGAGTAGCGCTCAGCCGAGTCGCAGCCCGGGAAGCGTGCCCGCATCGCGCAGACCGCGCAGCGTTTCGATCTCCGCGCCGAGGGTCGTCTCCGCGCCATGGCCGGGATAGACGCGGGTCTGCGCCGGTAGAGATGAGGCGATGCGCGAGAGGCTCTCGCCCATCGCCTCCGGGTCGCCGCCGGGCAGATCGGTGCGTCCGATGTTTCCCTTGAAGAGCAGGTCGCCCGAGAACAGCGCGCCCTCGCGTCGCAGGTAGAAGCAGGTAGATCCCTCGGTGTGGCCCGGTGTGTGGAGGGCGGTGAGCTCGATGTCGTCCAGATACGAGAGCTGGCCTTCGTCGAAGAGGTCGTCCGCCGCGCACGGGGGAACGTGCATCTGCGTCGGTGGTCGTTTGGGCCCGAGACGGTATTCGTCGAGGCGGTGGATCGCGAGGCGAGCGCGCGTGGCCTCCTTCACCGCAGCGTCGCCGAAGATGTGGTCCGGGTGGCCGTGCGTGTTGAGGATCTCGACGAGACGCAGGTCCTGTTCGCGGACGGCGTCGATGACCTGCCGGTCGCCCATCGACGGATCGATGACGATCGCCTCGTTGCGGGCGTCGACGATGAGATAGCAGCCGTTGTCGTACGGCGGAACGCGCCAGGCGATGATCCGAACCACGCCCACACAGTAATCGCGCGGCCTTGCCGCGCTCATCTGCTTGGCGTGTGCGCTTCGCGCACGCCGCAGTATCGTTCGCCGGGTGCCAGAACTCCCCACCGAGAACACCGCTCCGTCCCTCGGCGTCACGCAGGGCCGACCGGCGGTCCTGGGGCGACGTTGGATGGTGAGCTCCAGCCACTACCTCGCGTCCCAGGCCGGCGCGAAGATGTTCGAGCGTGGCGGAAATGCCATCGACGCCGGGGTGGCCGCGGGTATCGCGCTGAACGTCCTCGAGAGGCACCTCACCGATTTCGGCGGCGTCGCGCCGATCATCCTGTTCCGCCCCGGCATGGACGGACCGGAGACCATCGACGGTCTGGGGCGCTGGCCCGCGAAGTTCAGCCTCGACGAATACCGCCGCCGCTATGGCGACGACATGCCGATCGGCATCCCGCGTTCGGTGACGCCCGCGGCCGTCGATGCGTGGCTCACGGCGCTCGCGCGACACGGCACGCTCACGCTCGAGGACGTGCTCGCGCCGAACATCGAGCTCGCCGAGGGCTTCCCGGTCTACCCGCGGCTCGCGCGCGCGATCGCGATGCTCGAGGGTCGTTTGCGCCAGTGGCCGACGAGCTCGGCGGTGTTCCTGCCGGGCGGACGCGCGCCGCGTGTGGGCGAGATCCTCGTGCAGCGCGATCTCGCGTCGCTCTTCCGGCTCCTGGTGCAGACGGAACGCTCGCGCAGCGCCCTCGGGCGTGCCGGCGCGATCATGGCCGCGCGCGACCTGATCTACACCGGCAACGTCGCGGAGCAGATCGCTCGGTCACAGGCGCTGCATGGCGGCATGATCACGACGGAGGACCTCGCGGATTATCACGTGAGCGTCGCGCCGCCCGTGCACACGACGTATCGCGGCAACGACGTCTACGCCTGCGGCCCGTGGTCGCAGGGGCCACTCGTCCCGATGACGCTGAACCTGCTCGAGGCGTACGACGTCGCGTCAATGGGTCCTGGATCACTCGCGTTCCTGCACACCTACACCGAGGCGTTCAAGCTCGCGGCCGCCGATCGAGAGGGATTCTTCGGAGATCCGGACCAGGTCGACGTGCCGATCCGCGGTCTGCTCGACAAGGGCTATGCGCAGGAGCGGCGCGATCTCATCCGCGACGATCGCGCGTGGCCTGAGCTTCCGCCGCCCGGCGACCCCTGGCCGCATGAAGGCCGCTCCGGAGCGGCCGGCTACGTCCCGCGCGTCGCGAGCGGCGTCGGCGCGCCGGACACGTCGTATTGCTGCGCGATGGACGCCGAGGGCAACGCATTCTCCGCGACGCCGTCGGATCCCGGTCTCGGCTCACCGCTCGTCGACGGCCTCGGCATGATCGTCAGTACGCGTGGCGCGCAGCTGTGGACGACCCCTGGCCATCCGTCGGCGATCGCGCCGCGCAAGCGCCCGCGACTCACGCCGAATCCGGCGCTGCTCATGCGAGATGGCCGCGCCGTGATGCCGTTCGGCTGCCCCGGTGAGGACGCGCAGTGCCAGGCGATGGTGCAGACGGTCTGCAACATCATCGACTTCGAGATGAACGTGCAGGCCGCGATCGAGGCGCCGCGCGTCATCTCGCGGTCGTTCCCCTGGACGTTCCATCCGCATGCGTACGAACCGGGCGTGTTGACCGCCGAGGGTCGCATCGCCAGCGACGTGCGCGACCGTCTCGCGTCACTCGGTCACGTCATCCGGGATCTGCCCGACTTCACACCGGCGGCCGCGGGAATGTGCGCGATCCGGCGGCTTGAGCCGGGCACGCTCGAGGGCGGCGCCGACCCGCGGCGCGAGAGCTACGCCATCGGCTGGTGACCGAGGCGCCGCGCGTCACCGCGAGTACTTCGGTTCGACCGGCTAGCGCGCGATGATCAACTATCGCGTCGTCGATCTGGACGCCGTTCTCGCGGCTCTGCGACGCGAAGGCGTTTCCGTGGACGAGCGCGTCGAGGAGACCAGCGAGGGGCGCTTCGGTTGGATCACCGATCCGGGGGGTGACCGCATCGAGCTCTGGCAGCCGCCTCCAGGACGGTAAGCGTCACTCATACTCTGACGGCATCACGCAGACGAGACCCGCTCTGATCCGCCGTCTGCCGACCGATCTGCTCATCGCGGTCGCGCTGTTCGGGCTCCAGGCCCTGCTGATCGCTCCGCTCTTCACCGGAGAGTTCACGCGTTTTCGGGGGAGCATCGAGGCCGCCTTCATCAGCGACGCGCGCTTCATCGCCGAGCACTTTCCCGACCTATCGTGGAATCCGTTCTGGTACCTGGGCTTCCCGTTCGAGTGGTTCTACACACCGCTCCTGCCCGTCGTCGTCGCGATCGTCGGGAAGATCACCGGCGACGTTCCGAATGCCTACCGCGTGATCGCCGCGCTGGGCTACGCGCTCGGACCCGCAGGCATGTACGCCGCGACGCGGGAGATCTCGCGCTCTCGCGTGGCCGCGTGCTTTGCGGCGCTCGCGTTCGTGTTCGCGCCGTCAGCGACATATCTGCTCCCAGGCCTCATCGGGGACGCGTCGGCGTTCGCCGGTGCGGCGTTGCCGCCGCCGTGGCGGCTGGTCGCGTTGGTCGAGTACGGCGAGGGTCCGCACGTGCTCTCGCTGTCCCTCGCCCTCCTCGCGCTCGCGGCGACCGCGCGTTACGTCCGCGTCCCCTTGACCGGCGGATTCGTCGTCGCGGTCGTCACGCTCGTCGCGGTCGCGCTCACCAACCTGATCGGGGTGCTCGGCGCCGCGATCCTCGTCGTGCTCCTGCCCGCCAGCGAGCGAATCGGTGGCCGTGCGGAGGGGCGCTGGTGGCGGGTGCTGAGCGTCGGCGTGATCGCCGCGTTGTTGTCCCTAGGCTGGTACAGCCTGGGATTCATCCGCGCGGTGTTCGGCTTCTCGGCTCCGGGAGGGGCCGAGGGCGGTTCGGCGTACGCGTTACTGCCCGTGTTGCTGGTGGCCGCCCTGATCGGGATCGCGTGGCTCGATCGGCGGCTGCCACATGGAGCCGCGCTCGTCATGGGCTGGGTGTTCGTGTTCGGAGCGATCGTCGTCGCACGGCAGTTCTTCGGACTGACGATCGCACCGCAGCCGATCCGCTATGCCCTCGAGCTCGATGCGGCCGTTGCCATGGGCATCGGCGTCGCATGTGCCGCCCTCACGCACCGTCTCGCCGTGCGTGCTGGGGAGCGTGCCGCGCTCGGCGCCGGCCTCGTCGTGGCAGCTGTCATCGTCGCCCTCGGCGCCGGCGGGTGGGTCGCAGTCCGTGATCGGCTCGCACCCGACGAAGGCTGGCGCGATTGGAGCGAACGGCGAGTGGCTATCTGGCTTGACGAGCATCTCGCGCCAGGAGAGCGCGCGTACCTGACCGGCGACCATGCCTTCTGGCTCGACGCGTTCGCCGACGTGCCGCAGGTACGGGGCGGCGTCGACTTCGCGTTCGCGAACCCGTGGTGGGCGCACGTGACCTACCAGGTGAATACCGGCGCGGACGCGGATATCGCCGCGCGGTGGATGCGTGCGCTTCCCGCGCGCTACATCGTCGTTCCCGGCCCCGCATCGAGCGAGGTGTACCGGGATTTCGCGGACCCGCAGAAGTTCGACGGCCGCCTGCCAGTGGTGTTCGATGAGCGCGGCGTTCGCATCTACGAGGTATCTCGAGTTGGGGACCCCGTCCTCGTCGTCGCCAAGGTCGCGGATCTGCCGGCGCCGACGAGCGCGATCGATGCCGCCACCCTCGATACGTACCTCGACCGCGTCGCCAGCGGCCATCCCGCGGCGGCCCTGCAGGACCGCGGGCTTGGCGCATGGCGCGCTGAGGTCGTCGTCGCCGATGGGGAAGCCGTCGTGCTGCGGCAGGCATACGACAGCGGGTGGCACGCCCTGGTCGATGGGCGGGCCGCCGACGTGAGATCGGATCCGATCGGCCAGCTGCTCATCGACGTCACGCCCGGGCGGCACGTGTTGGAGCTCGACCACCGCGTCCACAGCGACCTCATCGCGGGTGCGGCCGTCGCGCTGTTCACGACGTTTGCGCTGATCGCCCTGTGGATCAGGGGACGCGTTCGCGGTGTTCGCAGAACGTAGCGCCCGGCGCATCGTCGCCGAGCTGGGGGCCGTCGCCCTCATCGTTGCGACCGTCGTGACCGTCGGCTTCGCGCTGGGGGTGTGGACCGGCTTCCCGAAGGGAACGGACGCCTACTCGCACCTGACGCGGCTCCGATTCGTCGCCGACCACTTCCCCCGTCATGAGTGGCTGTACGCGTGGTCAGCCGGCATGCCGACGTTCGAGTCCTACCCGGAGCTCCCGTATCTCGCGCTCGCGCCTGTCGCGAAACTCCTGGGCGCGACCACCGCGCTCGTGGTCATGGCGTTCGCCGGGCTGTCGCTGCTTGGACTCGGTCTTTACGGAACGGTTCGCACCGCTACCGGCTCCATCGCTGGCGGGCTCGTCGCGGCGCTGGGGGCGATCGGCTCGATGGCCATCTGGACCTGGATCGTCAACGGTGGCGTCTACGCGCGCGTTCTCGCTGCCGGCCTCGGGGCCTGTGCATGCTGGGCCGCCGCTCGTTGGCTGGGCACCGGTAGCCGCGTCGCGTTCGCGATGACCGCCGGTCTGCTCGCCGCGGCGATCGCTTCGCATCAGTTCGTCGGCGCGGTCTTCGCGTTGGGCGTCGGCGTCGCGACGCTCGCGCATCCCGGGCCCTCGCGGCTGCGACGCGCGGCGGCACTCGCGCTCGTGACCGCACTCCTGGCGTCTCCCGCCCTCCTGCCCCCGCTCGTGCGTTATGGCGGTTTCGCCTCCGCGTTCCTGGGACTCGACCGGCAGCTCCTCACCTCGCCGCTGACCGTGCTCGTCGACCCGCGCCACATGGGAGTCGCGCTCGTGGCGATCGTCGCCCTGTCGCTGGCCGCCGCATGGCCGCCGCGGCGCGCGGTCATGCTTCTTCTCGGCGCGCTCGTCCTGTGGATCCTGTACCTATTCGCGCCGGGTCTCGGCATCCCGAGCCACTTCTACTACGTCACCGGGATCGATCCGTTCACGATCACGTTCCTCGTCGCCGTGGTCGCCGCGCTGGTGGGCGGCTTCGCTCTGGGGCTGGCTCGGGGGTCTCCGGTCCCGGCCTGGCGCCGCCATGGACCCACCGTCGTCGCAGCCGCGCTGGTCGCGCTCAACCTCTGGCTCGGTCCGACCGCACTACGCGCGAGCAGCGGCTACCCACGGATCGAGGATGCGACCGCGCCGGCCGCGGTCGAGGACCTCGCTCGCCGGACGATCGTCGTGAACGGCGAGGATCTCGCGCACCGTTTTCTCCCGGCGATCGCGAGCGAGTCCGTCTGGTTCTCGTACCTCTACCCGAAGCCGCAGCTCCGCGACTACTACGGGACAGGCGTCGTCCATCCTGACTGGCTGGCCTGGGCGAACGCGGCCGTCTACACGCCACCGTTCCGCGCGCAGCGCTTTCACGCGGCGCTCGACTGGTTCGCGGTCGATTCCTTCAGCGTCTTCGACGACCCGAACTTCACCGGAAATCTGAGCGCCTTCAATGGCGATGCCGCGCTCACGCTCGTCGCGACCAGCGATCCACCGGCATTCCGCCAGTACGCGATCCGCGATGCGGGCGCCATCTGGCGTCCCACGAACGCGCGGCTGCTCGTCGTCGTCGGCGATCGCGACGAGTACGACACGCTCGCGCGCATGACGCTGGACCGCGGAGCGAGTCCCGGATCGCTCATTCCGATCTGGTGGCAGGAGACCGTTGATCGCGTTCCCGCCGAGCTTCTGAGTCGGGCGCAGGCCGTTGTCGTCGAGGACGGACGATTCGGTGACCGCGCGACGGCGGAAACGCTCCTCGGCGCGTACGCGAAAGGCGGCGGTCGCGTGCTCCTCGACGCGCATGGGGGTTCGCCCTCGCTATCGGAGCTGTGGCCGGTCGTCGCCGCGACCGACGACGCGATCGGGGAATGGCGTCTGCACGCAGCACCCGCGACCGTCCGTGTCCAAGATTTCGCTCCAGCCCGCTACGACGGCGGCCCCTGGGGCGCGCCCGTCGGCACCGCGCTGCGCCCCGGTTCGGAGGCGATCCTCGAGCAGGACGGCCGACCACTCGTCGCGGAGACGGCGTCGGGAGCGGGCGCGATCGTCTGGGTCGGAGGCAATCTCTTCTATCACGCGAAGAGCTACGCGAACGACGTGGAGACCGATTTCCTCGTCGGACTCGTCGGTCCGGTCGCCGTGGCGCCCGCGGCGAAGGGGGCCGGGGAGCAGCTGGATCCCGAGCGCATGAGCATCCGCGCGGCGGATGCGAGCGGAGCGTTCTTCAGCGCGTCCTACCACCCGAAATGGACCGCGCATTGGTCTGACGGCTCGGTCCGCGCGGTGTACTTCGCGGGGCCTGGTCTGATGTACGTGCCGCTGCCGCCAGGCGACGGCGTGCTGTCCCTCGAATTCGGTCGCAGTTGGCTCGACTACGCCGTCTGGGCACCGTTTCTCCTCGGCTTGCTCGTCTGCGTCTGGCCAGCCGTGACGCGCGGTCGCGCTTAGCTCTCGCGCGAGGCCCAGGCCTCCATCTCGCCGACGTCCACCCGGAACGAGTACGGCCCGAAGCGGAACGTCCGACCGAGCCACTCCAGCAGGGTGAAGGGAGCCGAGGCGTAGTAGCGGAGCCGACTGAACACGTAGGTGAACGTCAGGTGGGAAGCGGACCGCGACCACCCGTCCCAGCGCAGCCCGGCGCGCTCGATCGTCGCGCGCAGCGTGTTCGGTGCGAAGTAGAAGAGGTGCTCCCCGGGCTTGTAGTGGTACCAGTGGCGCCCCAGGACCCGCGCCTGCAGACCTCCGACGTTCGGCGTCACGAGCTGCACGATGCCGCCAGGCGTCAGGAGGCGCCGCACCGCGGCGAGTGTCCTGACGGGATCGGTCATGTGCTCGATCGCGTCGTAGAGCGTGATGACGTCGAAGCTCGCTTCGGGCAGATCGAGATCCTCGAGGCGACCGGTGCTCACTCGAAGACCACGCTCGCGTGCGCGCTGCGCCGCGAAGGCGGAGATCTCGACCCCCTCGACGTCCCAGCCGGCGGCCTTGGCCTCGAGCAGGAAGTCACCCAGCGCGCAGCCCACGTCGAGCAGGCGGCCCTTACGGCCGTAGCGCTGTTCGATCGCGCGGATGCGATCGCGGAAGGTGCGGCGGTTGACGTCCGAGTCGAGGAAGTAGTTCGCGTAGCCGCCCTTCGGATCGTCGGTCGCGTAGTAGTCCGAGTCGTACAGCGCGGCTGTCGTGAGCGGCCGCGTGGCCTGACGCACGAGCCCGCAGTCGTCGCACCGCACAATGACGCTGCCATCGACTTCGAACAGCGTCCGCGTGCGTCCCTCCGCGCAAAGGGCGCACGCGTTGGTGACCTCGGCCGTGCGCGCCGGCGCGCGAACAACTGCCTCGGCGTGGCGGATCCGGACGTTCGGGAGCGTGCTCATGAGCGCACCGTAGAGAGAGCATTCGTCGCGCTCGACCCCTGATCGGGTGACGACGGCTCGCCGTCGGGGGAAGCGCCGTCGCGATCGCTACCGATCCGCTCCAGCACGACGTTGTAGGCGAAGGCCCAGAACGCCATGAGGAACGCGACCGTCGCGATGACGCTGCCGTAGTCGTGGACGATGACCGCGGGCAGCTGGCCAAAGAAGTACGCCACCATGGCGACGACGGTGATGCGGACGACGTTCAACATCGCGATGCCGATGACGCCGAGCGCGAGCACCTCGAGCCGCGAGCGCCTCGTGTACTCGCCTTGAAGACCGGTCGCCATCGAGACGAGCAGGAAGAGCACGGTCTGCCAGCCGACGCAGTTCCACGAGATGTAGAGCGCGAGGCTGCCCGCCCCGGTGCCGACATACAGGAGCGAGCCGTCGTACGCCGATGGGATCCCGATGAGCGCGAGCGCGCCGTGCACGAGCTTCCCTTCGATCGGCGCGATCCACTGGCCGAGCCACGCGTCGAAGCCCGCGGCCATCGCGGCCTTGGTGAGGAGCTCGCCGAAGGTCGAGAAGAACGGCAGGATGAGGAGGGCGATCGAGCCCACCGCGATCAGCGTGCCGATCGGACGTCCCGCGCCGGAAAGCGTCGCGCGCGCGCCATACGCGGACGTCACGAGCGCCTCCGCTTCCGCCAGCGCGCTGCGAGCGGCAGCACCGGGGCGAGAAGGAGCAGGCCCGCGACGCCCTCAGGGACGATCGTCGCGACCGTTAGCTTCGACGGGGTCGACGCTTCGCTGTAAGACAGACGGACGCCGCAGTTGGTCGCGTCGTTCGGCACGCTGACGTCGAGCTGCAGACGCTCGCCGGTGGCGAACGTGGTCGCCGAGGTCGAGATCGAGACCGACCGGAGCGTCGGGGTCGCGAGCGACCCGAGAGTCGTCGTGGCCGATCCAAGTGTGACGGTGTTGGAAGCGATCGGCCTGTAGCCCACGACGGTGTTGGCGTCCCACGCCGACGCGGATGTCGTCGTGGACTTCTGCGAGACGGTTCCCGAGCTGCCCTGGATCGCGTCGAAGACAGCGAGGGAGGTGCCCGGCCCCGAGCCGCCCGTGACCAGAGCCTCAGATGTCATCCCGGTCGGGGTCGTGAAGGTGGACACGGATCGTAGCGAGTACGCGGCAATGACCATGTCATTCGCGGACGAGTTCGAGGCAACTGCGGTCGTGTGCGTGGTCCCGTTCTGACCGGAGCCACTGAACCCATCGAAGGGAGTCGTCGTGTCGACTCCGATATACGCACCTTCCCAGGCAGCCGCCGTCACTGCCCCGTTGAAGGTAAAGGTGTACGTCGCAGTCTCCGAGCCCGTGGCGATACGGCGATACGACCACAGCGACTGGGAGCTGACCGCGACACTCGAGTTCAGCGTCCACCCAGAAGGCGTCGCGCCGATCCCAAATGATGTCCCGTCCCAGCCGATGATCACGATCAGCAGGTCGTTCGCCTGCACCCCCGCAGGCGTGTCGACGACGAGGCTTGTCCCGCCCACGACTGTCTTCGTCGTGGCCGACCGCAAGGTGATGGGCGTCGTCTTCTTGAGCGTCACCGTCACGGTGCAGCTCGGAGTGGTCGATAGGGGACGCAGGGCCATGATGTGCGCGACACCGGCCCCTTGCGCACCCGAAGATGACGCGGTCGCCGTCTTCTGGCCGCTGGGACCGGCAACTGCTTGAATCGCGTCGGCGCTTTCCTGGCTCTGGACCTGCGAGTTGCTGACGGTGAGGTCGTAGCGCTCGGCCATCCCGGCCGGCTGGACGATGGTCAGACCGGCAGTTGCACCACCAACCGAGAACGTGGCGACGATCATCGCGTTGTTCACGGTCGTCGTGATGCTTGGCGTGACGTAGGTGTCGGTCCAGTTTGGCTGTGTGGTGAACGCGTCAAGGTCGACGGGATTAGCGGTATCGACGCCGGAATACGCCACGATCGCGGCTGCCGCGACGGTTTTGATGTTGAACGTCCATGTGTAGCTCGCCGGCTCGCTACTCGCGACGCGCGTGTACATGTAGACCCGCGTCCAGCCACCATCCATCATCGGTCGCAGCGCATTCCACCCTGCTGCCGGGGTACCCATCAGGGCGTTCGACCCGACGGTTCGGACCGAGAGTGTCGCGATCATGAAGTCGCCGCTCTGCACCCCGGCCGGGACGTTCACGGTGAGGCTGGTCGACCCAGCGCCGTTGGAGATTGCGGTCGCGACCCCGCGGAACGCGATCGACGAGGGCTGGTTCTCGAGATAGAGATCCGCCTGCGCGGTGCCCGCGCTCATCGTCTGGCCGGCCGTGAAGGTGTCCGACGTGAAACTCGTGCTCCAGTTCGTGCTCCAGCTCGTTGGGACCGTAGCCGGCGTACCTGAGGGTGGCGTGTAGTTCTGGACCATGTCGCTCGCGCCGAAGCTCGACGTGTTGCGGAATGTGAACACGCTCGTGTTGTCCGTGACGGCCGCCGCCGGGACGGCGTGCGCGAGGAACACCACGTTCGTCCCCAGGCCGAGCGTGAACGCGAGGACGATCGCGGTCGTGCGCCGGTGCAGACGGAGCCAGCCGAGCGCGAGGATCGCGAGCGGGATCGCCGTGCCGACGATCGCTGGGATCGCCAGGTTGGATTCCGTCGTCGCGCCGCTGGTCGCCGCGGCGCGGATCGAGAGCGCGCCGACGGTGATGATGCCCGCCGCCGCGAGGACCACCGCCGCGGTAGCGGCGATGCGACCGGCGCCCGTGCTCTGGCCGTTGCGTCGCTTGCGGCGCGGGAGCTCCCAGGGCATGAGGCGCACCAGGCGGAAGCGCTCGAGCGTCTCGGTGACCACACCGGACTTGGGCGTGCGCACCCAGCCGCCCTCCTTCTTCTCGAAGAGCGCCTTCACTGATGCGTACGCCTGGAAGGGGACGAGGATCCACGACAGGCCGATGAACGAGAGCAGGCCGAGCGCGTCGCGCTTGAGCGAGCCTTCCAGCAGCACGCCGGTGAGGTTCATGAGCGGGAGCGCGAGGGCGTTCGAGATGACCAGCGACCAGCCGAAGACCTCGCCCCACATCGGCAGCTTCTGGCCGAGGATGAGCACGCCGATGATCCACGACAGCGTGGCCACCGTGAACAGGACCGACTGCAGGTAGTACGGCGCGTAGTAGACGAACTCGAGCTTCTCCTGCCAGCTGAGGTTGGGCGAGCGCAGCACCGGCCAGAAGTACTTCTTCACGTTGTAGGTGTGGCCCTCGGCCCAGCGCATGCGCTGCTTGACCAGGCGGCGCACCTCGGAGACACACTCCGCGGGCGCCTGGATGTACGGGGTGTAGAGGACCTTGTAGCCAGCGAGGTACAGCCGGATCGTCAGCTCCCAGTCCTCGGTGATCGATGTCGACCATCCGAGCTTGCGCAGCACGTCGGCGCGGATCATGTAGACGGAGCCCGAGATCATCTTCATCGCGCCGAAGAGCTCCTGGCCCGAGCGTTCGAGCACGTAGCTTCCGGAGAACTCCGCGCGCACGCCCTTGGTGACCCAGTTCTCTGAGGCGTTCAGCATGTGCCACTGGTATCCCTGGACAACGGCGAGCCGGTCGCCGTTCTGAGGCGCCCCACGACCGTTACCGTTCACCGTGTGACCGTTGCCGTTCTTGCTTTTGGAGAGCCGGCCGAAGTAGTCGAGAAAGTGCCAGATCGCGTCGGCCGGCGGCACGAAGTCCGCGTCGTAGACCATGACGTACTCGGTCTTCGGGTTCATCCGTCGGAGGGCTTCCTGCAGCGCGCCGCCCTTGAAGCCCTTGCGGCTCGAGCGGTGGATGATGCGAACGCGTGGATGGTTCTGCCACTTCTTGAGCTTCTCGACGGTCTCGTCGGTCGAGTCGTCCGCGACGATGACCTCGTAGTTCTCGTAGTCGAATGCGGTGCAGGCGGTGAGCAGGCGGTCGACGACGCGGCTCTCGTTGTAGAGCGCCAGATGGATGGATACGAACGGCTGCCGATCGGCCGGAAGTCGGATCTCACCGATCCTCTGCCATGGATCGGTCACGAAGACCGCGCCGCCTTCGCTCAGGTTCTCGCCGCGGAGCGTCCGATAACCCTCTTTGTGCCGGCCGATCACATGCCCATTGCCCTTGGTGTGGCCGTCCGCCCGAAGGCCGTTCCCGTTCTGCGTCGCGATCGTCGACGACGGGTCTATCGCGCTGCCGTTGCCGTTCGCGTGCCCGTTGCCATTCGCGTGGCCATTGCCGTTCCGTCCCGTGAACCTCAGCGGGTCGCCGAATAGCGTGATCAGGATCACGCTTGCGATCGTCACGTAGTACTTCAGCGCGTACAGGAAGAAGAGCAGTCCGCACAGCAGCGCGAAGAGTGAGAACGCGAAACGTGGTGCGAGCGCTTCGCGCGTGAGGAAGAAGAAGGCACCGAAGCTGACCACGCTGACAAGGGCCAGCACCGCGACCGTGGAGATGAAGCTGCGCGCCTTGCCGGTCCACACGACCGGGCCCAGGGCATCCGAGTTGAAAGCTCGAACAAGCGTGTCTTGAATGTCCTCGAGCGTTGCCGTGACGCGAGCCAGGCGAAGCCGAGAGTGGCGCTCGGCCTCGAGCAGCGCCACGGCGTCGAGAGGGTCCGCCATCGCCAGCACACCCTGTTTGCCATCTGAGGCGATGATCACGACGCCGAACGGACGGGCCAGGTCGAGAGGAAGCAAACGCGCCGCAGGACGCTCGACCGGATCGATAAGGCGGAGGGACGATAGTCGCGATTCGGTGGGGTCGATGGGTGCGCCGAGCTCCGGGTATGGCGCGAGAGAGACGAGTGGTGTCTCGCTCGCACGCGCGAGCACGTCCGCGAGCTCCGCTTGTGCTAGCACGCCGCGGCGGAGCAGCGTCATGACGAAGGACTCACCTTCTGCCCGTTCTGCCAACGCTGTCTGGATCTGCGTTTCGGTCGCCGCCCGGCCGCCGACCAGGAGCTCGATCACGCGGCGCCATCCGGGCTGTAGATCGCTGAGATGGCGGCGCACTATGAGGGACTCGGCCGTCGCGCGCACGGCGCGGATCAGCTCGTCGGACGGCGCGTCCTTCGTCACGAAAGCGGTGGCCCCTGCCGCGATCGCGAGGTCCCGTATGCCCGGGTCCATCGTGAGGAACACGATCCCGGTCCATGGCAGCTCATCGCGGAGCGTGCGCGCCACATCCAGCCCACTCATCCCGGGCATGGAGTTGTCGAGGATGATCAGATCGGGCCGAAGGTTTCGTGCGGCGGCGACCGTCGCCGGACCGTCGTCGGCCTCCCCGACAACCTCGATATCGCGCTGATCCGCAAGGACCGCGCGAAGGCCGTCGCGAACAGCGACGTGGTCGTCGGCGAGCAGAACGCGGGTCACCCCTGGGCCCTCCCTCTGCCACATAGAGAAAGGAAACGCGTGGTCGGGAGAACTCTTTACGGGATTGCCGAGATGACCACACCGGTGCAGGTGAGGACTAGGACGAAAGTCCTAGCCGTACGGAGACGGGAAGAGACTCTGAGACGCCGCCGACACCGACTCCGGGCCGCTCGACTCGCCCGCGGCTACGAGGCTGGCTCCACCCGCAGCTCGACGCTGTCCTCGGTCGCTGCTTCCAGCCGAAGGCGCAGGGGCGCGAACATCTGCACGAGCGCGCCGAACTCGCGTCCGTTGAGCGCATCGGCGACTCCGGCCACGAATGTCGCGACGCCGTTGCGGAAGTCGCGGAGCTGAAGTGCGTGCACGCTGGACAGCGATGCGATGCGACTTTGGATCTCGAGGAGCTCCGGGAACGAGTCGACTGGAGAGAGCACCAGCTGGAGCTGACGGACCGCGCGCCGCGTGGTGACGGCCGGGTCCGGTGGCGTGGCCGACGCGTTCTGCGGCAATGGCGGCGGCGCGACGAACGACGGTCCCTTTGTCTCCGCCGGAGGCGACACCGTGAGTGCAGGCTCCGCCGCGGTCTCGATCGGCGACACGAGGGCAGGCGCCGGTGGCGACACGATCTCGGTGCTAGGCGACGTCGCGGCCACCGCAAGGTCGTGGAACTGAGCGATCGGATCTGCCGAAGCTGGCGTGGGCGACAGTGCTGCCTCTTGCTCCGGCGCCGGAGGCGGCCATGCCTCCACGATGACCTCGTGCACCGCCGAGGCGGTTTCCGGGATCGCCGAGACGTGCAGCTCAGTGACGAGCGCGTCCGATCCGTCCGCGACGGACTGCGTCGCCGCGTCGATCGCGCGCTCTTCCGTGAGCTCCGCTCTCGCTCCGGTCAAGAGATCCGGCAATGGAGCCTGCGCCAGCTCGACGTGCTCCAACACTTCGACGGCGTCGACTGCTTCGACCGCCTCGACGGCCTGACCGGAGACCGCCCGGGCCGTCGGCTCGTTCGCAGCGAAAAGATCGCCGGATGGCGCCATTTCAGCCCTTCCGAGCGCTCCGAGGATCGCCCGCGGCTCTTCATCGGGCTCGCGCGTCGCCTTATCGACCGGCTCCGGCTTGAAGGGCGCCGCGGTCGACGCGACCACAGCCGCTGCCGCGTCCGCAGCCGCGCTGGTCGGCGAGGAGATCTCACTCGGCAGGCGCGCGGCCGCGATGGGTCGCACGTCACTGACCAACGGCTGCACGATCGCCCGCGGGGATGCCCGGACCGATCTGCTCGTCTCTGTGGTCGCCGGCTGTCGGTGCGGAGTCGCGGCGGGCGCCCGGAGCAGCGTGCGCGGTGGAGCCGTGGGCGCCGGCGCGTCGGCCGACGGCCGTGGTCCGAAGGTCTCTTCGAGCAGCGCCCGGAGCATCACGCGCATTTCGGTCACGAGCGGCGCCCGGTGATCGCGCACGGATGGCTCGCGACGGGCGCCGGACATGAGCGGCAGCGAGACAATGCCCCCACGACGCGCTGACATCGTCTTCGTTCGGTGGTCGCGCTCGCTACTCGAACGCTCGATGTCCCTCAACCGGACACGGCGCTCGTCGACTGCGTGTTCAAGTCTCGAGTCCGCTTTACGGCCAGCGCGCTGTCCGATCGCATTTGCACCGCGGTATGTGTCGGCGAGTGCCTCCTGCATCGGCTGATCGATCTCGGAGTACGCCTCGAGCCGCCGCCGCGCGGTGTCGAGGTCCGCCTGCAGCAACTTCACCAGCGACTCGAGCTCGTCCGCCCGTCGGCTCAAGGCGGAGAGAACGTCATCGGCGGGCCAGCTCGCGGCGCGCCGACGCGTTGGAACGCGCGTTTGCGCACCGGAAAGGCTTGGCGGGTCAGCGCTGTGGCCGCTGTGTTGCAAGCGCCCAAGAGTAAGTGCGGTCTTCAAGTACATGGACGCCTCCCGGACTCACGCCGGCGGCGCGAGAGCGACGCCATCGGCTGGTGACGGACCGAGGGCCGGACGTGGCGTCCGGCCCTCGTCAAAGCGCGAGCTCTTATCCGGTCTGACTAATCCTGCTCGCCCTGGTCGTCCTCGTCGCCGTTCTCGTGCTTGTCCTTGTCCTTGTCCTTGTCCTTGTTAGCGCGGGGGCCACTGGTGATGATCTGGCCATTGATGAAGATGTTGTCGATCACGGCCAGGCCCACACCCTGGGTGTCGTTGTTGGCGGTATCGGTGCCCTCGTCAAAGAGGATCGAGATGCTCTTGATCTTGGCACCGACAGGGATCGCGCTGGGGAAGCACTCGACGCCACACGTCGCCAGTACCGAGTGCGTGCGGCTCCACTGCGCGGGATCCTGCGGCGCTGGGGTCTGGGGAGCGTTGGCACAACCGACGAAGAAGAAGCCCTTGTCGGTGTCAACGTTGAACCGCGGCGCGCCCGCGCCGCAGTGGCCACCCAGTCGATAGTCAAACCCGAGCGCGAAGGTCGCATCCACCACCATGCCACTCACACCGCTGATCCGCGCGCCCGACGAGGAACAGTCGGCCGTTGGCCCGTTCTTCGAAAGCAACAGACCCGTGTGCGGGTCGTCCGGCGTCGTCGCGCTGGGGCCGCCGTTGTCCGGCAGACCCATGCCACGGAGCCACGCCGCCGTGACGATCCGGCTGCCGGCTGGGGCTGGAGCGCACTGAGCGGCGGTACCCACGAACGTGAACGGCACCGCCTGCACCTTGTTGTCTTCGGCGACCGCCGCAGCCGGCAACAGTCCGACGACCGCGGCGACGGTGACCAATACGAATAGGCGTCTCATAGAGTCTCTCCTCCCGTGCTTCGTCAGATGCAGATCGCCGGTCGGTCTTCGGCATCACCTCCCACCCACCGCGCCCGCTGGCTGACCAGTTGTACCGCGTGGGTCAAGCGCCTTTAACGACCGAGCAAGCACTTTCGTTCGTCGCGCGCCCCCGCGGCTTAGGCTTACGCCGATGAACGAGCAGGAGCGCGAGTGGCGCCGGGAATTCCCGATCACCGAACAGCTGGTCTACCTCAACAACTGCTCGCTCACCCCGCTGCCGCGGTCGGGTCGCGAGCGGATCGAGCGCTTCACGCGCGAATGGGCCGAGCTCGGGGGCAGGGCCTGGTACGACCACTGGATCGGCGAGTACGAAGCGCTTCGCGACGGCATCGCCGGAGTGCTCGGCGCGACGCGCGAGGAGGTCGCCATCGAGCCGAACGTGTCGGCCGGGCTCGTGGGGATCGCGAGCACGCTCGACTACGCCAGGCGGCCAAAGGTGGTCGTCGCGGACCTCGATTTTCCGACGGACGGCCACGCCTTCCACGCGGTGGCCGACCGCGGCGCGCGCGTTGAGTTCGTACGGAGCCCCGACCGCGTACGCGTGCCGCTCGAGCTCTTCGAGCGCGTGGTGGACGAGCGCACCAGCGCGGTGTGCACCGGCCATGTGTACTTCACGACCGGTTGGATCCAGGACGTTCGCGCCCTCGCGGAGATCTGTCATCGCAAGGGCGCGCTGCTCGTCGTCGACGCATATCAGTCGATCGGCGCGTTCCCGTTCGACGTTCACGCATCAGGCATCGACTACCTCGTCGGCGGAACGCTGAAGTGGCTCATGGGCGGCCCGGGCATCGCCTTTCTCTACGCGCGCCGCGATATCGCGGAGCGCGCGAGGCCGAGCGCCGTTGGCTGGTGGGGCGTGATGGATCCGTTCGCGTTCGATGTCGAGCACCTCGCGTACGGCGCCGGAGCGCGCCGGTTCGAGTACGGCACTCCGGCCGTGGCCGCGATCTACGCCGCCCGCGCCGGTCTCGAGCTCCTCGCCACGATCGGTGTCGCGACGGTGCGCGAGCGCCACATGCTCCTCTCGCAGCGTCTCGTCGATGGCGCGCTCGCGCAGGGCTGGACGGTGCGCTGCCCACGTGTCGCGGCGGAACGCACCGCCATCGTCACGCTCGAGCATCCCGAGCCGCAGGGAGTCGTGGACGCGCTGCGTGCCCAGGGTGTCATCTGCGATAGCCGACCCGGTCTCGTCCGTCTCTCGCCGCACTACTTCAACACCGTGTTGGAGATGGATCGCGCGCTGGAGCTGCTCGCCCCGCTGCGTGCGGTGGCCGCGACCGCCTGAACGCACCGCGGGACCGCCGCCGTCTGGTCGCTTGGGCGGTGGTGATCGGCGTCATCGCGGCGATCGGCTACGGCGCGCGGTTCAGCGGTGACAACGCGATCCCGCCCGACCTCCTGTTCCGGTGGTCGACGGCGATCGTGACCTTCGTGTTCGACGGGATCATCTTCCTGCTCCTTCTTCTCATCGCGCGCGGTCTGCCGCCCAGGGAGACATTCGCGCTGCGCCGGCCGCAGTCGTGGCCGACCGCCTGGAAGGTCGCGGGCGGCGCGCTCGCCGCAACGTACGCCGCGTCCTTCATTGAGGAGATCGTCCTGTCGCATGGCTCGCGCGAGCAGGCAGTCCCGCAGTTCTGGGATCCGACGCGCGCCGACGCGTTCATCGCGAACGTGATCGCCATCGCCGTGTTCGTCCCGATCGTCGAGGAGCTGGCCTGCCGCGGTCTTGGCTTCCGTCTGCTCGAGGCGTACGGCGAGCGTGTCGCCATCGTCGGCAGCGCAGTCGCGTTCGCCCTCGCGCACGGCGCGGTCGTCGACCTGCCGTGGGTGCTCGTCACCGGTCTGGGTCTCGGCTATCTGCGAAGCCGATCGGGAAGCCTCTACCCCTGCGTCACGCTCCACATGATCGTGAACGGAGTTGCCGTTCTTGCCGCCGCCGCCCTATCTTCCGCCTAGCCGCGCGAACGAAGCGCGCCGACCACCTCGAGGAGGTCGCCGCCCGGGTCGTTGAAGACGGAGCGACGTGCGGCGATGCGCTCGCCCTCGAGAACATGCGCGCGTAGCTGCGCGTACGGCAGCAGGGGATCCGCGAGGTTCGCCGGATCGTGGTCGAGGCCGACGGCATCGCGGATGCGACGGCGTACCTCGGTCCAGCGGACGATCGCGTCGCGATCGTCTTCCGGCAGGGCCGCGTACGCAGCGGCGTCGTTCAGCGCGTCGCGGTAGGGCAGGAGCCGCCGGCGCTCGGTGCCACGCGGATGCTCCGCGGCGAGCGCGAGCTCCTTCTCGTCGATGCTCACCAGCTGATGCTACGCAGGATCACGCGGGATGAAGCGGCTGCGCTTCGCGACCGCTGCGCTCAGCACCAAGGACGCCGCCGCTATCGGTTGGACGACGACGCCAACGATGACCGGGCCGACGTAGTCGGCGCTGAGGCTGAGGTCGAGGCTCCTCAGCGCTGGAAGCTGCAGCGCCAGCCACGGTACGAGCCAGATGCCGGCGACGATGGCGGCGTTACGAACGCTCCGCGGCAATTGCGCCGCGACCGCGCCGGCTGTGACCGCGGCCGCTACCGCGCCCGCCGCGAACGTCAGCCCGCTCGCCAACATGCTCGTCGTCTCTGCATCGGTCGCGGCATACACATAGCTCACGACGGCGAGGCCGAGCGCGAAGGCGCCGGCGATCCGCAGGAGTGAGTTCATACCGTTGCCGCGCGAGGCGATCGCCCGCGCGATCAGGACGCCAAGGCCGATCCCGACGAACTGGGGCCAGAGGGATGCGAGGAAGCTCAGCGGCGTGCATCGAGCGACATCCGGGTACCCGAGCTGAGGGCTGAATCGCTCGCAAAAGGTCATCGTGCCCGGGATCCGTAGGGCGACGCCGAGCACGACGTAGGCGAGGTCGAGGGCGAGGGCGACGGGACCACCAGCAGCGAGGGCGACGGCCGCGGCCGCCGCGCTCGCGGAAAGCGTGACCAGCGGAAAGAGCGTGAACGGCATCTGGAGCCGGAGCGCCTGAACACCCTCGTTCGTGAGACCGACGAGAGTCTGAACGATGGAGGTGACGAGGAAGCCCGCACCCACACCTGAGATCGCCGCCCACACCGCAGGCTCGTTCCACAACGGCGCACGGCGCTCGCCGGCGCGCCCACGGAGCCAGTCAAGTCCGCGGACAGCGGCGGGGAACTCGCGTGCGAGACCCTCGCGCATTGACACGTATTGTGATCGACATGAGTGAAGCGCAGATGGAGAACGCGAAGGCCGAGCACGATGTCTTGGCCATCGCGAAGACGATCGCCGCGAACGAGTTTCCGGTCGAGCGCGCATCGGTGATCGGCGTCGATCGAGAGAGCGGTCGCCTGCTCCGCCTATCGCCGTTCCCGTGGAAGGGCAACGACACCGATCCGCCGCTGCTGCGATGGTCGTGGATCCATGCGCGCACGCTGAAGGACGAACGTGACGTGCGGCCCGAGACTGTGAACGTTGACGGCGAGGTGACCGCGACCGCCTACGTCGACGCGAAGGATGCGTGGCGGCTGCGCTGGCCGTTCGTGCGGCCGAACCTTCGCGCGTCCCTCGAGTCGCTGCAGGCGCTCGCGCGCGATCGCGCGGCGACCATCGGCTTCATACGCCCCGAAGCCGACGGCGACGTGCTCCATCTGCCGCTGCGCCTGCGCTTCCGCTGTGCGAGCGACGACTGCGTCGAGACACACGAGCTAGCCGTGCTGGACTGGGAGCTGCACGAGATGGCGCGGCTCAGCCGCGAGCGATACGGTCCGCAGTGGGCGACGCGCTTCCGGGAGACCTGGGGCACGGCGCTCTTCGAGAAGTACGACGTGCACCTGTTGCTCTCGTCGTACGCGCAGGCGCCGTCACGCTTTTACGTCGCCGGGCTCTTCTATCCGCCGAAAGAGAAGGAAGACGAGCACGCGCACCTGCATCATCAGGAGCACCGAGCTCATGCGCGCGTGGAGAACGGCTAGCGGCCTAGACCTTCCCCGCGAACTCCTTGGGGACGTCCTTGCGCTCGATACCCGTCTCGCCCGCCTTGCCCTTGTAGCCGTGCGGGAAGATGCGGAGCAGCAGGTACGTCCCGGTGACCGGATCCTCGGCGCGCTCGATCACCAGCGACGGTCCCCAGGGCGAGTCGAACTGTTCGCCGACGTCAGGCTTGCGCTTGCCGACATCGAATCCGTGTTTGTCCCACTGGAGCACCGAGTAGCTGCGCACGACGCGCTCCTCGTCGCCGCCCTCGTCCGGGCGCCAGCGATGCGCTTCGGGATGCTCGCGCTGGCAGACCGCGGGCGAGCCCGAATGCATCGTCACCCACTTGAACACGTCGGCATCCTTGCTCTGCGCGCCAGTGGGGTACGCCGCGCGATAGCGCTCCTCACCGAGCGTGCACAGGTAGTAGAAGAGCATTCGAGCGCAGTATATGGACGTGATCCGTTCGAAGACGGTCAGCGTCATGGGTCTGCGCACGCGCATTCTCGAAGAGGGCGACGCCGGCAGCGGCGATCCCGTCGTGATGATCCACGGCGTGGGCGGTTGGGCCGAGAACTGGCGCGAGGTGATGTCGCCGATCGCTCGCACCGGCCGCCATGCGATCGCATTCGACCTTCCCGGCTTCGGTCAGAGCGATGCGCCCGGCGACGTCGAGCACTTCGGACCGCGCGATCCGTTCTATCCGCGGTTTGTCGCCGCGCTGCTCGACGAGCTCGGCATCGGCTCGGCGCATCTGGTCGGCAATTCGATGGGCGGTGCCGTCGCGTATACCGCGGCGGTGAGCCAACCCGAGCGCACGCGGTCGCTCGCGCTCGTCGCGGGTGGCGGCGTGGGTACTGACGTCGCTCTCTTCCTCCGTCTGTGCACGCTACCCGGCGTGCCGACGCTTTCGCGCGTGTTCGGCCGGCCGGAGCAAGCACGCGGCGTGCTACGGACCTGCTTCTATGACTCCCGTCGCATCCCGGCGTCGCTCTACGACGAGGCCGAGCGCTATGGCTATCCGTCGTTCGGCGAGTTCGTGCGGGCGCTTCGTTCGGGCGTGACGATCTTCGGCGTTCGTCAGTCGGTGCGCGAGCACTGGGTCGCGCTCGCATCCCGTTTCGCGGGTCCGGTCGTGGTCATCTGGGGTCGCGAGGACCGGGTGCTACCGGTCGAGCACGCCGCGGAAGCCGAGAACGTGATGCCGCGGGCGCGCGTCGAGCTCATCGACGCGTGCGGTCATCTTCCACAGGTGGAGCGCACGGACGCGTTCCTCGCGGCGCTTCTACCGTTCCTCGATCGGGCCGAAGCGGCCGCCGCGGCGTGAGAGAAACTGGCACCATTAAGACTGGCGTGAAGACCCGTTCGCGGCCCTTTATCACCACGCCACGCGCGAAGCTCACCCTCAGCGCCGAGCAGATCATCGCCGACTACCGCCTCGCCGTGCGCAGCCGCGCTGCGAGCGAGCTCGGGCGGCGCGAGGTGCTCGCCGGACGCGCGCCGTTCGGCATCTTCGGCGACGGAAAAGAGGTCGCGCAGCTCGCGATGGCGCACGTGATGCGTCCGGGCGACTGGCGCAGCGGCTATTACCGCGATCAAACCGTGATGCTCGCGGTCGGCGTCACGACGCTCGAGCAGTACTTCGCGCAGCTCTACGCCGACACGGACGTCGGCCACGAGCCGTTCTCGGGTGGACGCCAAATGTCGAACCACTACGCGACTCGCATCGTCGATCCGGCCGGGCACTGGCGCGACCTCCTGGGCAGCGTCCAGGTCGCGTCCGACTTCTCTCCGGTCGCCGCGCACATGCCCCGGTCGGTCGGCCTCGCGTGGGCGTCGAAGCTGTACCGCGAATCCGCGGCGCTTCGCGACGCCGCCAAGGGGTTTTCGCACAACGGCGATGAGGTCTGCTTCACGACGATCGGCAACGCTGCCGCGGCGGAGGGCCTGTTCTGGGAGTCGGTGAACGCGGTCGGTGTGCTCCAGGTGCCGCTCCTCATCAGTGTCTGGGATGACGGCTACGGCATCTCGGTCCCCAACGAGCTCCAGATGACGAAGGGCTCGGTATCCGCTGCGCTGGCGGGCATGCGACGCGACGGTGGTCCGGGATTCGAGATCGAAGTCGTGAAGGGTTGGGACTACGTCGCGCTCTGCGATGCCTACGCGATCATCGCCGAGCGCGTCCGACGCGAGCACGTCCCGGCGATCGTGCACGTGATCGAGATGACGCAACCGCAGGGCCACTCCACCAGCGGCAGCCACGAACGCTACAAGCCGAAGGAGCGCCTCACGTTCGAGGTCGAGGCCGACCCGATCCGCCGGATGCGCGAGTGGATGATCCGCGAGGACATCGCGGACGCCGTGACGCTCGATGAGTTCGAAAAGCATGACCGATCCGAGGTCGAGCAGATCCGCGAGCGCGCCTACGAGACCTTCCAGGAGCCGATCCGCCGCCGTCGCGACGAGGCGCTCACGCTGATCGGCGCCACCGCGACCGAGTCCGGTGTCCCGTTGGATGTCATAGCCAGCGAGCTGCGCGAAGCGGAGGAGCCGCTCAGCCATCGCGCCGTATACACCGCCGCATTTCGCGCACTCGCGGCGCTCCGTGGCCGTGAAGGCCCGGCGCGGGCTGAGCTCGCCCGGTTCGTGCGGACGTACCGCGAGGAGAACGAGACCCGCTACAACTCGCACCTTCTCAGCGAATCCGATCGTTCACCGCTGCGCGTGCGCCAGGTCGCCCCCGAGTACCCGGCGAAACCCGATGTGATCGACGGCCGTCTCGTGCTGCTCCGTTGTTTCGACGCGAATCTCGCGCGCGACGAGCGGATCGTGATCCTCGGAGAGGACGTTGGACGCCTCGGCGACGTCAACCTCGTATACGAAGGGCTACAGGAGAAGCATGGAGCGCTGCGCGTCCACGACACCGGGATCCGCGAGGCGACGATCCTCGGGCAGGGGATCGGCGCGGCCATGCGCGGCCTTCGGCCGATCGTGGACATCCAGTACGTCGATTACCTGCTCTTCGCGCTCGAGCTCGCGTCCGACGATCTCGCGACGCTGCGCTTTCGCACCGCTGGTGGACAGATGGCGCCGGTCGTCATCCGCACGAAGGGCCACCGGCTGCAGGGGATCTGGCACACCGGCTCGCCGATGCAGATGCTCCTCGGCACCCTGCGCGGCCTGCACGTCTGCGTGCCGCGTGACATGACGCAGGCCGCGGGCTTCTACAACACGCTGCTACGCGGCGACGATCCGGGTCTCGTGATCGAGGTGCTCTCGGGCTATCGCCTCAAAGAACGCGCGCCGACGAACGTCGGTGAGTTCACGCTGCCTCTCGGTGTTCCGGAGCTGCTGCGAGAGGGCGCTGACGTGACGATCGTCACGTACGGAGCGCTGTGCCGCATCGCGCTCGAGGCGGCGCAGGACCTCGCGGCGGCGGATATCGACGTCGAGATCATTGACGTTCGGACGCTGCTGCCGTTCGACCTCGGTTACACGATCGTCGGGTCTGTGAAGAAGACCGGCGCGCTCCTCGTCGTGGACGAGGATCTTCCCGGCGGTGCGTCCGCCTACATCCTTCAGCAGATCGTGGAGACGCAGGGCGGCATCGACCACCTCGACGTCGGGCCGCGCACGCTATCCGCGCGCGCGAACCGCACACCCGTCGGCGTCGACGGCGACTACTTCTCCAAGCCGAGCCGTGAGGACATCTTCGCGGCCGCCTACGGGATCCAGCGCGAACGGCATCCCGATAGCTTTCCGCCGCTCGACATAGAGTTGGAGCGATGACCGAGAAGAGCAACGTCCAGGCGGTGCACGACACCCTGTTGTCGGAATTTCGGCGCGACGAGCGCTACATCCTCATGGGCGAGGATGTCGGTGTCCGCGGCGGCGTCTTTCGCGTGTCCGACGGCTTCATCGAAGAATTCGGCAAGCACCGCATCATCGACATGCCAGTTGCCGAGTCGTCGATCGTCGGCATCGCGATCGGCGCCGCGATCGGGGGCCTGTTTCCGGTCGCCGAGATGCAGTTCGCCGACTTCAGCGCGCCGGCCTTCGAGCAGATCGTCGACGAGGCGGCGCGCATCCGCTACCGATCGAACGGCGCGTATGGCGTGCCGATCGTCATCCGCATGCCCTGGGGTGGCGGCATCCGCGGCGCGCTTTACCACTCGCAGTCGGTCGAGGCCTTCTACGCGCATGTACCAGGGCTGAAGGTCGTCGTGCCGAGCACGCCACGTGACATCACCGGCATGCTCCGGGCTGCGCTGCGCGACCCGGATCCCGTCATCTTCCTCGAACACAAGGCCACGTACCGCGCCGTCCGCGGCGACGCGCCCGACGATCCGGACTTCACGATCCCGCTCGGGCCGGCGGACGTGAAGCGCGAGGGCACCGACATCACCGTCTTCGCGTACGGTCTGATGCTTCACCACAGCCTGAAGGCCGCCGAGGCGCTGTCGAACGAGGGGATCTCGGTGGCCGTGGTCGACGTGCGCAGCCTCCGACCGCTGGATGCCGCGACGATCCTCCGGGAAGCACGGAAGACAGGAAAATGTTTGATCGTTTATGAGGACAACCGGCTGTTCGGTGCGGGTGCGGAGATCGCCGCGCTCATCGCCGAAGAGGCGTTCGATGCGCTCGATGCGCCCGTGATGCGCCTCGGAGGACCGGAAGTCCCCGCGATGCCGTTCAACAAACCGCAAGAGGACTGGTTCATGCCGGACCCTGAGAAGATCGCGACGAAGATGCGCGAGCTGGCGGCGTATTGATGAGCGCCGCTCGCGTACTCCGCCGGGAGGTGCTCCTTGTCTCTCTTTGAGCTGAAGATGCCCAAGCTCGGTGAGTCCGTCACCGAGGGGACCATCGGCAAGTGGCTGAAACAACCTGGCGAGAAAGTGAACAAGTACGACCTGCTCGTCGAGGTGCAGACGGACAAGGTGAACACGGAGATCCCGTCGCCGGTCGCCGGCACGCTCAAAGAGGTCAAGGTGGAGGAGGGGCAGACCGTTCCGATCGGGACGCTGCTCGCGACGTTCGACACGGCTGACGGCGACGTCGCCGCTGCGTCGCCGGCCGCTGCACCGGCTGCCCAGGCGCCTCGGGCATCGGCTCCGCCGGCAAACTCGCCGGCTCCCGCTCCCGCAGCGCAACGTCCGCAGTCGCCGCCGGCTCAACTGCCGTCGGAGCCGACGCCCTCGGCGCCTTCGCCGTCGGCTCCGCAGGCTCAGCGGCCTTCGTCGGCGACGCCGGCGTCGCCTTCGCCCCTCGCGACGTCTGAGTCGGTGCCCCCGCAGCCAGCTCGGCGCCCGTCGTCGCCGTCCCCCTCGATGTCGTCCTCGCAGCCCTCCGCGTCATCGTCGCCGACCGCGACGGCGGAGCGCCCCGATCTCTCCGACGTGCGAGCGACGCCGGCGGTGCGAAAGCTCGCGGCGGAGAACGGCGTCGACATCTCGCAGATCGATGGCACCGGACTCGGCGGACGGGTCTCGAAGAAAGACGTCGAGGACTACATCGCGAGCGCGCAGGCTGCTCCGGCCGAACAGCCGCAAGCGGCCCGACCCGCGGCCGCCTCGCAGGTCGTCTCAGGTGGGCCCGCGCCGATCGCGGCGCGACCGGCGCCACCGATGTCCCTCACTGGCGACGAGCTCGTGCCGCTCACCCAGATGCGCCGCGCGATCGCGAACAACATGGTCCAGGCGTGGGCCGCCCCGCACGCTCATGCGGTCATGGAGATCGATATGACCGCGCTCATGAAGTACCGCGAGAAGGTCCGCGGCGACTTCCAGGCGCGCGAGGGCTTCGATCTGTCGCCCGCCGCGTTCATCTGCAAGGCCGCGGTCGAGGCGCTGCGGACCGTGCCGCTCGTGAACTCGAGCTTCACCGATCAGGGTGTCATCGCGCACAAGGAGATCAACCTCGGCTACGCGGTCGCGCTCGGCGACGAGGGTCTCGTCGTACCGGTGATCCGTGACGCCGACGGGAAGAGCCTGGCCGGTCTGATGCGGTCGATCCGCGACGTCGTCGATCGCGCGAAGGCGCGCCGGCTGACCTTCGACGACTTCTACGGCGGGACGTTCACGGTGAACAACACCGGTCCGCTCGGCACGATCATCTCGAGCCCGATCGTGCCGCCAGGTCAGGCGGCGATCATCTCGTCAGAGACGATCGTGAAGCGTCTCATCGTCACCGATGACGACGCCATCGCGATCCGCCAGCGAATGAACCTCGTGATCGGCTTCGACCATCGCGTCATCGATGGAGCGACCGCCGCGCGATTCCTGCAGACGATGCGCGATTGGCTCCAGACGGTCGGCCCGACCGTGCCGGTGTATTAGTGGCGGAGCTCGCGCCGATCATCTTCGAGATCCCCGGCGAGGTGGAGCGTCCGCGGTCGCGCGGGCGCGGGGCGTCCAACACCATCGTTCCGATCGATCGCGCGCGGCCGGAATGGCTCAAGGTCCGCCTGCCGACCGGGCCGACGTACGAAAACCTGCGGCGTCTCATGCGCAGCAAGGAGCTGCACACCGTCTGCGAGGAAGCGCATTGCCCGAACATGGCCGAGTGTTGGGGCGCGGGCACCGCGACGTTCATGATCCTCGGAGACACCTGCACGCGGTCGTGCGGCTTCTGCGCGGTGAAGACCGGGCGGCCGGGCGTCGTGGACGCGGAGGAGCCGCGGCGCGTCGGGGAGGCCGTCGCTCAAATGGCCCTGGGCCATGCGGTCGTGACGAGTGTGAACCGCGACGAGCTGCCCGACGGCGGCGCCGAGATCTTCGCGGAGACGATCCGAGAGATCCGGCGCCAATCGCCGTCGACCACCGTCGAGGTGCTCATCCCCGATTTCGTGGGCCGGCCGGAATCGCTCGACGCGGTGCTCGCTGCGCGACCCGAGATCCTGAATCACAACGTCGAAACGGTCCCGCGCCTCTACCCGCGCGTTCGCCCGCAGGCCCGGTACGAGCGATCGCTCGAGGTGCTTCGCCGTACCAAGGAACGCGCGCCTGAGCTCGTTTGCAAGAGCGGGATCATGGTCGGGCTCGGTGAGAGGCGGGACGAGGTCACCGCGACGATGCGCGACATCGCCTCGCAAGGCACGGACATCTTGACCGTCGGGCAGTACCTGCGACCTTCGCCGCTGCACCTACCGATCGAGCGCTACTGGACGCCGTCGGAGTTCGACGAGTTGCGTGACGCCGGCATGACCATGGGCTTCCGGCACGTCGAGGCGGGTCCGCTAGTGCGCTCCTCGTATCACGCCGAACGACATGTCCGGCGCTAGCCCGCTGCATTCGGCCTGGCTCGGGCGGGTCGACTATCTCGATGGCTGGCGTCTGCAGGAAGCCGTCGCCGCGCGGGTGCGTGCGGGCGCCGACGAGCGGCTGCTCCTCCTCGAGCACGACGCCGTCTACACGATCGGACGTCGTGGCACGACCGAGCACCTGCTCGCCGGTTTCGGTGAGCTCCGTCGTGACGGCGCGTCGGTGTATCGCGTCGATCGCGGCGGCGACATCACCTACCACGGACCCGGTCAGCTCGTCGGTTATCCGGTGACGCGTCTGGGCGACGCACCGGATCTCGCGCGGTACGTGCGCGCGCTTGAGGGCGCGCTCATCGACGTCCTCGGTTCGTACGGCATCGTTGGGCGGACCGAGCGTGGCAAGACCGGCGTGTGGGTCGAACTGCCGGGCTCCGGCGCGCCGGCGAAGGTCGCGGCGATCGGGGTCCGCGTCTCGCGCGGGGTGACCACGCACGGCTTCGCCCTGAACGTGCGCACCGACCTCGCCGCCTTCGAGCGGATGGTCCCGTGCGGTTTCGCGCACGAGGTCGCATCGCTCGAGCGGCTCGGGGTGCGGGCCGATGTGCGTGACGTCGCCGACCACGCCGCCGTGGCACTGGCGCATCGGCTCGGCCGGGACCTCGTGTGGTCCGACGTCGAGCCCGCGCGTGACGACGAGATCGCCGCGGACGCGCCGGTACGGTCCGCGGTGGACCTGACCCAGGAGGCCGTCGCCGTTTAGCCGGCGCTTCGTCCCTTTGGCTTGGTGGCGAGCCCGCGGATGAACGTCTCCACTGGGATCGCGGTCAGGGTCTCGATCTGGACCGTACCGCGGGCGCCCAGCGCGACGGATAGGCGCGCGATCGTCTCGTTGTCCCTGGCCTCGACGATGTTCACGAAGTCGTAGCGGCCGAGCGTCGCGTACTGCGCGACCACGCGGGCGCCCAGCGCCTCGACATCCTTGTTGACTTCCTTGATGCGGCGCGGGTTCGACTGGAGCGTCTTGACCCCGGCTGCGGTGACCTTCGTCAACAGTACGTACGTCGCCATCGTGTCCCCTCCTGGGCGATACTCGGGCGTGAGCATATGCCGACGTACACACGCACCCAGGCAGAGGCGTTGCTGCCCAAGGTCCGACCGCTCCTCGAGGATCTACAGCGACGCGTGAACGCGTATCGGAGGCGACCGTCGGACCCGGTCGCGCAGGAGATCAATGCCCTCCTCAAGGACATCGCGGAGCTCGGCGTCGAGGTGAAGGATCCCGACCGCGGCCTTATCGATTTCCGGACCAAGTTCCGAGGCCGCGAGGTCTATCTCTGCTGGCAGCTGGGCGAGGGGAGCCACATCAGCTACTGGCATGACCTCGAAGCGGGGTTCGCCGGAAGGAAGCTCATCGAGGACTGAACGCGGTACCTCGAAATAGCAGCGCTCGTCGCACGAACGTGTGACCGACGAGGGACAGACAAGACCCCTGCCGATGTGGTCTTTACTCGTGCATGGATCGGCACGAGCTGGCATGGGCTGCGGGGTTCTTCGACGGCGAAGGCTGGGCGGGCAAGGTCAAGCGCGGCGTTCAAGCGCGGATCAACCAGGCCGACGCGAGTGGCGTTCCGGTCGCGCTGCGTCGTTTCCACGCGGCGCTTGAGGGTGTCGGCACGATCGCCGGGCCCGTGCGGAGGCCGGAACGTCAGGACCTCTACAGCTGGACGGTCTCCAGCCGCGATGGCGTTTGCGTGGTACAGCGACTCCTCCGGCCGTGGCTCGGTCCTGTGAAGCTGTTGCAATTTGCCATAGCACTGAATCAGACCACCTCGGTCCATGGCGAGGCGATGCAAAAGGATGATCTCTGGCGTGCGTGGGCGGCAGGCTTATTCGACGGAGAGGGCTCGAGTTACCTGCTGAAGCATCGAACGCATCCTGGCTATTTCGTCGGCGAGCTTGCCGTCACGCAGAGCTCGTTGGTTGGCTCTCCCGAGGTGCTGCGCCGATTCTCGATCGTCGTTGAGGCAGGCTACATCGCGGGTCCGTTCGCGCAGCGAAACGCGAGGATGGACGTATATCGGTGGAAAGCGGGCGCGCGTGGCGACGTCGAACGTGTCTTGGCCGAACTCTGGCCTTGGCTCGGCGAAGTGAAGCGAGCACAGGCGCAACGCGTACTGGACGTCGTGCATGCGCAAGCAGCCCTTCCTCGCGGAAACCCGGCGTGGGGGAACCGCAAGACGCACTGCGTCAACGGGCACGAGTACGCGACAGCGCGCTTGCGTCCATTCGTCGCACGCGGTGTTGGCATGCCGCGACGTGACAACCAGCAATGCCTCGTGTGTCTCAGGGACTATGCCCGAAATCAACGGGAGAACAAGAAATCGGCGGCCGGTGACGACCGCCGATCGATCTCAGAACGCGAACAGACCTACTTATTGAAATAGTTCTTGTTGATCTCGATGTAGTTCTTCCATTTGTCCGGGACTGCGTCCTCGGGGAAGATCGCGCTCACCGGGCATACCGACTCACAGGCACCGCAATCGATGCACTCATCCGGATGAATGAAGTACATGTTGTCCGCGTCGGTCGTATAAATACAGTCGACGGGGCAAACATCGAGGCAGCTTGCATCCTTCACACCGATGCACGGTTCCGTGATCACATACGCCATTTCGAGTCAGTTCCTCCACAGCGGCGGTCGCGTCGGCGAATTGAAATGTATCATCGCGAACGCTTATGAGCGAAATCGCCGAGTTCCCCCTGCCGTCCGACGTGACCGACGAAGAACGATCCACCGCGAAGCGCGAGATCGGCAAGTACGCGAAGATCGTCAGCGACACCGATAAGGTCATCCGTTTCAACGGCGAGCTCATCGGCCAGACCGGTCCCGTCTGGCACTTCCAGTACACGCGCATGTACAAGCTGCCCAAGGGTTTTCTCGCTGCCGGCCACGACCTTCACGAAGGCATCAAGGTCGCGTATGCCGACCGGGCGGAGGGGCTCCCGAAAGCCTTCGAGAATCCCCTCGTGCGCGAGTTCCTCGAAGACGAGCTCCGCTTCCGCAAGATCGTCGGGCCCGAGCACGCCCGCGCCGAGTAGCCGCGACCGCAAGGCGGCGCGGCGGCCCAAGCGCGTTCCAGGCGGGGCGATCGAGGAGCCCACGCGCGCGAGATGTGACGATCCGCCGCCGCCCGAGCTGATCCGCGGCATCGAGCAGTTCAACGCCGCCGAGTTCTTCGAGCAGCACGAGACGCTCGAGCTGCTGTGGCGCGACACGCGCACGCCGATCCGCGGGCTCTACCACGGTATCCTGCAGGTCGGCGTCGGCTTCCACCACTGGCGCAACGGCAACTTCCACGGAGCGTCGACTCTGCTCGAAGAAGGCATCGAGCGCCTGCGGGCGTTCGCGCCGCGGTGTCACGGCGTCGAGGTCGACACGCTCATCGCCGACGCCACCGCCGCCCGCGAGCGCCTCATCGCGCTCGGCGCCGAGGGCATGCGCCGCGTCGACATCACCTGGGTCGCGCCGCAGATACGCTTCACGCCGTGACCGACCACGACCAGGCCCGAGTGTGGGCCAAGCGTCTGGGGCGGGTCGGCGCGTGGACGTTCGATATCGAACGGCTGACCGCTGCCCAGGCGCGCGAGTACGTGCGCGAACTCGAAGGCCTCGGCGTTCCGGCGTTGTGGATCCCGGAGTCGCTCGGAAGCAAGGAGATCTTCGCTCACGCCGGCATCCTTCTCGCTGCAAGTCAGCGCCTCGTCATCGCGCCCGGCATCGCGAACATCTGGGCACGCGACGCGACGGCTATGGCGAACGGCCATCGCGCGCTGACCGAGGCTTATCCCGGCCGATTTCTCCTCGGCATCGGGGTCAGTCACGCGCCGACAGTGAAGCTGCGCGGCGCCACCTATGAAAAGCCGCTCGAGACCATGCGGCGCTACGTCGACGCGATGGACAAGTCGCCATACACCGGCCCAGCGCCGTCCGAGCCGCCGGGTCGGGTGCTCGCCGCGCTCGGTCCGCTGATGTTGCGTCTCGCGGCCGAACGCTCGATCGGCGCTCATCCGTATTTCGTTCCGGTCGAGCACACGACGATCGCACGTAAGGAGCTCGGCGTCGGTCCGCTCCTCGCGGTCGAGCAGGCCGCGGTCCTGTCAACCGATCCGAGCATCGCACGGGCGACGGCGCGAAAGCACATGAAGCGCTACCTGTCGCTGGACAACTATGCGAACAACCTGAGGCGCCTCGGCTGGGGCGAGGCCGATCTCGCGAATGACGGGAGCGACACGCTCGTCGACGCGATCGTCGTCTGGGGCGACGCAAAGAAGATCCGCGCGCGCGTGGAGACCCATATCGCGAACGGCGCGGACCACGTCTGCGTGCAGCTGCTGCGGGCCGATCTCGCCACGCACCCGCTCACGGACTGGCGCGCGCTCGCGCCTGCCTTGCTCTAGCGGTCTCCGTCGAGGTCCGATGGGAGCGGCAGCTCCGTCGGGCGGAAATCCGCTTGGTCCCAGCCAAGCTCGGAATAGGGCGGCAGGTTCACGGCCTCGACGCCGCGGAGCTCGGGGATGTCGGTGCGCAGCGCCCGCTCGACACCGCTCTTCAGCTGGAGCGACGCAACGAGTCGGCTCGGCCCTGGCCGGGTGAGGGATACGCGCAGCTTCGCGATGCCGTCCTCGACCTCCACCAGATCGACCCGGCCACCGCTCCGTTCGAGGTACGGACGCATCTCGGCGAGCTTCGCGGTGACTCGCTCTTTGAGGTCGGCCATCCGCGCGAGCATACGGGGTCCATCGATGGCAGCATTGACCCTCCATGTGTCATCCGCCCGGCGCCCGTCCGCCTGATGTGCCCGCGAATCTCCTTCCGATCTCGGGTGGGGCTGGCGGCGAGGACGTCATCCTCACGAGCGAGGACGCAACTCGCTTCCGCGCGCATCTCGCGAAGGCGGGCGATGGCGATCGCGGCGTCGTGATCGCGCCGGATGTGCGCGGCCTGCATCCGTTCTACGAGGAGCTCGCGGAACGATTCGCCTCGGCCGGTGTCCACGCGATCGCGCTCGACTATTTCGGGCGTACCGCCGGCACGACGCGCCGCGCCGACGACTTCGAGTACCGCGACCACCTGGCGAAAACGAAGACGACCACGATCCAGGCGGACATCGCGAGCGCGATCGGACACCTTCGCGGCGCGACGGACGCGCGCCGCATCTACGTTCTCGGCTTCTGTATGGGCGGCCGGCAGGCCTTCTTCGCCGCGGCGGAGCACGCGGAGCTCTCGGGCGTCGTCGGTTTCTATGGCCGTCTCTCGACCCGCGAGGGCGAGGAGGGCACGGCCCCGAAGGATCGAGCGTCGCGGATGCGTGCGCCGGTGCTCGGTCTCTTCGGCGGCGCCGACCCGAGCATCCCGGCCGGCGACATCGAGCAGTTCGATAGCGCGCTGAGGGACGCGCGCGTCGAGCACCACTTCGTCACCTATCCAGCGGCGCCCCACTCGTTCTTCGACCGGACGTTCGCCGAGCATCAGGAAGCGTGTGCGGACGCATGGCGGCGAGCGCTCGGGTTCATCAAGACCGGCGACGTCGCGGCGCGAGCGTGACGCGTGATACGGAACGCCGCGCGCGGGACTCGTTAGGGTAGGGACGTGCGCGGTTTCTGGTACCTGACCCTCGGCTGCATCGCGTTCGTCGCGATCACCTACTTCGAGCAACTGCCGATCATCGGCTGGCTCGGGGGCATCGTTTCGGTCGCGGCCTGGGTCGTGATCGTGCGCGCGCTGGTCGGCGAACGCGGCTTCGATTTCGAGACGCCGTTCGGGGTCGGCTGGTCCGCGGTCATCGGTGCCGTCACCGGCTTCGTCGGCGCGTTTACGGCGTGGCTCGCGCAGACTGGCAATCTCATCGGGTTTACGACAGCGCCAGGCGATCGGTTCGGCGCGGCGTTCGGCTTTGTCGGCGCGAGCATCGGGATCGTGCTCTGGCCGCTCTTCGGTGCCGCGGTGTGTGCCATCGCCGCGCTGACCGCGGTGCGACGGCGGAGGGCGATCTAGACCGTCACGCGACCCGTCGGCGCTTGTGCGTGACGTAGTCGACGAGCACGTACTCACCGAGACGCTCGGGTTCCACGTAGAACGCGCGGCCGGTGTTGATCTTCGACATCTGATTCACGAAGTCCACGAGGTAGTGACCTCGCGCGAGCATGAACGTATTGATCGTGATGCCCTCGCGCGTGCAGCGCAGGACCTCGCGGAGCGTCATGTCGCGCGTGCGCTGCGTCGGCGGATACGCGAACTTCGGCTCGGGGTCGCCTGGCTCGAAGTGCGCCGTGGGCTCGCCGTCGGTGATGAGGATGATCTGCTTGTTCTTTCCCCGCGAGCGCGCGAGGAGCGTCCGCGCCGTTTCGAATGCATGCTGCATGTTCGTGCCGTAGATGTATTCGTTCCAGGTCAGTCGCGGAAGGTCCTGCGGCTTCAGCTGGCTGGCGAGCGCGGAGAAGCCGACGATGTAAAGGTCGTCCTTCGGGAATGTCGAGCGGATGAGCGAGTCGAGCGCGAGTGTGACCTTCTTCGCCGCCAGGAAGCACCCGCGGAAGAGCATCGAGCGCGAGACATCCACGAGGATCGCCGTGGCCGACTGCGTCATGAGCTCGGTGCGATAGACGGAGAAGTCTTCCGCTGCGAGCTTCACCGGCACGTGCGCGCCGTCGCGGTAGACCGCGTTCTTCACCGTGTCCGGGAGATCGAGCAGGAATGGGTCGCCGAACTCGTAGGTCTTCAGCTCGTCGGTCGGGTCACCCCCCCGGCCACGGGTGCGCGCGCGATGGCTGCCGAAGGCGTCGCGCTTGAGCGTCGAGAAGATGTCCTCGAGCGAGCGCTGTCCGATCTTCCGGATGCCGCGCGGCGTCAGCTCGTAGCGCTCGCCATCCTTGCGGATGAGGCCCGCCTCTTCGAGGAGCTCGGTCATCTTCCGCAGCTGCTCGAGCGATTGCCGCGCGCCGGGACCCGCGAGCCGTTCGACGTCCTCGGCGTTGAGCGCTTCGAGGTCGTCGGCGGAGCGAGCGGAGCGCACGGTGTCCTCCATGTCCGAGAGCTGATTCATCTGGTCCATCAGGCCGAGGGCCTCGGCGAGCGTCATCGGCTCGTCCCCTGAGAGCGCGTGGTCGTAGCTGTCCATCGGCATGAGCTGAGAGAGCGTCTCGGCCAGATCGTTCATCGCGGACTGCAGACCCGGGTCGTTGAAGGCAGCGCCGAGCATGCCCTCGAGCTGGTCGCGCATCTCCGGCGACATGCTCTGCCAGAGCGAGCGCATCGCCGCCATGCCCTGCGCGAGCTGCTGCAGCAGCTCGTCCCAGTTCTTCGCCCCGCCGGCGAGCTCCGGGTACTGCCGCTGGAACGCCTCGAAGTCGGGCTCACCGCCCTCCATGCGCTCCTTCAGCGCTCGATTGAGGTCGCGGATCATCTGGCGCGTGCGCTCGAGCTGCTCGGGCGTGAGGTTGCGTAGTGAATCGCGCATGTTCTTGAAGTACGAGCCGAGCACCTGCTCCTGCAGGTCTTTGAGCAGCTCCTGGTACTTCTCCGCGGCTTTCGGCTCGACGAACTCGTAGTCCTTGAGCGCGCGCACGGCGCGGCCGAAGTCGTCCGGCAGCGCGTCAAGCTGCGCGAGGCGGTCCTGCGCGATCTTCTGCATGCCCTGGCGCAGCTGCTCGCTCGGCGCCGGCGCGTCGCGACGCCGCTCGAGGCCCTCGCGCTCCAGGCGCTTCACTTCCTCGAGCTTCTCCTTGAGCTCGTCGAACACTTTGGAAAGGTCATGTCGTTCGGCGCGCTTCTGCTTCGCAGAGCGGAGCCGCTCGAGCAGATCCTTCATGCCCTCCATGCGGCCCGGCATGCCCCACCGCGACAGCCGCGCGAGCGCGTCCTCGAGGTCTCCGCCGGCGAGGAGCTCGTCGGACATGGCGCCGAGCAGCTCGTCCGCCTCGAGTGCGTCGAGACGTTGCGTTCCATCCCAGCGCGAGTACTTGATCTCGCGTCCGAAGTCATCGAGGCGGGGGAGCTCGCTCATGCGCTCGCCATCCGCGCGTTATGTAGCGGCGCGCGCGAGCCCGCGCGAGCGCTGGCGTCGCGTCGTCCCCTCTCCTCGCGGCTGGCTACGCGCGCCCGCTGATAACGGCGCGTGTTTCGTTCGGGCGCGCTGGGCGCAGATGCTCGTCGACGGGACGCCGCACCGCCAGCGCTCGCCCGCGCCATGAGCGCGGACTCTGAGGTCATCACGCGCGGAATGTTGAGCGCGTGTCGCCCCGCTCTTTGTTGAGCTTCCGATTCAGATGCAATCCCTCAAGGACAAATTCGACCGCCGCCGCCACTGCGGCGGGATTTCCTGAAGCACCGAGCTTCGCGACAGCCCCTTTCATTCCTGGGATTTGGAGCGCTTGCTTCACGTACTCGCCGCTCGGCTGGGTTGACGAAACGTGCATCGTCGCGCCGCGGCCGAATGCGGCGAGCAACGAATCGAACTCGGCCAGCGAGAAGGTGCGGTTGAAGACGTTGAGCACGGAGCGCTGCACGAGGCGCTCGATGACCCGCTCCTCCGTGACGTCCCCGACGGACTCGAGCTCGATCTTGCCGGCGGTCGACGCGACGACGGCGGGCAGGTCGCTGATCCGCGGAACGACGGTCGTTTCGCCGGTGCGCAGCGCGCGCTTCAGCGCGCTCGAGACGAGGTTCTCGTAGTTCGAGACGGTGACGCGGACCGACACGCCCGAACGCTGTGAGATCTCCGGTGAGCGGCGCGCGAGCTGCGAGAGCTCGGCGAGCACTTCCTTCATGTATGCGGGCACGATCGTGGTGATGCCCTCGTCGACGAAGGTGTTCCGCTCCTGCTCCATGATCCCGACCTCGATGACGAGATCCTTCGGGTAGTGCGTGCGGATCTGCGAGCCGAAGCGGTCTTTCAGCGGCGTGATGATCCGCCCGCGGTTGGTGTAATCCTCCGGGTTCGCCGATGCGACGACGAACAGGTCGAGGGGCAAGCGCACCTTGTAGCCGCGGATCTGCACGTCGCGCTCCTCCATCACGTTGAGGAGTCCGACCTGCACGCGCTCGGCGAGGTCGGGGAGCTCGTTCAGCGCGAAGATGCCACGGTGCGTGCGCGGCACGAGCCCGTAATGGATCGTGAGCTCGTCCGAGAGGTAGCGCCCTTCGGCGACCTTGATCGGGTCGACCTCACCGATGAGGTCGGCGATCGAGATGTCCGGCGTCGCGAGCTTCTCGCTGTACCGATGATCCCGCAGCAGCCACACCAGCTCCACCGCGTCCCCGTCGTTCGCGACGCGGTACTTGCACGCGGCGCAGATCGGCTTGAAGGGATCGTCGTTGATCTCGCAGCCCGCGATCGCGGGCGCGACCGGGTCGAGCAGCTCGACGAGTTGACGCGCGAGACGAGTCTTCGCCTGACCGCGCTCGCCGAGGAAGATGATGTCCTGGCCGGAGAGGATGGCGTTCTCGATCTGTGGGATCACCGTCGCGTCATAACCGACGATGCCCTGGAAGAGCGCGCGCTTCTCGGCGAGCGCGGTGATGAGGTTCGAGCGGAGCTCCTCCTTCACCGTGCGGCTCTGGTAGCCGGTCTCGCGCAGCGCGCCGATGGTCTTTGGTCGGTCTGTCATTCGACGGGATCTCCTCTGATGTCATTCGGAACGGTTTCGCCGCGATAGGACGCGAGCGCCGCGCGGACTTCCGGGATGGCGCGGCAGCCGCGGTCGATGAGATCGGTGAGCTGCTCCGAGCGGCGATCGAGCTCTTCCGCGAGGCCCTCGCGATCTGCGCTTCGCCGCAGCGAGTGGAGGAGGTCGATCTCGGCCGGTGCGTCGTGCGCATGTGAGTCCTCGCGCTCGTCGTGCGTGACGAGGGGCAGCGCCGTGACGGTGCCGCCGCGCGGGACGAGGCGATGAACGGAGACGACGCGACGCGCGTACCCGCCGCCGGTCGTCGCGTAGATGCGCATGACCATCAGCAGGTTCACGCGCGCGAGATCGTTCCGGTCGACACCGAGCTCACCAACGAGCTGCGCCAGCGCCTCGTCGCACGAGTCGGCGTGCAGCGTCGACGCGAGCGCATAGCCGCGCCGCAGCGCCGCGAATACGCGGACCGCCTTCGGGCCCCACAGATAGACGGGCAGATGCGACGACAGCTCGTTCGCGAGCAGGAGCGTCGAATCCGGTCGCGTTTGGCCCAGGAAGTCGAACGTCTCGGCCCATCCACGGATGAAGACGCGGCGAGTCGCGTTCGGCAGGTAGTCGAGCAGGGCGGTGAGGGTCGTCGTCTTGCCGGAGTGCGGCTGCTCCGCCGCGATGAGCATCGAGCCGTGCGACTCGATGGTCATGCCGCACAGCGCAGCCGTCCGCGCGTCCATATTTCCTGCTTCGAGCAGCTGCGTGATGGACATCGGCACCGGCGGCTCCCAGTTCCAGCCCCACCAGCCGATCGGCAGGTCGTAATCGCGCGGCGAAAGCGGGCGCTCGACGATGGGATACCGACGCTGCATCGGCGGCGACTCCATTGACCGAGGGTAGCACGCTATCCTGCGGGTTCCGTGAAAGAAAAGACGCGAAAGAGCGAGTCCGCGCCGACTCCGCGGCAAGAAGACACGCGACCCGTCGACGATCCCGCGCGACTTGCCGATGAGGCGCGCGCGACGGTGGAGAAGAACGCGACCGAGTTGCGCAAACAGCGCGTCTCGATCGCGACAGAGCCGCCCACGGTATATCGCCCCTGAGCGATCATCGCTTCGCGACCATCGCCGACCTTCAGAACGACCTGCGCAAGCGCCGGGTCTCGGCCGTGGAGCTCGCCGCGGAGACCTGCGACCGTCTCGCGCGCCTCGGTCCACGCTACAACGCGGTCGCGACGGTGATGCGCGAGCGCGCCCTCGCCGAGGCGAAGCGCGCGGACGCGGCACTCGCGCGTCGCGAGCGGCGGCCGCTCCTCGGGATCCCGTACGGCGCGAAGGACCTCCTCGCGGCTAAGGGCGCGCCGACGACCTGGGGCGCTCCGCCGTATCGCGATCAGGTCATCGAGGCGGATGCGACCGCGATCGCAAAATTGAAGCGCGCCGGCGCGGTGCTCGCGGCGAAGCTCGCGATGGTCGAGCTCGCCGGTGGCGGCGGCTACCGCTATCCCAGTGCCTCGCTCCAGGGTCCGGGCCGCAACCCCTGGAACGTCGAGCGCTGGTCCGGCGGATCGTCGAGCGGTTCCGGGGCTGCTGTCGCAGGCGGCCTCGTGCCGTATGCGCTCGGTTCCGAGACTTCCGGCTCGATCGGGACTCCGTCCGCGTACTGCGGCGTGACCGGCCTACGTCCCACGTACGGGCTCGTGAGCCGGCACGGTGCCATGGCGCTGTCGTGGACGCTCGACAAGATCGGGCCGATGGCTCGCAGCGCCGACGACTGCGGCGTCGTGTTGGAAGCGATCGCGGGTCCCGACAGCGCCGACCCGACGGCCTCGGGTCGCCGGTTCAAGCCGCTTGACGCACGGCCGGCGAGCGCGGCGGTCAAACGCGCGCGCGTCGCGTTCGCCGAGGAGGACATCGCAGACCACGCGTCGCCGGAGGCCAAGCGCGCGCTCGAGCAAGGGGTGGGGGAGTTCCGGAGGATCGCGCCGAAGTTCGGGCGCGCGACGCTGCCCGCATTGCCGTTCGGTCCGCTGGTGTCGACGGTCTACGCGGCGGAGGGCTCCACGATCTTCGCCGAGCTCATCGAGGGCGATCGCTTCGAGGAGCTCGTCGACACGCGCCAGAAGGCAGGGCTGCGCGCCTCACTCGACATCCGCGCGCGTGATTACCTCCAGGCGATGCGCCTGCGCGTCACGGTCGCAGCGGCGTTCGTGGAGATCTTCAAAGACGCCGATGTGATCCTTTCGGTCGGGCGCACGATCACGGCGACGCCGATAACACAAGCGCTCGACCAGCCCGGTCTCACGGCGAGCAACCCGCAACAGACGAAGCGCCCCGGGAACACCGGCCTCATCGCCGCGGGCAATCTCGCGGGCCTCCCCGCGATCTTCTTCCCCTGCGGACTCGGGACCGACGGGATGCCGGTCGGTCTGCAGCTCGTGGGCCCGCCGTTCTCCGAGCCCCTCCTCGTCGCGCTCGCGTCCGCCTATCAGCGCGCGACCGACCACCACACCAAGAGACCCAGGGACTAGCGACCGGCGCCGCGTCTAGAGCGAGCGCGCCACCTGGCCGAGCGCGCGCACGCCGATCACTTCGAACTTGTAGGGGAACATGATGTTCGCGTGATCGATCCCACCGGCAGCGATCGCGCGCAGCCGCGTGCCGACCTCGTCCGGCGTACCGACGATCATCGCCGGACGCGCCTTGAGCCAGTCCGCACCTGACATCTTCGCGCGTGAGCCGAGCTGGCCGGCGATCTCGTCGATCTCGCGTCGTGTGGGAGCGGCGAGCACTTGGATGAAGAGGCTCCGTTTCAGCGTGGTGGGGTCGCGACCGACGGCCTTGCAGGCCTCGGGCAGCGCCTTGCTCAGCTCAGCGATCCGCGGCTCCGGTGCCTGGCCGGGGTTCGACATGTTGAACGCGTACGCGTACTTCGCCGCGATGCGCATCAGGCGCGGCTTCGTGCCGCCGATCCAGATCGGGAGCGGATTCTGCAGCGGCTTCGGCGACGAGACCGCGTTCTCGATGCGATAGTGCTTCCCGCGGTAAGTCGCCTTCGTTTCCTTCCAGAGCCGCGTGCAGATCTCGAGCGTCTCCACGAGCTGGGTCACGCGCGTCGGATCGTCCGGGTATTCGTACCCGTAGGCCTTGTACTCGACCTCCTTCCAGCCCGCACCGACGCCGAACTCGAGACGCCCGCCGGAAATCTGATCGACGCCGGCCGCCATCTTCGCGAGCAACGCGGGGTTCCGGTACGACTGCGAAGTGACCATCGGGCCGATGCGGATCGTTTTCGTGTCCACCGCGAGCGCCGCCAGGAGTGTCCAGGCCTCGAGGCAATCCGTCGCGACCGCGTCGGGGCCAAGCATCAGGTGGTCGGAGACCCACAGCGCGCGAAAGCCCGCGCCTTCCGCCTCGTGCGCGATCCCCACGACGTCCGCGTAGCTGAAGCCGAACTGCGGCTCGACCTGTACACCCAGATCCACTTACTCGCTCCTCCCGGATGAGCCGGTCGCCGCTCGGTCTTCCGCTTCCTCCGCCGTGAGGCGGAACATCATGTGCCTTCCGGTCACCGTGAGCGTCGCGAGCATGAAGCCCGCGAACGCCGATACGCCGGCGTTCACGAAAGGTTCCATCGCGAGCGCGAGTGCGTCGAACGCGAAGATGAGCGTCGCCCAGATCGCGAAGGTCACGAGCGTCTCGCGCAGCTGGAAGGTGATCGGCCGACGCGGCTGACGCCGGGCCGGGCGCCGCTCGGGCGGGAGAGCGGATTCCGCGGCGAGCCGTCGACGGCGATCCGCGCGCATCACTCGCGCGACCCACCACACGCAGACGACGAGCAGCGCCGCCTCGACGACAGCGTTGAGCGGGTGTCCGACCGCGATCGAGAGAGGGATAAAAAGGAGCGCGGCCACCGCGACGATCGTCGCGATCGTGGCGCTCGCGATGACCAGAAGACGCTGTGCCGTCATGACATCGCGCGGTCGAGCACCTCGACCACGTGAAGGACCGGAAGCTGCGACCCGCGCGCGCGAAGTCCCGCCTCGAGCTGCAGCATGCAGCCCGGGTTCGCGCTGATCACGGCGCGCGCGCCGGTCGCGAGGATCGCGTCCACTTTGCGCGCCAGCAGCCGGTCGGCGTACTCGGGCTGCGTGAGGTTGTATGAGCCCGCGCTGCCGCAGCAGACATCCGCGTCGGCCATCTCGAGGAGCTCGAGGCCGTGTATGCGCGACAGGAGGTCGCGCGGTTGCATGCGTATGCCCTGCGCGTGCGCGAGATGACACGGATCCTGGTACGTCGCGCGAAGGTCGAGGCGTCCCAGGCGCTGGCCGGCGACTTCCGCCAGGTACTCGTTCACGTCGCGCACCTTTGCCGCGAACACGGCGGCGCGCTCGCGCCACGCGTCGTCGTCGGCGAGCAGCGCGCCGTAGCCCTTGAGCTGCGCACCGCATCCGGCGGCGTCGACGACGATCGCGTCCACCGCGGCAGCCTCGAACGCGGCGATGTTGCGACGCGCGAGTACGCGCGCATCCCCGCGCTCGCCGGCATGCGCGTGGAGCGCGCCGCAGCACGTCTGTCCCAGCGCGTCGATCACCGCGATGCCCTGTCGCGACAGGACGCGCGCGGCCGCGGTGTGAACGTCGCCGTACGCGACGCGCATGACGCACCCGAGCAGGAGCGCGACGCGCGCTCGCGGCGCGGGCGGCGGAGCGGGCGCGCGATACCGCGGTCGACCGAACGGCGGATAGAGTGCCTCGAGTCGGCGCAGGCCGCGCGGCAAGAGGCGCGTCGCGCCAGTTGCGTGGAGCAGCGAGCGCAGGCCGAGCCGCTGGTAGAGGCCAAGCACCACCGCGGCGCGCCCGAGCGAGGACGGGTCGGCGAGCGTGTCGAGCGCGAGACGGCGCAGCCGACCGGAGAGCCAGCTGCGACGCGGACGCGTCTCCTCGGCGATGACCGTGCGCGCCGCTTCGATGAGGTGTCCGTACGGGACCCCCGACGGACACACGACCTCGCAGGCACGGCAGGCGAGGCAACGATCCAGGTGCAGGCGAGTCGTATCGCTCGTCGGTCCGCCTTCGAGCATGTTGATCATGAGATGGATCCGACCGCGTGGCGACTCAGTCTCGAGGCGCGTGATCTGATAGGTCGGGCAGGCCTCGAGGCACATCCCGCAATGGATGCACTGGCGAAGACCCGGCTCGACCTCCCGCAGCGGCGCGATCGTCACGTGGACGAGGCTAGCGGGAGACGACCGGGCGCGAGCACGTCGTGTGGATCGAACCGTTGCTTCAGCGCACGCGCGATCGCGGCTGGGAGGCGCGGACGACCCCATGCGCCACCGACCGCGCGCTTGAACTCGGGCGCGCCGCGCTCGACGACCAGAGCGCCGTCCGCGGCCTCGACGCTCGCGCGCATGCGCGTGAATGTCTCGGGACGCGTCACGTCGAGGAGAAAGGCGATGCCGGACCCCGGATAGACCACGGCGCTCGTCAGGTCGAGACCGTCCGGGGGCGCGTGCCCGCCGGGCCAACCCGCGCGCGCGACCTGTTCCATGACCGACGGGAGCGACGCGATCGTCTCCCACACCGTGCCGTCGACATCGGTGGCGCCTGTCTGTTGACGCAGGGCCTGAGTGACGCGCTCGACCGCAGCGTGTGGCCCGCTCGCGCGCACGAACACGCTGGCCCGCACGTCGCTGCAGCGCTCGGCCGCCGCTCCCGTCACGATCGCGAGCGCGTCGAGTGGCAGGTGCGTCGCGCGGAGCTCGGCCGCGATGCGCAGCGCCGCGTGGATGTCGCTGGTGGTCGCGCGCAGCGTCGCGGTCCGTTCGGGTATGGCCATGAGCTTGAGCGTGATCTCGGCCAGGGCGACGAGCGTGCCGTAGCTTCCGCTGTACAGGCGCGTCATGTCGTAGCCCGTGGCATTCTTCACGACCCGTCCGCCCGCCGTCGTGGTCGTGCCGTCGCCGAGGACGGCGGTGCACCCGATGATCCAGTCGCGCGGATGCTGGTACCGAAGACGCGACGGGCCAACCGCCGCGCTCGCGATCGTGCCGCCCACCGTCGCGCGCTCGGGGCACGGCGCCTCGACCGGCCAACGCTGACCGCTCGGACGCAGCGCGCTCGCGAGATCCGCGAGCGTCGTTCCCGCGCGCACCGTGCAGACGAGATCGGCGGGCGAGTGCTCCACGATGCCGGCGAGGCCGGTCAGGTCAGCCGCGATGTCGTACCGGTCCGGCGGATCGCCGACACCGATCCGCGTACCGCCGCCCCACAGCACGATGGCTTCGCGCGCGCGGTCGGCCGCGGTGATGACGGCGCTGAGCTCCTCGGTCGTGCGCGGCCGCTCGACCCGCGTCGGCCGCAGTCCGTCGACCGCGCGCTCCTCCGCCGCGACCTGCGTCGCTACACCCACATGCCCTCCGCGAGGCCCCGTTTGATGCGCTCGGTCGGGATGTCGGCGCACATCGAGCCGCCGGGGAAGATCTTGCCGGGATTCATCGTGCCGTTCGGGTCGAACGCGGTGCGCGCGCGCTGCATGGCCTCGAGATCCTCGGGCGCGAACACCCAGAACATGAAGTGGTTCTTCTCGAGCCCGATCCCGTGCTCGCCCGAGAGCGTGCCGCCGGCGTCGATCGCGACCTTCAGGATCTCCGCGCTGGCTTCCATGACGCGCTCGATCGGTTCCACCGCGCCATCGAAGAGCAGTACCGGATGGAGGTTCCCGTCGCCGATGTGGAACATGTTCGCGATCACGTAGCCGTATCGGTCCGCGATCGCGTTCACCTTCAGGAGCACCTCGGGGAGCTTCGAGCGCGGCACGACAGCGTCGTGGAGATAGTTGTTCGGACGGATCCGCGCGAGCGCGGGGTAGCCGAGCTTGCGCGCCTTCCACAACAGCTCGCGTTCGGCCGCCGTCGCAGCGGTCCGAACCCCGAACGCGCCGCGCGTCTCGCAGACGGCGACGATGGCCGACGCGGCCGTCTCCGTCTCCTCGCGCAGGCCCTCGACCTCGACGAGCAGCAACGACCCCGCCTCCTCAGGGAGGTGCGCGTCGAACGCCGCATTCACCGCCTGGATCGTCGTGCGATCGAGCATCTCCATCGCCGCCGGCACGATGCCGCGCGCGATGATCTCGCTCGCGGCCCGTGCCCCGGATTCGACGTCGCGGAAGAGCGCAACGAACGTGCGCGTGTCCTCGGGGAGGGGAAGCAGGCGCACCCACGCCTTGGTGACGATGCCAAGCGTTCCCTCGCTGCCGACGATGAATGGGACGCAGTCGTATCCGGGGAGGTCCAGTGTGCGTCCTCCGAAGACGGCGATCTCGCCGTCGGGGAGGACCATCTCGATCCCGAGGACGTGATTGGTGATCGAGCCGTAGCGAAGCGCGTGCGGACCGCCCGCATTCGTTCCGATGTTCCCGCCGATCGTCGACACGCGCTGGCTCGCGGGATCCGGCGCGAAGAAGAGACCGGCGTCGCGCGCCGCGATGCTGATCTGCAGGTTCGGGACGCCGGGCTCGACGAGCGCGGTCTGACCGACCGCGTCGATCGCGAGGACGCGCCGGAGCCGCGAGGTCGCGACGACCATCGCACTGCCGCACGCGATGGTGCCACCGGAGAGACCGGTTCCCGCCCCCCGCGGCACGACCGCGACGTCGGCGCGCGAGGCGGCCTTTACGCACGCCGCGATCTCCTCCGCGGTGCCGGGGACCACGACCGCGACGGGCGGACGGCGGTCGAAGCCCGCGTCGTACTCGAACACGCGCAGGTCGTCCTTTTGCCAGAACACGTGCTCGGGGCCGCAGATCGCGACAAGCTCCGCCACGAGATCGCGCGCCGCGGTCAGGCTGCGCTCCGTCGGGACTCCGCCGCGGCGACCGCCGCCTCGATGACCGCGAAATCCTTCGCGTCGAGCTCGTGAACGTTGCCCTGGAACGCGAGGCGCCAGTGCTCCTTCGGCCAGCGCTTCACGAATGCGAGCTTCGGGAGCAGCGACACGGCCGCGACCGCGCGATCCGGATCGACGGCGTGGTCCTTCTTGATCTTGAATCGCCACGGGTACGTGTCGCCGGTCTTCTCGCTCAGCCAGATCGGCTCGCTTCCCTCGAAGTACGGCGAGGTGATGGTCGCGGTCGCCGCGAACGACTGGATACCGGTGAGGTACCAGCACACGCGATCGCCCGGCGTCATGCGTTCGGCCTTGCGGCGGTGGCGGCTCTTCACCCCTTGCTGCGTGAAGCGGAGCGTGCGCGTGCGCTCGTAGTTATCGGGACTCGTCACGATCATCCAGTACGTCACGCGTGGTCCTCGATCCACACCGCGCCGTCGTCGGAGTGCTCCTTCTTCCAGATGGGCACGATCGTCTTGAGCTCGTCGATCGCGGCGCGCGCCGCCGCGAAGGCGGCGTCGCGATGTGGCGCGCCGGCGGCGACGATGACCGCGATCTCGCCGATCGCGAGGTCGCCGACGCGGTGGTGCATCACCAGGCGCAGCGGCGCGTGATCGGTCTCGAGGCGCCGCGCGATCTCGCGCATCTTGGCCTCGGCCATCTCGACGTACGCCTCGTATTCGAGGTGGGTAACGCGCTTCCCCCGGCTCCGGTCGCGCACCGTGCCGAGGAACACGACGACGCCGCCGAAACCGGAGTCGCGCACCGCGGCGAGCGCGTCGTCGACCGAAAGCGGCGAGGCCGAAACGGCGATCGGCGCCACGGTCATCGCGCCGCCCGAGACGGGCGGGATGAGCGCGACCTCGTCGCCATCCGCGAGAACCTCGTCGGGCGTGACGTACTCATGGTTGCGTGCGATCACGACCTGACGGCCTTCCGCGATGAGCGGATGGTCCTTCAGGATCTTGAAGATCGCGTCCTTCACCTTCGCCCCCGGGGGCATTTCGAGCTCGATCTGACCAACCCCGGCGGCCTCCCGATACGATGCGAACAAGCGGACCAGCACGCGCATGGTCCGAGTCTATTCAGTGCGAGAATCCATCGGGCATGGACGCGGCCGAGGCACTTCGGGGCGCCGTCGTCGCCTTCCTTCTCGTCCTCGCGAACGGCTTCTTCGTCGCGGCCGAGTATGCGTTCGTTCGCGTTCGCGGGACGCAACTTCAGGAGCTCGCCAAGGCAGGCAGTGCTCGTGCCAAGCTCGGCGCTCACATTTCCGGGCGTCTCGATACCTACATCTCCGCGGCGCAGCTCGGCGTGACCCTCGCATCGCTGGCGATCGGTTGGATCGGCGAACCGGCGGTCGCGGCGCTCATCGCGCCGATCTTCGGGTGGCTTCCGGAGGCGGTGTTCCACGTCATCGCCTTCACGCTTGCGTTCGGCGTGATCACCTACGTCCACATCGTCGTGGGCGAGCTCGCGCCGAAGTACCTCGCGCTCCAGCGAGCGGTCCAGCTCGCCCTGCTGTGCGCATATCCGTTGGACCTGTTCTACCGCCTCATGTTCCCGTTCATCTGGTTCGTCAACAACAGCGCGAACGGACTCCTGCGCTGGATCGGCATCAGGCCGCGCTCGGACCTCAACGTCCACAGCGACGAAGAGTTGCGCATGCTCGTCGCCGCGTCGGCGCGTGAGGGTGTGCTCCAGGAGAGCGAGCGCGTCATCGTCGGGAACGCGCTGAGCTTCGCGGACACGCTCGTGAGGCAGGTCATGGTCCCGCGCACCGAGATCGTGGCCGTTCCGGAAGAGCTCGACCTCGCCGGACTCATTGCGATGGCGCGCCAGCACCGCATATCGCGCTTTCCGGTGTACCGCGACGACCTCGACCACATCGTGGGCGTTGTCCATGTGAAGGATCTGGTCGGCGTCGACCGCACCTCGAAGGCAAAAGCGCACGACATCATGCGGCGGGTCCCGGCGATCCCCGAGACGCTCCGCCTGGACCAGGCACTGGCGGAGTTCCGGCGTCAGCACGCCCAGCTGGCGATCGTCATCGACGAGTACGGCGGGACGGCCGGCCTGGTGACGCTGGAAGACGTGCTGGAGGAGCTGGTCGGTGAGGTCGGCGACGAGTTCGAGAAAGACACCTCGCCGCCCATCCGCGAGGAGTCGCCGGGCACCTACGTCGTCGACGGCCTGGTCGGGCTGGCCGAGCTGCGTGAGCGGCTGCACCTCTCGCTTACAGACGAGCCCTACGACACGGTCGGGGGCATGGTGTTCGGCCGGCTGGGGCGCGTCGCTGTGGTCGGCGACTCCGTCGAGGTCGAGGGCTACCGCTTCCAGGTCACCGGCGTCGACGGCCGGCGCGTCTCGCAGGTCCGCGTGCAGCGTGCGCGACCGCCGCGGAAGGCCGCATGACCCCTCTCACGCAAACCGTTACCAGTCCGTAACGAGCGGCCCGCCGCTTGACCGCTGGCACGCACGTTGCTTAGAGGTAGTACGTGATTGATCTACTGACCAACGACAGCGTGATCTTCCTCCTCGGAGCGGTCGGCCTCGCCACGACGGCCGTTTCGATCCTCCGCGACGCTCGCGGCCAGCGCGAGCACGTCGACCAGACCCGCGTCCCGGTCGTCGCTGACGGCGGCCGCGTCCGCGTCGAGTCCTAGCCGCCCCCGAACAGCGAGCGGACGAACCCGGCGAGCGCCTCCCACCGCTGGATCCAGAACTGCTGCGCCCTGGGGTCCAGCAGCACGAACAGGCCGGTGGCCGCCGCCGTGACCAGACCCGTCATCAGGACGAAAGAGACCGCGCTGCTCCGTCCCGACAGCTTCTGGTCGCTCACGCGTGGCCACTCCGGAGGCGCGCCACGAGGTTGTCGAGCCGTGCCCGCGAGATGGTGAGGAACTTCGCCAGGTTCTGACGGTCGCTTTCGGGGATCGTGAGCTTGCCGTCGTCGCCGACGGCGCGCGAGAGCTCCGCAAGCGATTCGTTCAACTTGCGCGTCGCGGTGATGAGCGCGTCGTCGCGCAGCGGCGGGATGGCGGGCTCGGCCTTCGAGCTTCTCGCTTGCGGGTTGAGGATCCGCTCGACGCGGTCGTGCAGCCGGATGAGCGTCAGCTGCCCGGCGAGGATCTGCTTCGCCAGAGAGCGGCGACGGCGCTTGTCCTCGAGCTTCATCAGCTCGTACGCCGCAGAGAGCGTGTCGTACCGCTTCGCGACCATCTCGCGGACATCGTCCGGAGCGCTAGCCAGGCGAAGGCGGTTCTCGACGTAGCCCTTGTCCTTGCCGAGCTTCCCCGCGAGCTGGCGGATGGAGTACCCGAGCTCGTCGGTCATCTTCTTGTAGATCACCGCCTCGTCGAGAGGCGAGAGGTCCTCTCGCTGCAGGTTCTCGATTAGAGCGATCTCGAGCGCGGTCGCGTCGTCGAAGCGCTCCACGATGGCTGGGATCGTTTCCTTGCCCGCGATCTTCGATGACCGCCAGCGCCGCTCGCCGGCGATGATCTCGTACTGATCGCCTGACGGCCGGACGAGGATCGGCTGGAGCACGCCGTGCTCCTTGATGGATGCGGCGAGCTCCTGCAGCGTCTCCTCGTGCCAGGTCATGCGCGGCTGCGACGGGTTTGGGACGACCTTCTCGAGCGGCAATTCGCGTACCGCGGTCGGCGTCCGTGCCGCGAGAAGGCTGATGATGCCGGGCTGCGCGTTCGACTCCTGCTGGAAGATGCGGCTGCCGGCGTCGCGGAACGACTTCTTGTGAGAACTGTGAGAAGGCGGACTACTTGTGAGCACCGATCACCTCCCTCGCGAGGTCGGCGAAACTCTTCGCCGCGTCGGACCTGGGTTCGTACACGCCGATCGGCACGCCCGCGGTGGGCGCCTCGCCGATCTTCACCGATTGACGGATCACGGTCTCGAAGACCTGGTGATCTCCGAGCTCGCGCAGCGAGTCGAGCATGTCGCGTCCGAGGATCGTGCGCGAGTCGTAGAACGTCGGCAGCAGCCCGAGCACTTTCAGTTTCGGATTGAGGCGACTCTGCACGGTCTTGATGATCTTCAGCAGCGCGGCGACGCCTTTGAGTGCGTAGTACTGCGTTTGCACCGGGATGATCACGCCGTTCGCCGCGACGAGCGCATTGAGCGTGAGCAGTCCCAACGTCGGCGGGCAGTCGATCAGGATGTACGCGTAGCGCTGGACGACGTCCTGGCTGAGCTTGTCACGCAATGCCATCTCGCGTCCGATCGCGTTGAAGAGCTCCACTTCGGCGGATGAGAGCTCCAGCGTCGCGGGCGCGACGTCGAGGTTCTTGGTCTTCGTCGGCCGGATGATGGACGTGAGCTTGAGGTCCGGGTCGACGAGGACATTCGCGATGTTCTTGTCGACCGTGTTCAGGTCGATGCCCAGACCGACGGTCAGGTTCGCCTGCGGATCGAGATCGAGGCAGAGAACGCGATGCCCGAGCGACGCGAGCGCGCCGCCCAAGTTGATGGTGCACGTCGTCTTGCCGACGCCACCCTTCTGGTTCGCGACCGCGATGACCGTTCCCACGCGCTTCCTCCCGTCGTTTCCGTCCCCGGAACGACGCGCACGTGCGGAAGCGGTGCACGTGACTCCCCTCGCGGCGCCCGACCTAGCATAGCCCGACTCTTGCAAAGACAACGTACAGACAGCGGGGAACGGTTCGCGGAGGGCCCGCTTTCGCGCTCTCGACCGGCGGAGTCAGGCCGTTTTGGAGCTCACAAGGTCACGAAGGCGGCCGTCCCGATGACGATCCCGCTCACGATGCCGATGACGATGAAGACGACGATCACGGCGACCACCACGGTGACCGTGTAGCTCATGGCTTTCTCCGCTGGGACTTTCATGACCGCTGGCAGCCCGAGGTAGAGCAGGTACAGGCCGTAGAGGCCAAGGATCGACAGCCCACTGAGGGCGGGTATCAGCGCGAAGATCCCCGCCAGCCACTGCGCCGTGCTCGAGTACGCCGACACTTTGAAGGCCGCGGTCAGGTCGCGCGTTGCGCCGTACCGCGGCCCAAAGTAGTCGATCACCCGGGCCACGACGTACGTTCCGAGCAGGGACAGGGCGAAAGTCACGATCGCGCCGACGACCGCATTGGAGAACGGCACACGGACGGCGCCGACGGTCGGTACGTTCGTGCCGATGAGAGCCCCACCGATGGCGGCCGCCACCGGCCCGATGGCCGCGAGCGGGATCACATAGGTCCGAAAGAGCGTCGCCATATCGGTCTTCTCCGCCGCGATGACGGGCCACTCCTCCTTCGGCCTCATGAGGATCGCCTTCACCCGATCGACCAGCGCTTTCGACTGGACTCCCTCGGCTGATGACATGACCAGTTCCTCCCTCATGGGCCTGAAGCGGCTGCCATCGCGGCCGCTCTACGGCCTTCGGCGCAGATAATGCGCCCCGTGGCCCGTATCGCTCCGCCCACGGGCCCGTCGTCGGTCTGCTGCGACCATACGATGGTCGCGCAGCCCTCCCAGGGCCCGTAGCTCAGAGGTCTAGAGCGGCGGACTCATAATCTGCTGGTCCCAGGTTCGAATCCTGGCGGGCCCACCGATCACCGCGACGGGCCAACGCCTCGGGAGGGTGCTCTGACCGTCTCTCTCGCGGACGTCGAGCGCGCCCGCGACGTCGTCGCCACCCACATCACCCGGACACCGCTCCTCACGAGTCGTTCGCTCGGCGAGCGCATCGGCGCGCGTGCCTTCCTCAAGGCCGAGAACCTCCAGCGCACCGGATCGTTCAAGCCCCGCGGTGCGGTGAACGCGATCCTCGGGCTCAGCGACGCGCAGCGCGCGAGCGGGATCGTCACGATGAGCGCGGGCAACGCCGCGCAGGCGATCGCCTACGCGGGGCGCGCGGTCGGCGCGAAGGTGACGGTCGCGATGCCCCAGTCCGCCCCACAGACGAAGGTCGAGGCCACTCGCGGCTATGGCGCAGAGATCGTGTTCGCCGCGGACATGCTGGGCCTGCGTGCGCTCGTCAAGGAGATACAGGAGCGCCAGGGCTCCTACTTCCTTCATCCCTACGACGATGACGGGATGATCGCGGGCCACGGTACGTGCGCGCTGGAAGTGCTCGACGACCTCCCGGAGGCCGATCTCTTCGTGGTCGGGGTCGGTGGCGGCGGTCTGATCTCCGGGATCGCGGTCGCGGTGGCGGCAACGCGCCCGGCCGCGCGCGTGATCGGCGTCGAACCCGAAGGAGCGAACGCGGTGCGGCGCGCGCTCGACGCCGGCGCGCCGGTGCCGCTGGAGCGCGTCCAGACCGTCGCCGACGGCCTCGCCGCGCCGATCGCCGGCGTTCGCAACCTCGAGATCATCCGCAGTTGTGTCGCGGACGTGGTCGTCGTGTCGGACGATGTCATCGTGGAGGGCGTGCGCTTTCTCGCCTCGCGCGCGCGGCTTGTCGCCGAGCCGGCCGGCGGGGCCGCGGTCGGAGCGCTCCTCTCTGGAGCAGTGAAGCCGCGGCCCGGCGAGAACGTTGTCGCCATCGTGTCCGGAGGCAACGTCGATCTGACGCGTCTGGCCGAGTTCTTCCAGGCGTGAAGCGCGCGGTGCTGTACGCGGACGGCGCTGCCCGCGGCAACCCCGGACCGGCGGGCGCGGGTGCGGCGCTCCTCGACGAGGAGGGCCGCCTCGTCGGAGAGGCGATGCGTTATCTCGCGCACGCGACGAACAACGTCGCGGAGTACACGGCGCTGATCATCGGTCTCGAGGAAGCGCAGCGGCACGATGTCCAGGACCTCGACATCCGCATGGACTCGAAGCTCGTCGTGGAACAGATGAACGGCAAATGGAAGATCAAGCATCCCAATCTGAAACCACTCGCGAAACAGGCGGGCGCGCTGCTGGCGTCGTTCCCCACGCGTCAGATCCGTCACGTGCCGCGCGAGCAGAACACGATCGCCGATGCGCTGGCGAACCGCGCCATCGACGAGGCGCGATGAGCGAAGACGAGGATCCGCTCGGCGCGCTCGTGGCGCGGAGCGTTGGCGGCGATGTCCAGGATGTGCGCGCCGAAGAGCTGGCGGGAGAAGACGGCCTCGAGCGCAAACGCCTGCGTTTCACGCGCGACGGCCGCACGACGAGTGCGCTCTTCGAGCGGAGCGCCAGGGGCATCGTCATGGAGGCGCAGGTCCTGCCGTTCCTCGCGCGCAAGACTCCGCATGTGCCGCGCGTCCACTCGCGCGGGATCCCGCCACCCCATGCGTCGCTCGGTCCGTGGCTTTTGCTGGAAGACCTCAGCGATGCGACGAGCGCCTGCGACGGCGACGCCATGGACATCATTCGCGCGAAGATCGCGGTCGAGCGCGCGGTCGCGGCCGACGGTCCGGCGCTGCGCGCGCTCGGCGTGCCGGTCCGCACACCGCTGGATGTCGTGCGCGAGGAGCGCGGCGACGCGACCGCCGAGGAGGCCGCGCTCGAGCTCGGAGCCTGGCCCGTCGCGCTGGTCCATGGCGATCTCATCTGCGAGCGCGCGCGACGCACCGAGCGAGGTGTCGTCCTCCTGCGCTGGTCGGCGGCGCACCTGGGCTGCGGACTCCTCGATGCGGTCCGTCTTGCTGCCGATCTTCGCGAACGAGGACGCACCCGCGATGCGGACGCGGTCGTCGAAACGTACGTCGCCGAGAGCGGCGGGCCCACTGACGACGCGCTCGTGCGCGCGGCCAAGCGCATGGACGCGCTCCTGCGCGACGCAGGCCGCCGTTCGCGAGCCACGCCGCCGTTAGAATGAAGGTCCGAGCAGGCCAGACGGTCGCGGCGGCGAAAGCCGTCGAGGAAAGTCCGGACTCCACAGGGCAGGGAAGCGGGTAACACCCGTCCGCCGCGAGGCGAGGACCAGCGCCACAGTGACGATCCGCGCAAGCGGGTGAAACGAGGCAAGCTCTTCCCGGAGCAAGGCGATGTATGGGGGCGATGGCGTGGCCCGCGCCGTCCCCGGGTGCGCCGCTAGAGGCGGAGGGTGACCTCCGTCCCAGAGAGATGACCGTCCACGACGGGATCCGGCTTATATGGCCTGCTCGGGTTTCTCATCCAGAATCGACCCTGCGCCGTATTACGGGCGTACACGAGGAGGTGTCTATGCGTCTTCTTGCTGGTCTCGCCGCCGGGGTGCTCGTTCTGAGCGCCTGCGGGAGCGCCGCCGTCGCTCCGACCGCGTCTCCGACCGTCGCGCCCACACCCACGCCGACCCCGGCTCCGACGCCGCAGCTCAAGTTCGTCTTCACGGCCGACCTCAAGACCTCGAATGAGGTCCCCGCGATCGCCAACGCCGAGGCGTCGTGCTCCGGCAAGGGCACCTTCACGCTGACCACGACCAAGGACGCGAGTGGCACCATCACCGGGGCCATCGCGCTCTTCGAGACGGACATCACGGGATGCCCGGCCGGCACCGCGATCAACATCGGACACATCCACAAGGGCGCCGCAGGCGCGAACGGCGGCGTCGTGATCAACTCTGGCCTGGCCGCCGGCGAGCTCACGCTCACCGCTGGCGCCGGGAAGATCAACAAGACGGCGACCCTCGTCGACGCGGGAGGAGTTACCGCCGCGGCCCTGGCGACCGACATCATCGCGAACCCTTCCGGCTACTACATGAACTGGCACTCCACGGTGAATCCGGGCGGAGTCATCCGAGGTCAGCTCGTCAAGATGTAATCGCGCGCGTCCGTCCTCCGCTGGAACGCCCCTCGGTCTCGGCCGAGGGGCGTTCGCGTTCGTGGCATCGCCCATGGCACGGACCTTGCGAGCCACACGCGCAAAAGGAGGTGCGGGCGATGCTGTGGACCATCGTTCTGGTCCTTCTCGTTCTCTGGCTGCTCGGCGTCGTGGCACTGCCTGCGGCAGGGCTCATCCACATCTTGCTTGTGATCGCGCTCGTCGTGCTCATCCTGCAGTTGCTCAGCGGCCGACGGGTCGCGCTTTAGCAGAGTGCCGAAACGGGCGAGGGGGTCACCCTCGCTCGTTCTCATGGTCGCTCGCGAGGCGTTGACGACCGACATGCTCATTGATATCGTGCCCACTCGCACGCTCACGCGTGACACGCTGAAAGGAAGTGGCGCAGTGCTCATCAACGCAAATGCGCGTTCTGGTGCCGTCGGGGCGACGCCTCGGCGGAGCCTGCCCACTCTCCGAATGGTCTAGGGACTCGACTCCCGCTTCGTGACCTTCGGACCGTGGGCCAGGACCCACGGTCTTTTGGTTCCTAAGAAACGACGGGAGAACGAAGTGGCCACGCTGACAGCGACCCGACCAGAGCTCGAACGAACGCCCGGGCGCGACGCGCTCGTGGCCGATTCGGTCACTAAAATGTTCAAGTCCTCGCGCGAGGGCGTCCGTCGCGCGGTCGACGACGTCTCGCTGCGCGTCGTCCGCGGTGAGATCTACGGCCTGCTCGGTGCGAACGGCTCCGGAAAGTCGACGCTCATACGCATGTTCTCGACGCTCCTCACGCCCGACGCGGGCGAGGTGCGGGTGTTCGGACTCGACATCCGCGAGGACGAGGACGCGGTGAAGCGGCTCATCAACCGCGTCTCAGTCGAAGCGTCGTTCTTCAAGAAGCTTTCGGCGATGGAGAACCTGGTCTACGCCGGGCGTTTGTACGGCGTCGCGCCGGACGAATCCCGAGCGAAGGCGATGGCGATCCTGCGGCGTCTGGGCGTCGACGTCGACCGGGTCAACGAGCCGCTCGAAAAGCTGTCGCGCGGCATGCAGCAGAAGGTCGCGATCGCGCGCGCATTCCTCACCGCTCCGACGCTGCTGCTCCTAGACGAGCCGACGACGGGACTCGACATCCGCAGCAAGCGCGAGGTGCAGACGTTCGTGCGTGACCTTCGCGACGAGCACGACGCCACCATCGTGCTGACGACGCACGACCTCGACGAGGCCGAGCGTCTCTCCGATCGCATCGGGATCCTGCATGACGGGCGTCTGGTTGCCGAAGGAACGGCCGACGAGCTCCGGGCACGACACGGCGCCACGGCGCTCGAGGACGTCTTCATGTTGGTGACCGGCCGGCGGCTGGACGAGGCCGATGCGGTGGCCGAGGACAAGACGAAGTGATGACCCAGGTAGGCGGTCAGCTCGGCCTCGCCTACGCATTCGTCGAGCGCGAGATCGCGCTGTCGAAGCGGTATTGGGCGTGGGAGCTGGTCTGGCTCGTCTACGGCATCGTGACGTCGCTCTCGGTCGCGTACATCGGCCTCGCCGCGCCGGCGATCAGCGGCGGCGCGGTCGATCCCGCGGCCGTGTCCCACTTCGTGCTCTACCTGCTCGTCGGCACGATCGCCTGGCGGTTCCTCGGGATCATCTTCGAGAACATCGGCGAGGTCATCGCCTGGGAGCGCTGGGAGGGGACGATCGAGTACACGTTCATGTCGCCGGTGCCACGCTTCACGCATCTCATCGGCATGTGCGGCGCGACGCTGGTGCGCGCGACCGCGTTCAGCGTGGCCATCCTCGGTGCGGTGACGCTCTTCGTTCCGGTCGACCTTTCGCATGCGAACGTGCTCTCCGCGGTCGTGCTGCTCCTCGTGGGAGCGATGGCGTTCGTGGGACTGGGCATCGCGTCGGCATCGTTCCCGCTGCTCTGGACCGAGAAGGGCCTGCAGATGGCGTACATCGTCCAGGCCGTGGTGCTCCTGGTCTCCGGCGTGTATTACCCGGTCGAGGTGCTGCCGGGCTGGATGCAGGCGCTCTCCACGATCTCGCCCGCGACCTACGTGATCCGCGGCATGCGCGCGGCGCTGCTCGATGGTGCCGATCTCGCGACGCTGTGGCCCGAGGTGTGGCCCGCGCTCGTCGTCGGCGTCTTGTCGGTGCCGCTCGGCCTGCGGCTCTTCGTCGCGGTCGAGCGGTACGCGAAGCGCACCGGCCGCCTGAAGCGCAGCGGTTGATGGACGGACTTCACTTCCGCGAAGCGACGGGCGACGACGCGACCTTCTACGCGGACGTGCTCACCGCGCTGCGTCCGACGCGGCCGACCGATCCGGTCGTCGAGCGGTACTGGTGGGAGCAGCCGGACGACACCTACGTCTCCCGCCGGTGGGTGGTGGAGCAGGGCGGCCGTGACATCGGTGTCGCGACCTTCGATCACCCGGCGTGGGCCAGGCTGAAGGTGCCGCACGGCGACATCGGTGGCGACCTCTCGCCGGATCGGCGCGACCGTTCGACGCTGGACGCGCTTCTCGCCGAAATGGAGCGTCGACTCGTCGCAGAAGGCGCCAAGCGCGTCGCGGTGCGCGCGAATGAAGACGACGACCTGCGTATCGCGACGATCGTGGGTCGAGGCTTCCACGAGGACCGCCGCCACCGACGCTGGCTGCTGGATCTGGGCGAGAACGGAACGCGCATCGAGGAGATGGCAAGTGAGAGCCGCGCGCGCATGCGCGCCGAAGGCATCCGCGTTCTTACGCTGGATCGGGACGCCGACCCGGACCGGTACCGCAAGGTGTGGCGGATGAACGAGGAGGCGGTGCAGGACGTGCCGACGACGCTTCCGAACGTGGAGGAGTCCTTCGAGGACACGATGCGGTGGCTGCGCGCGCCCGACATGCACGAGGATCGGATCTGGGTCGCGCGCGAAGGGGACGACATCGTCGGCGTTTCCGTTCTCGCGTATCCGCCGGTCCGTGGGGTCGTTGGGACGGCGTGGACCGCGACGGCGCGACGGGTGCGTGGCCGGGGAATCGCACGAGCGCTGAAATGCGAGACCTTGATCCAGGCGATCGCCCTCGGCGTCGACCGCGTTCAGACCGGTAACGACGGCGCGAATGACCCGATCCTCCATATCAACGCGTCGATGGGCTACCGGCCGTGGGTCGGAGCCATCAACTTCCTGAAGGACGTCTGACCGCTCCCGCGACGCCCTCAGAGTCCGCGCAGGAACGGCAACACGGCGGCGGCGAACTCGTCAGGTCGCTCCACAGTCACGAGGTGGGCGGCGTTGTCGATGACGACGCGCGTCGCGTCGGCGATCCGATCCTCGAGCAGCGCCGCGATGGTGTGGATGTCCGGGACGTCAAGAGCTGATTCGACCACGAGCGTGGGAGCTCGGATCTCCGAAAGCCGATCGACCGCGCCGAGGTCTCGCTGCTGCGGCGAGTGACCCCGCGCGCGGTTGCGCGTGACCTGCTCGGAGAGGATCCGTCGCACCTCGTCTCGCGCGGCGCGGTCGACCTGCCTGGATGTGCGGGAGGGACCGTCGAACCACATCTCCAGCTGCACCTCGATCCACGCGTCCTGATCCTCCCGCTCGGAGGCGGCCCGCAGCCGCGCGACGTAGTCGGCGAGCTGGGCGTACTGATATCCGGAGAGCCCCGCGTTCACCAGGACGAGCCCACTGACGCGACTGGGATACGCGATCGCGAAGTCGATCGCCGTGAGCCCGCCGTATGAGAGCCCGACGAGCGCTGCCCGCGCGACGCCGAGCGCGTCGAGCAAGGCGCGCAGGTCCTCGTAGGGTGAGAACGGCGCGTCTGGGCGCTCCGACCGCCCGAAACCGCGTGCGTCGTAACGGATCACCCGGTGCTCGCGCGCGAACGGAAGGAACTGCCGATCCCAGAGAACGCAACCTCCCTGGCCTGGATGGAGCAGCACGACCGGCGAGCCCTCGCCGGCAACCTCGTAGTACAGCGAGGCGCCGTCCGCCGGCGCGTAACCGCTGGTCACGACGCTGCGAATCGTTCAGCGCTCCTTCTTCGCGGGCTCGGTGGTGCGCTGCGGGTAGGGGATCGGGATGAACTCGACGCCCGGGCGCCGCTGGCTCGTCTGCGGATAGAGGTCCATGAGGTCGTAGACCGGACGCGGCAGGTCGGTGCCGACCGCGATGCCAAGCTGGTTCAGCGCGTCGACGTCGAGCGGATAGTCGTGCGTCCATTGCCCGTCCGCGAGCGCGCTCGCGATGCGCTCCGCGTCCTCTTCCGAGTGATGCTCGGCCAAGAGCTTGCGGACCGTCGCGTGCACCTGACGGAGCGCCTTCTCCGCGAGGTCGCCGAGGATGAGCGTCGTGTCCTCGCGGTTCGGATTCGGCTGCGACAGGGCTTTCATGACCGACGCCGCGGCGAACGACGACTGAGCGGTGCCCAGCTGCGGATCGACCGGACCCAGCACGGCGTTCGCGTCCATCACGATCTCGTCGGCGGCGAGCGCGATCAGCGTTCCTCCCGACATCGCGTAGTGCGGGACGAAGACCGTCACCTTTCCCTCGCGCCGCTTGAGCGCGTAGGCGATCTGTTCCGACGCGAGGACGAGCCCGCCGGGCGTGTGCAGCAGGAGATCGATGGGCATGTCGGGCGGGGTGAAGCGGATCGCGCGCAAGACGTCCTCGGAGTCCTCGATGTCGATGTACCGCGCGACGGGAAAGCCGAGGATGCTCATGGTCTCCTGCCGATGGATCATCGTGATGAGGCGCGAATGCCGCGACTGCTCGATCGCTCGGATCGCGGCCTGACGACGCACCGCGAGCATCCGCTTCTGCAGCAGCGGGATGAAGAACTGCGCGATGAAGAAGAGAAAGAAGATGGAGTTCAGGTCGAACACCCGCGCAGCATGCTCCAAACGGGCTGGCCTCGCGACCGCGGAACGCGCGGCCGGCGAGCCACGACCGCATGGGCCGCCCGACGCCGCATTAGTCTCAGCGCATGCGTGTACCTCCGCCGCCGTTGACCCCGCGCGAGGAGGTGGCGGACGACTGGCATGGCGAGCGCGTCGTCGATGCGTATCGCTGGCTCGAGGACACTGAGAGCGAGCGCACGGAGGCCTGGACCGAAGCGCAGAACGCGCGTACCCGTTCGGTCCTCGATAGTCTGCCGCAGCGGCGCCACTTCGCGCAGCGACTCCGTGAGCTGCTCGGCGTCGGGGTGTTGGAAACACCGCGCCCGATCGCCGGCCGCATCTTCCACACCCGACGGAGCGGCGCCGAGCGCCAGTCGATCCTCTATGTACGGGACGGCGTCGACGGGACGGATCGCGCGCTCGTCGATCCCAACACACTCGACGCGGCGGGTCTGGTGACGATCGATTGGTACTTCCCATCACACGACGCACGCTTCGTCGCCTACGGACTGTCACGGGGCGGCGACGAGATGTCGACACTCCACCTGATCGAGGTAGCGACCGGCCGTGCGCTGCCCGAGCGCATTCCGCATACGCAGCGTTCGACGGTGGCGTGGGCGGGCGAGGGTTTCTATTACTCGGCGAGTCCCGCACCCGGATCGGTCCCGGCCGGTGACGAGCACTACCACCGCCGGGTGCGGTTCCATCGACTGGGCGACGACCCGGCTCGCGACGAGATCGTCTTTGGCCAGGGCCGCCCCAAGGAGGACATGGTGTGGGCGCGCACGTCGCCCAACGGACGATGGGTCCTCTTTCACGCCTTCATGGGCTGGACGCGGAGCGACCTGTATCTGCTCGATCGACACGCGCCGGAGCGGGGTCTGCGCGTCGTCACCGAGGGAGAGCAGGGGCTGAGCGATGGATTCCCGCGCGACGATGCCATCTGGCTCCGCACGAATCTCGACGCGCCGAACTACCGAGTGGCGCGAGCCGAGTTCGACGCACCCGGGCGCGACGGCTGGCGAACGATCGTGCCCGAGAGCGCGAACGCGCTCGAGACATTCCATCTCACGCGGGATCACGTCGCTGTGGTCACGCTCGAGCGCGCGACCTCGCGCGTGCATCTGTGGACCAAGGGTGGCCGCCACGACCGCGAGATCGCGCTCCCGGGCCTCGGGATGGTCGAGTTCGTGAGCGGCGACCACGCCGGTGATCGCGTGGGCTTCGCGTTCCAATCGTTCACCGTCCCGCCGATCGCGTTCGCGGTGGACGCGCGCAGCGGCGCGATGCGCGAGCTCGTTCGCCTCGCGGCGCCCGCGGGCCTGGATCCCGACGCGATCGTCGTCGAGCAGACCACGTACCCCTCGAAGGACGGCACCGAGGTGTCGATGTTCCTCGTCCATCGGAAAGACGTGACTCCGAACGGCGCGGTGCCGACGGTGCTCAACGGCTACGGCGGATTCAACGTCTCGCGCACGCCGCAGTACATCGCGGGCGCCGCCGCGTGGGTCGAGGCCGGCGGACTGTTCGCGCTGCCGAACCTGCGTGGCGGCGGCGAATACGGCGAGCGCTGGCACCAGAGTGGAATGCTCGAGCGCAAACAGAACGTCTTCGACGACTTCCACGCCGCGGCGGAAACACTGGTCGCGCGCGGGTGGACGCGGCCCGCGCGCCTCGGCGTCACCGGAGGCTCGAACGGCGGACTGCTCACCGGCGTGGCGCTCACGCAGCGGCCGGAGCTGTTCGGCGCGGTGTACTGCGCGGTGCCGCTCCTCGACATGCTTCGTTATCAGAACTTCCTCATCGCGCGACTCTGGATATCCGAGTACGGCACCGCGGAAGATCCCGAGCAGTACCGGTGGCTTCGCGCGTACTCGCCGTATCACCACGTGGCGGGCGGCGTCCGCTATCCGGCTGTCCTCTTCACCACTGCCGTCGGTGACAGCCGGGTGGACCCGATGCATGCCCGAAAGATGGCCGCCTTGCTCCAGGCGCAAACAGCTGAAGATCCGGACGCGACGGTGCTGCTACGCGTCGATCACGATGCGGGCCACGGTATCGGGAAGCCGCTCGACAAGCAGGTGGAAGATCTTGCGGACCAGTACGCATT
>Ga0207646_10000105_pt1 | contig 114126 bp, 103 predicted proteins | sample KBSK5502metaG_FD_184343 | JGI IMG/M metagenome (GOLD analysis project Ga0207646, IMG submission 184343) | Corn, switchgrass and miscanthus rhizosphere microbial communities from Kellogg Biological Station, Michigan, USA - KBS K5-50-2 metaG... | ecosystem: Host-associated > Plants > Roots >...
ATTTGGCGCAAATGCCTCGGCGCGAACGCGGACCCCTCCGCGTCACAGCGAACGACGGCATCCTCGATCGTTCTGCCGGGTACAGCCAGCACAGGGTGGGGCTACAGAACGCACGCTCATCGGCATGAGCGGTAATTGGGATGCGCCGTAGCAAGGTGCTCGTGGCGGGAGGTGTGTGGGTGGGCGCTTGGGTGGCCCTGCGGTGCGCCGGCGTCACGGAGGTACCGGCCCGGCCGCCATCAATCCGCTGGAGGCCTCAGTTCGCCTGCCCGGCGCCAGGCCTCGATCGTGGGCTGGCGTTCGGCGCCGGAGCTCTGCGCTAAACCGGCTTCTGGGAGGGCCTTCTCCGCGGACGGATTCCAGCCGGCAGTGCCGGAAGGCCGGCGAGGGCGGGCCAGCAGCGCGCCGCACAGAGACGGGCCTCACCAATGGGCCTGCCTGGGCCAGCCCAGGATGCCGTTCGCTGTCGGTCTCGCCCGCTCGAGTCCAGGCAGTGCACAGGAGGTACACCCAGTTTCTGCTGCCATGAAGATCAAGAAGGCCTGACCGCCGGTGGCGGCCAGGCCTCTGACCTGGACTTCCTAGTAGCGGGGGCGGGATTTGAACCCGCGACCTCTGGGTTATGAGCCCAGCGAGCTACCGAACTGCTCCACCCCGCGTCGGTGTCCCTTTACTTTAGGGGCTCCGCTGAGCCGAGGCAAATCACGCTGGCCACGAGGCCCTGCCCGCGCCCCGCACGGCCCCACGGCGCCCGGCCGCGTCGGCCCGGCCCGCCACCGCGGCGCGGCTGGCTACGAACCGAGAACGGTCCCGCCCGGCTGGGACATCCACAGCGTGTACCGCACCGGCCAGGTTGACGTCGGCGGCTTGGTGAGCAGGTGCTCGTCCTGCTGGGTGGCGAGGTTGACGAGCCTGCGGGGCTGGGCGCCGAACGGGGTGAGTTCGGCGGACCTGCTCGCGAGCAGCGCCGGATGACGGCCGGCGCGCTCGATCCCGTCGATCACCGCGGGCAGGTTCCCCGGTGCCGTGACGATGCCGGTGGGCACTCCGCACGTGCCCCGGATGACCTCGGCGAACGCGCGGGCGGCGACCTTGTCGAGCAACACGACCGACGAGTGCTGCGGTATCGCCCCGCACAACTGCTCCACCGCGGTGACCTCCCCTGCGCCGGTGGCGCGGAACGCTACCCCGGACAGGGCCAGCCGGGTGGCGGGGTTCGCGGGCCGCGACAGCGCGATCCCGAACGTGATCGCCGCGGGCGGCACGCCCATCGCGACCACGAAACAGCCGGTGGCCAGCGCGACGGCCGGCAGGCCGGCACCGCGGGCGTGGGCCCGGCCGATCATCCAGGCCGCCACCCAGACGGCCAGCACGATCAGGCCAGGCAGGACGACCGGGACCAGTTGCCGGCTCGCCCAGGGCTGGTCGGGCACCGTGTCCGGCGCCCACAGCACGGCGAACATGCCCCAGCCGATGACGGCGGCTGGCAGGACCCACGATTGGGCCGTGCCCGCCGGATCCTTCCAGGTGATCAGCGCCCGCAGGCACAGCCGGGTGACCATGGCCAGGCCGATCAGCCCGAGCAGCAGCGCGGGCACGCCGAGGTACCAGATCACCCAGTACAGGCTGTTCTCGGCGTACAGCCGGCCGGGGTCGACGGGCAGCCCCTCGAGCCGCTGCAGCGCGGCGACGTAAGGGCTGGCGGGCCCGTGGACCTTCTGCAGGTAGGGCCGGAACACCAGGCTGATCGCGGCGAGCGCCACGAGCGCCGCCCCGGCCTCGGGCAGCCAGCGCAGCGGCCACGCGGCCAGCAGTCGGGCGGCGCGCCGGCGCGCCGGACCGGCCAGTGCGACGGTCGCGCCCAGCGCGGTCGCAGCCGCGAGTCCCCCGGCGAGGATGCCGATTATGCCGAACGATGGCGTCGTGGTGCTCACGGCCGGATCGTCGAGCACGATTCCCGCGACAAGCCCGCAGATGACCCCTGCCAGGCAGCCGGCGGCCAGCGGGATGCCCTGCGGCCTGCGGCCGGCCAGCAGGGCCCCAGCAACGACGATCACCGGCAGGAGCATCAGCGCGAACCCGGTCCCGGCCAGCACCGTGAGCCCCAGCGCCAGCCCGCCCAGGCCGGCGAGCGTGATCCGGCGCCGCGAGGAGAACGAATCGACCACCAGGCACATGCCACCGAAAAGCAGCGCCTGGGCCAGGGTGGCGCTGAACGCGGACCGGCCCGTATAGACCTCGGGCACGGTGAGCGCCAGCAGGAGCGCGCCCGCGGGGGCCCACTGCGGCCCGGCAAGGCGGGCGGTGAGGCCGCCCACGGCGAGTATCGCGAGCGCGCCGATCAGCGGGCTCAGGGCCACGGCGCCGGTGACGCCGTGCGCCCACAGCCCGAGCGCCAGGATGATCGGCAGGCCGGCCGTGAGGCCGGGGACCAAGGCGCCGCCCCGGGTCGCGAAACCGAAGCTGGCGAACGTGAGGCCGGGATGGGCGCCGCCGAACGCCGCCGCGGACGAGGGGATGGGCAGCCGGCCGTGGTTGGCGATCCAGTAGGCGACCTGCACGTACGCGCCCGGGTCGCGGCTGACGATGAACTGCGGTGAGTTCTCCACCCACTGCCAGACGGCAAAGCCGGCGGCGATCGCCACGGTGGCGGTGAGCCCCCACCAGGCGGGCCAGGCCCGGCGCCGGTTCTTGGCACCCGGACCAGGAGCGCCCGCGGCCGGCGTCCTCGTGGCGTCCGTCGCGCTCGCGGCTGGCGCGGCCGTGGCGGGCGCGGCCGGGGCGACCAAGGCATTCGCGGGCGGTGGTTCCGCGGTGCTCGCATTGGGCGCGCTCACGGCGCTCGGAACCGAGGCGCCCGTCGTGCTCGCGGCCGGGGCGCCGGCGGCGCTCGCGGCGGGCCTGTCCGCGGCGGGCCTGTCCGCGGCGCGCCCGGCGGGGGCGCCCGCGGGGCCCGGCGCGGGCCAGCGGCCGGGGAGTTCCCGCGCGACCAGGATCGTCAGGGCCACCGCCAGCGGCACCGAGATCAGCACCATGGGCGCCGGCAGGAACGCGTGCGCCAGCAGCAGCACGAGCCCGGGAACCAGCCAGGCCACCAGGAGGATCACCGGGATTACGGTGATCAGGGCGAGCGTCCGCGCGCCCGGGTCGGCGGCCTCCCGCACGCCGGGGCCGGGCTGCCACAGGCGGCTTACCCCAAGCCGGCCGACGGTCTGCCGCCAGGCCCGGCCCACGCTGCGGCGCCACCGGGCCCCGATGCGCCGGTCCAGCCCAAGCCGGCTCCACCGCTCGGCGAGGCCGGTCAGGACCGCGGTCTGGGCGGGCGGGGCGTAGGCCACAGCCAGAGCCCGGGCAAGCTCGGCCTTAGCGTCCTCCCCGGCGGGAGCGTCCTCAGCGCCCTCCGCGGCGGGAGCGTCCTCCCGGGCCGCAAGCCCGGTCGGCGGGTACTCCTCGTGGGAGACAGCGGGCGCGCCCTCAGCCGGGGAGACGGCGGGCATGTCCATCGTCCGGTCCTCCGCGAACGGGGCACCGGCACCGGTCCTGACCGGCTGCTCCGCTGCCGGAACGTCGCCGGCCGGCCGGTCCCCGGCCTGGCCAGGGGCAGGCTGGTCGTTGTCCCGGCCGGGGGCCGACTGGTCCTCAGTCTGGCTGCCGCCGGGCTTGTTCTCGTTCTGCCGTAGAGTGAGTCGTAGTCCCAGGCGCACCTTCCCCACTTTAGAACGGGCAGGTAACCGGCGAACCCGTCGCGGTGTTCGCGCCGGGGCAGCGGTCGTCAGCGCGGCCACGCTGACCCGGTTTCACCCGAATGTCGCGACATGCGCCGGCCTCTCCGGAGACAATGGACCGATCCCAGCGTGAGTTACCATTCATGCCGAGGAGCGTTGACCAGCAGCGATGAGCCGCTACGAGGACCCTGCAGGCGCTGGCGAGTACCCCGCCGGGGGGAGGCGCCGCGCGCGGTCGTTGCTTCGCCGCAACGGCCGCGCCGGCGACACCGGTGACTGGGACGCCAGCGGCCGTCCTCATCGTGGCCGCGGGCGCACCGGCCGGTGGGAGCCGACGGGCCGGCGCGCCGCGCATTCCGGGCAGCCGCCGTCGTGGACCCGCCGCGTTCTCGGCCGGCATCCGGTGCTCAGCGTCCTGGCCATCATCGCCACGCTGGCGATCACCTTCGTCTCGCTCAGCGCCTACGCGGCCTACCGCAACGTGTACGACAGCATCCGCCACATCACCGTGACGGCCGGCGAACTGGGCAAGCGCCCGCCGAAGCTAAACGGCTCGCAGAACATCCTGATCATCGGCTCGGACTCGCGCTCCGGCACGCGCGGCAGGTATGGCCGCGGCATCCAGGGGTCCCGGTCCGACACGTCGATGCTGCTGCACATCTCGCCGACGCACACCGGCGCGATCGTGATCAGCTTCCCCCGCGACACCATGGTGCCGATCTACTCGTGCCAGGCCGACGGCCAGGGGCACCCCGGCCAGCAGGCGCAGCCCGGCGTGCTTGAGCAGCTCAACTCGACCTTCTCCTACGGCGGCGCGGCGTGCCTGTGGCGGACCCTGGAGCAGGTCACCCGGATTCACATCGACCACTTCGTCGAGGTCGACTTCTCCGGGTTCAAGTCGATCGTGAACGACGTCGGCGGCGTCCCGGTGTGCCTGCCGTTCGCCATCAAGGACCCCGCCTCGAAGCTGAACCTGCCGGCCGGCAAGAGCGTGGTCCACGGCGACCAGGCCCTCGCCTTCGTCCGGGAACGCCACATCGGCTATGGCTCTGACCTGCAGCGGATCAACCGTCAGCAGATCTTCCTGGCGTCGCTGGCGCAGAAGATCAAGCAAAGCAGTTCGCTGGGCGACCCGGCCAAGCTCTACACCATGGTTCACGACATCGCCAGCTCGCTGACCACCGACTCCGGGCTGACGCTCACCGACATGTACGCGATCGCGAACAGCCTCAAGGGCCTGAGCACGAAGGCGCTGCAGTTCATCATGACGCCGGTGGTGCCCTACCCGCCCAACCCGAACAACCTGGTGGAGTTCAACCAGCCGTCGGCCCACGACCTGTTCCGCGCGATCGCCCGGGACAACCACATCCTCAAGACGGCGCGGCGCGCCGATCACGCCAAGCCGCGGCCGGTGCCCACCGTGAAGCCGGGGCAGGTGCAGCTCCAGGTGCTCAACGGGACGAGCGTCGCCGGGCTCGCCGCCACCACGGCCAGCCAGCTGACCGCCCGTGGCTTCAAGGTGGCCGGCACCGGCAACGCGACCGCCACCAGCAGCACCGTCATCGAGTACTCCTCGGCGGCGCAGATGCCCCAGGTGAACACGCTGCAGCGGGACATCCCCGGCGCCACGGTCAAGCAGGTGACCAGCCTCGGCGGGAGCACGCTGAGCCTGGTGCTCGGCTCCGGGTTCAAGGGGGTCAGCAGCACGCACAAGAAGCCGAAGAAGAAGGCCAAGAGCGTGTCGGCGGCGGCGCTGAGCAAGAACTACGGCGGGGTGAACGGCGCCGCGAACATCTGCAGGCAGTCGGCCGCCTTCACCGGCCCGGACACCCCGTCGATGTTCGGCAACGGATAGCGTGCAGCTTTTCACGAACTGGCACACCTGGCAGCAGGCCGAGCCCGGGCTGCGCGCGGCGCTGCCCGCGGGCACCGTGGCACGGCTGCGCCAGGCGGCCGCCTACGCCGACGCCCACCACGGTGACCAGCGGCGGCCTACCGGGGCGCCGTACCGGGAGCACCTGCTGGAGGCGCTGGAGGTGCTGGTCGCCGGCGCGGGCGTGACCGACCCCGAAATCCTGTGCGCCGCGGTGCTGCACGACGTGGTGGAGGACACCGATCGCACCGTGGACGATGTCCGCTCGGCGTTCGGCGCGCGGGTCGCCGACCTGGTCGGCTGGGTGACGATCCCGGAGCCCGGGCCGGGCCAGGACAAGGCCGGTGCCAAGGCGGAGTACCTGCGTGGGCTGCGGCGCGCCCCGCGGGACGCGATCCTGGTCAAGCTTGCCGACCGGGCCAGCAACGCCCAGACGCTGCGCAATCTGCCAGAAGCCAGGCGGTGCGCCTACTACGCGCAGACGGTCGAGTACATCGTCCCGCTCGCCGCCGAGGAGCCGTGGTTCGCGGGCTGGTACGCCCGCTGGGCCGAAGCCTTCGCCGATCTGGCCGCGCCAGAACCCGGCGGATCACCGCCCGCCCCGCCGAAGCCGAGCCAGGAGATCCCCAGCCAGGCCAGCAGCCCCGCGGGGTAGAGGAAGTAGCCGAACCTCGTGGCCGGCGCCAGCACGAACATCAGGCTGAGCCCGATGATCACGCGCCAGGTGGCGGCCGGGACGGTGCACGGCGGCCGGACGAACAGCGACACGACGATGCCCAGGCAGGCGAGCGCGAGCAGGGCCACGGCGATCAGGTGACCGGTATGCCCGGTCTCGACCAGCAGCCGCCCCGGTAGCGGGCTGACCGCTTCGGACTCGACCCTGGCCAGGCCCAGCGGGAACGAGATCGTGTTCTGCACGAGGGCGTTCGGCCCCAGCACGGCCACCGGCCCGACGATGGCGGCGAACACGGCCACCGCGGTCCCGGTCATGATGCCCGCCGCCCGCCTGCCGTCCCGGACCGCGACCAGCACCACCGCGATCAGCAGCGCCGGCCACGCCGTCGCCTTCATGGCGGCGGCAAATCCGAGCGCCAGCCCCGCCAGCAGCGGGTGCGGCTCCCGCCACAGCAGCGCCAGGCCCAGGCACAGGCAGGCCAGCACGGGCACGTCGGTGCCGCCCACGCTCAGCGAGAACGCGATCAGCGGCGACGCCGTCACCAGGACGGTCCAGCGCACCACGTCTCGGACGCCGACCACGGTCAGCGCCGCGGCGAACACGATGACGAACCCCACGCCGAACCAGATCCGCGGGTCGGTGAGGACCGAGAAGCCGAGCAGGGCCCGTGGTATGCCGAACAGCGTCATCAGCGGCAGGTAGGGATCGAAGATGTTCGGGCTGTGGGCCGAGGCCAGCGCGGCCGGTCCCAGGTAAGGGGTGCCGTGCTGCACCAGGAGCGTCGCCGACTTGTTGATCACCCGGACCTCGGGCTGCTGCAGCCGGGCGTCGGCCATCAGGCCCAGCGGCACGACCAGCGCCCCGCCCAGGCTGACCAGCAGCGCCAGGTCCACCCCGCGCGACCGCCAGGCGAGCACGAGCATGGCGGCCAGCAGGTACGCGCAGGCTGCGAAGATTCCCCAGGTACGGTGCAGATTGTTGCTCGTCACCAGCGCCATGGCGACGGCGTACGCCGCGGATGCGGCGTACAGGCCGGTCAGCCAGGCCCGCGGAACCACGGTGGGCGACGGCCAGTCGAACCGGCGCGGCGCGGCGCAACTCTGCGGCAGCTGCCTCAGCGTCAGCATCGACATGCACCCTCCAGCGAGGGTCATCCTAGCCGCTAACCGGGCGGCGGCGCCGGGTGGGCACGCAGGTCACCGCCTGCGGCCGGGCGGATGGAACGGGTGACGGTCAGATCACCGGAGGCCGCCCGGCCCGGGTCATCCGCCAGACGGTGCGCGCCGACAGCGGCCGCCGCTCCCCCGGATCCATCCGCCAGCCTTCCGCGAACCCGCGCGCCCACGCCCGGACCGCCTGGCCCGACCGCTCCCGCAGCACGGTCACGCCGAACCAGTCGAGCAGGTACGCGCAGGCCAGCGGCCAGGGCAGGTTCCGCCGCGCGAGCAGCACCCGGTTCCGCCCGTCCAGCCGGTAGAACCCGGCGTGCCGGGCGTTCGGCAGCCCGTGGTGGCATACCGTCACGGCGGCGTCGTACTCCAGCCGGTGGCCCAGCCCGAGCAGCCGCCACGCCAGGTCGGTCTCCTCGTGCGCGTAGAAGAACGCCTCCGGCAGCCCGCCCGCCGCCACGAACGCCGACCGCCGCACCGCGCACGCGCCGCCCGCGAACGTGGTCACGACGGAGGACCGCTCCGGGTCCCCAGCGCGCAGCCGCGGCACGTGCCAGCGCGCCCCCGCCCCGGTATCCGGGTCCACCACGCGGAACGACAGCACCGCCAGATCCGGTTCCGCGGCAAACCGCCCGGCCACGTGCCGGCCCACGCTTGGGCGCGGGTACCAGCCGTCGTCATCGAGGAACAAGATCACGTCCCCGCAGGCCGCCGCCGCGCCCGCGTTCCGCCCCCCGGCCACCCCGATGTTGTCCGGCAGCCGGATCACGCTCACCCCGGCGGGCACCACCACATCGGCCCCGTTCGCCACCACGATCACCTCGACGCCGGCGTCCCGCTGGGCCAGCGCGCTCGCGATCGCCCGGTCCAGTTCCGCCGCGCGGTCCCCCATCGTGAGGATCACGCAGGAGAGCTTCACCGCAGGCGCCGGGAGGCGACGATCGCGGCCAGGTGCGCGGGCACCAGGAGACCCCCGATGACCAGGCACGCGATCACGAGGACCCGGGTAGTGGTCAGGCCGCCACGGATGGCGTCGGCCACGGCCGCCACCAGGATCAGCAGGGACAGTTCCACGGCCTGGATCGCGCGGTGCACCCGGAACGCCGCGGCCAGGCGCCTGGCCCGGGCCAGGCCAGCCCCTCGCGGCGCCAGGGCGGCGTCGCCGAGCGCGCCCGGCAGGCCGGCCTTGGCCCTGGCCACGGTCACGTTGTCGGTCTCCGCCTTGACCAGGGCCGCGAGCAGCGCCGCGGCCAGTCCCGCGGTGACGTACCCACCGCCCAGGGCCAGGTGCCCCTGGGCCCGGACGCCGAGCCCGGCCAGCAGCGCGGCCTCGCCGAGGTAGTGGCCGACCCCGTCGAGGTAGACCCCGGTGGCCGAGGTCCGCCCGCTCCACCGGGCCAGCTCGCCGTCGGCGCAGTCCAGCAGCAGGTAGGCCTGCACCAGCACGCCCGCGGCGATCGCGCTGGCCAGCCCGCCCAGCGCCAGGACGGCACCCGCCGCTATCCCGCAGGCGATGAAACCCGCGGTGACCGCGTTCGGCGGCCAGCCCAGGCGGGCAAAGACCCAGGTTGCCCCGGGTGACAGCCGCCGCATGTAGGCCCGGCCGGCCCAGTGCTCATCGTTCAGCCGCGAAAAAATCTCCGGCGGCTGGCCGGTCGCCTTGACCTCAGCCAGCGAAGGACTGGGCATACTCCTCCACTCGCGCGGCCGCCTGCACCTCGGACAGGCCGAGGTGCTCCAGGATCGTGTACCGGCCGGGCCGGGTGCCCGGCGCGCAGAGCAGCGCCTTGGTGAAGTCCGCCTGCGACAGGCCCAGGTCGGCCGGCGTGCGCGGCAGGCCGTGCCGGGCCAGGCAGCTCGACAGCAGCGCCGCCCCGGCGCCGTCCCCCCGCAGCCAGGTGCAGAACAGGGCCCCGGCCCCGGCGAGCTCGCCGTGGGTGCCCGCGTCCGGGTAGAGCTGGTCGATCGCGTGCAGGATCTCGTGGTCGCCGCCGCTGCACGGGCGGCTGGACCCGGCCACGGTCATGGCCATTCCGGACAGGATCAGCGCCTCGGCCAGCACGGTGCGGAACTCGTCGCTGTCCGCGCTGCCCGGCTGGTTCAGCACGGCGTGGGCGGCCGAGCGCGCCAGCGTGATCGCGAGCCCGTCGATGGGCTCGCCCGCCTCCGCCGCGGCAAGTTCCCAGTCGGCGATCGCGGACAGGTTGCTGACCGCATCCCCGATCCCGGACCTGATCAGCCGGGGCGGCGCGACGGCGACGCTGTCCAGGTCCACGACGACGCCGACCGGCGGGGCCACGCCGTAGGAGCTCTTGCCCGACTCGTGCTCCAGGGAGCTGACGGGGGACGCGATGCCGTCGTGGGCGAGGTTGGTGGCCACAGACACCATGGGGATGCCGGCCATGTGCGCGGCGAATTTGGTCACGTCGATGGTCCGGCCGCCGCCGATGCCGGCGACCGCCTCGTACGCGCCGGCCCGCAGCCGCTTGCCCAGGTGGACGGCGGTGTCCACGGTGGCCGCCTCCACCCGGAACACCTCGGCCTCGGCGAGCTGGAGCCGGGCGGTGATCGCGGTGCCGTGCTGGCCCGGCCCTACCGCGACCGCGACCCGTCCCTGGGTCGCGATCCTCCGGTCCGCCAGCAGCGCGCCGAGGCCGGCGATCGCGCCGTGGCGGACGTCCACGGCGACCGGCGCCGGCAGCAGCCGGGCGAGCAACGGCATATCCGGAGACTAACAGTAATCGTCTGCACACTTATTGCAATCGAGGGCGCTCCGGCTAACACGGCCAAGGCCGCCGCGACGAAGTCGCGGGGGCCTTGGCCAGCGGGGGGTTCCGGGCCGTGGGGTCCGGGGGCTTGCCCCCGGGGGGAAGCGGAGTGCTCCCCCCGGGCTAACACCGCGCCGCGATCTGCCGGGCGCGGCGCAGGTCGTCGTGGTTGTCTACCTCGACCCAGTCGACGGCGCCGATCGGCGCGACCGCCACGTCCCCGCCGCGGGCGGCGAGTTCGGCGAACCCGTCCTCGTAGTACAGGCCGGGATCGCGCCGCCAGGTGGCCGCCAACGCGTCCGCCAGCGGCGCCGCGGCCCCGGCCTCGATCAGGGTGGCGCCGATATACTCGCCGTCGGCGAGCGCCGGGTCCATCCGCTTGGTGATCTTCGCCAGCAGCCCGCGCTCGTCGAGCACGACCTTCATCTCCTCCTCGGCCAGCGGCTTGACGTTGTCGATGGCCAGGATGACGCCGGCCGTGCCCCGCGCCGCCAGCAGCGTCTTCTCCACGCTGGCCGGGTGCACCGTGTCGCCGTTGACCATCAGCGCCCCACCGGCGAAGTGCTCCCGGGCCAGCCACAGCGAGTAGGCGTTGTTCCAGTCGAGGGCGCGGTCGTTCGGCACCAGCGTGAGCCGCAGCCGGTGGGCGCGCTCCAGCGCGGCCGCCCGCGCGGAAATGGCGCGCGCGGCGTGCCCCACCACGACCACGACCTCGTCCAGGCCCGCCGCGGCCAGGTTGCGCAGCGCGATATCGAGGATGGTGGTCGTGCCCGCCACCGGGAGCAGCGCCTTCGGCAGTTCGTCGGTCTCGGGGCGCAGCCGCCGCCCGGCCCCCGCCGCCAGCACGATTCCGATCACTTGAAGCGACCTCCTCATTACAGAACGTGCTGAAGGCTTAGCGTAGCGGCCGGGCGGGGCGCTGCAGGTAGAGTCCGGCTCATGCGAACGGTGGCCGTGGTGCTGGCGGGTGGCACCGGGGAACGGTTCGGCGTGAGCGTGCCCAAGCAGTTGCTGCCGTTCGCCGGGCGGCCACTGATCGAGCACTCGGTGGCCGCGTTCGACGAGGCCCCCGCCGTGGACTCCGTCCTGGTGGTGATGGCGGCCAGCCACGCCGGCCAGGTGCGCGAGGTGCTCGCGGCCGGCGGCTACCGCAAGCTGGCCGGGGTCATTCCCGGCGGGCCGTCACGGGTCGAGTCCACCCGGTGCGCCATCGAGGCGCTCGGCGGCGAGGAGTGCGACGTGCTGTTCCACGACGCGGCCAGGCCCCTGGTGGACCAGCGGATCATCGCCGGCTGCGTGGCCGCGCTCGCCGCGCACCGGGCGGTCGGTGTGGCGGTGCCGTCCGCCGACACGATCGCCGTCGTCAGCGACGGGGTCATGACGGCCATGCCGCCCCGGGACACCCTGGTGCGGCTGCAGACCCCGCAGGGGTTCCGGCTGTCGGTGATCCGGCGGGCGCACGAACTGGCGGCCGCCGACCCGCGGTTCGGCGACCTGCCCACGACCGACGACTGCGGGATCGTGCTGCGCTATCTCCCCGGCGTCGGCGTGCACATCGTGCCGGGCAGCGAGCGCAACCTGAAGATCACCTTTCCGCGGGACCTCGCCGTGGCCGAGGCCCTGCGCCACCACGGGCCGGGGTGACCAGGCGGCGCGGGCTGGTCAAGAACCCGGCCCCCCAGCTGACGTGCATGGTGACCAGGGCGGCGGGCAGCCGTGCGAGCACCCGGCCGGGCAGCTTCCTGGCGGCCACCCCGGTCACGCCCAAGATCCCGGCCAGGTAGGCGGCCGGCACCACGAACCCCATCATCAGCCAGGCCAGGCCCGGCCCCTCACCCGGCCCGGTGCCGCCGGCCGGCCCGGCGAGCGCCGCGGCCAGCCCGGTCACACCCGCCGCCAGGCCGCCCGCCATGGTCAGCACCGCGGCCGGCGGGGCCAGGTACCGGAGGTTGACCGTGCCCGGGTGCTCCCGGCTGACCACGCGGCGCCAGCGGCCGTAGTTGAAGTACTGCGCCGCCAGCGCCCGCACCGAGCCGCGCGGCCGGTAGGTCACCCTGAGCCGGGGCTCGAACCAGATCAGCCCGCCCGCCCGGCGGATCCGGTGGTTCATCTCCCAGTCCTCGGCGCGCTGGTAGGCCTCGTCGTAGCCGCCCACCCGCTCCAGCGCAACCCGGCGGTACACGCCGAGGTAGACCGTGTCCGCCGGGCCGGTCCGGCCCCCGGTGTGGAACGCGGCGCGGCCGACCCCGGCCGGCGAGGTCATGGCCCAGGCCACGGCCTTTTCGAACGGTGTCACGCCCTCGGCCGCCATGACGCCGCCGACGTCGTCGGCGCCGGTCTCCGCCAGGGTCTGCACCGCCAGCTTCAGGTACCCGGGCGGCAGCAGCGCGTGCCCGTCCACGCGGGCCACGATGGGAAACCGGGTCGCCTTGATCGCGGCGTTGCTGCCGGCCGGTATCCGCCCGCCCGGGTTGTCCACCACGGTGACCCGCGAATCGGCCGCGGCCAGTTGCCGGGCGATCCGCGCGGTCGCGTCGCTGGACGGGCCGACGGCCAGCACCACCTCGATGCCCGCCGGGTAGTCCTGGGCGAGCACGTGCCGGACCGCCTCCGCCAGGTGCCGTTCCTCGTTTCGTACCGGCATGATCACGGAGACCGGGGTGCTGGTGGAAAAGGCGTCTTGTGACAGATTGTCACTTGACAGTGACACGATGTTCATAACTGACGTACGGTACTCCGCTACCGTCAGTCGTTTCACGTATACGCATGGTAATAATCATGCGATCACCCGGGCGCGCCGCCCCGGTTCAGCCCTCGACCGCGGCGCGCGGCAGCCGGTACCCGCGGTGCCCTCGTGACCCCGGCCCGCGCGGCGCCCCCGCGGGCCGCGGCGCGCGGCCTCAGAGCGCGACGTCCTCCAGCATCTCCGTGACCAGCGCGGCGATCGGCGACCGTTCCGAGCGCACCAGGGTGACGTGCGCGAACAACGGATGGCCCTTGAGCTTCTCGATCACCGCGACGACCCCGTCGTGCCGGCCCACCCTCAGGTTGTCCCGCTGCGCCACGTCGTGGGTGAGCACGACCCGGGACCCGGAGCCGATCCGGGACAGCACCGTGAGCAGCACGCCGCGCTCCAGCGACTGGGCCTCGTCCACGATCACGAACGAGTCGTGCAGGGAGCGCCCCCGGATGTGGGTCAGCGGCAGCACCTCGAACATGTCCCGGCCCAGCACCTCCTCGATCACCTCCTGGGAGGTGACCGAGGACAGCGTGTCGTAGACGGCCTGGGCCCACGGGTTCATCTTGTCCGCCTCGGAACCGGGCAGGTAGCCAAGCTCCTGGCCGCCCACCGCGTACAGCGGGCGGAACACCACGACCTTGCGGTGCTGGCGGCGCTCCATCACCGCTTCGAGCCCGGCGCACAGCGCCAGCGCCGACTTGCCCGTTCCGGCCCGGCCGCCCAGCGACACGATGCCGATGTCGGGGTCCAGCAGAAGTTCCAGCGCGACCCGCTGCTCCGCGCTCCGGCCGCGCAGCCCGAACGCCTGCGCATCGCCCCGGATCAGGCGCACCGACTTGTCCGCCAGCACCCGGCCCAGCGCGCTGCCGCCGCCCACTCCCCCGGCGGTCAGCACCAGGCCGGTGTGGCAGGGCAGGTCCCGGGCGGCCACGCAGTCGAGCGAGCCGGACTCGTACAGGTCCTCGATGTCGGCGGTGGTCACCGCCAGCTCGGCCATGCCGGTCCAGCCCGAGTCGGGCGGGATCTCTGCCCGGTACTCCTCGGCGGTCAGCCCGAGCGCGGCGGCCTTCACGCGGAGCGGCAGGTCCTTGCTGACCAGGATCACCTGCTCGCCCTCGGCGGCCAGGCTGCGAGCGACAGAGAGGATCCGGGTGTCGTTGTCCCCGAGCCGGAAACCCGGCGGGAGCACCTGCGGGTCGCTGTGGTTCAGCTCGACCCGTACGCTGCCGCCGCTGTCCCCGATGGGCAGGTCATCATCGAGGCGGCCATAGGAGATCCGCAGGTCATCCAGGTAACGAAGCGCCTGGCGAGCGAAGAATCCCAGTTCTGGATGATGACGCTTGGCCTCCAGTTCGGTGATCACCACGACGGGCAGGACGACGCGGTGCTCCGCGAACCTGCCGATGGCGCCCGGGTCGGCGAGCAGCACGCTGGTGTCCAGGACGTAGGTCCGCAGCGGGCCTGGTGGGCCCGCGAGGGTGGTGTCGGAGCCGGGTGTGCGTTGCCGCGCGGGGCGGCGGGCAGAAGAACTGGCCACTCGTTCTCCCCTGGGCGCCGTGCAGGCGCCGCGCTCAGTCTTCCAGACGGGTGAGAAAGACCGGGCCGGCCCGCGGAGGGACGGTCGCCGGCCCTTCGCTCGTCTCGCCTGCGCACCAGGACAACAAGCTCGAGGATGTCGAGGGCCTTCCCGGCGGGCGGCTACGCACCGCCCATCCAGTTCCGACGGTACAGTCCTGGATCAATTCCCGGAAGTACCCATCTGCGGTGCCCCGCCCCGGGGTGTCCCCGCCTCAGGCGCCGAACCGGCGGTGCCGCGCGGCGTAGGACCGCAGCGCCCGGAGAAAGTCCACCCGGCGGAAGTCGGGCCAGTAGGCGTCGCAGAAGTAGAACTCCGAGTGGACGCTCTGCCACAGCAGGAAGCCGCCCAGCCGCTGCTCACCCGACGTGCGGATCACCAGGTCGGGGTCGGGCTGGCCGGCCGTGTACAGGTGATCGGCGATGTGCTCGACGTCCAGGATCTCGGCGAGTTCCTCGATGCTGGTTCCCTTGGTGGCGTGATCTTGCAGCAGGGACCGGACCGCATCGGCGATCTCCCGCCGCCCGCCGTAGCCGACCGCCACGTTGACCAGCAGCCCCGGGTTCGGCGCGGTGGCCTCGGCCGCGTCCTTCAGCACCTGCGCGGTGTCCAGCGGGAGCAGGTCGAGGGCCCCCACGGGCTTGACGTGCCAGCCCTGGGCCACCAGTTCCCGCACGGTGCTCTCGATGATCCGGAGCAGCGCCTCCACCTCGTCGCCGGGCCGTGACAGGTTGTCGGTGGACAGCAGCCACAGCGTGACCACCTCGACCCCGGCCTGGCGGCACCAGCCGAGCAGTTCGAAGATGTGGTCGGCGCCCTTCTGGTGGCCGTGGCTGACGTCGGACAGGCCGGCCAGGCGGGCCCACCGCCGGTTCCCGTCGAGGATCACGCCGACGTGCCGGGGGATTGAGTGCGGGGAGAGCGACGCTTCCAGCCTGCGCTCGTAGAGCTTGTAGGCGAGTTCGCGCAGACCCATCTGCACCCCTTGATGCGGCCATGCCTGAGAACGGTGAGGCTGGTGAGAGTGCTACCAACATACGTTAACCCCGTTCCACCGCAGTTAAGCGCCAGGACGGGGTCAACATTCAACCAGGGTTCAGCCGATGGCCTTGACGATGGCCTCGTCGAGCCCGGGGAACGAGGCAAGGTACTCCCGGCGCTCCCGCTTCATCCGGTCCACCATGGCGTCGTACTCGCCGGTGCGGCCTTGCCTCGCGTACAGCAGCCGCGGCTGGAGGATCTCCGGGTCGTCCACGCCGGGGACCGACGCGGCGATCTCGTAGCCGAAGTCCGGGTCGACGGCCCACTCGATCGTGTCCTCCACGATGGCCTGCACGGTCGCCGAGGAGATCGGGATCGTGACCTTCTTCGACCCCTCGTGGTCGTCGCCGCCGCCGACGCGCCCGGTGTTGAGCACGAACACCTTCAGTTCGTGGCTGTGGAGCAGTTCCAGCATCCGGTTGCCCATGTCGGCCATGGCACGGGGGAAGAACGGGTTGGTGCCGGGCACCCGCAGGAACCGGCCTTCCTCGTCCTTGCCGCCCGCCGAGGTGCCCGTGGTCTCGCCCAGCATGAAGTACGCCGCCGCCTGGGCGCGGTCGAGCCGGGCCACGCCCGGCACGATGTTCTCGTTCCGGTTCAGGATGAGCAGGAATTCCGCCAGCGGGATGTCGTTGGGCGGCCACGGGTCCACGTACGAGAACGGCCAGGTGGTGCGGCCATTCTTGGTGTAGGAGGTGTCGAAGAAGTCCACCTTCCCGAGCGCGTCCACCGACACGTTCTCCAGGTAGGCGTCCGGCTTGGTGGTCGCGTTGTAGATGGCCGGCTCGTAGCGCGGGTCCAGGCCGAACGTCTTGGCGAAGCAGCCGTTCTCCGTCGCGTAGACCTTGCCGCCCGGCATCAGCGCGATGAAGTCGTCCTGGGCCGGCTTGCTGCCCAGTTGCTTGGTGAACGTCGTGGTCGTCTTCCCGGTGCCGGACAGGCCCACGATGAGCACGCCCCGCGGGCGCCCGCCGACCGGGATGACCTTGCACCCGGCGTGCAGCGCCAGGCCGCCGCGGTTGTAGACGATGTTGTTCCACATCCGCAGGCCGCCCTTCTTCGACTCACCGAAGTAGTCGGAGTTGAGCACCCGGGTGATGTTGCTGTTCAGGTCGACGGCGATGACGCGGTCGTTCGGGTAGCCGGGGGCGGGCAGGTTCGGGGTGTAGATGACCGTGGTGTCCGGGTCCCACGTGCCGGGGTCGTAGTCCTCGTCCGCCGGGTAGTACAACTGCTTCTGCATGCCGGCCACGTTGGCGTTGGCCGCTTCCATGACCAGCCGGGCGCGGGTGCGGAACTGCGCGTCCGAGCCGATGTAGCCGTCCACGACGACCATGTGGGCGCGGGCGATGTAGGCATCCTGCTCCGCGGCGATGCGGTCGAATTCCGCCCGCGGAATCGTTTGCCTGGTCGCATTGGTCGAGTCGTCGACGATGAACGTCGACCGGGTGCTCCGCGAGTCCACGCGCGCCCGGACGTTTACATTGCCAAACTCCGTGCCAGAAGCGTTCGGCATTTTCTCGGTTAGCTCACGAAGCCGTTCCGCCGTGGGATTCCATTCCACCGACGCCGCGTTGACCTGCTGCCCCACAGTTGCTCCTCCTCCTGGGCGCCGGCCCGTGCCCGGTCCGGGGGGTCCTGCCGCCGCCGGGCGCGCTCGGGCGCGCCCTACGCTGCGAGATTTGGGGAGTGTACCCGGCGGGGCGCCGGCGAATGCAGGCCGGGTGCCCATTACCCAGGGGCAGCCGCCGCGACGGGCCGGCGCGGTGGGGGAAACGGTGTGCGCGGTGCCCGCTTACCCCCGCCCCGGCCGGCGGTGGCGGGCGAGGAAAGCCGCCGCGAGGCCCATACGGAATTGAGCGCAAACGGCAGTCAGAGAGCGCGCCGGCGGCGCATTCCGTGGGGTTTGGTTTAGACCTATGGTTTAAACCGCTGGCGGTAATTCACCGCTGGTCACGAGCGCGGTCCCTCGGCCCGGACCTGCTCCACCTGACGCAGGGCGTCGCGCAGGGCGCTGAGCCAGGAGTCCTCGTGCTCGCCCACCAGGCGGACCGACCAGGCCAGCGCGTCGCTGCGGCTGCGGGCCACGCCCGCCTCCACCAGCGTGTCCAGTACCCGGCGCTCGGACTGCCGAAGCCGGGTCATCACCGGGACCGAGAGTGTGGTGAACATCACTTTCCTGCCTTCGCACACCACACCCCAGGACACCTGGCGGCCGAACCTGCGCTCCGCCTCGTGGGCGATCCCGATCCGGGCCTCCCGGGTCTCCTCACGGAACATCCTGCTCCGCCCCGCCGCGATCGCATCCGCCTCGCCCTCCCTGTCTGCGCCATCCGCGCCCGGTTCCCCCTCCCCCGCCCGCGCCGCCGGAAGCTGCCCGATGACCGTGATCTCCTCCCGGTCCACGATCACCTCGGGCTCCCCGGTGAACCAGCCATGCGGCAGCCGCCCCAGGAACCACCGGCGTATCTGCCCGGCAGCGCCCGCCACCGCGTCCTCGTCCCGTGTACTCATGTAATCAGGATTACGTATCCGCTGGCCCTGGCGCAATCTTCCTGGAGTGTGGCGCCAGCGCACCCACGCGCACCCGAGGACCACTTCTTGCGTCTCTACCCCACTCCGGGAGGCCCGGGAAACCGGGAAGGGTGCGGGTGGAGTGGAAGCTCGGGTGCCTGCATGCCCGCCACGCAGAACGCGGTGAAGCGGACAGGCGGGCGATTGGCGCTCATCTCACGGTGCCAGGGTTGGTCTGGCCAGCGTTTTGCTCAGCTGGCCGGAGCAATCCTGGCGCCGCCCGCCCGTGTCGACAGGCGGAAGCCAAGGAAAGTCAGACGGAGGTGGCGGCCACCTGGGCGGCGATGGCCGGGGAGACGCGGACGGCGCCGGCGTACTCGCTGCCCAGGTCGACCGGAACGACCTCCACGTCCATGCCCGGCTGCGGGGCCTGGATCATCTCGCCGCCGCCGAGGTAGATGGCCACGTGCGAGATGTACCCGGGTGCCGTGGGGTCGGTGTGGTAGAAGAGCAGGTCACCGGGGGCGAGCTGGCTCACCGGTACGGCGGGGCCGGTGCGGGCCTGGTCGGCGGCCACGCGCGGCATGATCACACCGGCCTGGCGGAACGACCACTGCACCAGCCCGGAGCAGTCGAAGGCCGTCGGGCCGGCGGCGCCCCAGACGTACGGCAGGCCGAGCCGGCTCTCGGCCGCAACCAGCATGGCGCGGATCACCGCCGCGGAGGCCAGGCCGTTGGTGGCCGGCTGCACCGAGCCCGTCGGCGCGGTGGCGGTCATCGTGCTCCCGCTGACCTGGACCACAAGCTGGTCGACCTCGGCCGTTCGGGGCAGGGCCTTGCGGATCACGCGGGTCAGCCTGGTGAGCTTGGCGCCGGGCGCGCTGATCACGATCGCGTTGCGGACCGGGAAGCCAAGCGCGCGGGCGGCCCGGTCGGTGATCACCGCGTCGACGCCGCTGATGCCGACCGTGCCGAACCGGCCGACGCTCATCGTCTGCAGGCTGCGCCCGGCCACCGTGACCTGCGTGCCGGTCGGGAGATTGTCATGCTTGCCCATGTCGTAGGACAGGCCCAGGCCGCCGGCTTCGACGCTGCGCCAGAACGGGGTGTCCCTCGCGGTCGGCTTGGCGGCGAACCGGCGGAAGCTTGACGGGTTCACGCCCAGTATCGCGGCGAAGCGGCCGTTCACGCGGACCCGGGCCGCGTCCACGGCCTCGACCGCGCGCACGCCGGGCAGGCCGCGGATCTTCTTGACCGCCGCGGCCGGGAGCGTCGCCGCCGAGACCGCGACCACGTCCACCGGCAGCACGTGTTTCAGCGGGGCCACGTAGGCATCGGCGCTGGCGGCGCTGGCGGCAGACGGGGCGGCGGGCGGGGACAGCATCGCGGGCGCGGCACGCCCCAGCAGCCAGGGCTGCGCCGTGGGCGCCTGGCCCGGGCCGGCGGGGCCGGCGCCGTGGATGCCGGCGGACGCCACGCCGGGCCAGCCGGCCGCGACGACCATCAGTGCGGTGAGGGCACCCAGCGCGGGCCACCGCGCGCGGCGGTTCGAGCGCGGGTCCCGCTGCGCCAGGGTCTCCCCACAGGGGCGGCTCCTGCCCAGTTCCACGCGCTTCACCATCCCCATCCCATAACGGCGCGCCTCATCGCGCTGCGGCGCGCAAACCCCACCCAATCGGATCAGGATTTCCACTATTCCATCGAGTTAGACGTGCTGCCAGGGCCGAAAGTCCCAAGTTCTGCTCCAGCCCAGGTCACGACCGGGTATCCGAGAGCCTCCCGCAGCTCCATGGGATCAGTGAGAGGGGTACGGCAGGTGAAGTTCCGGCAGACGTAGACCGTCGGGGATCCATCAACCGGGAGCCGCCCCTCGAGCAGCGGCACGGTGGTCGCGCCGCCATCACCGAGGGCCAGCACCGCGCCGGGCGGCGCCATGAGCAGCGCCGCGCGGTGCAGCGCGCGGGTGCGCGGGTCCGTGGCCGCGCCCACGATCGCGATCTCGGCGGGCCCGGCCAAAACCGCCTCGGCGACCGCGAGGCCGGCGCCGGCCGCGCCCGGGAAGCGCCCGGCGATCGGCTCGAGCACGCCCAGCGCCGCGAGGGCGGCCTCCCGGTGCCGCGCCGAGCCGGTCAGCGCGGCGTAGCCCAGCAGCGCGCCGGCGGCCGCGAAGGTGCCGGACGGGGTGGGCCCGTCGGCGGGATCGGCGGGCCGGTACAGCAGCCGCTCTCCGTCGTCGGCGGTGTCGTAGAAGCCGCCGTTGCCGTCGCCGAACCGGGTCAGCGCCGTCTCCAGGAGTTCCCCGGCCAGCGCCACCCGGTGGCCCTCCCCGGTCACCCCGGACAGGGCCAGCAGCCCGCAGGCCAGGCAGGCGTAGTCCTCCAGCACCCCGGCGCCAGGGCCCGCCGCGCCGGCGCGCGAGGTCCGGCGCAGCCGCCCGTCCACCAGGTGCACGGCGGCGAGCAGGTCCGCCACCTCCCGCGCGGCGGTCACCAGCCCCGGCTCGGCGAGCAGCAGCCCGCACTCGGCGAGGGCGGCGATGGCGAGCCCGTTCCAGGCCGTGACCACCTTGTCGTCACGGCCCGGGCGGGCCCGCTTGTCCCGCGCGGCCAGCAGCGCGGCGGCGACCCGGCCGAACCGCTCCTCGTCGTCGGGGTCGAGGCGGCGCTGGAGCACCGAGCGGCCCCGCTCGAACGTGCCGGCCGGCGTGACCCCGAAGACCTCCGCCGCGTACCCGGCGTCGCCGGGGCCCAGCGCCTCGCGCAGTTCGCCCGGGGTCCAGGTGTAGAACAGCCCCTCCTCGCCGTCGCTGTCGGCGTCGAGCGCGGAGGCCAGCCCGCCGTCGGCGGTGCGCAGTTCGCGGGTCATCCAGGCGCAGGTCTCCCGGGCCACCCGGGCCGCCAGCGGGTCGCCGGTGCGCCGCCACAGGTGCGCGTACGCCCGGGCCAGCAGGGCGTTGTCGTACAGCATCTTCTCGAAGTGCGGCACCACCCAGCCGGCGTCGACGCTGTACCGGGCGAAGCCGCCGCCGAGCTGGTCGTACATGCCGCCCCTGGCCATCGCGAACATGGTGCCTGCGGCCATCTCCAGCGCCCGTGCGCCGCCGGCCGCGCCGGGCCGTTCGGACTGCCGGAGCAGGAACTCGCACACCATCGACGGCGGGAACTTGGGCGCCCCGCCGAACCCGCCGCGCTGTGCGTCGTAGTTGCGCGCCAGGGTGAGCACCGCCTGGTCGCAGGTGGCCGCCAGGTCGGCCACCTGCTGCCCGCCCCACCGCGGCCCGGCCTGCTCCGCCAGCGCGGCCGCGATCCGGCCGGCCTGGCCTGCGACCCCGTCCCGGTCCTCGCGCCAGGCCCTGGCGATGCCGAGCACGAGGCGCTGGAGCGTCTCGCGCGGGTAGTACGTGCCGCAGTAGAACGGCTCCCCGTCCGGGGTCATGAAGACGGTCATCGGCCAGCCGCCCTGCCCGGTCATGGCCTGGGTCGCGGTCATGTACACGGCGTCCACGTCGGGCCGTTCCTCCCGGTCGACCTTGATGGACACGAGGTTGTCGTTCAGCAGCGCCGCGGTCTGCGGGTCCTCGAAGGACTCGTGCGCCATCACGTGGCACCAGTGGCAGGCCGAATAGCCGACCGACAGCATCACCGGCACGTCGCGCTCGCGGGCGGCCGCGAACGCCGCGGCGGACCACGGCCACCAGTCCACCGGGTTGTCCGCGTGCTGCAACAGGTAGGGGCTCGTCGCGTTCTTCAGCCGGTCCGCCATGCCTCCATCTTCACCCGGCGGGACCGGCTGCCGGCCGGCCGGGATGCAAGCGGCTTGACCAAACCATACAGTAATGGTTATCGTTTTCATCAAGGGCGCCGCCGGGCGCGCCACCAGAACCCTCCCGCACAGAGACGGATCCCTCATGGTTGTTCGCAACGCGGCCGCCGTGGCCGCGCTCGTGGGCGTGAGCCTGGCCGTGGCCGCATGCTCCCCCGCGTCCGGATCGCCCACCACCGGCGGGGCCATCGTGGCCGTGGGCGCGGAGAACGAATACGCGAACGTCATCAGCCAGATCGGCGGGAAGTACGTCCACGTCACCGCGATCCTCAGCAATCCCAACACCGACCCGCACACGTTCGAGTCGAGCCCGTCGGTCTCCCAGGCCGTCAGCGCGGCCCGGCTGGTGGTGCAGAACGGCGTCGGCTACGACTCGTGGATGAACAAGATCGAGGCCGCCGCGCCGAACTCCACGCGCAAGGTCATCGACGTGCAGGCGCTGCTGCACCTGCCGGACAGCACGCCGAACCCGCACCTGTGGTACGCGCCCGCGACGATGCCGGCGGTGGCGCGGGCCATCGCAGCCGGCCTGTCTTCGCTGCTGCCCGCCCACGCCGCGGCGTTCAGGGCCAACCTGGCCAGGTTCAACGCGTCGCTGCGGCCCTGGTACCAGGCGCTCGCACGGTTCAAGGCCACCTACCCCGGCACGCCGGTGGCGACCACCGAGCCGGTCGGCGACTACATGCTCCAGGCCGCGGGAACGAGGAACCTCACGCCGTTCCGCTTCCAGGCGGACGTCATGAACGGCGTGGACCCCTCACCCCAGGACGTGTCGCTGGAGAACAGCCTGTTCTCCGGCCACAAGGTCAAGGTCTTCCTGTACAACCAGCAGGTAACCGACTCGCTCACCCAGTCGTTCCTCGGCCTGGCCCGCGAGCACGGCATCCCCGTCGTCGGCCTGTACGAGACCATGCCGACCCCGGGGTACACCTACCAGTCGTGGATGCTTGCCGAGGTCCGGGCGCTGGAAAAAGCGGTGGCCGACCGGGTCTCGACGGCGCGGCTGTGATGGCGGAGCGGGACGCCGTGATCACCACGGGGCCGGGCCTGGCGGCCGGCCGCCAGGAGACGCTCGCCGTCGAGGGGGTGAGCGTCCGGCTCGGCGGCCGCGACGTACTGCACGACGTGCGGTTCGCCATCCGGGCCGGTGAGTTCGTCGGCCTCATCGGCTCCAACGGCGCGGGCAAGACGACGCTGCTGCGGGTCATCCTCGGGCTGCAGAAGCCGTCCGCCGGCCAGGTGCGCGTCGGCGGCGCGGCGCGCGCCAGGCGCCACGCCGCCATCGGGTACGTCCCGCAGAAGATCGAACTGGACCCGGACATGCCGCTGCGGGCCAGGGACCTGGTCGGGCTGGGGCTCGACGGGAATCGCTTCGGCATCCCGCTGCCGTCGCGCGGGCGGCGCGGGCTGGTCGACGAGATGCTGCACGCGGTGGGCGCCGCTGCCTTCGCCAACGCGAGGGTCGGCACGCTGTCCGGCGGGGAGCAGCAGCGGGTGATGATCGCGCACGCGCTGATCAGCAACCCCCGGCTGCTGCTCCTTGACGAGCCGCTGGCGAACCTGGATCTGCGCAGCGAGCAGGAGATCGTCAGCCTCCTGGCCCGCATCTCGAAGGAGCGCGGGGTCGCCGTGCTGATCTCCGCGCACGAGATCAACCCGTTGCTGCCGATCATGGACCGCGTCGTCTACATGGCGGCCGGGCGCGCGGCCAGCGGGACGACCGGCGAGGTCGTCCGGCCCGAGGTGCTGACCGGTCTCTACGGCCACCACGTGGACGTCATCCACCTGCACGGCCGGGTTCTCGTGGTGGCCGGGCGGGGCGACGAGACGGCGGTCGGCCCGCGCGACGACACCCACGTCCTGCACGCCGACCAGGCGGCGCCGGACCGGGACTGCGAGGGCCGGCGGTGAACGCCATCCTCCGTGCGGTGTTCGAGCCGGGCTTCTTCACCAGCGCCCCGGTCCGGGGCGCCCTGCTGGCGGGAGGAATGGCGGCGCTGGTCTCCGGCATCGTCGGCACGTTCGCGGTGTTGCGCGGCCAGTCCTACGCCGGGCACGCGCTCGCCGATATCAGCGTCACCGGCGGCTCCGCCTCCTACCTCGTGGGGATCACCCCGCTGTGGGGCTTCGCCGGCGTGGGCGTGGTGGCGGCCGCCGCGATGGACCTGATCGGCGTGCAGCGGCGCCGGGGCCGGGACCTCGCGACCGGGATCGTGCGCGGCGCGGGGCTCGGGCTCGCGGCGCTGTTCCTCTACTGGGGCACCGCGTCCACCAGCACCACCGGGGCCACGGTCACCGTCCTGTTCGGGTCCATCTTCACGATCACCGGCTCCACCGCGGCGGTAGCGGCGGTGTTCGCCGCGGCCGCGCTCGGCATCGTCGTGGTGCTGTACCGCCCGCTGCTGCTGAGTTCGGCCAGCCCGGACCTGGCCTTCGCGCGCGGCGTGCGGGTGCGCGCCACCGGGGCGCTGTGCCTGGTGGCCATCGCCCTCGCGGTCTCCCTGTCGGCACTGACCATCGGCGCCATCCTGAGCACGGCGCTGCTGGTGGGTCCGGCCGCGGCCGCGCTGCGGCTGACCAGCAGGCCCGGCCTGGCCGTGCTGTGGTCGGCGGTTCTCGGCCTCGCGGCAACCTGGCTGGGCGTGCTGCTCGCCTACGACAGCTACTACTGGCCGCCCGTGCACCAGGGCTGGCCGGTGAGCTTCTTCGTGGTGGCGCTCGTGCTGCTGTTCTACCTGTTGTCCCAGTTCGCCGCCCTCCGCCCGCCCGGCGTGCGGCGGGAGGCGGCCAGCGCCCGGCTGACGGCCGCCCGGCCGGACGAGGCAGGTGCCTGAGCGATGCTGTCCGGCTTCATGGTCAACGCCTGGGTCGTCGCCGGCATCGTGGCGGTGGTGGCCGGCGCGGTCGGTTTCTTCGTCGTCCTGCGCGGGTCGGCATTCGTCGCCGACGCGCTGCCGACCGGTGCCTTCGCCGGGGCGGCCGGAGCCAGCCTGATCGGGGTCAACACGCTGGCCGGCGTCGGCGTGTTCGCGGTGCTCGGCGCGCTCGGCATCGGCTGGCTGGGCCGCCGCGGCCGTCATGACGTGGCCACGGCGCTGACGCTGGTGCTGATGCTCGGGCTCGGCGCGCTGTTCCTCAGCTTCAGCACCCAGTACGCGCAGGAGATCTACGCGCTGCTGTTCGGCGAGGTGCTCGGCATCAGCAGCAACGAGATAGCCCCGGTGGCCGTCCTGGGCGCCGTGACCGTGACCGCGCTCATCGTGATCTACCGCCCGCTCCTGCTCACCTCGGCCATGCCCGCGCTCGCCGAGGCCCGCGGGGTCCGGGCGGCCCGCGTCGAGACGCTGTTCCTGGTGCTTGTGGCGCTGGCGACCAGCGTGGCCCTGCCGGTCGTGGGGGCGCTGCTCATCTTCAGCCTGATGATCGGCCCGCCGGCCGCAGCCAGGTCGTTCACCGACAGGCCCGCGCTCGCCATCGGGCTGTCGGTGGTGATCGCGCTCGGCACCGTGTGGGCCGCGATCGCCGCCTCCTACCAGACGAACTGGCCGGTCGGATTTTTCGTGGGCGCGCTGAGCGCGGGCTGGTACACCGTGGGCCGGATCGCCGCGGCGTGGCGCCGGAGCCGGCGGCGGGCCGCGGCCCGCGAGCCTGGGGTGCATGGCCGCCAGACTGCTAGTGTGCGGGTGTGACCACGCCTGCGCCGGCCAGGCGCCCTCTCGGCGGAACGCGGGTCCGTGGCACCAAGCAGGCCGAGGCGGTGGCGTCCGTGCTGGACAGCCTGCCCGGCTTTTGGAGTGCCCAGCAGATCCACGCCGAACTGCGCGGCCGCGGCGAGCGGGTCGGGCTGACCACCGTCTACCGGCATCTGCAGGTGCTCAGCGGGGATGGCCTCCTCGACACGATCCGCGACGCGGGCGGGGAGACCTTGTACCGCCGCTGCCGGAGCGCGGCGCACCACCATCACCTGATCTGCCGCGTCTGCGGGACCAGCGTCGAGGTGGAGGGGCGCGCGGTGGAGCAGTGGGCGGAGAAGGTGGCCGCCGAGGCGGGCTTCACGGCGGTGGATCACACCGTGGAACTGTTCGGCCTGTGCCCCCGCTGCGGCGCGGCCCAGCGCCCCGCCGCAGAAGGCGCCTGACCAGCTAGTCCCCGGTCACGGCGTCCGGTTAGTCCCCCGTCACGCCGTCGATGCGCTCGCGGAGCAGGTCGGCGTGGCCGTTGTGGCGGGCGTACTCCTCGATCATGTGCACATAGATCCAGCGCAGGTTGCGCACCCGCTCGGGATGGTGACCGTGGCTGGGCACGACATGGTCCAGGTCCAGGTCCCGGACCGCGTCCTTGACCAGGCCGACCTCTTCCCAGAACGCCGCCACCACCGCCGGGGCATCCGGCTCGTCGAGTTCATCGAAGTCGGCGTTCAGGTTCTCCTCGCTGAAGTAGCGGAACGTCATCTCCTGGTTGGTGCCGTGCACCCGGAACCACCAGCGCTCCACGTCGGTCATGTGCCGGACCAGGCCGAGCAGGGTCAGCCCGGACGGCGGCACGGCACGCTCCCTGAGCTGCGCCGCGGTCAGCCCCGAGCACTTCATCAGCAGCGTCTCGCGGTGGAAGTCGAGCCAGGACTCCAGCGCCGTACGCTCGCCGGTGACCAGGGGCGGCTCGCTGCGCTTCACGCTTGGCGCGGTCCATGCCATCCAGACATCGTCCGCCCCGCGCGTTCCGGCCGCAACGACATTCCCGGTGCCGGGCGGCGGGCGGTCCGCCGGCACCGGGAATGCGCACCGGTGCGGCTACACCGGCTCGGTCATCCTGCGCGCCGGGATCGGCTGCCCCGCCGCGCCGGAGTCCTCCCGGATCCCGTAGCGCGCGTAGAACCGGCGCAGCGGGCGCGGTGCCCACCAGGTCGCCGGGCCCAGCAGCCGCATGGTGGCCGGCACCAGCAGCACCCGGATGATGGTGGCGTCCACCACCAGGGCGATGATCATCCCGATGCCCATCAGCTTGATGAACGTGATCCCGGACGCGGAGAACGCGCCCACCACGATCACCAGCAGCAGGGCCAGGCTGGTGATGATCCCGCCGGTGCGCTGCAGGCCGCTGGCCACCGCCGCGGTGTTGTCGCCGGTCACGTCGTAGCGCTCCCGGATCCGGGACAGCAGGAACACCTCGTAGTCCATGGACAGGCCGAAGATGATGGCCAGCATCAGGATCGGCATGGTCGGGTCGATGGTGCCCGTCGGGGTGAAGTGCAGCAGCCCGGACAGGTGGCCCTCCTGGAAGATCCACACGACCGCGCCGAACGTGGCCGTCAGCGACGCCGCGTTCATCACGATGGCCTTGACCGGCAGCACCACCGAGCCGAAGGCGAGGAACAGCAGGGCGAACGTGGTGACCGCGACCATCAGCGCCATCCACGGCAGGGTGGCGCCGAGGCTGCCCAGCTCGTCCACCAGTTCCGCGGTGGTGCCGCCCACGTAGACGTGCGCGCCGGCCGGCCCGGGGACCGCCCGCACCTGGGTCACCAGCGCCCGCGCGGCCGCGGATTCAGCGTTGGCGGTGAACCGCATGTCGACCTTGGCGACGTCGCCGGAAACCCCGGTGACCTGAGCGCCAATGATCCCGGGAACCTGCGCCAGGCGGGCGGTGTAGCCGGCCAGCGCGGCCCGCTCCGCCGGCGCGCTGACCGCGCCACCGAACGTGACGACGGCCTCGATCGGGGTGGTCGCGTTCACCGGGAAGTCACGGGCCAGCGCCTCGGTCACCACCCGCGGCGCGGAGCCCGACGGCAGCGCGCGGGCATCGGTGCCGCCCCAGGTGATCGAGCGGAACGGCGAGCCGAGCGCGAGCAGGGCGATCACGATGACCGCGATGTAGGCGAGCGGGCGGCGCATCACGCTGCGGGCGATCCGGTACCAGGCGCCGGCCGAGTCGGCCGCCGGGGCCCGGCGCACCGAGCGCCGGATGCGCAGCGCGTTCACCCGCGGGCCGAGCACCGCGAGCAGCGCGGGCATGATCGTGAGCGCGGCGAGCATGTCCACCAGGACGGTGGCCACGCCCCCGTAGCCCATCGAGCGCAGGAACATCTCGGGGAACAGCATCAGGCTGGCCAGGGCCAGGGCGACCGTGACCCCGGACACCGCGACCGTCCGCCCGGCCGTGGCAACGGTACGCGCCAGTGCGGCCTCGGTGGTGGGCTGAACGGAAAGCTCGTCGCGGAACCGGGCCACCATGAACAGCCCGTAGTCGATGGCCAGGCCCAGGCCGAGGATCGTGGTGATGTTGATCGAGTAGATGGACACGCTGGTGAACAGCGTGAGCAGCCGCAGCGCGGTGAACGAGCCGAGGATCGCGGCCGCGCCGATGGCCAGCGGCAGGCTGGCGGCCGCCAGGCTGCCGAAGATCACCAGCATGAGGATCAGCAGGACCGGCATGGACAGCCCCTCGGCCCGGCCGATGTCCGACTTGACCTGGCCGTTGATGGCCTGCTCGGTCGGGATCTGGCCGCCGGTCACCTCGGTGAGGCCCGCCGCGCCGAGCTTGCCACTGATGGCCTGGTAGGCCTTGATCTGGGCGGCGTCGTCACCCCCGGCCAGGCGCAGCACCGCGTAGGTCTCGTGGCCGCCGGCGCCCACGAACTGCGGCGAGCGCGCGGTCCAGTAGCTGACCGCGGACAGCACCGTGTCCCGCGGCAGGGCGGCCAGCGTGCTGGTCACCGCCTGCCGGTAGGCGGGGTCGGCGACGGTCATGCTGGCGCTGCGGTACAGCACCACGACGTCGGCGGTGTCCCGGCCGAACGCCCTGGTGGCCAGGTTGCTGGCCTGCGCACTCTGGCTGCCGGGGGCGGTGAACCCGCCGCCGGACTGGAGCGAGGAGAACACGCCGGTCCCCCAGACCGCGGCGCCGGCCACGGCGACCACCGCGGCCAGGAGCACCAGCCGCCGGCGGCGATAGATGAAACGTCCCCAAGCGTCGAACACCGGGTACCTCCGCGGTTAGACTGTTACCAACTGTTCACCTTGGTGAACGGTGTAAACTGAGAACAGTGTTAACGTCGCATACGGCGTTCAGGTTTGTCAAACGTGTTAAGCGTATTCTCAGGTTCGAGGGAGGACGGCGTGGCCCAGGCACCGAGCCGGCGCGACCGCGTCCGCGCCGCCACCATCGAGGAGATCAAGGGCACCGCCCGGCAGCTGCTGGTCGACGAGGGCCCGGACGCGGTCTCGCTGCGGGCGATCGGCCGCGCCATGGGCATGACCGCCCCCGCCCTGTACCGCTACTTCGGCAGCCGCGAGGACCTGGTCAGCCACGTGGTGGGGGACATCTTCACCGAGATCGCCGCCGACATCCACGCCGCGATCGTGCAGGCCGGCTCCGACAGCGGCGGCGACATGACCGCCAAGCTGATCGCCGCGTGCCAGGCGTTCCGCGGCTGGGCGCTGGCTCACCGGCCGGAGTTCGGCCTGCTGTTCGGCACCCCGCTGCCCGGGCTCGAGGCCGTGCACGCCAAGCCGGGCAACGACGTGGTGGCCGAGTGCGCGAGCAAGTTCAGCCTTGAGTTCCTCATGCTGTTCTTCGAACTGTGGAGCAAGCACCCGTTCCCGGTGCCCGCCGACGACGAGATCGACCCGGGCCTGCTGGCCCAGCTCATCCGGTACCGCGACGGGCTCGGCGCCGACCTGCCGGCCGGAGCGGTGCTCGTCTTCCTGCGCTGCTGGGTGCGCCTTTACGGGATGGTGAGCCTGGAGGTCTTCGGCCACCTGCACTTCGCCCTGGACGACCCGTCCGCCCTGTTCGGCTACACCATCGCCGAACTGGCCACCCTCGTCGGCCTGGGGGGACCCCGCTACCCGTGACCGAGCACCGGATGCGGAACGTAATGCTCCTCCATCCGGCGGATCTCGTCCTCGGTGAGTTCCAGCTTCACCGCCGCCAGCGCGTCGTCCACGTGGCTGGGCTTGGTGGTGCCGATGATGGGGGCGGTCACCCCGGGCCGGTGCAGCAGCCAGGCGAGCGCGACCTGGGCGGGCGGCACACCGCGGCCGGCGGCCACGCCGGCGACCGCGTCCACCACGTCGAAGTCGGCCTCGCCGTAGAGGCTGTCACCGAACGGGTCGCTGCCGGCCCGGGTGGTGAGCCGCTGCCCGTCCCTGGTCCGGTTGCCGGTCAGCACGCCGCGGGCCAGCGGGCTCCACGGGATCACGCCCACGCCCTGGTCCACGCACTGCGGGATCATCTCCCGCTCCTCCTCGCGGTAGAGCAGGTTGTAGTGGTTCTGCATGGACACGAACCGGGTCCAGCCGTGCCGCTCGGCCGCGTGCTGGGCCTTGGCGAACTGCCACGCGTACATGCTGCTCGCCCCGATGTAGCGGGCCTTGCCCGCCTTGACCACGTCGTGCAGCGCCTCCATGGTCTCCTCGATCGGGGTCCGCGAATCCCACCGGTGGATCTGGTAAAGGTCCACGTAGTCCATGCCCAGGCGGCGCAGCGAGTGGTCGATCCCGGCCAGGATGTGCTTGCGGGACAGGCCACGGTCGTTCTCGGCATCGGACATCGCGCTGAACACCTTGGTGGCGACCACCACGTCCTCGCGGCGGAACAGCTTGCCGAGCAGCCGCCCGGTGACCACCTCGCTCGCACCGTTGGCGTAGGTGTCGGCGGTGTCGTAGAAGATCACGCCACCGTCGGCCGCGGCCCGCACCAGCGGCTCGGCGGCGTCCTCCTCCAGCACCCACTGCCTGCTGCTCTTGTCGCCGAAGCTCATCATGCCGAGGCAGATACGGGACACGCGCAGGCCGGTCGAGCCCAGGTTGACGTACTCCATGAACACCCCTCGCCGAAAGATCCGTCGTCAGAAGCTGCCCACCAGAGTGGATGCTATGGCGCTCCTGGGGCAGCGTCACCCGGAGACAACGCCCCGGGCCCGCCGGGCATGCCCGGGGCGCTCCCGGTGTTGCGGTCAGCGGCAGCAGCCCACGAGAAGGAGCACGCAAGCATGCAGACGAGGGCCATCGGCCCGGTCACGGTCAGCGCCATCGGGCTGGGCGGCATGCCCATGTCCATCGAGGGGCGGCCCGACGAGGCACGGTCCGTCCGGACCATCCACGCGGCCCTCGACGCGGGCGTGACGCTGATCGACACGGCGGACGCCTACCACCTGAACGCCGGGGAGGCCGGGCACAACGAGCGGCTCATCGCCAGGGCGCTGGCCAGCTATCCCGGGGACACCAGCGACGTGCTGGTGGCAACGAAGGGCGGCCACCTGCGGCCCGGCGACGGGTCGTGGACCCTGGACGGCTCCCCCGCGCACCTGCGGGAGGCGGCCGAGGCCTCGCTCAAGGCCCTCGGCGTGGACGTCATCGGGCTGTACCAGTTCCACCGCCCGGACCCGAAGGTGCCCTACGCGGAGTCGATCGGCGCGCTCTCCGAACTGCTCGACGCCGGGAAGATCCGGCTGGCCGGCATCTCCAACGCCAGCATCGATCAGATCGAGCTGGCCCGGTCCATCCTGGGCGAGGGGAACCTGGCCAGCGTGCAGAACGAGTTCTCCCCCGCGTTCCGGTCCAGCGAGGGCGAGCTGCGGCACTGCGCCGCGGCCGGCATCGCGTTCCTGCCGTGGAGCCCGCTCGGCGGCATCGGCCGGGCCGGCCGGCTCGGCCGCCGGCACGCCGCGTTCGGCGAGGTCGCCGCGGCGCGCGGGGTCTCGCCGCAGCGGGTGACGCTGGCCTGGATGCTGGCCAAGGCGCCGGTGGTCATCCCGATCCCTGGTGCGAGCCGGCCCGAGTCGATCATCGATTCGGCGCAGGCCCCGGAGCTGGCGCTCTCCCCGGAGGAGCTGGCCCGGCTGGACGCCGCCTGATCCGGATCCCCCATCATGATTGTCGTGGTTGCAGCAACGACGACATTCTTGTGTCGTCGTTGCCACAACGACGACACATGCCCCGCGATGAGGAGGTCTTGGGATGACTCACGGAGGCCCGGTGGCACAGGTGCCGGCGGCCGAGGTGCCCGCGGGGGCCTATCTGCTGGACGTGCGGGAGCCTGAGGAGTGGGACGCCGGTCACGTGCCGGGAGCGGTGCACATCCCGCTCGGCGAGCTGGGCGCGCGATATACCGAGCTCGATACCGGCCGGCCGCTGTACGTCATCTGCCGGTCCGGCAACCGGTCCGCGCATGCCGCGCATGCGCTGGCCGGCGCGGGCTGGGACGCCAGCAACGTGGCCGACGGCATGGTCGGCTGGCAGGCCGCGGGCCTGCCGATGGCCAGCGAGTCCGGCCAACCCTACGTGGCCTGAGCCGGGCCTGGAGTGAGCGGAATGCCGGAGCGGCCGCCCGTGCGGCGGGCCAGGGCCCGGCCACGGCTGAGGCCGATCATCGGGTGGCGCCACCCGGCCGGGCGTCAGGGCCGGGGCGTGCCGTTGTGGCTGAAACCGTGCTCCGGGTCGTCCTGCGGCCCGTCCTGACCGTCCGGTGGCTGCTGGCCCTCCCGGGCCTCCTCGCGCCAGCGCGGCTCGCGCACCACCTTGCGAAGCTGCTTGTTCATCGAGCGCAGCAGGAAGAACAGCGCCACGCCCATCGCGGCCACCACGAGGAACCCGAGGACCCCGGTCACCACCTGTCCGGCTGCCGGGGCAGAGGAGGAGGCCAGGACGGTCAACGGCGCATCCTCTCCCTGATGCCGGCGAACAGGTCGTCTTCTGGAAGCTCAGTATCCACCAGCGACCTGGCCCGGTGGTAATCCTCGGTGGGCCAGGCGGCGACCGCAACCTCCAGCGGCACGGCGAACCAGGAACTCTCCGGGTCGATCTGGGTGGCGTGGGCCAGCAGCGCCTGGTCCCGGACGGCGAAGTACTCCGCGCACGGCACCCTGGTGGTGATCTCCAGCGGAACCCGCCCTTGCTTCGGCGTCTCCTCCCACTCGGCGACCCACTCGGCGTAGGGCGACTCCAGCCCGCGGCGCTCCATCTCCTCGTGCAGCGCGATGAGCCTGGCCCGGTGCCACGTGGCGAAGTAGTAGAGCTTGAGCGGCTGCCAGGGCGTGCCGCTGCCCGGGTAGCGGTCCGGGTCGGCGGCCGCGTCGAACGCCTCGACCGAGACCTCGTGGGTCTTCACGTGGTCGGGGTGCGGGTAGCCGCCGTTCTCGTCGTAAGTCAAGATCACGTGCGGCCGGAACTCGCGGATCAGGGCGACCAGCGGCCCGGCGGCGTCCTCCAGCTTCTGGACCGCGAAGCAGCCGTCCGGCAGCGGCGGCAGCGGATCGCCCTCCGGCAGCCCGGAATCGACGAATCCGAGGAATTTTTGCCGTACCCCCAGGACTTCCCGGGCCCTGGCCATCTCTTCCCGCCTGATGCGGGGCAGGTCGGCCCGCACCTCGGGCCGGTCCATTGCCTTGTTGAGGATGTCACCGCGCTCGCCCCCGGTCAGCGTGGCGACCATCACATCCGCACCGGAACGCGCGTAACGCACCATGGTTGCCGCGCCCTTGCTGGACTCGTCGTCCGGGTGCGCGTGCACCGCGAGCAGGCGCAACCCCGCGTCGGGCAGGCCCACGGCCGGGGAACCCGGCGCGGCGGCGGGCGTGCCGGGCACCGCCCGGCCGGTGGAGCCGGTGTGAGCAGCAGGCACAGTAAAATCCCCCCGGTGCTGGGAATAACAGGCGCGATCCAGGCGCGTACGGCCAGGTCCTGCGGCACTGGCCAGCACGGCGCCGGGTCATTATCCTGCACGACAGCACCCCGGCTAGGCGAACTTATTCCCGTGCTCGCTCTCGGCAGGTTATTGACTGGCGCGGTAATACCCCGCACCCTTGTAACCTCGGAGAGTTACCCCGAGGGCCGCATAGGCTCCCAATACCCCCATGGGGCCGAGTTGGCTCCAGCGGACCTCCGTTCGCAATGCAGGCAAGGAGTACCCGTGACCGAGACACGCGAGGACGTCACCTGGCTCACCCAGGAAGCGCACGACCGGCTGAAGGCGGAGCTCGACTACCTGTCCGGGCCCGCGCGTGTGGAGATCGCGAAGAAGATCGAGGCTGCCAGGGACGAGGGCGACCTGCGCGAGAACGGCGGCTATCACGCAGCCAAGGAGGAGCAGGGCAAGCAGGAGGCACGGATCCGGCAGATCCAGCACATCCTGGAGAACGCCAAGGTCGGCGACCCGCCACGGACCGAGGGCGTCGTGGGCCCGGGCATGACCGTGACCATCAGGTTCGCCGGCGACGAGGACGAGGTCACCTTCCTGCTCGCCTCCCGCGAGGAAAGCGGCGCGCCCATCGACGTCTACTCGCCCCGCTCCCCGCTGGGCAGCGCCATCTCTGGGAAGAAGGTCGGCGAGACCGCGACCTACAACCTGCCAAACGGCCGCGCCGCCACGGTCGAGATCCTCGAAGCGGTTCCGTACGCCGGGGTCTGACCGGGCCGCTGACGCGGCGCGGCACAGCCCGTCCCGATGAGCGTGGTGCCAGCCTGGTAAGCGGGTACCACGGCCCTTCGTATCGCACAATCTGCCGCCCGGCCGCGATGGCCAGCCGGCTGCGCCGGTCCCGCCTGGTGTTGCGGCGGCGGCGCTGCCCGTGAGACGGTGGTCAGCCGCCGACAAGTTCCGGCTCGGCGGGCTGCGGCTCGGGGGCCCTGCCGCTGCGCAGCGGGACCTCCTTGATCAGCCAGCCGAGCAGGAACACGATCGCGCCCGCGGGGACGACCAGCCAGAACACCCCGGTGACCGCGTGCGTGATCGCCACGAACACGTCGTTGCGCACGAGCGCGGGCAGGTGGTTGACCGTGGCCGGGTCGAGTTGCCCGCCCTTGACGCGGACGCGCGCGCCGGGGAGTTGCGCGGCCAGCGAGCCGGTCAGCCGCCGGGCGAAGAACGCCCCGAACGCCGCCACCCCGATCGAGCCGCCGATCTGCTGGAAGAACGTGCGGGAACTGCTCGCCACGCCCATGTCCCGCGGTGCCACGCTGTTCTGCGCAATCAGCGTGGTTATCTGCATGAGCAGGCCCATGCCCAGCCCGATCACCGCGAAGATAAGGCCGGTGGTGAGCCGGCTGGTGTGCACGCCGAGGTTGGTCAGCAGGTACATGCCGAACGTCATGACCGCGGCGCCGACGATCGGCAGCGCCTTGTACCGGCCCGTCCGGGTGGTGACCTGCCCGGCGACCAGGGCGGTCACCGTGGAGCCGAGCATCATCGGGATCAGCATGAGGCCGCTGCCGGTGGCCGACAGGTGCTGCACGGTCTGCTGGTACAGCGGCAGGAAGGTCAGCGCGCCGAACATCGCCAGGCCGAGCAGGAAGCCCATCGCGATGGCCAGCGAGAAGTTCCGGTTGCGGAACACGTGCAGCGGCAGGATCGGCTCGGCCGCGCGCGCCTCGATGGCCAGGAAACCAGCGGTGCCGACGATCGCGAGCGCGGCCAGCCCCAGGATCGGCGCCGAGCCCCAGGCGTACTGGGTGCCGCCCCAGGTGGTCATCAGGATGACCGCGGTGGCGGCGACGGCCAGCACGACGGCACCGGCGTAGTCGATCTTGTGCTCGATGCGGTGCCGGGGCATGTGCATGGTCGCGGCCAGGTAGAGCAGCGCGACGCCGCCGACCGGCATGTTGATGTAGAAGATCCACCGCCAGCTGAAGTTGTCGGTGATGTACCCGCCGACCAGCGGGCCGGCCACCATCGCGAGCGTCATCACGCCCATGATGTAGCCCATGTACTGGCCCCGCTCGCGCGGCTGCACCAGATCTCCGATGGTGGCGATGGCGCCGGTCAGCAGACCGCCCGCGCCCAGGCCCTGGAGCGCGCGGAACGCGATCAACTGGTCCATCGAGTGCGCGAGCCCGGACAGCGCCGAGCCGGCCAGGAAGATCACGATCCCGATCATCAGCCAGCGCTTGCGGCCGTACAGGTCGCCCAGCTTGCCGTACAGCGGCGTGGTCACGGTCGAGGCCAGCACGTAGGCGGTCACCACCCAGGACAGGTGGGTCACCCCGCCGAGGTCACCGACGATCCTGGGCAGCGCGGTGGAGACGACCAACTGGTCCAGCATGGCCAGCATGATCGCGAGCAGCAGCCCGGGGAGGATGATGAGGACCTCCCGCCGCACGCCAGCGCCGCCGGCTCCCCCGTCCGGTGCCACGGCCTTGGTCTCCGCCATAGTGCGCTCCCTCGTTCGCCGCTCGCTGGCCCGCTCCGGCCGGTGTCCCGGCCCCGATGCGGTCGCGGCGCGCCAGATAACTCGTCACCTACTTGCCGACCGGTTAGTATGCGCTTAAGCTCTAACCATAGATCGGGCACTAACCGGTCGTCAAGTAAGTTTCGGTCCCGCTTGAAGCGGAAGCAGGCAGGTCACGGGGCCGGCCCGGCAGCGGGCCCGCGTCACGGGCCGGCCGGGCGTCACGGGCCGGCCGGAAGTGGGCCGGAGTCGCGGGCCGGCCGACCGCGGGGCGGCCTGGAGGAAGGCGGGAGGCGAGGCGCCAGTGACTGCGACAAGGGAGACGCACGCCCGCCAGGACACCCGGCAGCGGATCCAGTCCGTTGCCCTGGAACTGTTCGCCGAGCAGGGCTACGACAAGACCTCGCTGCGGGAGATCGCGGAACGGCTGGACGTCACCAAGGCCGCGCTCTACTACCACTTCAAGTCCAAGGAAGACATCGTGGCCAGCCTGGTCGAGGATTACTTCGGCCAGATCGACGACCTGGTCGCCTGGGGCCGGACGCTGCCGCGCACGCCCGGGTCCCGGGCCCAGGTGCTGGACCGTTACTACCGGATCGTGGCGGACGGCAGCCAGGTGTTCCGGATGCTCCAGCACAATCAGGCCTCGGTCAACAGCCTGGCGCACGCCAAGAACCGCAGCGAGTTGTTCCGGGAGCGGATGGACGCCCTGGTCGGCCTGCTGACCGAGCCCGACGCGCCGCTCGCCACCCAGATCCGCGCCGCCGTGGCGCTGGCCAGCGTGAGCTTCGGCTGCATGTTCTACGCCGACCGCGCCGCCGACCCGGCCCAGTTGCGGGAGGTCGTGCTCGACATCGCCTGCGGCCTCACCGGCGCGGATCAGCCGCCCGCCGCCGGGTAACGGGCGTGACGCCCGCGGCCCCCCTGCCCCAATCTCACGCGCACCCGTAACCCCCCGAGCGTCATGATCACGGGCTTCTGTTCGTCGTATTGGCGAACAGACTCACGTGCTCACGGAGGTGGTGCCCCTGGGGTGCGCCAGACCTCATGATCATCGAGGTTGGACGTAGGTTGGTCGCCCGGTATCGGGCCGATTGCCCGGTTCGATGGGACGGTCGGGCCGGGCTTTCTTGATGGTTGCGCCGAGCCCGGGTGGCGGCGGGCGCTCAGCCGCGCGGAGCCGCGGCGCGGGCGGCGGTGCGCACCAGGGGCAGCACGCGGTAGGGCACCGGCGTGGCGAGCGCGATCACCGTGGACGCGCGCATCACGCCGGCCGTGCCGACGATCGCGTCGATCACCCGCTGGAGGTCTGCGTTGGTGCGGGCGACGACCCGGCAGAGCATGTCCCCAGCACCGGTGATCGTGTGCACCTCGAGCACCTCGGGGATGGCCGCCAGCCGCTCCGCAACCGGGTCGTGCCCGCCCGCCTGACGGATCTCCAGCGTCACGAACGCGGTCACGGCGTGGTCGAGCGCGGCCGGGTCGATGTCCGGCCCGTACCCGGTCACCACCCCCCTGGCCTGCAACCGGTCAAGCCGCGCCTGCACGGTGCCCCGCGCCACACCGAGCCGGCGGGACGCCTCCAGCACCCCCACGCGCGGCTCCGCCGCGAGCAGTTCGATCAGCCGCGCGTCCAGGTCGTCGATCACGACCGCCCCCTCTCCTGCAGGCGGGCCACCGCCCGCCCCTGTCTCTGCCGACGGCGGCCGGCCCCCTCCGGTGAGCGTCGCCGCCCGTGTCCCGCAGCCGCCTCGCTGCCGTGGGCGGCCGGCCAGCCAATCTCCTGCGGGCAGGCTGTGCAGTTTTCCAGCGATGAGCGATATCATACTCTACAAAGTGTCCAGCGCTGTGACGATCTCTTGCGCATCATGCATGACCACTCGCATGCTGCCTTCTAGGGCGGACGCGCGACGACGCGCGGGCGGGCCGCTGGGCGAAGGGAGCCGATCATGGCGAGGAACGGCTGGCACGATCACCCCGGTACGGCGGACGGGTTCCACGTCACCGGCGTCGACGCGGTGGTCTTCGCGGTGGGCAACGCCCGCCAGGCGGCGCACTACTACTCCACCGCTTTCGGCATGCGCTGCGTGGCCTACCGCGGCCCGGAGACCGGCTGCCGGGACGAGGCCGCTTACGTGCTGACGTCCGGCCAGGCGCGGTTCGTGCTGCGCGGGCCGGTGCGGGCGGGCACCGCGCTCGGCGCGCACGTCGCCGAGCACGGCGACGGCGTGACCGACCTGTCGATCGGCGTGACGAACACCGAAGAGGCCTTCGGCTACGCCGTCGCCAGGGGGGCGCGGGTGATCACTCCCCCGGAGACGTTCGAGGACGAGCATGGCAAGGTGGTGCTCGCGACGATCGCGGCGTACGGGGACACCACGCACACGCTGGTGGAGCGGTCCAACTACTCGGGTCTCTACCTGCCCGGCTACCGGCCGGCCGAACCGGTGGTGGCGCCGCTGGACCGGCCGTTCTTCACCGAGATCGACCACTGCGTGGGCAACGTGGAACTCGGCCGGATGGACGAGTGGGTCGGCTACTACCACCGGGTCATGGGCTTCACGAACATGAAGGAGTTCGTCGGCGACGACATCGCCACCGAGTACTCCGCGCTGATGAGCAAGGTGGTCGCGGACGGCACCCGCAAGGTCAAGTTCCCGATCAACGAGCCCGCGCCAGGGAAGAAGAAGTCTCAGATCGACGAGTACCTGGAGTTCTACGGCGGCCCCGGGGTGCAGCACATCGCGCTGGCCACCGACGACATCATGGCCACCGTGCGCGCCATGAAGGCCGCGGGGGTGGATTTCCTGGACACCCCGGACACCTACTACGAGCAGCTCGGCAGCTGGGTGGGCGAGACCCGGGTGCCGCTCGCCGAACTGGCCGCCGAAAAGATCCTCGCCGACCGGGACGAGGACGGCTACCTGCTGCAGATCTTCACCAAGCCGGTGCAGGACCGGCCGACGGTGTTCTTCGAGCTGATCGAGCGGCACGGCTCGGAGGGGTTCGGCAAGGGCAACTTCAAGGCCCTGTTCGAGGCGATCGAGCGGGAGCAGGCGTGCCGCGGCAACCTCTGACCCTACCCCGACGCACCACCCGCCGCGCCCGGCCGCCCCGGCGCCTTATCATCCGAGCCGGATCTGGCCCGTATTTCGAAATACGGGCCAGATCCTCCGAGCCGTGCCCCCAGAACGGGCAAACCGGGCGCCCGGGCGATCGTCTCGAAGGATAAGTGGGGCAGCGCGCTCCCGCTGGGGCCGGACATCGGGCGTTTCGTTCAGATGAATTTCAGGGTGTAGCCCGCGCGGCGCAGCCCGGCGATGACCTCGTCGCAGTGGCCCGGGCCGCGGGTCTCCACCTGGAGCAGCACCTCGGCCTCGTCAACGAGCAGCCGCGGGGCGACCCGTTCGTGCGAGACGTCGAGCACGTTCGCGCCGAGCGCGGCCACCTCGCCGAGCAGCGTGGCGAGCGCGCCGGGGCGGTCGGGCAACTGGCACCGGAAGATGAGGTAGCGCCCGGCCGCGGACAGGCCGTGCCGCAGCACCTTGGCCAGCAGCAGCGGGTCGATGTTGCCGCCGGACAGCACCGCGACGGCGGGCGTCTCGACCACCTCCGGGTGTTCCAGCACTGCGGCCACGCTGGCGGCCCCGGCCGGCTCCACCAGTTGCTTGGCCCGCTCCAGGCACAGCAGCAGCGCCCGGGACAGCGTCTCCTCCGCCACCGTCACGACCGGGACACCCAGGGTTCCGAAGATGTCGCAGCAGATCTCGCCGGGCATGGCCACCGCGATGCCGTCGGCCATCGTGGCGCCCGGGTCGATCCGAACCGGGTGCCCCGCCGCCAGGGAGGCGGGCAGCGGGGCGACCGCCTCCGCCTGCACGCCGACGACCCGGACCGGCGGATCGGCGTCGCTCACCGCTACCGCGATCCCGGAGGCCAGCCCCCCGCCGCCCACCGGCACCACGATGGTGCGCGCCTCCGGGCACTGTTCCATGATCTCCAGGCCGAGGGTGCCCTGGCCGGCCACCACGTCGGGATGGTCGAACGGGTGGATGAACACCGAGCCGCGCTCCTGCGCGTACGCCAGCGCGACGCGCAGCGAGTCGTCGACCGTCTCGCCCTCCAAGATGACCTCGGCCCCGTAGCCCCGCGTGGCCTCGACCTTGGGCAGCGGCGCGCCCTCCGGCATGATCACGGTGGCCTTGGCGCCGAGCACGGCCGCGGCGAACGCGACGCCCTGCGCGTGGTTGCCCGCGCTCGCGGCCACCACGCCGCGGCTCCGCTCGGCGTCGGTCAGCCTGCTGATCCGCACGTACGCGCCGCGCGACTTGAACGACCCGGTTCGCTGCAAGTTTTCGCACTTCAGGAACACCGCGCCGCCCAGCCGGTCGGACAGCACCGCCGAATGCAGCATCGGGGTGGGCGAGACGATTCCGCGCAGCAGTTTCCGGGCCGCGGCCACGTCGTCGGTGCGGACCCGCTGGGAAGCCGTCATGCGAGCAGTGTCGCACCTCGGCCGGCCGCGTCACAGGCCGCCACCGGCCCCGTGCCCGCTACCAGCCCGGCCGCGTCACAGGCCGCCACCGGCCCCGTGCCCGCTACCAGCCCGGCCACTTCACAGGCCGCCGCCGGCCCGCGCAGGCTACCAGCCCGGCCACTTCACAGGCCGCCGCCGGCCCGCGCAGGCTACCAGCCCGGCCACTTCACAGGCCGCCGCCGGCCCGCGCAGGCTACCAGCCCGGCCGCGTCACAGGCCGCCGCCGGCCCGCGCAGGCTACCAGCCCGGCCGCGTCACAGGCCGCCGCCGCTGCGGCACCTGCTACCCGTCAGTCGCCGGCCCAGTACCTGTCGGCCGCGAGGATCAGCGCCGCGGCCCCGATCAGCCCGGCGCTGTGGCCCAGCGCGGCGGCAACCACCGGCACGTTCCGTGCGTAGGCGAGCCTGGCGTGGGTGCGCAGCGCCTCCTCCAGCGGGCCGAACAGCAGCGGCCCGGCCTGGGCCAGCCCGCCGCCGATCGCGACCACCTCCACGTCGCACAGGTGGATGACCGAAGCGATCGCGATACCGAGCGCGGTGCCCGCCCGGCGCATGGCCGCGATGCCGGCCGGGTGGCCCTGCGCCGCGTCGTCGGCGAGATCCTTGGCGGTCACCGCCGCCTGGCCGGGCCGCCACCCCTCGCCCTGCGCCCAGGCGGCCAGGGCGGGCCCCCGGGCGATGGCCTCCAGGCAGCCACGCCCGCCGCACACGCAGAACGGCCCGGTGGGATCCACCACCACGTGCCCGATGTGCCCGGCGTTGCCGGTCGCACCGTTGATCAGCCGCCCGTCCAGCACCAGGCCGCCGCCCACGCCGGTGGACACCACCACGCCCAGCATGTCGCGGCGGCCCCGGCCGGCGCCGCGCCAGTGCTCGCCCACGGCCATGCAGATGGCGTCGTTGTGCAGCCGCACCGTGACCCCGCCGAACCGCTCCTGGAGCCGTTCGCGCAGCGGGAAGCCGCGCCATGCGGGAATGTTCAGCGGCGAGACGCGGCCCGCCGGCCAGTCCAGCGGGCCGCCGCAGCCGCACCCGACGCCGGCCAGGCCGCCCCGCGGGTCCACGTGCTCCTCGGCGAGCAGCCGCGCGCACAGGGCGTCCAGCGTCCGCCACAGTTGCTCGGCCTCCATGCCACGGGGGGTTTCGGACTGCGCCCAGGACGCCAGGCGGCCGCCCGGCTCGACCAGGCCAGCGGCGATCTTGGTGCCGCCGACGTCGATCGCCAGCACCGGATCCCTGCGTTCCATCTCCTTGCCTCTCCCGCTGTCGTACCGCCGGCCGACTGGGCCGGTGCCAGCCCCGCCCGTAGGACATAGTGTCGAATGGTGCACTCAGACAATCAGACTCACGCCGCCGCTGCCCCCGCCCCCCGACCGGCCATCGCGACCCTGGGCGAACTGCGGGCCAGCGGGCACCCCTACGAGACCGTCAAAGAGGAAATACGGCGCAACCTGCTGACCGCGATGCGGGCGGGCGAGCAGCGGTTCCCCGGGATCATCGGCTTCGACGACACGGTGCTCCCGCAACTGGAGCGAGCGCTCCTCGCCGGGCACGACACGATGCTGCTCGGCGAGCGCGGCCAGGGCAAGACGCGCCTGATCAGGACCCTTCCCGAACTGCTGGACCAGTGGGCCCCGGCGGTCGCCGGCTGCGAGATCAACGACCATCCCTACCGGCCGGTGTGCGCCCGGTGCCGGCGGCTCGCCGCGGAGCAGGGCGACGCGCTGCCGGTCACCTGGCGGCACCGCGGCGAGCGCTACGGCGAGAAGCTGGCCACCCCGGACACCAGCGTGGGTGACCTGATCGGCGACATCGACCCGGTGAAGGTGGCCGAGGGCCGGACCTTGGGCGACGCGGAGACGATCCACTTCGGGCTCGTCCCGCGCACCAACCGCGGCATCTTCTGCCTGAACGAGCTTCCCGACCTGGCCGAGCGGATCCAGGTCGCGCTGCTGAACGTGCTGGAGGAGCGGGACATCGGGGTGCGCGGCTACGCGCTGCGGCTGCCCCTGGACCTGATCCTGGTGGCGAGCGCCAACCCCGAGGACTACACCAGCCGCGGCCGGATCATCACCCCGCTGAAGGACCGGTTCGGCGCGGAGATCCGCACCCACTACCCGCGGTCCCTGCCCGACGAACTGGCGCTGGTCCGCCAGGAGGCGGAGATCGCCGCCGACGGCGCCGACCCCGGCGCGGCGCTGCCCGGCCACCTCGTCGAGGTGATCGCGAGGTTCACCCGCCTGGTCCGCGCCTCGCCCGCCGTGGACGCCCGCTCCGGCGTCTCGGCCCGGTTCGCGATCGCCGCCGCGGAGTCCGCCGCGGCCTCGGCCGTGCGCCGCGCCGCGCTGACCGGCGACACACCGCCGGTGGCCCGGATCTGCGACCTGCCGCCGGTGGTGACCAGCCTGCGCGGCAAGGTCGAGTTCGAGGTCAGCGAGGAGGGCCGGGAGCAGGAGGTGCTCGAGCACCTGCTCCGCCGGGCGACCGCGGACACGTTCCGGGCCCGGCTCGGCAGCGCGGACCTGTCCGGCCTGCTCGCCCTGTTCGAGGGCGGCGGCACGGTGGAGACCGGCGAACTGGTGCCCGCGGCGGACCTGCTCAGCCGGGTCGGCGAGGTGAAAGGGCTGGCCAAGATCATGCAGCGGCTCGGCGTGGACGGCGGCGAGTCGCTAGGGCAGGCGGCCGCGGCGGTGGAGTTCGCCCTCGAGGGGCTCTACCTGATGCGCCGCCTGTCCAAGGACGAGGTGAACGGCGTGGCGGTGTACCGGACCTGACGAGGCTGACCCGCGCAGATCCGGCCAGCGCAAGGAAGGCAAAGACGTGACTGGTTACCGGTACGGCCCGTACACCGGCGGCCCCGACCCGCTCGAGCCGCCCTACGACGCGCGGCGCGCGCTCGACGAGATGGGCGAGTCGGTGCTCGGCGGCGCCGACCCGGCCTCCGCGCTGCGCGACCTGCTCCGCCGGGGCGCACAAGGCCACCGGGGCCTGGACGACTTGCTGCGGCGGGTGCGGGAGCGGCGGGAGGAGATCCGCCGCCGCGGCCGACTGGACGGCATCCTGGAGCAGGCCCGGGCCCTGCTGGACACCGCGGTCGGGCAGGAGCGGGCCGAGCTGTTCCCCGATCCCGGCGACGACGCCAGGATGCGCGAGGCCGAACTGGACGCGCTCCCGGCCGACACGGCGCAGGCGATCCGGCGGCTGTCCGACTACCAGTGGCGGTCGGCCGCGGCGCGGGAAACCTTCGAGCAGCTGAAGGACCTGCTTCGGCGGGAGGTGCTGGACAGCCAGTTCCGCGGCATGAAAGAGGCGCTGTCCAGCCCGGACCCCGAAGCGCTGCAGCGGGTCAAGGACATGCTGGCCGACCTGAACGCGATGCTGGACGCAGACGCGCGGGGCGAGCACACCCAGGAGGACTTCGACGCCTTCATGGAGCGCTACGGGGACATGTTCCCCGAGCGCCCGGCCAACCTGGAGGAGCTGGTCGACCAGCTGGCCCGCCGGGCCATGGCGGCGCAGCGGCTGATGTCGTCGCTGTCCGCCGAGCAGCGGGAGGAGCTGGCCGGCCTGATGGACCAGGCGATGGCGGACGCCGGCCTGGCCGCGGAGATGGCCCGGCTGGCCGGCGCGCTGCGCGCCCGCCGCCCGGACTTCGACATGGCCGGATGGCAGCAGGAGACGATGACCGGGGACGCCCCGCTCGGCCTGGGCGATGCCACCACCGCGATCGCCGACCTGGCCGACCTTGGAGACCTGGAAGCGGCGCTGGGGCAGGACTACCCGGGCGCCAGCCTGGACGACATCGACGAGGCGGCGATCCGCCGGTCGCTCGGCCGGCAGGCCGTGGACGACATGGAGGCGCTACGGCAGATCGAGCGGGAACTGGAGCGGCAGGGATACCTGCAGCGGACCGCGGGCAAGCTGGAGCTTACCCCCAAGGCGGTACGCCGGCTCGGCGAGACCGCGCTGCGGCAGATCTTCGCCGACCTGCCCGAGGGCCGGCTCGGGGACCACGACCAGCGCGACGCGGGCCAGGCGGGGGAGCCCACCGGGTCCACCCGGTCCTGGCAGTTCGGCGACGAGCAGGCGATCGACACGCCCGCGACGGTGCGCAACGCACTGCTGCGCGACGCCACCGCGATCGCGGACGGGGCCGCCGCCCGCCGGGAGGGCGCGGCCACGGGCCGCCCGGGCAGCACGCGGCCGCTGGTCCGGCTGTCCCCGGAGGACTTCGAGGTCGGGGAGACCGAGCGGCGCGCCGCCGCCGCCGTTTGCCTGCTGGTGGACCTGTCCTACTCGATGGCGCTGCGCGGCACCTGGGGCGTGGCCAAGCAGACCGCGCTCGCGCTGCACGCGCTGATCCGCAGCCGGTTCCCGCAGGACAGCATCCAGGTGGTCGGGTTCTCCAACTACGCGCGGGAGCTGCGGGAAACCGATCTGGCCGGGCTCGGCTGGGACATGGTGCAGGGCACCAACCTGCACCACGCGCTGGTGCTCGCCGGCCGCTTCCTCGACCAGCGGCCCGAGCACGACCCGGTCGTGCTCATCGTCACCGACGGCGAGCCCACGGCGCACCTGCGGCGCGACGGGCAGTATTGGTTCGACTGGCCGCCCGCGCCGGAAACCTTGGAATTGACCCTCGCCGAGGTCGACAAAATGACCAGGCGGCGGGCGCCGCTGAACATTTTTATGCTCGTTGATGACGAGCGCTTGACCGCGTTTGTTGAGGAAGTGGCGCGGCGGAACGGCGGCCGGGTGCTCCACGCCCAGCCGGACCGGCTCGGCGAGTACGTGGTCAGGGACTTTCTGCGCACCCGCCGGAACGGCAGGCGCTAGATTTGCCTGGGAGCATTCAGGACCGCACCCCGTAGCGCCCCCTCCCGTAGTAGCGTTCGGCAGTCATCTGTGATGAGCGGGCCCGCGCAGCGGCGGGCGGAGCGGGGCCCGCGCATCTGTCAAGGAGGAACACGTGAGTTCTGTGAGCGTGTCTGGCCGGTCGTCCGGCAAGACGATCATCGCCATCGTGCTGGTAATCATCGCCGTTCTGGCGATCATCGCCGGGATCATCTACTTCATCGAGCCAGCGCATTCACTGCCCAGCATCCTCGGCAGAATCACGCACCCCCCGGCCTCGCTGGGCCGGGCCAACGCGAGCCGTTCCCTGCGCGGCGCGGCCGCGCTGGTGGTCGGCGTGATCTGCCTCGTCGCCGCGTTCTTCGTCAACCGCAGCAACAGGTCGGCCGAGGACGGCAGCCGGGACCCCGTGAACGCCTCCAGCCGCAACTGACCGGCGGGCCTGGCCAGGGGTGGCCGGCCCCCGCCGCGAACAGATGATCCCCTGGCACCCTGTGCCAGGGGATCATGACTGTGCGCTCCAGGCTCTAGGATCGGCACATGTCCCTCACGGACCGATTCGGCGTCCTTGCGGTCACCCAGCAGGCTCCCGGCACCTCGTTCACCGACCGGCTGCTGATCTGGCTGCACGTGGCCTTCGTGATCTTCACCATCGGGCCGGTCACCGTCGCGATCCTGTCCAGCCCCCGCTACATCAGAACGCGCAACGTCGCCGTGCTCCGGTACATGCTGCGGACGACCAGGATCTTCGGGATCGCATCGCTGGGCGTGCTCGCGTTCGGGATCGCGGCCGCGCAGTCGCTGCACCAGCTGAACACCGCGTGGATCACCACGGCGATGACGCTGTTCGTGGTCTCCCTGGTCCTGCTCGTACTCATCATGCGCGATCAGCGGCGGGCGGTCCACGCCCTGGAGACGGCGAGCGAGCACGAGGCGCTGGCCACCGCGAACACCGCGCCCGCACCAACCGGCCGGGACGGCGAGGACGGCCCCGGCGACGAGCCGGGCGCCCGGGCCCTGCCCTCGCCGCCGCAAACCGCGTCCGTGGAACGGGGCCGCATCGCTTCGCTGGCCGGCATCGTGACCCTGATCTGGCTGGTCATCCTGGTCCTCATGGTCTGGAACTCCTGACCAGCCGTGGCGCTAGGCCAACGCTGACCTGAGGTCTTCGAGGAGGTCGCCGGCGGACTCGATGCCGACCGACAGCCGGACCAGGTCGCCCGGCACCTCCAGCGGCGACCCGGCCGCCGACGCGTGCGTCATCCGGCCCGGGTGCTCGATCAGCGATTCGACCCCGCCGAGCGACTCGCCGAGGGTGAACACCCTGGTCCGGCCGCAGACCGCGACGGCCGCCTCCTCGCCACCGCGCACCCGGAATGACACCATCCCGCCGAACCCGCGCATCTGCTTGGCCGCGATCTCATGGCCGGGGTGAGCGGGCAGCCCCGGGTAGAGCACCCCGGAAACCGCTGGATGCGCAAGGAGCATGTCCGCCACCCGCGAGGCGTTCAGACTGTGCCTGTCCATCCGGACCGCGAGCGTCCTGATCCCCCGCAGCGTCAGCCAGGCGTCAAACGGCCCGGCCACCGCGCCGGTCGCGTTCTGCTGGAACGCCAGGCGCTCGCCCAGCCCGGGGTCCGCCACCACCAGCGCGCCGCCGACCACGTCGGAGTGGCCGCCGAGGTACTTGGTGGTGGAGTGCACCACCGCGTCCGCGCCGAGGGCCAGTGGGTTCTGCAGGTAGGGCGAGGCGAAGGTGTTGTCCACCACCAGCAGCGCGCCGGCGTCGGCGCACAGCGCCGCCACCTCGGTGATGTCCACGATCGACAGCAGCGGGTTGGTGGGGGTCTCCACCCAGACGGCCCGTACCGGCCGCTGCTCAAGGGCACGCTTAACGGCCTGCGGGTCGGAGGTTGGCACCGGCTGGTAGCTCACCTGCCAGGCCGCGAGGACCTTGTCGAAGAGCCGGTAGGTGCCGCCGTAGGCGTCCTGCGGGATGAGCACATGATCGCCGGGCCGGCAGATCGTGCGCAGCAGGCAGTCCTCGGCCGCCATGCCGGAGGCGAACGCGAGTGCCCGGGTGCCGCCCTCCAGCGCGGCGAGGCATTCCTCCAGCGCGGTCCTGGTCGGGTTCGAGGTCCTGGAGTACTCGTAACCGGCCCGGAGCCCGCCCACCCCGTCCTGGGCGTACGTGGAAACCTGGTAGATCGGCGGGACCACGGCACCGGTGGCCGGGTCCGGTTCCTGCCCGGCGTGGATCGCCAGCGTCTCGAAACCGCCGGCGCGTACCCGGCCGCTCTCGCTCATACCGCCGCTCCCGGGCGTGTGACCCCCGGTTCCGCTCATGCCGCACCGCCGGCCAGGAACGCGAGGACGTCCTGCGGGGTGATCATGCCAGCCGGCCTGCCATCCACGAGGACCACGGCCGCCCCGGCCTTCTCCAGCGCCCCGACGGCCTTGCTGACATCCTCGCCGGAACCCACCATGGGCAGCGGTCCGGACATGTGCTCGCCGACCGGATCCTCCGGCCGGGCGCGCCCGGAGACAAGCGCGTCGAGCAGATCCCGTTCCACGACCGAACCGACCACCTCGGCCACCATCACCGGCGGCTCCTCCTTCATCACCGGTAGCTGGGACACGTTGTACTCGCGGAGGATGGCGATCGCCGCACCGACCGTCTCGTCCGGGTGAGCGTGCACGAAGACCGGCAGCCCTTCCTGCTTGCGCGCGAGCACGTCGGCGACCTTGGGCGCGGCCGTCGGCTCGGTGAGGAACCCGTAGTCGGCCATCCAGTCGTCGTTGAAGATCTTGGACAGGTAGCCGCGGCCCCCGTCGGGAAGCAGCACCACGACCACGGCTCCCGGGCCGGCGCCGGCCGCGGCGCGCAGCGCGGCGACCACGGCCAGCCCGCAGGAGCCGCCGGTGAGCAGCCCTTCCTCGCGGGCGAGCCGGCGGGTCATGAGGAAGGAGTCGGCATCGCTGACCGCGATCACCTGGTCGCAGATGTCGCGGTCGAAGGTCTGCGGCCAGATGTCCTCGCCCACGCCCTCCACCAGATACGGGCGGCCGGTCCCGCCCGAGTACACCGAGCCCTCCGGGTCGGCGCCGATCACCTTGACCCGGCCGGCGGAGACCTCCTTGAGGTACCGCCCGGCGCCGCTGATCGTGCCGCCGGTGCCGATCCCGGCCACGAAGTGGGTGAGGCGGCCGTCGGTCTGCGCCCAGATCTCCGGCCCGGTGGAGTGGTAGTGCGAGTCGGGGTTGTTCTGGTTCGCGTACTGGTCCGGTTTCCACCCGCCGGGGATCTCGCGGGCCAGCCTGGTGGAGACGGAGTAATAGGACTCCGGATGGTCCGGCGCCACCGCCCCGGGGCACACCACGACCTCGGCCCCGTAGGCGCGCAGCACGCTGATCTTGTCCTGGCCCACCTTGTCCGGGCACACGAACACGCACCGGTAGCCCTTCTCGGCGGCCACGATCGCCAGGCCCACACCGGTGTTCCCGGAGGTAGCCTCGATGATCGTCCCGCCGGGGCGCAGTTCACCCGACGCCTCGGCCGCCGCCACCATGCGCAGCGCGATCCGGTCCTTCACCGAACCGCCGGGGTTGAAGTACTCGACCTTCGCGAGCACGTCCGCGCCGCCCGTGCCGAGTTCCTGGGTGACCCGGTGCAGCCTGACCAGCGGCGTGTTCCCGACAAGCTCGATCAGCGAGTCGTGGACCTGCATCAGCAGCGACCTCCCTGCGGCGCCGGCCCCGGGACCCCGTTATCCCCGCCGGACCTGCTGCTCAGACGCTATCCCACCGCCGCGGTGCGCCAGCCCGCTTCGGGTGCTCCCTCCCTGCCGAGCTACCAGTGGAGGCCCACCTCCCCCATTGGCTTCCATGATCACGGGCACTTCCCCGCTCCATACGGGAGAGTGTCCGTGACTACGGTTGCGGTGCCGGTGGGCGGGGCCGGTTTTCCTCATGATCATGCGGCTGGCGGGGAACAATTTGCCCGGGCGGAACGCTGTCGTAAGCTACTGACCGGTAGCCTGAGTGAACCCCGAGGGAGCAGCCATGCCCGAGGCAGTGATCGTCGCAACCGCCAGGTCGCCCATCGGCCGGGCGTTCAAAGGATCGCTCACCACCATCAGGCCGGATGACGCGGTCCGCCAGATGGTCGCCGCGGCCCTGGCAAAGGTCCCCCAGCTCGACCCCAAGGACATCGCCGACCTCATGCTGGGCTGCGGGCTCCCCGGCGGAGAGCAGGGCTTCAACATGGCCCGGGTCGTGGCCGTGATGATGGGGTACGACCACCTGCCGGGCGCGACGATCACCCGGTACTGCTCGTCCTCACTGCAGACCACGCGGATGGCCTTCCACGCCATCAAGGCGGGCGAGGGCGACGCGTTCATCTCGGCGGGCGTCGAGTGCGTGAGCAGGTTCGCCAATGGCAGCAGCGACAGCTGGCCGGACACGCAGAACCCGGTGTTCGCCGGCGCGCAGCAACGCGCCGCGGCCCGGTCCGGCGAGGGGGCGCCGGACTGGCACGACCCGCGCGAGGACGGCGAGATCCCGGACGTGTATATCGCCATGGGGCAGACCGCGGAGAACGTGGCCCAGCTGCGCTGCATCACCCGGCTGGCACAGGACGAGTTCGGCGTCCGGTCGCAGAACCTTGCGGAGAAGGCACTGGCCAACGGCTTCTGGCAGCGCGACATCACGCCGCTCACCCTGCCTGACGGCACCGTGGTCGCCGCCGACGATGGGCCGCGGGCCGGCACCACGCTCGAGAAGGTGGCGGCGCTGCAGCCGGTGTTCCGCCCGGACGGCACCGTGACCGCGGGCAACTGCTGCCCGCTCAACGACGGCGCCGCCGCGGTCGTGGTCATGAGCGACCGCAAGGCGGCCGACCTGGGCATCACCCCGCTGGCGCGGATCGTGTCCACCGGGGTGTCCGCGCTGTCGCCGGAGATCATGGGGCTCGGCCCCGTGGCGGCGTCCAGGCAGGCGCTGGCCCGGGCGGGCATGACGATCGACGACATCGACCTGGTCGAGATCAACGAGGCGTTCGCCGCCCAGGTGATCCCGTCCTACCAGGAGCTGGGCATCGATATCGACAAGCTGAACGTCAACGGCGGGGCGATCGCGGTGGGGCACCCGTTCGGCATGACCGGGGCGCGGATTACCTCCACGCTGCTGAACAGCCTCCAGTTCCACGACAAGACGCTCGGGCTGGAGACCATGTGCGTGGGCGGTGGCCAGGGCATGGCCATGGTGGTCGAGCGGCTGTCCTGACCTGGCAGCCCTGGTTCGCGCTGATTCGCTGCGCATCGTTGCCGGGCACCCCGGTCACCGCGGGGTAAAACCGCGGGTTCCCTCAGGAACCTCTCAGGTCACCGTGAGGCGGGCGGCCGGTTTCCGCGCGGTCCCTTCACGTTTACTGGAAGTCGGCTCTGAGGGGTTGCCAGGAGCGCGGCCGTGATGCACTCTCAACAGGAGCAAGGGTCCCGCCCACTGGAGGTGCCAGTTGACTCTGAACCACTCCCCGGAGACGCATAAGAACCTGATCGCGCGTATCCCGTCCGTCACCGGACGAGAACTCCCGGAGTGGTTCGCAAGCCTGGAATCCGGACCGGCCTTCCTGCGCTGCGAGGAGCGCGCGCACTGGCTGGCGGACGAGCACGGGCTCACCCACGGCTACGCCAGCGCCATCGTGCACGAGTACGAGCTGCGCAGGCGCATCCGGCTCAACAGCGCCTGACGTGGACACCGGGCGGGCCGCCGGCTTCCTGCGTTCCCATCACCGGGCAGTTCTGGCCACCTCGCGGTCCGACGGCCGGCCGCAGTTGTCGCCCGTGACGTGCACGGTGGACGACGCGGGCCGGGCGCTGATCAGCACCCGGGAGACGGCGCTGAAGACCAGGAACCTGCGACGCCGGCCGGAGGCTTCGCTGTGCGTCTTCACCGATAACTTCTTCGGTGAGTGGGTGCAGGTCGAGGGGGACGTGGAGATCATCTCCCTGCCCGATGCCATGGATTTGCTCGTCGAGTATTACCGGCGCATCTCCGGCGAGCATCCGGATTGGGACGACTACCGCGCCGCGATGGTCCGCGAGAAGCGGGTCATCGTGCGGATCACCATCACCCGCGCGGGCCCCGACGTGAGCGGCTGACCGCGTCCGCCACCCCGCCTTTACTCCGCTCGCAAGCTGTCCAGTCACCGCGCCTCTCAGCGTGTGCGGAACAGGGTGTGCCGTGTGCTCCATTTGTCCGTTCAGCCGGCCGTGCGTGGCGCCCTTCCGTGCCGATCGAGAAGGCCATACGCGCCCGTTCCGCAGTCGATCTCGGATACCTGTTCGACCATCGTGAGCCACTCGCCGTTCGGAATTAGTGATCAACGGCCGGGATGCCGGAATGGTGAAGCGGGCGCGGCCTGGGGGATGACCGCGTGCGCCCGGCATGCCCCTCACGGCGGCGCTGCCTGCGCATGAACGATGCGGCGGGCCGAAGGTTTTGGGGGTCGGTGCGGGCGCGGGGGGCGTGCCCCCGGTCGGAGTCGAACCGACACTGGGGACCCTTTTAGGGGGCCGGCCTCTTCCCTTGGGCTACGGGGGCTGGGTCATGATACCCCGGTCGGTCCGAACCATTCTTGCTCAGGCGAATAGGGGGAGAAAAATTCGCCCGGGTTCACATATTCAATTCGTGCACATCCATCCGTGAATGCGAAGCGTTACCAATTTGCCTTGTTTCGCAAGAATTGCGTACACAGCGTAGCCGTAGGCGTGCCGCGGCGGCCCGCGGCCGGGCAGGCCGCGGACGGGCAGGGCAGGCCGGGGCACGCGCAGGCCAGGAGGCACGCGCACGGGCCGGCCCGGGGCATGCGGACGGCGCGGAATGCGGCACCGGGCCACGGGCGCTGAGGCGTCAGGCTGGTGTGGCGCCGGCGCCCGGCACGGGTACGGCGGTCGCGCCCGCGGCAGCCGCGGCCGGTCCCGCGGCGCCGATCCCGGCCGCACGGCGCGCCCGTTCGAAGACCGCGTCGAGCATCGCCGGCGTGACGCGGCCGGTGAAGGTGTTCTGCTGGCTGGGGTGGTAGCAGCCGAGCAGCAGGACCCGGCCGCCGGGCGCGGCCCGGCCGCCGGGCGCGGGGAGCGTGACCTCGCGGCCATGCCCGAACTTCGGCCGCGGCCTGGGCACCGCGAACCCCGCCGCGCGCAGCATCGGCCAGGCCGCCTGCCAGGCAAACCCGCCCAGGCAGACGATGACACCGACCGTGGGCGCGACGAGCGTGAACTCCGCCGCCAGCCAGGGCGCGCAGGTGTCCCGCTCGGTCACCGAGGGCTTGTTGACCGGCGGGGCACACCGGACGGCCGCGACCATCCTGGCCCCGGTCAGGCGCTGGCCGTCCCCGGCCGCCGTCGAGGTGGGCAGCGCGGCCAGGCCACACCGGTGCAGCGAGGCGAACAGGACGTCGCCGCTGCGGTCGCCGGTGAATATCCGCCCGGTCCTGTTGCCCCCGTGCGCCGCCGGGGCAAGCCCGAGGATCAGCACGCGGGCCTGCTCGTCGCCCCAGCCGGGCACCGGCCGTCCCCAGTACTGCTGGGTGCGTGACGACGCGCGCTTCTCCGCCGCTACCTGCTCCCGCCAGGCGACCAGCCGGGGGCAGGCACGGCACACAGACTGCCGGGCCATAAGCTCGCGCAGATTCCCCGCCGCCGCGGCCTCGGCGGCCAGCGCGCGGACCTGGGCGGCGCCGGCGGCCACGGGGGTGCCAGGCCCGGCCGGATCCTCCGGCCAGCCGCTGCCCGGCGGCACCGGCTTCCCGGGCGGCCCCAGCGGTCCCGGCTTCCCCAGCGATCCCGGCTTCCCTGGCGGCACCGGCTTCCCGGGCGGCCCCGGCCGTCGGGGCGCCACGGTCACCGGCCCACACCCGCCAGGGACCAGGCCAGGCCGTCGAGAATGTCGTGCTCGCTGACCAGCACCTCGTCGAAGCCGAACCGTTCCATGATCCGGGTCAGCACGAGTGCCCCGCCGCCGATCACGTCCACCCGGCCCGGGTGCATCACGCCCAGTTGCCGCCGCTCGGACCGGGTCTGCGCCATCAGGCTGGCGGTCACCGCCCGCACCGCGGCCACGGAGACCCGGGCGTGATGGATCTTCTCCGCCTGGTAGCTGTCCAGCCCGAGCACCAGCGCGGCTACCGTGGTCACCGACCCGGCCAGGCCGACCAGGGTACGCGCGGCGCTCACCGGGATCCTGCCGGCGGCCACGTCGAGCGCGGCATCGATGTCGGCCAGCGCCGCCGCGATCTCGCTGCCGCTGGGCGGGTCGTGCCGCAGGTGCCGCTCGGTCATCCGGACACAGCCGATGTTCACGCTCACCGCGGCGGTCGCCGCCCCGGGCCCACCGAGCACGAACTCGGTCGAGCCGCCGCCTATGTCCGTGACCAGGTACGGGGCGGCGACCTCCCCGGTCAGTTCCTCGGTCGCCCCGGTGAACGACAGGCGCGCCTCGTCATCGCCGCTGAGTACCTCGGGCTCGATGCCGAGGATGTCGCGCACCCCCGCTACGAACTCGCCCGCGTTGGCCGCGTCCCTGGTGGCACTGGTGGCCACCATGCGGACGGCGGACGCCGATGCCTCGGTGATGATCTTCTGGTAGGACCTCAGCGCGCGGAGGGTTCGGGCCAGGGGCTCGGCGGCGAGCCGCCCGGTAGCGTCCACGCCCTGGCCGAGCCGCACGATCTCCAGCCTCCGGTCCACGTCAGACAGCCGGCACGCCGCCCGGTCCACGTCGGCCACCAGCAGCCGCACGGAGTTGGTGCCGCAGTCGATCGCCGCGACCCTCAACTGTCCGCCCCCTTGCCGCTGCGCGGTGTCCGGGGCGCGCCAGCGGCGCGGTGAGCGGCGGATGCTCGTGGCGCCCACGCCGGCGCCTGCGGCCAGTCCCCCGCTGCCACGCACGGGCCCGCCCGCCACCACGGCCCCGCCTGCGCCACGGCCTCCCGCCCCAGCGGGTTCGCGCCGGGCACGGCGAGTTCGTGGGCGGTCAGCGCGTGCAGGCACTTGACCCGGGCCGGCATGCCCCCGGCGCTCTGCGTGCCCGGCGGCAGCGGCTCCACGCCAGCGGCGCGCGCCGCCTCCGCACGCCGGGCCAGGTAGTCGCGGTGGGCGGCCCGGTAGGCCGCGCGCAGTTCCGGGTCGGCGTCCAGCCGCTGCTGCATCTGCCGCATCACCCCCGCGGCTTCGAGCCTGGCGACGGCCGCGGCCGCCCGCGGGCAGGTGAGGTAGTACAGCGTGGGGAACGGCGAGCCGTCGGGCAGGCGGGGCGCGGTCTCCACCACGTCGGGCAGCCCGCACGGGCAGCGGTGCGCGACCCGCCGCAGCCCCCGCGGTGACCGGCCAAGCTGCAGCGCGACCACATCGGCGTCGGCGGTCACCGGGCGCTGCCCCGGTTCGCCTGCTGCACCGACTGCCACAGCCGCTCGTACCAGGGCGTGAGGCTGGCGGCCGCGTCCGCGGCGCCGCGGTGCGCGGCGTGCCCGCCGATGACGACGTAGCAGGTTTCACCGCGCAGGCACATGTGCAGCTCGTTCCGGGCAAGCTGTGCGATGTAGGCGGGATCGGTCAGCCGCTGCTGCTGGTGCTGGAGCGCCTCCAGCCGGCCGCCGAGCATCTGCCGCTCGGCTTGCAGCTGGTCGATCTGGCGGCGCTGGGCGATGTACTCGCGCACCGGGTAGGCGAGGCTGAGCGCGATCGCACAGATCACCACGGCGAGCACCGCGGCCCGGCTGGTGAGCCTGGCACGGTCCCCGCCCGGCGGGCGGCCCAGCGCGGGGATCACGGGTCGCCGGGCGTCCTGGGGAAGGCCGCGTGACCGGCGTAGGCGGCGGCGTCATCGAGCAACTCTTCGATCCGGAGGAGCTGGTTGTACTTCGCGACCCGTTCCGACCGCGCCGGCGCCCCGGCCTTGATCTGCCCGCAGTTGGTGGCGACCGCGAGGTCGGCGATGGTGGTGTCCTCGGTCTCACCGGAGCGGTGGCTGATCATGCAGGCGAAGCCGCTGCGGTGGGCGAGCGAGACCGCGTCCAGGGTTTCGGTGATCGTGCCGATCTGATTGACCTTGACCAGGAGAGCGGTCGCGCTGCGCTCCTCGATGCCGCGGCGCAGCCGTTCCGGGTTGGTGACGAACAGGTCGTCGCCGACGATCTGCACCTTGCCGCCGAGGGCGGCGGTGAGGGCCTGCCAGCCCGCCCAGTCGTCCTCGGCCAGCGGGTCCTCAAGGGACACGATCGGGTAGGCGTCCAGCCATTCCGCGTACAGTTCCATCATCTCGGCCGAAGAACGCGCGCCGCCCTCGAAGCGGTAGGCGCCATCGGAGTAGAACTCGGTGGCGGCCGCGTCGACCGCGAGGGCGATGTCGCGGCCCGGCCGGAAGCCTGCCTTGCCGATCGCCTCCACGAGCAGGTCGAGCGCGGCGCGGTTGTGCGCCAGGTCGGGCGCGAACCCGCCCTCGTCGCCGACCCCGGTGGACAGCTTGTGCTGGTTGAGCACCGACTTGAGGGCGTGGTAGGTCTCGGCGCCCCAGCGGAGCGCGTCCCCGAAGGTGCCCGCGCCGACCGGGGCGATCATGAACTCCTGGATGTCCACGCTGTTGTCCGCGTGCGCACCGCCGTTCAGCACGTTCATCATCGGGACCGGCAGGACGTGGGCGTTCGGGCCGCCGAGGTAGCGGAACAGCGGCAGCCCCGCGGATTCGGCGGCGGCCTTCGCGACGGCCATGCTGACGGCCGTGATGGCGTTGGCGCCGAGCCGTGACTTGTCCGGCGTGCCGTCCAGGTCGATCATCGCCTGGTCGATGAGGCGCTGGTCGTCGGCGTCGAAGCCGAGCAGGTCCGGCTCGATCTCCTCGGTGACGGAGATGACGGCCTTGGTGACGCCCTTACCGCCGAAGGCGTCGCCGCCGTCGCGCAACTCGACGGCCTCGAACGCGCCCGTGGAAGCGCCGCTCGGGGCGGCAGCGCGCGCCTGGGTACCGTCGTCGAGCGCCACCTCGGCCTCGACCGTCGGGTTTCCCCGCGAGTCCAGGATCTGCCTGGCGTTGATGGCGTCGATGGTGGCCAAGACGGCACTCCCGGTGGTCGGTGCGGCGTGTTGGTGGCGAGGTGTCGGTATTGGAGCCTAGCCGAGCGGTGCCGGTCCATCGCAGCGGCCACGCCGCCGCGGCAGGCCCGTCAGGCGGGGTCGCCGCCGCGGTCCGCGGCCCACCGCCTGACGCGCTCGCGGTAGCTGCGCGCGGCGGCGCGAAGCTCAAGTTCTGGATCGACCCCGGCCGCGCGTGCCCGCGCCACGAGGGCGAACAGGGCCGCGCCTATCTCGCTGACACCGCCCGGCTCCGGGTCATCGCCGTCGGCCCCACGAGTTTCATCGGCTCCGGCCGCGCCGTCGGCCCCGCCAGCACCATCGGCCCGCTCAGCGCGGTCGGCCCCGCCAGCACCATCGGCCCGCTCAGCGCGGTCGGCCCCGCCAGCACCATCGGGCGCTCCGGCGGGCAGGTCGGTGAGCTCCGCGGGGACACCGGCCCGCTCCGCGCGGCGCTGCAACTGCGCCGCGAGTGACAGCGCCGGCTGGCCGAACGGCACGGAGCCCAGCGCCAGGGGCAGTGCGCTGCCCTGGCCGCCGCCCCGTTCCGCGGCCTTGATCGCATCCCAGTTGCGCTTGACGTCTTCGGGCCCGGACACCTGAACGTCACCGAACACGTGCGGGTGCCTGCGGATCAGCTTCTCCACGATTCCGGCCGCCACGTCGTCGATGGTGAACCCGGTGCCGTCCGTGCGTTCCGCCGCGACCCGGGCGTGGAACACCACCTGGAGCAGCACGTCGCCGAGTTCGTCGCGCAGCGCCGCCGGATCGCCGCCCTCCAGCGCCTCCAGCGCCTCGTAACACTCCTCCAGCAGATGCGGGGCGAGGGATTCGTGGGTCTGCTTGGCGTCCCATGGGCAGTTCACCCGCAGCGTATCCATCACCTCGACCAGGCGCAGCAGGGCAGCGCCCGGCTCCGCGCCGCCCGGCTCCGCGCCGCCCAACTCCGCGCGGCCCGGCTCCGCGCCGCCCGGCGGCGGGCTGGCCGGACCGTCCCGCGGCGGGCTGGCCGCACCGCCCGGCGCCGCGGCTTCCGCCACCCGGTCGCCCTGCGTCCCCACCCTTGTGCCGCCGGCGTCAGCAGGGTGGGGTGAGCTGCGGCTTGGCCGTCGGCGAGGGCGAGGGCACCACCGGCGCCGAGAGTTTCGACGGGGCCGCGATCACCGAAAGCGAGGCGTAGTCCAGCTGCCCGAACTGCGGGTTGACCTGGATGTTCAGGCTCTTCGCCGCCACGCACTCGCGGTGGCTGAACGCCGCGCTGAGCGCCTGGACCCGGGCCTGCGTCCGGGGCAGCGTGCCGCCGTTGAGCCTGATGAACTCCTCGTTCTGGATGGCCTCATACCTGCCCAGGCCCGGCAGCATGTCCGGGGCGAGGCCGTTGGCCACGGCGAGCTGGACGAACGCGCGCCCGGAGCGCCCGGTCTGCCGGGCCAGCGAGGTGAGCGCCCGCTGGCTCTGCCCGGGGGTCACGACCACGTGGTTGCGGACGGCAAGCTCGTCGCGGATCCGGAACCGCAGCAGCCACCCCAGCACCTGCTGCGGCGCCTGCGACAGCGGGAACTGGAGCTGGATGCTCGGCTTACCGGCCTGGTAGGCGCGCTCCAGGTTGGTCACCTGGTCGCTCAGGGTGGTCACCGTGATCCGTTGCCCACCGGTGATCGCGGCCGCGCCCAACTGGACCGGGCCGCAGCCGGACAGCGCGAACGTGATAGCCGCGGCCGCGGCTATCACGCAGACGAAGGTGCGAGGCACGACTGCATCCCTTCTCACGTGGGCGAGACGTTCGGTGCGACCGGGCTGCTCTCGCCGAACACCGCCTCGATGAGCTGTCCGCACCAGGCGAGCAGCTCCCTGTCGCGCAGGAGCGGGGCGCCCGGCGGGACGGGCCCCCCGGGGCGGGTGCCGGGTGCGTCCCTGGGCACCGGTACGAGCATCGTACGCACCGTCGGCTTCAGCACCGTCTTCGGGTAGAGCCGCTGCGCCCGCACCTGGCGGGATTCCGGCAGGTCCACCGGCGCGAACCGGACGTACGTCCCCTGCTGGGTGATGTCGGTCAGCCCGGCCTTGCGGGCCTGGGCCCGGAGGCTGGCGACGGCGAGCAGGCCGAGCACCGGCTCGGGCAGCGGCCCGTACCGGTCGGCGAGCTCCTCGCTAACGGCCGTGATGTCCGCGCCGGAGTCGATGGCCGCGATGCGCGTGTAGGCCTCGAGCCGGAGCCGCTCCCCCGGCACGTAGGAGTGCGGGATGTGCGCGTTCACCGGGAGCTCCACCCGGACCTCGGCCCGCTCGGCCGGGCCGGCGTCGCGCAGTTCGCCCACCGCCTCGCCGATCATCCGCACGTAGAGGTCGAAGCCCACCCCGGCGATGTGCCCGGACTGCTCGCCGCCGAGCAGGTTGCCGGCCCCGCGGATCTCCAGGTCCTTGAGCGCCACGTACATGCCCGCGCCCATCTCGGTGTGCTGGGCGATGGTGGCCAGCCGTTCGTGTGCCGTCTCGGTCAGCGGCTTCTCCGGGGGGAACAGGAAATAGGCGTAGGCGCGCTCGGTGCCGCGGCCGACCCGGCCGCGCAACTGGTGCAGCTGGGCCAGCCCGTAGGCGTCAGAGCGGTCCACGACCAACGTGTTGGCGTTGGGGATATCCAGGCCGGACTCGACGATCGTGGTGGACACCAGCACGTCGTGCTTGCGGTCGAGGAACTCCAGCATGATCCGTTCGAGCGTGTGCTCGTTCATCTGGCCGTGCGCCGCCACGACCCGTGCCTCCGGCACCAGCTCGGCGACCCTGGCCGCGACCCGGTTGATCGAGGACACCCGGTTGTGCACGAAGAACGCCTGGCCGTCACGGAGCAGTTCGCGGCGGATGGCCGCGGCGATCTGCTTGTCGTCGTAGGGGCCCACCATCGTCAGCACCGGGTGCCGTTCCTCGGGCGGGGTCAAAATGGTGGACATCTCCCGGATCCCCGCAACGCCCATCTCCAGCGTGCGCGGGATCGGGGTCGCCGACATGGACAGCACGTCCACCTCGGTGCGCAGTCGCTTCAGGTATTCCTTGTGCTCCACCCCGAACCGCTGTTCCTCGTCGAGGATGACCAGGCCGAGCCGGGCGAACCGGGTGTCCGGCGACAGCAGCCTGTGGGTGCCGATCACCACGTCAACGGTGCCGTCGGCCAGCCCGTGCAGCGTCTGCGCCACCTCGGCGTCGCTCTGGAACCGGCTCAACGTGCGCACCACCACGGGGAATGGCGCGTACCGCTCGCTGAATGTGGCCTGATGCTGCTGGGCCAGCAGCGTGGTCGGCACCAGCACCGCCACCTGCATGCCGTCCTGCACCGCCTTGAACGCGGCGCGCACGGCGATCTCGGTCTTGCCGTAGCCGACGTCGCCGCAGATCAGCCGGTCCATCGGCACCGGCCGCTCCATGTCCTGCTTCACCTCGTCGATCGCGGCGAGCTGGTCGGCGGTCTCGACGTAGGGGAACGCGTCCTCCAGTTCCCGCTGCCAGGGCGTGTCCGCGCCGAACGCGTGGCCCGGCGAGGCCATCCGCGCGGAGTAGAGCCTGATCAGTTCCGAGGCGATCTGCCGCACCGCCTTGCGGGCGCGGCCCTTGGTCTTGGCCCAGTCGGCGCCGCCGAGGCGGTGCAGGCTGGGCATCTCGCCGCCGACGTAGCGGGTGACCTGGTCGAGCTGGTCGGTCGGCACGTAGAGCCGGTCCGGCGGCTGGCCGCGCCTGCCCGGCGCGTACTCGATCACCAGGTACTCCCGGACCGCCCCCTGGACGCTCCTGCTGGTCATCTCCTGGTACCGGCCGACGCCGTGCTGTTCGTGCACCACGTAGTCACCGGGGGTGAGCTGGAGCGGGTCGATGCCGCCGCGGCGGCGGCTCGGCATCCGGCGCGCGTCCCGCGGGCCCGCGTGCTGCCCGACCAGGTCCGCCTCGGTGAGCACGGCCAGCCGCACGGACTCCCAGATGAACCCGCTGCGGATGAGCGCGGTGGTCACGCTCGGCACGCCCGGCTCCGGCGGCTGCGTCAGGTCACCGAGCCGGGCGCCGAGCCCCTCACCGCGGAGCATCTCGGTCAGGCGTTGCGCCGGGCCGTGGCCCTCGGTGACCAGCACCACACGCCAGCCGTCGCCAAGCCAGTCGCGGACGTCCCCCAGTGCCCTGCCGGTGTCGCCGCGGTAGGCGGGCGCCGGCGCCGCGCCCAGTTGCAGCGCCGGCCGGCCATCGGGGTCGTCATCAAGATTTGTGCCATACGCGGTGCCGCCGTCACCTCCGCCCGCTTCGCCATCCCCGGCTCCGGGACCGGTCACGGCTTCGGCGGCGCCGGGGCCTGCGGTGTCGAAAGGTGCGATCGTCCACCAGGGCAGCCCGAGGTCGTCCGCGGCGGCCCGGACCTGGGTGATCGACTGGAACGCGGACGCCCCGAGGTCGACCGGCGCCTGGCCGCCCGCGGCCGCGTTGACCCAGGAAGCCTCGAGGAACTCCTGGCTGGTGCGGACCAGGTCCGCGGCCCGTGCGCGAATCCGCTCGGGATCGCAGGCGAGCACCACCCCGCCGGCCGGCACCTGATCCAGCAGCAGTTCCATCCGGGGGGCGAGCACCGGCGCGAGCGCCTCCATGCCTTCGACGGAGATGCCGTCCGCCAGCTTGCCAAGCACCTCGGCCAGCCCCGGATGGTCGTCGGCCAGGTGCTTCGCCCGGTCCCGCACCTCCGGGGTGAGCAGTAGCTCGCGGCACGGCGGCGCCCACAGGCCCCCTGGGGCCGGCCCCAGGCTGCGCTGGTCGGCCACCCGGAAGTAGCGGGTCTCCTCGACGGTGTCGCCGAACAGCTCGACCCGCACCGGGTGCTCCTCGGCGGGCGGGAACACGTCGATGATGCCGCCACGGACCGCGACCTCGCCGCGCCGCTCGACCAGGTCGGTCCGGGTGTAGCCGATCTCCACCAGCCGGGCCACCATCTCGTCCAGGTCGCAGGTGTCACCCTCGGCCGCAGCGACCGGCTCCACGTCGGCCAGGCCGCCCACGATCGGCTGCAGCAAGGCACGAACCGGGGTGACGACCACCGCGACCGCGGCGGTGCGGGGACTGGCGGGATCGGGGTGGGCCAGCCGGCGCAGCACCGCCAGGCGCTGGCCGGAGGTGTCCGAGCGGGGGGACAGCCGTTCGTGCGGCAGCGTCTCCCAGGCGGGGAAGTAGGCGACGCTCTGCGCGGGCAGCAGTGTGCCGAGCGCGCCCGCCAGTTCCTCCGCTTCCCTCGCGGTCGCCGTGACCGCGAGCAGGAACCGGCTGCCGGTGCCGGGCAGGCCGGTCAGGGCCGCGGCGAGCAGCGGGCGGAGCGCCGACGGCGCGGTCACGTCCGCGCCATCGCCGGGGTAACCTCCGCTGTTCGGCGCGGCCTGGTCGATGACCTTGCGGAACTGGGGGTCGTCCGCGATGACGCTGAGAAGGTCGGCGAGGCTCATGGTGTCCCTGGGTAGGCAGCACGAAAGGCCCGCACTGAGTTCAGCGGGCGCTGGCTCCGGGTGCGGGATACCTCTATTTTATTGCCTTCCACGGGGCGGCCGTCCCGGTCCCACGAGGCGTTTGCCACCCAGGGTGGGAACTTTCTGTGCCGGTCTCCCACAAGCGCGCAAAAGCCTCAGGCTACGCTGAGGTGCCGTGACTTCGGAGAACGGGATCCCCGCGGATAGTTCAGCGGGAAAGGGGACCGGTCCCGCCCCCAGGCGCACCGCCCGACGGGCTCCCGCGGGCGCCGGCGGCAAGGCGCGGACGGCCAGCGGGCCAAGGGCCGCCAAGGCGCCAACCGGCCGCGGCCAGCCCGGTGCGCCTGTCACCGGGCCCGACGGCGCGGACGCGCCCGCCGCCCCGGCCGCACCGGCTCCAGCGGCGAACGGGTCCACGGCAGCGGCCGGCGCCCCGAGGAAGCGCGTGCCGGCCGGCGCCCGGGCGAAGTCACCGGCATCGACCGCCGCCACATCGCCGCCAGGCGCGGGCACCAGCGCGGCGGGCGCGGTCAGTGCCCGGCCGGCGGCGCCCACGGCGAGCGCCCGAGTGCCGCTTGCCGGGGGTTCCGTGCAGACGGTGCCCGTGGAGGACGCGCCGACCGCACCCCAGCCCACCGTGGTGCCGGACGAGCCGGAGGGGATGGCCCTGCCGGGCCCACCCGCGCCCAGCGCCACGCGAGGGGAACCTGCCCCGGCGGGGCCCGGCGCGCCGGAGGAACCGGAAGGCTTCAGGCTGCTCGACTGGGCGCCTGTTACCCGGCGCCACGCCCCTCCGGCTCCTGACCGGCCGATGAGGCCCGCCGCCAGCCCCCCGGCCGGCACGCCCGTAGCCAGCCCCCCGGCGGGCACGCCGGTAGCCAGCCCCCCGGCGGGCACGCCGGTAGCCAGCCCCCCGGCCGACGTACCGCTGGCCGCGGCCGATGGGCCGGATCCCAGCGCCTGGTTCCAGCCGAGGGTGGCGAGCGCGAGGCCTTACGAGTTCCCCAGCACGGGGAGCGTTCGGCTGCTGCCGCCCGCGGGGCGAGGTCCGGAGGGCCGCGCGGCGGCCGCCGGCACGCCATCCGCGTCCGATACCGGTGCCGGGCGGGCGACACCGGCCTCCCCCGGGTCACCGGCCTCTCCCGGGTCACCGGCCTCCCCCGGGTCACCGGCCTCCCCCGGGTCACCGGCCTCCCCCGGGTCACCGGCCTCCCCCGGATCACCGGGCTCAACCAGGCCGGTGGCCAGGCCCGAGGCCCCCGCCGCTCCCCCAGCGACCGCTTGGGCACCGCGTGCCGCCGACGGCGCCGCCCCGGACCCCGCCACCACGGACCGTACGGTGCTCGACCTCACCATTCCGGGCCGCACCGGCCACGACCGCGCCTGCTTGGCGCTGACTGGCTCAGGCGGTGGCCCGGACCCTGCTGGCCCTGACCGCGCTGGCCCGGGCCCCGCTGTCTCGGCCCGTCCCGCCCCGGGCCGCGCTGTCTCGGCCCGTCCCCATTCGAGCCGCGCCACTTCGGGCCCTGCCACGCCGGGCGCGGTCCTCTCGGTTCCCGCCGCCCGGGCCGCCGCCACCGACCGGGCCGCCGCGGGGCCAATGGTCCCGCGCCTGGCCGGCGGGGACCTGTTCGGCCGGCACACCCGGTCCTACGCCGCGGAGAACTCCGGGCAGCAGATCACGATTCTGCAAGCCGGCTGCACCACGGCCGAGGACCTGGGCACGGACGCGCTGCGCGCTGCCGGGGCGCGGCTGAACGTCGGCATGATCGATGAGAGAACCGAGGTCACCCGTGCGGCCGTGGCCAGGCACCCGGGCATGAGCGAGGCGGTCCTCGGCGATCTGCGCACCGTGCCGCTGTCACCGCGCGCGTACGACATCGTCCAGTGCTCGGCCCTGCTGAGCCGGGTCGAGCACGCCGAACTGATCCTCGACCGGCTCGCCGGTGCCGTCAAACCCGGCGGGTTGCTGCTGCTGCGCGCCCGCGACCGGGACAGCGCGGCTGGCTTCCTCGACCGGGCGCTGCCGGAGGTGGCTCGGCGGGCCATCTGGCGCAAGCGGCATCCCGGCGAACCCGGGCCCTACGCCGCCGTCTACGAGCGCGTCGCCTCCGCCCGCGGCGTCCAGGCCTACGTCATGTCGCACGGGCTGGTGATCGCGGAACGCGGGGCGCTCGGCGGGCTCGCCGGCGGCCTGCCGTGGGGCCCGCACGGCTACCTCGCCGCGCAGAAGCTTGTCGCCTGGCTGTCCCGTGGCCGGCTGACTGCCGCGCACGAGGACCTGCTCTTCGTCATCCGCAAGCCGGAGGACCGGTTCGCCCGGGTAATCTGAGCCGGGGCAGCGAGCCGCGGGCAGGTCCGCCGGAGATCCCGTGCGGCGGCGGTTCCTGCTCGCCGCGCCGGCCGTTGGCATGCCGGAACCGCCTGGCCGGGCCGTCACTGTCCGTGTACCCTCAGCCTTGCCTGGCGGTAGCCGGGGCCCAAGCGGCGGCGCGCCCAGCGGAGTGGGCTGGCCCCAGACGGAGGTGGATGTGACCGCGGAGGCGGCGGCCGGGCCGGCCTTGGACATCACGGGCCTTCCCTCCTGGACCCTCGACGAAGGCCAGCTCGGCGACCTGGAGCTTCTGTTGATGGGCGCGTTCGCGCCGCTGACCGGTTTCCTCGGCGCGGCCGACGTGGCCTGGGTGGCCGAGCGGGGAACCCTCGAAGACGGCACGCCGTGGCCGGTGCCCGTCGTTCTCGATGTCCCCGAGGACGCCGTCCCGGCGCCGGCGAGCAAGCTGACGCTCAACGACCTGGAGGGCACTCCGCTGGCGATCCTGGACATCACCGAGCGGTCCCCGGCGCAGCCACTGGGGCAGGCCGGGCAGACCGGACGGCACGCACGGCCCGCCGGGACCGGCTCCGCGATGGTTCGGCTCGGCGGGCCGGTCACCGCGTACCGCGAGCCCGAGCACGGCCCCTTCCGGCAGTTGCGGCTGGCCCCGGCGCAGGTGCGGCAGGAGCTGGGCGACGGGCCGGTGCTCGCGTTCGCGACGCGGCGACCGCTCAGCGGCCGGCAGATCGGGCAGCTACGGCACTTCGCCGGGCAGCTCAAGGCCAGGCTGCTGCTCCTTCCGCTGATCAGCGGCCCGGCCGAGGTGGTGGTACGGCCGGAGGCGCTGGTGCGGGCGGTGGCCGCGGCCGGCAAGCACCTCCCGCCGGGCACCGTGATGGTCCCCGTTCCGCTCGCGCCCAGGGACGCCACCGCGGCGCGCGAGGTCGCGATCCGGGCCGTGGTTGCCGCCGCCTACGGTGCCACTCACCTGCTCATGGATGAGCGGGACGCGGACCGTGGCGGCCGGCCGTCCGCCGAGGACGCCTACCTGCAGACCCCGATCCCGGTGATGCCCGGCGGCGAATGGGCCTACGACCGCGCGGCCGAGGTTTGGCGGCCGCTGGCGCTCATCGAGCCGGGAACCGAGCAGTCCGACCTGGCCGCGGGCGAACTGGAGGACCTGCTCGACCGCGGCGAGGACGTGCCCGCCTGGTACGCGCCGCCCGGTGTCACCGCCGAACTGCGCCGGGCCCGGCCGCCGCGGCGGGAGCGCGGCGTGGTCGTCTTCTTCACCGGGCTGTCCGGTGCGGGCAAGTCGACGATCGCCCGGGGACTGCGCGACGCCCTGGCCGAGCGCGGCGACCGGACGGTGTCGCTGCTCGACGGCGACCTGGTCCGCCAACTGCTGTCCGCGGGGCTCACCTTCTCCCGGGCCGACCGCGACCTGAACATCGCGCGGATCGGCTACGTGGCCACCGAGGTCGCCCGGCACGGCGGCATCGCGATCTGCGCGCCGATCGCGCCCTACGAGGCCGCGCGGGCGCAGGTGCGCCGGATGGTCGGCGAGGTGGGCGACTTCCTGCTCGTCCACGTCGCGACGCCGGTGGCGGTCTGCGAGGCCAGGGACCGCAAGGGCCTGTACGCCAAGGCCCGCGCCGGGCTGATCGACCATTTCACCGGGGTTTCCGACCCTTACGAGGAGCCGCGGAACGCCGACCTGACCATCGACACGTCCGTGATGGGCAGGCAGGAAGCGGTCCAGGCGGTGCTCGGGCTGCTCACCACCGGCGGCTGGCTGAAGGACACCGCGGGCAGCTGACGAGCACGCCATCCAACGATCACGCGGCCTGACCGGGCACCACGCTGTGGCCCGGGGCGTTAATCCTCGTCTTCCACCCTGGAGCCGGCGTCGAGCCTGGCACGGAACGAGACCAGCCGCCGGCTCAGCGCCCCCGCCATGGCGTTCCGCTGGCGGGACAGCAGGATGTAACTGACGGCGCCGCTCACCAGCAGCGCCAGCCCTAGCAGCAGCAACCCACGCGCTCCGGCCAGGTAGATCAGGCCGGTAGCCGCGACGAACAACAGGATCCGTGCGGTGGTATAGGCAAGGGTCGCGCGCATAACGAGCCCAGCCTAGGGCATGCGCCGATGTTTCTCCCTCGCGGGAGGTCGCACCGGAGGCCGCGAGCAACCCCCTCTGACGGTCGTATTGCAGGCGCGCGCGACGGCGCCGCGGAGGTGCCGGCGGGTCCGGGGGCGTCCCACCTGACCGGCGGGCCTCCGTGAGCAGCGGCAGCGCGGAGCGGTGCGGCCTGCGGCCATGGTGGCTTCGGCGCGGCCGCTGCCGGGCAGGTGCCTTACCCGGGGACCGGGACAGGGCCGTCCGGGACCGCCGCGCCGGGCCGGGGCACGGGCCCCGGCGGGTCACGGAGGATCCCGGCCAGCAGGGCAGGGTCGATGTTGCCGCCCGACAGCACCGCCGCCGGGGCCCGCGCCGCCGGCAGGTCCCGGCGGAACAGCCACGCGGCCACCGCCACCACGCCACCAGGCTCGGCGACCAGCCTGGCCCGGTGCGCGGTCTGCCGGACCGCCTCCCTGATCTCGTCCTCGGTCACCGTGACGATGTCGTCGACGAGGCTGAGCATGTGCCGCAGGGTCAGGGCGCCGACCTGCTCGACCCGCAGCGCGTCCGCGATCGTCCGCCGGGTGGCGTCGGGTGGCCAGGCGACCCGTTCGCCGCGCCGCAGTGACTCCCTGGCGTCCGCGGCGAGTTCCGGCTCCACGCCGATCACGTGGGCCCGTGGGCGCGCCGCGCGGACGGCCGCCGCGATGCCTGAGATCAGGCCGCCGCCGCCGACCGGGACCAGCACCAGATCGACATCCGGGTACGCGGCCGTGATCTCCAGCCCGATCGTGCCCTGGCCCGCGATCACATCGCGGTGATCGAAGGGCGGAATCAGCGTGTACCCGTGCCGGTCGGCCAGTTCCTGGGCGCCCGCGATCCGGGCTGCCAGCGTGGGCTCGACGGTCACGATCCGCGCCCCGTGCCGGGCCGCCGCGGCGACCTTGACCTCGGGCGCGCCACGCGGCACGACCACGACCGCCGGGGCGCCCAGCGCCTCGGCCGCGTACGCGACGGCAAGGCCGTGGTTCCCGCTGGAGTGCGTCACCACCCCCCGCTCGCGAGCGGCGGAGGGCAGCGCGCTGATCGCCGTGTAGGCGCCGCGGAGCTTGAAAGACCCGGTCGGCTGCAAGGACTCGGCCTTGACCAGCAGGCCCGGCCGGGTGTCCGGGAACGGTACCAGCGGCGTCTTGACGGTCACCCCGTCCAGGCGCCGCGCCGCGGCCCTGATCTCCTCGGCCGTGACCAGTGCGGTCACCGCTCACCCCGGCACGGGCGGTGCCACCACCGTTGTCCCCGACGCAAGCCCGACATCGCACCTACCCTAGAGCACCGGGCACGCGGGACCGGCGGGCCCACGTCCCGGCCGGCGCCACGGCGGAGCGTCACCGGTGCCGGTCGCTGGGTCCGGCGGATCGCTCCCGGCGGCCCCACTGGCCACCTCAACAACTTCGGCCGCACGGTTCCGCCACCGGGCGGAGATTTCCGCGCCACGGCCCCCGATTGCCGCCGCCCTTAGCGCCACCACTTCCGCAACCCGGTTAGCGGATTGCCGCAAGCAGGCCGGTGGTCCACGCTCCGCTATCGGCGAACTCCCGATAATCCCCCCGGGGGCACTTAATAGCGCCTGGCACATTCCGTAATCGAGTCCTGCACATTCCGCGACAACCCGCGCGCGCCGCGGCGCGAGGCCGCCACATCCCGCCACTTTCCGTGCACACCCGGCGAGATCGCAACCCATCGGAGGCCACCGCGGCCCGGCCCCGCCCGTCCCGCCGAACTCGAAGCTGACAAGGAACACCAGTGGTTCATTTTTGGGGAAAACAAGGAAGTAAACGGATGTTTTCGCGACACTGAAGACATACTCCGAAACGGAGATGGGAGGGGAGATCGTGGATGGCAACAATGAGCGCCTTCTGACACCTGGTGAGGTGGCAGCGCTCTTCCGGGTAGACCCGAAGACGGTTACTCGGTGGGCGGCCTCCGGGCGCATCAGCAGCATCCGGACTCCCGGGGGGCACCGCAGGTTCCGCGAGTCGGAAGTACGGGCACTGCTCCGCGGCGAGTCGCCGGTGAGCGGGGGCGCGCCCACGCCGTGACCAGCGCTGACCTGGGAGCCGACGGGATGACGGCCCCCTGCGGCCGGGCCGGTTCACCCCCGCCCCGCCCGGCCGCACCCGGCCCGGTCCGGGTACTCCACGCCCGCGTGCGGGCCGGGATGATGGCGAACCGGCGACGACCGGCCAGGGAGGAGGGCCACGCTGACGGATACGGGCGGCAGGCGTCAGGCGCCGTGGGAGTCCCCGGGCGGCCCGGCGTCCTGCCGCCCGTTCGCTAGGTAGTCCTCGAACTCGCGCCGCAGCGCCTCGTCCCCTTCACGCCACCGGCGCCGCCGGCGGTCCATGTCTTCTTCCGAGATCGCCTGGCTGGCAAGCCGGGCGTACTCCGGGTCTGCGGGGCTGACCTCGACGTAGGCGTCACCGACGACCCGGCCGTCGTGGTCGAAGGCTGATTCGGGAGCGAGGAGATGTCCGTTGGGCAATCTGATGACAAACATCGCGAATCACTTAGATCCCGTAGCGCACATTGAAGTACAGCATGACATCAAGCGCGGTCCTTGTGTCGCCTCCCAGCATGTCCACGAGCGCTGGCCGCTGGCTGGAGGCGATGGCCGCGAACGCGTCCGCGAAGAACTCCCGCCGCCCCAGTGATCCGTCCTGCCGGTGGAAATCGCTGGCCAGGCACCGCTGGCACCGCTCGTAGAGCGCGCGGAACTCCTCGGTGTCGGACTGCCACATACCGTCCGGCCCGTCCAGGTCGTCGAGGGCGTGGCCGATCTCGTGGCACACCACGTCGGGCGCCGCCGAGGGCCGTGTGCCAATGATGATCTTCCGTTCGCCGTAGGCGCCCGCGCAGGCATCCCAGGTCGCCCGGCCCGAGGGCAGCGGGACGCCGCGCAGGCGGCTCATGTCGTCCAGGTCGGGCACGCCGCCGGGGCCCACGTAGATGGCATCGACTCCCTCGGCCAGGCGCCCGGACACCGAGGCGGGCAGTTCGGCGAGGCGGTCGATGGCCCGCACCACCTCCGCCGGCGGCACCGTGCCTTCCGCCCAGTCGCGGCGGAGCACCCGTTCCAGCGGGCCGCAGTCCCGGTAGCCCACCGCCACCCGGCGCGCCTGCACGGCCTCGGACCACGACGGCCGGGCCTGGCCGGCCTGGACCGCCGCACGCCCGCGCGCGGCCTCGGCCGCGGCGCGGGCCTCGGCGGCGCGGGCCACCGCGGACCGGGGCGCGTCGCGCACGGCGGCCCGGGCGGCTCCGACGCGGCGGCTGCCACCGCGCCCCGCCGCCGCGCCGCGCGACGGCCTGGCGGGCTTGGGGGGCCGCGCCGGGCGGGCGCGGGCCTCCTGCACCGGCGAAGCGAACGGCCCGCTGCCCGATGGCTGCGCGGGGACGGCTTCCGCCGGCGCGGCGGCGGGCTGGGCGCGGCCACCGCGGCGATGCCGCCCTCCGGCGGGCCCCGGGTGCGCGGCCGGCCTGCCCGGCGCTTTTGCCCGTGCCCTGGGGCGAGCCGATCCAGGCCACAACAGCCAGCGCAGGCGGGCGAAGAGCCGCTGCCCCATGATTCCTACTCCCCGCGATCGGCGTTGCCAGCCGCCAGGTTACGCCGAAATTACCGCCACCGTCACCTGTCGTTACCGGCTGTCATGAGTTACAGGCCGACGAGCGCAGACGCACCAACTACACCCATTTGCCCGCGAGGTGGCAATACTGCGGTTAGGCTGCCGGCATGATGCTCCTGGGTGCGGTGTCTACGCTGGTCATAGCCCTGCTAATGGCCGCCACCCTGGGCATGCTGCTGCTCACGGGCCGGGCCTGGCGGCGGGCCCGGCCAGCGCGACGGCGGGGTCCCGGCCATGATGACGCGCTGCGACGGCATCCCGCGGGCCGGGCGCTGGGGGCGCAGGGGCCGACGATCGGGCCGGACGATGATCCAGAGTTCATCGATGCGCTGGAGTGGATGATCCGCGGCGACGAGGCCGACGACGAACCCTGACCAGCTTCCGGGATGGTGCGGTGGGAGGGCCCGCCAGAAGGACGACCTCCTGCCGACCCTGGGCGGAGACGGTTAGCGCCGGACGGAACGGGGTGAGCCCGCATCGCGGCCACGTGAGGGGGTGCACGCGAGGGGGTTCGCGGTTGGTGGGATCCCATGGTGATGGGACCCGCGGGAACCCCGGCCGCGTTCGGCCGGCAAGTCGCCGGGATTCAGGGTTTAGTTGATGCCGGCGTAGGAGTGGAGGCCGGTGATCCAGAGGTTGACGCCGACCAGGTTGAACAGCAGGCTGGCGAACCCGACCAACTGGATGTAGGCGGCCTTGCGCCCGCGCCAGCCCGCGGTGGCGCGGGCGTGCAGGTACCCGGCGTACACGACCCAGGTGATGAACGCCCAGGTCTCCTTGGGGTCCCAGCCCCAGTACCGGCCCCAGGCCTGGTCCGCCCAGATCGCCCCGGCGATGACCGCGAACGTCCAGATCGGGAAGGCGAAGATCACCGTCCGGTAGGAGAGCCGGTCCAGCGCGCTGGCGGCGGGGAGCCGGTCGAGCACCGCGCCGAAGCCGGCCTCCGGGCCGGCCGCCTTCCTGGCGTGCCGGTCCGCGACCAGGTACAGCACGGTGAAGGTCGCGGCGACGATGTAGGAGCCGATCGCCACGGTCATCGCGGTGACGTGGATCCAGATCCAGTAGGAGTGCAGCGCGGGGACCAGCGGGCCCGCCGCCGTGTACAAGACGGTGGCGCACAGCCCCAGCGCGAGCACGATGGGCGCCATCAGGAACAGCCCGACCGCGTAGACGCGGAACCGGAAGGACAGCCCCAGGAACGCGATCACCGCCGCGCACGTGATCGCCATGACGAACTCGTACATGTTGCCCCACGGCACGCGGTGCTCGGCCAGGCCGCGGGTGAGGATGCCGAGCACCTGGGTGGCGAGGCCGATCACGGTCAGGCCGAGCGCCGCCCGGGTCCACGGCCCGGCCGGCGCCCCGCCCGCGCGCCAGCGGCTCGGCACGGCCACGGGCGCCCCCGCGTCGCCACCGCCGCCGGTGGCAGCCGCCGGGAGCAGGCCTGCCGCGGCCGCGGCGCTTTCTGCGTGTGCCGTCAGCTCCGCGTGCGCTGGTGCGGCGGCCGCGGCCTGCGCGGCGATCCCGGCGCCGACCGCGACCTTGGCCTGCTCGGCCACGAGCGCGGCCTGCTCCGCCGCTGGCGCCGTGGCCTGGCGTGGCGCGGCGCGGCGGCCGAACGCGAAGTCGCCCGCGTAGGCCAGCACGGCCAGGGCGTAGAAGAACACCGTGGCCAGCAGGAAATGGTCGCTGAGCTGGGCCAGCCCGACATTGACAGGCACGTGCGTCACTCCCTCTCGTCTGGGATCGAGGGCAGCTCTGATGATGCTGGAGAGTCTGAAGCGTGCGGTGGTGCCGTCGTACGTGCAGCGCAGTCCGGCGATGGCACCAGCGCGGCGTGGGCTGTCGGTGCTGTCCCGGCTGGCGTTATGCCATCCAGGACAGTACCGTGCGGCCGACGTCCCCCCGCACCGCTGTGCGGGCTGCGCCCCGCGCTGCCGTGCGGCCCACGCTCCCCGGCACCCGCCAAGGCGGCGGACAACTCCGCCGAGAGATCCGCGAACTCGGCGCCGAAGGTCTCCGACGACTCGGTGCGCGCCAGGCCGCCGAACTCGACCGCAGACCCTCCGGCGGCGGGGGCGGCGCGGACGAAGACGCGGCGGCGCCGGACCAGGAACGACAACAGCAGGCCGGCCAGCGCCGCGATGGCGGCGATGAGCGCGGGCAGCTGCCCGGGGTCGTAGGTGATGGCCAGGCTGATCCACTGCCGGTAGCCGGTGAACGTGAGGGTGCCCACCCCGCCCGGCAGCTTGATCGACTGGCCCGGCGCCAGCGGCCTCGGCTTGACCGGCAGCCGGTGCAGGCCCGCGGTGTCGAGCTGGTACACCGACTGCGACGCGCCGCCGTTCATGCCGAGGTTGCCGGCGTAGGAAACCAGGCTCACGGCGGGCCGGTAGGGCGCGGGGAAGGCCGACTGCAGCTTGCCGCCCACGTCGACGGTGGTCGGCAGGAACACCCCGGCGAAGCCGAGCTGCTGGGGACGCGCGTCGGGCACCTTGACGACGCCCTCGGAGGTGAGGCCGTTCAGGGATACCGGGATGAACGGCACCGGCCCGTTGAACACCACGCGGCCGGTCCCGTCGGTGACCTTGAACACCGGGGCGTAGCCGTGCCCGATCAGGTACACCTTCACGTTGTCCACGTTCAGCGGGTGGTTGACCCGCAGGTCGTAGTGCCGCGCCGCGGCCCCCGGCTCCGCCTGATAGCTGAGGTAGGCGTTGAACGAGGCCGGCTGCCCCATCTCCGGCCCCGCGCTCACGTAGCGCGCGCTGAAGGAGCTGAGGGCGATGCTGAACGGCTGCAGGTCCGCCGCCGAAACCAGCCGGCCCGGGCGGAACTGGTCCAGCGCGGTCACCGTATTGCCGAATGACTGGCCAGCCACCAGCAGCCGGTCCGCTTTGTAGCCGAACAGGCCGCCCATGCCCACAGCGGCCAGCAGGGCCAGCAGGGCCAGATGGAACAGCAGGTTGCCGGCCTCGCGCAGGTATCCCTTTTCTGCGGAGACCCAGCCGTCCCCGGTGCGCACCCGGTAGCGCTTGGCCGCGAGCAGCGCGGACGCCGTGCTGAGCGCGGCGCCCGGGGCGAGCGGCGACGCCATCCCGGTGGATAGCGGCAGCCGGGACAGGTTGCCCGGCGCCCGGGGCGGCTGCTGGCGGGCCGAGCCCGCCAGGCGGAACGTCCGTGGCACCACGCAACCGGCCAGGGACAGGAACAGCAGCAGGTAGATCGCCGCGAACCAGGGCGCGGCGAACACGTTGAACAGCGAGAACCTGGCCAGCCAGGGGGCCAGCGCCGGGTGAGCGGCGTAATACTGCTCCACCGCCTGCGGGTTGATGCCCTGCTGCGGCAGCACCGACCCGGGCACGCTGCCGAGGGCCAGCAGGAACAGCAGAATCAGCGCGGTGCGCATCGAGGTGAGCTGGCGCCACCCCCACCTGGCCCATTCGAGCTTGCCAAACGGCCCGCGCGTGGCTGGCCGCCGACGGCCCGGCGAGCGGCCCGGGGCCTCCGGCGGGGCCCGGCCGGCCTCGCCTGGCGGCCCCGGCGGGGCCGGGGCGCGGACCTCCGTCACGGGTCCGCCCTCCCCGCCGCGCAGGTCACCGGTGCGCCGCCGGGCCGCACGCTCATGCCGGTTGCGCCAATGCCTGGGTGATCAGCCCGCGCAGGCCCGGGTAGGACACCTGGCCGATGACCCTGGCGGTGATCCGGCCGCTGCGGCCGATGACCAGCGTGGTCGGTATGCCCGCGGGCGGGACGGTGTCGCGGAAGCCGAGCGCGATCTCGTCACCGGGGTCGTTCAGGCTGGGGTAGCTGATCGCGAAGTCGCGCTGGAACGCCTCGGCCGTCGCCGGGCTGTCCCTGATGTCGACGCCGAGGAACCGGACGCCGCGCGGGGTGAAGTGCCGGGCCAGCCGGGACAGCAACGGCGCCTCGGCGCGGCACGGGGTACACCAGGAGCCCCAGAAGTTCAGCACCACGACGTGCCCGCGGTCCTGGGCCAGGGTGAACCTGCTGCCGGACAGCAGCGTCCCGGTGACCTGCGGTGCGGCCGGGCCCGAGGTCGCCCCGTACACGGTGGTCCCGGGGCTGCCGGAGACGAAGCTCTGACCGTTGCTCCCCGGCCCGCTGTTCCCGATCGCCCCGCTGTCGCACGCGCCAAGCGCGAGCGCGGCCGCGACCGCCGCGGCCAGCGCCCGGGCAGCCGCGCGGGCCGCGCTCCGGGCGCGCGGGCGCCCCGGGGCCGGCCGAGAGAGGATGCCCCCGCGGCGCGGGCATCGCGGCAGACGGGACAGAGTGATCTCCTACAAGCGGTAGTGCCGCGCCCTATTGTGCCGGACCCGGCTTCTGGCCGCGACATCGGCCCTCCAAACCACGTACCCGGCCGGCCCGGGTGCGCCAGGCCGGCCCCAGACGGGAAGTGGCATCAGGGCCTGACTGGTTCGGCGTGCGCGCGGTTTCCTCAGGCGCCGTGGTCCCCGCCGCGGTCACCGGCCGGCTCGGCGTAGCCGATCCTCACGATCTCCTCGCCCGCGTAGGTGAAGCTGGTGACGCTGCCCAGGGCGCACTTGCGCCGGGCCGGGTGATGCCACAGCGGGCGTTCCTCCGCCGCCCTGCGCGCCACCCAGATGGCCAGCTGGTGGCTGACCAGGACCGCCTCGTGACCTCGGGCTTCACGCACCGCGTCGGTCATGACCGTGGCCATCCTGGCGGCGATGCTCGCGTACGGCTCGCCCCAGGACGGCCGGAACGGGTTGGCCAGCCGCGGCCAGTTGCCGGGACGGCGCAGCGCGGGGAGCCCGATGTCGAACCGTTCCCCCTCGAACAGGTTCCACGGCTCGATCAGCCGTTCGTCCACCCGCACCTCGAGGCCGAACTGCGCGGCCACCGGCGAGGCGGTCTCCAGCGCCCGTTCCAGCGGCGAGGAGAGCAGCAGCGTGACGTCACGGCCCGCCAGGAAGGCGGCGGCGGCCTTGGCCTGGTGCTCACCTTCGGGCGAGAGGTGGAAGCCGGGCAGCCGGCCGTACAGGAGTCCGCTCGGGTTGGCGACCTCGCCGTGGCGGAGCAGGTGGATCACCGTCATGTCGGGCATGGCGCGCTCAGCCTACCCGTGCCGCCCGTCGCGCCCGCCGTGCCGTGCCGCGGCAAAGACCGGGCCCGGATCTCCAGGTACCGCCCCCGGTCGCGCTCAGTCCAGGGCGCCGGCCGCCGCCCGGGCGGCGGCCGGGAGCGCCGCGGCGACGCGGCCCAGCGCCGCGTCGTCGTGGGCGGCGGACAGGAACCACGCCTCGTACGGCGAGGGCGGCAGGTAGACCCCGCCGTCCAGCATCGCGTGGAAGAACGCCGCGTACGCCGCGCCGGACTGGCGGCGGGCGGCGGCGAAGTCCAGCACCTGGCTGGCGGTCCCGAGGAACACCGAGAACAGGTTCCCGGCCTCCTGGAGGCGGAACGGCACGCCCGCCGCGCCGAGCGCCTCGGCCGCCAGCTTGGCCACCTCGGTGGCCGCCGCGTCCACCCGCGCGTACACCTCCGGGGTGCACGCCCGCAGCGTGGCCAGGCCCGCGGCGGTGGCCAGCGGGTTCCCCGAGAGCGTGCCCGCCTGGTAGACCGGCCCCAGCGGGGCGAGCAGGTCCATGATCTCGGCCCGCCCGCCGAACGCCGCCGCGGGCAGGCCCCCGCCCATCACCTTGCCGAACGTGGTCAGGTCGCCGGCCACGCCTTCCCGGCCGTACCAGCCCGACCTGGTCACCCGGAACCCGGTGAGCACCTCGTCCATGATGAGCAGCGCGCCATGCTCCGCGCAGGTCTGCGCCAGCAGCTCGTTGAACCCCGGCTCCGGCGGCACCACGCCCATGTTCGCCGGGCACGCCTCGGTGATCAGGCAGGCGATCTGCGGCCCGTGCGCCGCGAAGGCCTCGGCGACCGCCGCCGTGTCGTTGTAGGGCAGCACCAGGGTGTCGGCGGCCGCGGCACCGGTCACCCCGGGTGAGTCCGGCAGGCCGAACGTGGCCACCCCGGATCCCGCCGCAGCCAGCAGCGCGTCCACATGCCCGTGGTAGCAGCCGGCGAACTTCACCACCAGGCTCCTCCCGGTGAACGCCCGGGCCAGGCGCACCGCCGACATGGTCGCCTCGGTGCCTGAACTGACCAGCCTCACCTTGTCCACCGGGGCCCGCGCGGCGATCTGTTCGGCGAGCTCGACCTCGGCGAGCGTGGCAGCGCCGAATGAGGTGCCCCGCGCCGCGGCGGCGGTGACCGCCGCGACCACCTCGGGGTGCGCGTGGCCGAGGATCAGGGGGCCCCACGAGCAGACCAGGTCCACGTACCGCGTGCCGTCGGTGCCGGTGAGGTAGGGCCCGTGACCGGACGCGATGAACACGGGCTCGCCGCCGACGGCCCCGAACGCCCGGACCGGCGAGTTCACCCCGCCGGGGATGACCTCGCAGGCCCGCTGGTACAGGCCGCGGGAATCCTGGCTCAGCTCAGCACCTCCTCGCAGGCGTCGGCAAGGTACTCCAGGAGCCGCAGGCTGTCCGGCAGCGCGTGCTCCCGCGGGTCCCGGATCCAGTGTGCTCCGGGGCCACGGCCGCAGCGGGTGGGGGCCACCACGTAGCTGTCCCGGCAGTGCCAGCGCAGCCCGGCCACCGGGGCGAAACTGTCCGGCTCACAGTCCAGGTGGCACGACCACCATTCGTCCTCGTCCGCGGGCGCGCCGCGCGTGGTGGCGAAAAAGAGGGCCCGGTGATTCGCGCTCAGCGCGACCGGGCCCGTGGCCGCCGGCGTGCGGCCGATGCGCTCCAGGGCCAGCAGGCCGGCCCCGGCCGGGACGTCCAAGACGTCAAACACCCGCCCCGTGACCAGGATGATGCTCGCGCCCGGCCGGTCCGGCCACCAGTTGCCCACCTCGGCGGGGTCGCTCGACGCCTCGATCTGCCAGGCGGCGGAGACCGGATGGGCCCCGGGCGCCGGGCAGCCGATCCGGTCGCAGGAACAGGCACGCCCGCTGCCGCGCGGCTGGCCCCGCGCGACCAGCGCTGGCACACGGTGCCGGGCGTTGTCCACGCGTGGTGCGACCGCCCCGGGGCACACCGGCCAGCCCAGTTCCGCGAACTCCATCGCGGCGGGCGCCCGCCCGCGCGCCTCAGCGCGCCGGCGCGCACGGCGCGGCAATACCTCAACCATCGGCGGCCCACTCCCCTCCCGCCATTGCTACTCCCGATGATGCCTCGTGTGCGGCGGGCATGCAGGCGACCTCGCTCAGTAAGGCCCAGAAGATACCGAACGGTGACGTCCGCGCACCCCGCTGCAGTGCCGCGCCGGATCCGGGCAATCCCGGTCTACCGGCCCGGCAGGCCCGGCTCGCGCGGCAATGGGCACCGGGGCATGCGGCCTGGCCGCGCGGGGCTATGACTCCCGGGCTGGCGGAACAACGGTTGCTGTCTACCGTGCACGGGCCGCACGCCATGTCGCGGGGTGAGCCGGGCTGTGCCGGGCGCACCCGGCCCGCGCCGCAGGTCAGGAGAGGCGGCGTGCGACCTCGGCGGCCCAGTAGGTGAGGATGATGCCGGCGCCGGCGCGCTTGATCGCGGTGAGCGTCTCCAAGATCGCCCGGTCCCGGTCCAGCCAGCCTTTCGCGGCGGCCGCCTCGATCATCGCGTACTCGCCGCTGACCTGGTAGGCCGCCACCGGCACCGGCGCGGCCGCCGCGACCTGCGCGACGACGTCCAGGTAGGGCAGGGCGGGCTTGACGATGACGATGTCGGCGCCCTCGTCCACGTCGAGCATGGCCTCCCGCAGGGCATCACCGGCGGCCGGGTCCTGCTGGTAGGAGGCACGGTCGCCGAACCGGGGCGCGCCCTCGGCGGCGTCGCGGAACGGCCCGTAGAAGCACGAGGCGTACTTGACCGCGTAGGCGCAGATCGCGACCTCCGGCAGCCCCGCCGAGTCGAGGGCGTGCCGGATCGCCGCCACCTGCCCGTCCATCATCCCGCTCGGGGCGACGACGTGGGCGCCGGCGCGGGCCTGCGCCACCGCGGTCGCGGCGTACCGCACCAGCGTGGCGTCGTTGTCCACGGTGCCCTCGCCGGTCAGCACGCCGCAGTGCCCGTGGTCGGTGTACTCGCACAGGCACAGGTCGGCCATGATCACGACCTCGTCGCCGACCTCCGCGGCCACGTCGCGCAGGGCCCTGGCGATGATGCCCGCGTCGTCGTCAGCGGCCGAGCCCCGGGCGTCCTTGACGGCGGGGATGCCGAACAGGATCAGCCCGCCCACGCCGGCCTCGGCCGCCCCGGCCGCCGCCTTGCGCAGGCTTTCCCTGGTGTGCTGCATCACGCCGGGCATGGAGGGCACCGGCACGGGCTCGGTGATTCCCTCCTTGACGAACATCGGGAGCACCAGGTCGGAGCCCTGCACGCTGGTGCGCGCGGCAAGTCGGCGCAGCGCCGGGGTGCGCCGCAGCCGCCGGGGCCGGACCGCCGGGAAACCAGCCACGACTACCTCCTTACCCCACGCTCGGTCAGCGCGTGGGAGCCGGACTACCGTATGCGGCGCCGGGCGCCGCGGCGGCGCTCGCTCGGCTTGCGCACCGGCTCACCCGCCGCCCGGGCGGCGTCACGCAGCCGCGCGCCGTGCTCGGCCAGCGCGTCCACCAGGGCCGTGGCCGACGGGCGGGGGGCCGTGACGTCGACCCGCAGGCCGTACTCGGCGGCGGTCTGCGCGGTCTGCGGCCCGATCACCGCCACCACGGTCACCGCGTGCGGCTTGCCGGCGATGCCGATGAGGTTCCGCACCGTGGAGGAAGAGGTGAAGAGCACCGCGTCGAAGCCGCCACCCTTGATCGCCTCCCGTATCGGCGCGGGCGGCGGCGCGGCGCGCACCGTGCGGTACGCGGTCACGTCCTCGGTTTCCCAGCCCAGCTCGGTCAGCCGAGCGACCAGGGTCTCGGTCGCGATGTCGGCCCTGGGCAGCAGCACCCGGTTGATCGGGTCGAGCACGTCGTCGTAGGGCGGCCAGGCGGCCGCCAGGCCCTCGCTGGACTGCTCAGCCTCCGGCACCAGATCGGGCTTGATGCCGAACTCGCCGAGCGCCGCCGCCGTCTGGTCGCCCACGGCGGCCACCTTGATCCCGGCGAACGCGCGCGCGTCCAGGCCGTACTCCTCGAGCTTCTCGCGCACCGCCCGCACCGCGTTCGCCGAGGTGAACGCGATCCACTGGTATCGCCCGGTGACCAGGCCCTTGATGGCCCGCTCCATCTGCTGCGGCGCGCGCGGCGGCTCGACCGCGATGGTCGGGACCACCTCCGGCACGGCACCGTACGAGCGCAGCCGCTCGGACACCGACGCGGCCTGCTCCTTTGTCCGCGGCACGAGCACCCGCCAGCCGAACAGCGGCTTGTTCTCGAACCAGGACAGGCCCCGGTGGGCGGCGGCCTCGCCGACCACCGCGACCGCGGGGCCCTCCTCGGTCAGCACGCTCACGCCCGCCGCCTTGAGGTCCGCCGCCACCGACGACAGCCTGGTCAGCACCGTGTGCTGGTCGGTGGTGGTGCCGTTCCAGGTGATGGCCATCGGCGTGGCGTCGGCCCAGCCGGCCGCCATCAGCATCTTCGCCAGATCGACCGGCGCGGCCTCGGCACCCAGGATGACCAGGCTGCCGGCCGGCTGGGCCTCGGCGGAGGCGCGGCTCAGCTCGGAGAAGTGCACGACCCGCAGTTCGGGCGCGGCGTCGCTGGTCAGCGGCAGGCCGGCGTAGGCGGGGACGGTTGTGGCGGCGGGCATCCCCGGCACGATCTCCAGCGGGACCGCGGCCTGCGCGCACGCGTCCGCCGCCGCGGTCGCCGCGCCGGACAGCAGCGGGTCGCCCGGGCACAGCCGGACCACGATCTGGCCCGCCCGCGCCGCACCGATGAGGGCCGCGGTGTCGGTGCCCGGCTGGCCCGCCTCGAGCACGGTGGCCGGCCCGCGCACCAGGTGCGCCACGCGGCGATTCAGGTCCGCGGTGCCGATCACCAGGTCCGCCTGGCCGAGCAGCTCGGCGGCGCGCAGGGTGAGCAGGCCGGCGTCGCCGGGCCCGGTCCCGGTGAAGGCCACCAGGCCGGGCCGCGGCTGCGCCGCCGCGGCGGTCGCCGGGCCGCCGCCCGGCCGCACGCCCGCGGCCGGCTCCCCGGTCTGTCGCATCACGGGTGTGAGGTTCACTGAGCATCGTCCCCGTTACCTAGAGCGCCCGGCTTCGCCGCCGGGCCTGGCGCCCTCTCGCCGGGCGCCGCCTGGGCGATCGAGCCCGCCACGATCGTTCCCGCCCCCTGCCGCAGCAGCTCGGCGGCCATGTCACGGCCGAGCTCCGCCGCCTGCGCGGCCGGGCCGCTCATCGACGCACGCACCGCCGCCAACCCGTCGCCCGCCACCACGGTGGCCGTGAGCCGCAGTATGTCGGTTCCGGCGGCGTAGGCGCCAAGCGGCGCGCTGCAGCCGGCCTCAAGCTCGGCGAGCACGGTGCGCTCCGCGGTCACGGCGGCGCGGCTGGCCGGGTCGTCCACCTCGGCGAGCAGGCCGGCCAGCTCGCCGGTACCGGCTCGGCATTCCACCGCGAGGGCGCCCTGCCCCGGCGCGGGGACCATCGCGTCCGGATCGAAGATCTCGGTGACCAGGTCGAGCCGGCCGATCCTGGCCAGCCCCGCGCAGGCGAGCACCACCGCGTCCAGGTCGCCGGAGGTCACCTTCGCCAGCCGGGTCCCGGCGTTGCCGCGGACCGGCACCGGCCGGATGTCCGGGCGCATCAGCAGCAACTGGGCGGCCCGGCGCGGCGAGCCGGTGCCGATCGTGGCACCGGGCGGCAGGTCGGCCAGCTTGGCACCGTCCCGGCCGACGAGCGCGTCCCTGGGGTCCTCCCGGGCCGGCACGGCCGCGAGCACGATGCCGGGCACCGGCGCCGTGGGCAGGTCCTTGAGCGAGTGCACGGCCAGGTCGACGTCGCCGTGCTGAAGGCTCTCCCGCAGCGCGCTCACGAATACTCCGGTGCCGCCGATCTCGGACAGGTGGACCCCGGTGACGTCGCCGAACGAGGTGAGCCCGACGAGTTCGACCCGCGCGCCGGTGCGCGCGGTGATGAGCTTTGCCACCTGGCCGGACTGGGCCATCGCCATGGGGCTCTTGCGGGTGCCGAGCCGCAGCACCGTCCCGGTCACCTGGCCTCCTGCTCCGCCGGCGCGGCCGGCGGCGGGCCGCCCGCCGCGAGTCCGGCATCGGCTCTCGTCACCGCCTCGACCGCACCGGGGTCGAGATCGAAAAGCACCTGCAGGGCTGCCTCATAGGAATCGCCGCCCGGAGAACCGGCCAGCTCCTTGACGCGCACTGTCGGCGCATGTAGCAGCTTATCCATGACTCGGTGCATAGCCTGCGCGATCTCGGCGCGGGTGCGGTCGTCGATCTCGCCGAGCTTGCCGGCCAGCCGGGCCAGTTCCGCCTCGACCACCTCGACCGCCTTGGCCCGCAGCGCGACCACGGTGGGCGCGACCCGGGCCGCGTGCCGCGCGGACGCCCGGGCGGCGAGTTCCTCGGCCACGATGGCCCGCACCGCGGCCACGTCCCCGGCTTGCGTGACGGCCAGGGACGCCCCGGCGTCCTGCAGCGACTCCAAGCCGATCACGCTCACGCGGGGCAGGCGGCCGGCTCCGGCGGCCACGTCACGCGGCAGCGCGAGGTCGAGCAGGACCAGCGGCCGGCCGGGGCCGCCCGCGGCCGCCCGGGCGCGCAGCGCACCCGCCACCATGGCCTCGGTGATCACCAGCCCCGTCGCCCCGGTGCAGGAGACGACCAGGTCGGCCGCGGCGATGGCGGCCTGGAGGCCGTGGAGTTCGGCCGTGGCACCGCCGACCGTCCCCGCCAGGCGTTCTGCATGATCTTTGGTGCGGTTCGCGACGACGATGCCGGCCGCGCCGAGCCGGGCCACGGCGGCGACCGCGAGCGCGCTCATCGAGCCCGCGCCGACGACCAGGACGCGGCGGCCGCGCAGCGGCTCCGCGGCGCCGTGGGGCGCGCCCAGCCGCGCCGCGGCGAGGCCGATGCCCACCGTCACCAGATTCGCGCCCGCGCGGTCGATGCCGGTCTCCGCGTGGGCCCGCTTGGCGGTGCGCAACGCCAGCGCGCCGAGGTCGTCGAGGGTGCGGCCGAGCGTCTGCTGCCTGCGCGCCAGGGCGAGGGCGCGGCGCACCTGGCCGAGGATCTGGCTCTCGCCCACCACCATGGAGTCCAGGCCGCAGGTCATCGACACCAGGTGCTGCACCGCCTGGTCCTCGTAGTGCACGTACAGGTGCGGGGTGAGCTCGGCCAGCACGACGCCGCTGTGCCTGGCGAGCATCTCGCAGACCTCCGAGACGCCCGCGTGGAACTTGTCCACCTCCGCGTACACCTCGACGCGGTTGCAGGTGGACACGGCGAAGGTGCCCGCGACGTGCTCGGCATGGACCACGTCGCGCAGCAGCTTGGTCAGCGCGTCCCCGCTCACCGCGGCCCGCTCCAGCACCGCCACCGGGGCACTGCGATGGCTGAGCCCCACCACCAGGACGCTCATTTCATGGCCTCCCTCGCGGGCGCTCCGCTTGGTCGTGCCGGAGGTGCGCAAAATCGTGGTGCGGGAGGCGTGTCCTCGCCGCCGGGACACCGCAACGGCGCCTGGGCTGCGTCGTGCCGGAGGCGCGCAGGCCAGCACTTTGCGGCGTTCGGCCCGGCGGCTGCGGCGTGACGCGGCCGCGAGCTGATGACAGCGGGCGTCTCACGGGGCCGTCACCGGCTTCCCGGCGCTGCCTGCCAGCGCGGCCAGCCCGGCCCCGCCCCGGTAACGGCGTTTCCCCACGGGAGGTACGCGCACGTCGGACCTCCGTTGCGCGTGGAAGGCGAGGATCTGCAACTCAATGGACAAGTCGACCTTACGCACGTCCACGCCCGCGGGCACGCCGAGCACGACGGGCGCGAAGTTGAGGATGCTGGTGACACCGGCGGCGACCAGCCGGTCGCACACCCCCTGCGCCGCGGCGGCGGGGGTCGCGATCACCCCGATCGACACGCCGCGCTCGGCGACCACCTCCTCGATCGCGTCGCTGCTGCCGACCACCTGGCCCGCGGCGATCTCGCTGCCGACGACCGCGGGGTCGGCGTCCAGCACCGCGGCGATGCGGAAGCCGCGGGAGGCGAAGCCACCGTAGTTGGCCAGCGCCCGGCCGAGGTTGCCCGCGCCGACGATGACCACCGGCCAGTCCTGGGTCAGGCCCAGTTCCCTGGAGACCTGGTAGACCAGGTAATCCACGTCGTAGCCCACACCCCGGGTGCCGTAGGAGCCCAGGTGGGAGAGGTCCTTGCGGAGTTTCGCCGAGTTGACGCCGGCTGCGGCCGCGAGTTCCTCGCTGGACACGGTGGCGATGCCCTGCTCGGCGCAGCTGTACAGGACCCGCAGGTAGATCGGCAGCCGCGCGATCGTGGCCTCGGGAATGCCCTGGCTGCCAGGGGCTGCGTGAGGGCGACGCGCCATTCGCCGGTGCTCCCAGGATCGGGCCGCGGGCACGCCAGGCCAGGCCGTAGCCCCGCCAGCCTGAGCCCGCCGCAGGACCAGTTTGACTTCACGGTACGCCCTTGTGAACGCATGCACAAAGTCGGCCGTCGCGACGTCCGCCCGTCAGCGCTGGCCGCCCCCACCGGCCGGGGCCAGCGCCGTGCGCAGCCGCTGCTCGCTCACCCGCCAGAAGTCGTGCTGCACGCCGTCGATCAAGGTCACCGGGATCATCTCCCCGTAGGCGCGCAGGTCGTCCTCGGACTGGGTGATGTCACGCTCCTCCCAGGACACGCCGAGGTCGGCGGCGACCCGGGAGATGACCTCGCGCGCGGCGTCGCACAGATGGCAGCCCGGACGGCCGAGCAGGGTGATGACGGGCCGCGGGTTACCGGGCATCAGCGCCGCCCGCCGGCCCGGCCCGACCGGGCCGACCCGGCGCGGGCATCGTCAGTAGGCAGGGCGAGCGCGCCTGGTCAGCGTGCACTGTTGCTGCGCGGCCTGGCCCTGCGCGCGCGTGGCTGGCGCTGCGGCGCAAGCGGGGCGAACTTGGCGTGCCGCACGCCCAGCTCGATCACGTTGGTGGCCAGGACGTACGGCTCCCGCTCCTCTTCGAACTGCCGGATGTAGGGCTGGCGCTCGTGCCGGTCGAAGGCGGCCTCGTCCCGGTAGATCGCGTAGAGGATGCGCTGCATCGGCGCCGCGGGAACCCCGTGCATCACGTAGACCAGGGTGTCAGGCTCCCGGGATTTCACCTGCTCCACGACCTCGGAGGCGAGGCGTTCGAAGTCCTCGGCCGCTTCGTCGAGCAGCGTGTAGATGGCGATCTGCCCGTAGAGCCGCGAGGTGTCCTCCCCCGGCACCAACGCAGGCAGCGGGTGGTACTCGCCCAGCGCCGGCAGCACGTCGCCGGTCTCCACGAGCCCGCCGTTGCCCACCCCCCCGTTCTGGCCGTGCTCGGGAGGTGGCGGGGCGTCGCCGGCCTGACCGTAGGGAACCTGGGCCGACGGCATCTCGCGGGCCACGTCGCCCGTCACCGGCCCGCCGATCCCGTAGCCGCCGTAGCCGCCGCCGAGGGAATCCGGCCGGGGGCTGTCCACGCCGGCCTCATCGCCGGGCCGGAACCAGCCGCGCAGGTCGGTGTCCGTGGCGTCGCGGCGGAACCCGCCGGTGTCGTCGCGGTACCAGCCGCGGCCGTCGGTGTCGCCGCGGTAGGGGCGGAACCCGCCCGCATCGCGGGCGTAGCCGTAGTCCCCGGTGTCCTCGCCGCGGTAACGCATGAAGGACCCGGTGTCCTCATCCCAGGCGTACCCGCCGGTGCGCAGCGATTCCAGCCGCACCGCGCTGGCCCGGCCGGCCGCGAACCAGGCCAGCACCGCCGCTGCCAGGCAGAGCACCGCGTAGGCGGAATTCGCCGGAAGTCTGACCCGCATTATGTCCGTGAGCACGACCGCGGCCGCGCACGCCGCCACGGCCAGGAACAGCGTGCGCCACCCATCGCTCTGCCGGGCCCGCACGCCGGTCACGATCAGGGCGATCACGGCGGCCAGCGCGGTTACGCCCGCGATGAACTTCAGCACCCCGTTCGGGATGAGCTGGTAGTGCACGGAGGCGGCGGGCCAGGCCTTGGTGAAGCCCGCGTTGCTGAGCGGGTCGGTGGCCAGCACTACCCCACCGATCACGGTCATCGCGCCGAGCGCGAGCCGCGACGCGAACCGGGCGCCCATGCTCTTGCCGGTGAACTCGGCCAGCGCCCAGGTGAGGGCCAGCGGCGCGATCAGCTGCGCGCCGAGCTGAACGGCACGAAAGGTGGTCTGGCCGAACCCCCGGTCGTAGCCGGCCGCCTGCGCGCCGAGCGCCACCGTCAGCCCCGCCGTCGCGAAAAGCAGGGCCACGGTCGCGATCGTGGGTGCGCGAATACACCGGCGCGCCAGCAGCCCGGTAAACACCAGGGCGGCGAGCGCGCCGACCGCCGCTGCCCCAAGTGAGATAGACATCCTTAGGTATGGTACGACGTCCGTCGAGCTTGGGACCCAGATGCCTGACCAGCGGCGCCACGCGTTCCACCTGATGAGGACGGCGACGGCCCGGCGGGTAGCATGGATGCCGGTATGGGGGTGCTTCGTGACCGGTCTGTCGTGCCGGGCGGGGCCGCGTTGATGACGCGCGCCGGTCGGCTGGTCGCTGGCACCAAAGAGCTGGCCGCTGGCACCAAAGATGCGGCACAGGGATCGCGCCGGCTGTGGGCGGGGGCGCGCTGGCTGGGCCAGCCGGGCCGCGGCGGGCCCGCGGCGGCGGGCGCGGCATCCGCGGCCGCGGCGCAGGTCGAGCACCCGCCGCCGGTCCCCGACCCGTCGGCCGGGGCGTTCTTCGACGTGGACAACACCCTCATGCGCGGCGCGTCGATCTACCACTTCGCGCGCGGGCTGGCCGCCCGGAAGATGTTCGGCCCCAGGGATCTCGCGGAGATGGCGTGGAAGCAGCTTTACTTCCGGGTCCGCGGCGCGGAGAACTCCGGGCACATCGACGCGGCCAGGGAAGCCGCGCTCGCGTTCGTCGCCGGGCACAAGGTCAGCGACATCGTCGCGCTGTGCGAGGAGATCTACGACGAGGCCATGGCCAACCGGATCTGGGAGGGCACCAGGGAACTGGCGCGGCGCCATCTGGAGGCGGGCCAGCGGGTGTGGCTGGTGACCGCCACCCCGGTCGAGCTGGCCAGCATCATCGCCCGGCGGCTCGGCTTCACCGGGGCACTGGGGACGGTCGCCGAGTCGGTGGACGGCGAGTACACCGGGCGGCTGGTCGGCGGGCTGCTGCACGGCCCCGCCAAGGCGGCGGCGATACGGGCGCTCGCCGAGCGAGAAGGCCTGGACCTGGCCCGCTGCGCCGCCTACAGCGACTCGGCCAACGACATCCCCATGCTGGAACTGGTCGGCCACCCAGCCGCCGTCAACCCCGACGCGGACCTGCGGGCGCAGGCCCGCGCGCGCGGCTGGCCGGTGCACGACTTCCGGTCCGGGCGCAAGGTGACGCTGATCGCGCTGCCCGCGGCAGCCGGGGCAGGAGCGCTGGCCGGGGGGGTTGCGGCCGGGGTGGCGCTGCGCCGCCGCGCGAACCGCTGATGCGGCGGGGTCAGCCGAAGGCGGGGCCGCGCTCGGCGAGCAGGTCGTCCAGCTTCCGCTGGACCGTGCCGCGCACCCGGCCGGTCAGGTCGGCCACCGCGGCCGGGTCCGCCGCGTCGCCGGGCTGGTAGCGGCCGGTCGGCACCGGCGGGCAGAACTCGATGATCCACCGGGACGGCAGCGGCACCATCCCGACCGGGCCCAGCCACGGGAACAGCGGGGTGATCGGGAAGTACGGCAGCCGCAGCCAGCCAGCGAGCTGCCTGGCGTTGCCGAGCATCGGGTAGATCTCCTCCGCCCCGACGATCGCGCACGGGATCAGCGGCACCCCGGCCTGGATCGCGGTGGCGGCGAACCCGCCGCGGCCGAACCGGCGCAGCTGGTAACGCTCGGCGAACGGCTTGCCGATGCCCTTGAAGCCTTCGGGAAAGACACCCACCAGCTCACCGGCCCGCAGCAGCGCGTCCGCGTTCGCCGGGGCCGCCCGGGTGTGCCCGCTCTTGCGGGCCGGGGCGGACAGCAGCGGGATCTCGTACACCAGGTCCGCGCCCAGCACGCGGAGGTGCCGCCGCGCCGGGTGCTTGTCGTGCAGCCCCGCCTGCAGCATGAGCGCGTCCATCGGCAGCGTGCCGGAGTGGTTGGCCACCACCATGGCCGCGCCGTCGGCTGGCACATGCTCCAGCCCCCGGATCCGGACCCGGAACCAGTGCTGGTAGAAGAACCGCGCGATCGGCAGCAGGTAGCGGGAGTTGAAGGCCGGGTCGAACCCGAACTCATCGACCGGGCCCTCATCGGCCAGCCGGCCCTCGGCCAGGCGCAGCACCGACCCGGCGAGGTGGCGCAGGCTGTCCGCCATGCTGACGGTGGCGGGCGGGCGGGTCAGGCTCGGGCCCGCCATCCGGCTGCCCCGGGGGACGGTCACCTGACCGCCGCCCACCGCGTAGGCCGCGGGCGGCCAGCAGCGCGCCGGCCGCCCGGCGCCGTGCCGGAACCCGGGCCCGGTGGCATCCCGTATGGCGCCCGCCACGGCCATCAGCCGCACCGTTCCCCGGGCCGGCATGACCCTGGGCCGCCGCGCACGTGGCCCGCGCGAAAGGTCCCGGCCCGAACTTGGCCCGGCGCCTGCGGCCGACCGGCCCGACGGCCCGCTGCCCGAGGGCGCCGGGTGGGTCACTTCTTGTTCCGCCGCTGCACGCGGGTCTTCCGCAGCAGCTTGCGGTGCTTCTTCTTTGCCATCCTCTTGCGGCGCTTCTTGATGACGGAGCCCACAGAACCACCCTCGCTCAACGATCTTCAGACCAGCAGGCATGCCTGCGCACGCCCGACACCCGTGGCTGGGCACACGCCAACGTTTACACGCCAACGGCTTAGGTTACCGTCCCAGCCGGTCGTCCTCAGCCAGGGCAGCCGCATCACGGAGGTGTAGCCAGCCGCGGAAGGGTAGCCAGCCGCGCGAGCTAGCTCGCCGCGACGAAAGAATCCCTGAGGTACTGGTTCACCGCTTGCTCAGGGACGCGGAAGGAGCGCCCGACCCGTATCGCTTCCAGTTCGCCGGAGTGAACCAGCCGGTAAACCGTCATCTTGGACACGCGCATGATCGAGGCGACTTCCGCCACGGTCAGGAACCTCACGTCACTCAGGGGGGTCTCATTAGCAGACATCGGTGGCCCTCTTCCACACAGTGCTGGCTACGCCTGGCCGTAAACGGCGCATCAGTCACCTCCGTCCCCAGCGTAAGTCCTGCCTGAAAAAGGGCAACCCTCCAATCAGCCTCCCTACCGTCACCCAGGACTCACACCTGCGGACCATAACGGCGCCCGGATGGGGTAACGGTCAGCCGCTGCCGAGCTCGGCGCCCCGGTCCCTGGCGGCTTCGATCGCGGCGAGAAAAGCCGCGCGGACGCCATGCCGCTCGAGTTCGCGGATCGCGGAGATCGTTGTCCCGCCGGGCGAGGTGACGTCCTCGCGCAGGATCACCGGATGCTCGCCCTTGTCCACCAACATGCGGGCGGCGCCATAGACGGCCTGCTTTACCATCTCCAGCGCGGTGGCCCTGGGTATGCCGAGCAGAATTCCCGCATCGACCATCGCTTCGACGAGGAAATACACATAGGCGGGGCCACTGCCGGACAGGGCCGTCGCCGCGTCCTGCTGCGATTCGGGTATGCGCAGGACCTTTCCGACCGGCCGCAGCAGTTCCTCCGTGCGGCGCAGGTGCTCCTCACCGGCGTGGCGGCCGGCCGAGATGACGCTCATCGCCTCGTCGACGTGGACCGGCGTGTTCGACATGACCCGGACCACCGGCACGTCGGCGGCCAGCCTGCGCTCGATCAGGGCGGTGGGAATGCCCGCGGCCACCGAGATGACCAGCCGGTCGGCGGGCACATGGGGCGCGATCTCCTCCAGCAGCGTGCCCATGTCCTGCGGCTTGACGGCGATGACCAGCGTCTCCGCGCTCTTGACGGCCTCCGCGGCGGACAGCGCCGCCACGCCGTAGGTTTCCCGCAACTGGTCCGCGCGGGCGCCGCGGCGCACCACCACGACGACGTCGGAAGGGCTGCGCCCGGCCCGCAGCAGGCCGGAGATGAGCGCCTCGCCCATCTTGCCCGCGCCAAGAATCGCGATCACCGAACCAACCCTAAACCCACCGAGGCCGTGGGTAACCAGGCCAACCGCGGTCCCACCTCCCTGTACGGGGTTAGCGTGATGGCGAAGGCCGACCCCGCAGCGGGTTAGCGCCGGGTGACCAGCGAGCGGGCGAAGAAGGCCAGGTTGGCGGGGCGCTCCGCGAGCCGCCGGACCAGGTAGCCGTACCAGTCGCTGCCGTAGGGCAGGTACAACCGCATCCGGGCGCCCTCGGCGGCGAGCCGCCGCTGCTCGGCGGGCCGGATGCCGTAGAGCATCTGGTACTCGAAGTCGTCCGGGCCCCGGCCGGTCAGCCGGGCCTGTGCCGCCCCGATCTCGATCAGCCGCGGGTCATGGGTGGCCAGCATGGGGTACCCGGAGCCACGCATGAGCACGCGCAGGCACCGCGCGTAGGAGCGGTCCACCTCGGCGCGGCTGGTGAACGCCACGTCCTGCGGGGCGTTGTACGCGCCCTTGCACAGCCGGACCCGGGAGCCCGGCGTGGCCAGCGCCGCGGCGTCGGCGGCGCTGCGCCGCAGCTGGGATTGGATCACGCAGCCCAGGTCGGGGAACTCACCGCGCAGCGCGCGCACGATGCGCAGCGTGGCGTCCACATGGTGGTGGTCCTCCATGTCCACGGTCACCGTGGTGCCCTCCGCGCGGGCCGCCGCGCAGATGCGGGAGATGTTCTCGGCGGCCGTCTTCTCGCCGTGGTCGGCCAGGCCGAGCCCGACCGCGGTCGGCTTGACGGAGACCTCCGCGCCGCCGCCGGCGGTCAGCCCGGCCGCGGCCAGGCTCGCCAGCAGCGCCGTGTACTCGCCGGTGGCCGCGTCCGCCTGCCGCGCGTCACGGGTATCCTCGCCCAGGTGGTCCAGGGTGACCAGGAGGCCCTCGGCGCGCAGCCGCCCGGTCACGGCGACGGCCTCGGCGGCGGTGTCCCCGGCCACGTAGCGGGCCACGACGCCGCGCGCCACCGGCGCCGAGGTGACGAGTTTCCGCGCCCGGCCACTCGCCGAGGCGGCCAGCAGGATGCGGCGCAGCACGGGCACTCCCCTGGGCTCTGGACGGCCGCCGGGTGCGGCGGCCCTGCCTGCTGCCGGCCTACGTTACCCGCGTCGTGGCGCCCGGCCGTCCGCGGGGCGGGCGGCGGGCGCCCGTTCCCGGCGGCGCACCGGTTCCCCGGGCGGGAGCCGGTGCCGGCCTGTCCGCAGGCGTCGGTTTCCGGGGCAAGAGCCAGTTACCAGGGCGGGGAGTCAGTTCCCGGGGCGGGGAGTCAGTTCCCGGGGCGGGGAGTCAGTTCCCGGGGCGGGGAGTCAGTTCCCGGGGCGGGCGAGCGCGCCGCTTGAGCGCGATGGTCACGTTCGCGCCCGCGTCCGGCGGCACGACGACTTCCTGCGCCGCCGGCACGCCGCCGGCCCGCAGCGCCGCGTCCACCGGCACCAATCGCTTGATCAGCCCCAGCCCCACCGGGCCCAACTCGAAGTGCCGGGCTGCAGATCCCACGAACCCCACCGTGGTGCCGTCGCGGGTGACCGGGTCCCCGTGCACCGGCAGCCGGTCCTCGCTGCCGTCCAGGTGGAGCAGGATCAGCCGGCGCGGCGGGTGGCCGAGGTTGTGCACCCGGGCCACGGTCTCCTGGCCGCGGTAGCAGCCCTTGTCCAGCTCGACGGCGGTCCCGATCCAGCCCACCTCGTGCGGCAGCGTCTTGTGATCGGTGTCCAGCCCGAACCGCGGGCGGTGCGCCGCGATCCGCAGCGCCTCGTAGGCCGCCAGCCCCGCCACCGCGGCCCCGCCGTCCTCGGCCGCGGCCGCGATGTCCGCCAGCCGGTCCCTGGGCACCACCAGGTCCGTGCCGAACTCGTCGGCCATCGCCACGACCGTCCCGTCTGGTGGCGTGCCCGGGCGCGCCGGGCCCATCAGGGTGAGCACGGCGAAGTCGCCGGTCACGTCGGCCGGTTCCACCCGCAGCAGGAACCGCATCGATTCGAGGAACGCCAACAGCCGCGCGGCGGTGCCCGGCTCGACGTGCGCCCACACCGCGGTTCCGTCGTCGGCCAGGGTGAGGTGGTGCTCGATGTGGCCCTGCGGGCTGAGCACCAGCGCCTGCGCGGTGGTGCCCGGTTCGAGGTGCTCGAGGTCCTGTGTGGTCAGGCTGTGCAGCCAGGACAGCCGGTCCGGGCCGGCGATCCGGATAACCCCCCGGTTGGAGCGGTCCACCAGCCCGGCCGCGCGGGCCAGCGCCCGCTGCTCGGCGTACGGGTCCCCGTAGTGGGCGGCGACCCCCGCGTCCATTCCCTCCGCCGGGACCGCGCCGGTCCGGGCAAGCAACGGGCTCTGCATGCCTCCAGGTTATGTCGTTGCCACGGTCCCGCCGGGAGGCGCACCCGCGCGGCACGACGCGCACCGGCCGAATACGGTCAGGTGGCCGACGTCGGTCTGGAAGCCGTAGTTCTCCTCCAGCGCGGACACCAAGGGCGCGACCGCCCCGGGTGGCACCTGGGTGATCCGCCCGCACTCGGAGCAGACCAGGTGCACATGCTCGGCCTCGGCGGCCAGGTGGTACCGGGGCGCGCCGTGCCCCAGGTGGGTGTGGGTCACCAGGCCGAGCTGCTCGAGCAGTTCCAGCGCGCGGTAGATGGTGGAGATGTTCACGCCGCTGGCGGTCTGCTGGACATCGGCCCAGATTTCCTCGGGCGTGGCGTGTTCCAGCTTGGTGACCGCCGCGAGGACCAGCTGGCGCTGCGGCGTGACGCGGTAGCCACGGGCCCGCAGAGTCTTGTCCCACGCCTGCTGCGTCATGGCCCGAGAGTAGCCCGCCCAGGGCACCGCGTGAGCACGGCCTGGGCCGCCGCGGCGGATACCCACTTGCCTGCGCGCGGCGCGCTGACGTAACCTCCGGTCTACGCGGGAAAGGAGGTGGTCCAACAGCATGCATGGCAGTAGGACTCGCGAGGTGGCTGTCAGCTAGCCGCCGTCCCGCCGGGCGTGCTGGCCGCGGGTGCCGCAAGGCACCGGCGCTCAGTGCGATCTTCGGCCGTCGCGGGCCAGCCCAGGTGGCTGGCGCGCGTGCTACATGGCGGCGGCCGGCGAATACACGGCAGACACCGGGCCCCCGGGCTGACCGGCTTTAGTCCAGCCGGTCCCCGTGACCTGGCCTCGCATCCCGCGGAACATCTCCGTCAGGGCGCCTCCTGAAGCCCGGGCGGGGGCAGGCGGGTGTGCGTGCGCTGGGCGCGGGAGCCGCCCGGGGGTTTCCCTTTCCCTGGCATTGGCAGCACAACGGCGGTTAAGCGCCGGCTTGTTACGCCCGCAACGCGGCGCAGGGAACGGCCTGCCGAAATCCTTCGATGTCAGCTTGATTCATGCAATACGCCATGCCGGGGCGCAAGGTAATCGCACGTAATTCCTGGTCCCAAGGCAAGGTCCGGCGTAATGTCTCCCCCGGACATCGGAATTCCGTCAGCCAATGAGCGCCGTGGCATGCCCTGGCCGGCGCGGGCCCGGCGCAGACACGCGCGGAGAAAGGACATACGGACGCATGAGGAAGTTCGGCAGAGCCGCCGTCACCGCCGCCGGTACCGCAAGCCTCCTAACCGCGACCGTCCTGGCCAGCGCGTATACCAGCGGCTCTGCCGCCCTGGCGGCGCCGGCCGTGACGAAGGCAGGCGCGCTGGCCCGGATCAAGCCGGGCGGCCCGATGGCCGCCGCGGGCAATACGTCCGCGGCCCCACGGGCCTTCTCCGGTAATACGGTCAATCTCATCTCCGGGAACTGGGGTGGTTATGTCGCCCAGCGGCACGGCGTCAGATTCCGTTATGTCCGTGCAACTTTCTTCGTGCCCTACGTGGACTGCACAGGCTCGGCGTCCAGCTTTTCCGGGCATTGGGTCGGCCTGGACGGCTCCGGCAACGCGACCGTGGAACAGGACGGGATTCTGGCCGCCTGCCAGGGCAGCACACCGATGTATTCGGCGTGGTACGAAATGTTCCCGCTGCCGCCCGTCTACGCCACCATCACGGTACGGCCGGGCAACTCGATCGTGGCCAGCGCCTACTACGACTCCGGGACGCGCAAGTTCACGCTTAGCCTGACCGACACCACCAACGGCCAGCACTTCAGCCATACCCTGGGCTGCCCGGCGCAGTCGCAGTGCCAGCGCCTGTCCGCGGAGGTGATCAGCGAGGCCCCGTCCAGCGGCGCCTCGATCCTGCCGCTGACCAACTTCCGCGCGGAAAGCTTCAGCGACGTGGTGGTCACCGACTCGGCGGGGCAGCGCGCCGGGCTGCGCGGGCCCGGGTGGGACACCTTCAGCGTGACCACCGAGAACGTCAGCGGGACGGTGCTCGACCAGCCCACCCAGATCTTCCGTGGCAAGTCCTTCGACTGCTACTGGATGGCGTCAGGCTGACCGCGCATCGTGGCCGATCGACGACGCAACGTGGCCGGCCTCTCGCCATCAGGCCAGCCCTGTACGGAGAGTGGGATCAGGGTCGGCCTGGGATCAGACCGCTGCGCAAGCTCCCTCAACTGGAGGTGCGCTTGAGCTGGGCGGAGATGTGGGGCTGGAGGGCCTGCCCTTCGGCGGCCATGTCGTAGGCGTAGGCCAGGTCCGCGCCGACCAGCCCGTAGAGGCGGTGACCCGCGCGCACGTCCTTGGCCGACTCGGTGGTCGCCACCAGGTCGGTGGCCATCTCGATCTTGGTGCCGGTCACCTCGCCCAGGTAGATCTCGGCGATGCCGGTCGGGTGCGCGAGCACCACCTCGAGCTTGCCCTCGGGACGGGGGCGCCAGAAGCCGGTCTCCATGGCCAGCGGCCGCCCCGGCACGCCGTCGGCGTCGAGCAGCCAGGTCCGGCTGACGTAGATCAGGTAGGGCTTGCCGTTGTGGCTGAAGGAGATCTCCTGGCCGAACTGGAAGCTCTCGATCGTCGGGTAGCCCCCGACGCCGGCGCCCTCCCACCGGCCGAGAAGGAAGCGAAGCGGCGCCAGGTCGGCGTGCGGCTCCCCGGGCCCGGGCAGGTAGCCCGCGGCGTCAGGCACCCGGGCCCGCCTTGGGGCGACCGGGGCCGCTGATACGGAACAGTCGCACCACTACCAGCAGCGCGATCGCGGCCACCACCAGGAAAACGACCGTGAGCAGCCCGCCGCTGAGCATCCCTTGCATGCTCCGCAGTGTACGCAGCGGCGGGCCGCCGGCCCCGATGCCATCCCGGCGCCGGCACATTTCCCCGGCCCGTGAGGTACGGGCTATGGTTTCGGCCATGCCCGCACGCACACTGGTCATCAAGGTCACCGCAGGCAAGGACGAGCCCGAGCGCACCGGCCAGGCGCTCAACGTGGCCGCCGCGGCGCTTGCCAGCGGCGTGGCCGTCTCGCTGTGGCTCACCGGTGAGGCTGCCTGGTTCGCGCTGCCTGGCCGGGCGGCCGACGTGGTGCTCGAGCACTCGCCACCGTTCAGCGACCTGCTGGCGAGCGTGCTGGCCGGTGGCGGCGTGACCCTCTGCACGCAGTGCGCCGCGCGGCGCGGCATCACCGAGGCGGACCTCATCGACGGCGTGCGGATCGCCGGCGCGGCGACCTTCGTCGCGGAGGTGACGGCGGACCACACCCAAGCCCTGGTCTACTGAATCCTGGTTACCAGGCCAACCGTGGTCCCACTTCCCGCCCAATAACCCGCACGTACAGGGTTTATCCGGTCGCTGTCACTGCTGTAACGCGTTGATCCCTGAGCAATTGGGTCCAGTGCTCCTCGCGGCCCGCGAGCGGGGCCAGCGGCCCGGCGACCCAGCTGAGCAGCAGATCGGCCAGGCCCGGGTTGCGGACCAGCACCGGGCCGTGCAGGTACGTGCCAAGCACCCGGCCCGCCCACGCGCCCTCGGTGCCGTCGCCGTTGCCCACCCCGGTCAGCACCCTGGCCAGTGCGGCCACGCCCGGCCCCCGCTCGGTGACCCCCTGGTGGTTCTCGAACCCGGTCAGCCGGGGCAGGCCCAGCGCGGGGTTCACCTCGGCCAGGATCTCCCCCACGCCACGGCGCTCCCCCCGGGTGCTGCGCATGTCGAGGATCTCCAGGCCCGCGACCGGCTGGCCCTCCTCGCCGCCGAACTCGGTGCCGATGAGCTGATAGCCCGCGCACACCGCGAAGATCACCGCGCCCCGTTCCGCTGCCGAGCGCAGCCCGCCGTCGCTGCGCAGCCGCCGGGCGGCCAGGATCTGCGGCAGGTCCTCGCCCCCGCCCAGCAGGTAGATGTCCCCCTGCCGGGGCACCGGCCGGTCCGCGTTCACCAGGACCTGCTCCGCGTCGATCCCGCGCAGCCGGGCCCGGCGCTGCAGAATCAGCAGGTTGCCCCGGTCCCCGTAGGTGCTGAGCAGGTCCGGGTAGACCCAGACCAGCCGCAGCGTGCTCTCGCCGCGCTCATGCGCGCCGCGCCGTCGCGGAACCTCGGCCACGATGCCCTCCGCCCTAGTCCGCCCGCCCGAGCGCGACCCGGATCTGCTGGAACGCCGTGTAGTTGGCGATCACGTCGAGGCTGGTCCCCTCGACCTGGTCCACCGCCTCGTCCACCCCGTCGGCCAGGCTGAACGCCACCTGGTCCGCTTCCAGCCGGACCGCAAGGTCCAGCCTGCGCTCACCGGAGACGAACACCGGCCGGTCCCGGAGCACCCGGTAGTCCACGTCCCACAGCCAGGAGGTGTCCTTGCCGTCCGGTCCCTGGGCGTTGACCGCGAGCAGCACCGGGGTACCCGGCGCAAGGACGTCGAACGCCTCGAGCCAGCCGGCCGGGTTCTTGGCCAGCAGCAGGCGCACCTCGCGCCCGTGACGCGCCAGCCGCGTGTACCGGCCCGCCACCGAGGCCACCTCGCGCAGCCGGGGCAGGGCCTGTGCGGTCTCCACGCCGAACACCTCGGCCACCGCGAGCGCCACCACCGCGTTGGACCGGTTGGCCCGGCCGGGGAGGGACAGGGACAGGTCGCTGATCCGGCCGGCCGAGTCGATGACCCGGTCTCCATCGAGCACCCACCGGGTGGCCGGCCGCCGGAACGCGCACTCGCCGCAGCGCCAGCCGAGCTCATCCCGCAGCAGGTGCGACCCGCACTCCGCGCAGCACCAGGAGTCCTCGCGCCAGCGCTGGCCGGCGGCCACCCAGACGACGTGCTCGGCCGCGGAGGCCGCCCAGGCGATCAGCGGGTCGTCGGCGTTGGCCACCACCCAGCAGCCTCTGGCGGCCGCCAGCGCCTCGCGCCAGCGCCGCGCCACGAGCCAGATCTCCGCGGCCCGGTCCATCTGGTCGCGGCTCAGGTTCAGCAGGGTGACCACGCGCGGCTTTGTCGCCTTGATGACCGCGGGCAGGTACCTTTCGTCGGTTTCCAGGACGGCCAGCGGCGCGTCGGGTGCCCTGCCCAGCGCCGCGGCGAGTCCCGCCTCCATGTTGGCGCCGAACGCGTTCGAGGCGACGTCCTGCCCGAGCGAGCCGAGCGCCGCGGTGATCAGCCGGGTCGTGGTGGTCTTCCCGTTCGTGCCGGTGACCAGCACGATCCGCCGGCCGGCGGACAGCAGGGCAAGCAGGTCAGGCTCCAGGCGCAGGCCGATGACGCCACCGATCACCGACCCGTCACCGCGCCCGGCCAGCCGTGACACGGTCCCGGCCGCGCCGCCGAGCGTGGTGGCCAGGCGCGCGCGCATCGGAAGCTTGCCCATGGCCGATGATGCTATCCGGGCTTTGCGAGCGGCCGGCGCCAGAACTGCTCCAGCGTCCCCGTCACCGGGCGCTCCGGCGCGGCGCCGTCCCGGCGGGCCGGCCGGCCTGCCTGCGCGGCGGTGCGACGAACCGCCCGGGCCAGGACAGCACCACGGCCAGCCAGGGTGTGGCGCCCAGTTGCGTGGCGACCTGGCCGAACTGGGCGCCGGGGGCGAGCCCGACGCCGAGGGTGGCCAGGTCGCGGCCGAAGCCGGCCTGGTCGTCCTCGCCGAGTAACGCGGTCCAGGCGGCCAGCCGGTTCTCCGGCAGTTCCATGGACAGCGGGTGCCGCCGCAGGGCGCGCAGCCGGTGCCCGACCCGCGCACCCGGCCAGTCGGCGAGGCCGGGCAGGTCGAAATCGAGCGGCGGCGCGCACCGGCCCGGGTCGGGCGGCCCGCCGCCGGCCGGGCAGAGGCGGTCCACCTCGTGCAGCCAGCGCACCTGGGGGATGACCCAGCCCGGGGCCGGCCTGGTGCCCGGCCCGGCCCCCGCGCCGAGGGCGTGCCGCGCCAGCCGCGCGGCGCTGGCCGCCAGCCGCGCCGGGTCGTAGCTGGGCCGCAGGGCCCGGGCCCGGCCCGCGACCGCCTGGTCGATCACCGTGGCCAGCACGCACTCGCGGACCCGGGCGCCGAGCCCATCCCACCGGGCGCGCAGCGGGGACGGCACCGCGGGCAGGCCACGGTTGGTGAGGAACGCGAGCACCAGCGCCTGCGCCCACACCCGCAACCACGCGCCGTCCGGCGACCCGGCAGCGGCCAGCACCTCGGCGGCGCGCATCTCGCGCTGGGTGCACGCCCGCTCGCGGGTGCACACCGGGCCGCACGCGGTGCTGCGGCACGCCAGCAGCGGCGGCGGCGGCCCGGGCCGGGCGCTCTCCGCCGCACCGCCGAACGGCACCCGGATCTTGATCGGCCGGTCCATGCCGTCGGCGAACACCGCCGCCACCCCCGGCTCCAGCGACACCACCTGCCGCGACTGGCCGTCGTCCAGGTTCATCGCGGCACCGACCAGGTCACGGTCGTCCGCGGCCGGGAGCCGGTGCATCACCTTGAGCGCGGTGTTCTTGACCACGTCGGTGACCAGCTTCGAGGGGATCTGCTCGGCGATCACCAGCCCCTCGCCGTAGGCGCGGATCTCGGCCAGCAGCGCGGCGAACAGCTCGACCGCGTGCGCGCTGGCCCGCCCCTCCCGGCGGGCCCGCAGCAGCCGGTGCGCCTCCTCGATGACGATGACGTGCCGCAGTCCCGCCGGGCGGCCGGCCCGCGCCACGAGCCGCAGGTGCTCGACGATCCGTATGATCAGCGTGCCCATGAGGAACGCCTTGTCCTCGTCGTTGGCGACGTCCTCGAGGCTGAGCACCACGTTGCGGCGGAGCAGCCCGGCGATGTCGGCGGGGTGCCCGCCCTCGAAGAACCGCCCGGCCGAGCCGATCCGCAGCGAGCGCAGCCGCACGCCGACGAAGCCGCGCACGTCGGCCTGGAGCTCCCGGCCGTACCCGACCTCCCCGATGACCTCCAGCGCGGCCCGCTGGAGCTGCGCCAGCGTGGGCACGGCGGGCTCGGCCACGGCCCCGGCCAGCCGGCCGCCCGTCACCACGTCCCAGCCGTTGACCTCATAGACGCGCTGCAGCGCCTGGGCGATGATCTGCGGGAACGGCTCGTCGGCGTCGAACGCGGCGAGGAACAGCGCCCGCACCATGTCGATGTGCGCCTGCACCGGGTAGCCGCGCTCCGGCGCGAGCGGGTTCACCGACAGCGGGACCGCGCCGGGGTCCGCCGGGTTGACCACGGTGACCTCGCCGCCGTGGCCGTGCCCGGCCAGCCGCCCCGCCATCCCCGGGTACTCCGATTTGACCGGCTCGATGACGAGCCAGGGCAGCCCGGCCGCGGCCAGCCCGGCGAGCAGGTGCCGGACCGTCTGCGACTTGCCGGCGCCGGTGGCCCCGGTCACCAGCGCGTGCCGGTTGAGGGTCGGCAGCGGCAGGAGGAACTCGCCGGCGGCCCGGTCCTGCGCGTCGAGGATCGCGCCGAGGCTGACCGGCCCGCCGTTGCCCGACGCCCCGTCGCCGGCGCTGACCGTCCGGGTCACGGCCCGGTCGCCGACCGCAGCCGCCGCGGTCACGGCCTCGCCCGTCATGGCCTCGCGGCTCGCCGTCTCTGCGGCCGCCGCCTCCCCGGCCGCCATCCGCGCGGCCATCCTCTCGCCGGCCGCCGCCTCCCCGGCCGCCATCCGCGCGGCCATCCTTTCGCCGGCCAGCGTCTCCCCGGCCGGCGTCTCCCCGGCCGGCGCCTCGCTGGTCAGCGTCTCGCTGGTCACGTCGAACTGGCTGGCGCCGAGCACGCGCAGCCCGGGCACCTCCCGCTCGGGCAGCCCGGCGAGCGCGGTCAGCACGCCCGCGGTCGCCAGGAACGGCACCCGCGCCCCGCCCGGAAGGTCGCCGGCCGTCGCGGTGAGCGCACCGGCGAACGACCGCGGCTCCAGGCCCGCGCTGAGCCGGTAGGGGTGGTGGCCCAGGTCGGCCGAGCCGGCGAGCACGGGTGCCAGCCTGGCCAGCTCGGCGGGGGTCGCGGCCCCGGCGAGCACGCGCACCGCCCACAGGCCGCCCTCGCGGAACGCGTCCAGCTCCGCGAGCCTGCGCCGCGCCTCGTCGGTGCCGGACCGCAGCCCTTCCTCGTCGTGCTGGCGCAGCACCGTGACCTGGGTGCGCAGGTCCGCCTGCTCGGCGTCGAGCAGGCCGGTGGGCTCGGCCACCACGAGCCAGCCGAACGGCCGGCCGAGGGCGGCGGTCAGCGCGGCCTCGAACCGGCCCGGCGGGCGGGGCCCGGTGCCTGCCGCCGGCGCCGGCTCGCCGAGCAACGGCGGCGCCTGGCGGGCCGGGCAGGCCGCCCACACCAGCGCCTCGCACGCGGCGAGCCAGCCGGGGGTGGCGGGCACGCCACGGGCGCCCGGCGGGAAGAGCAGGCGCGCCGGTTCCGCCCCGCCGCTCGCGCCCCGCGGTGCGGGCAGCACGGCATTGGTGAGTAACTCCAGCGGCGCGCCGGCGGTGCGGCACAGCCAGCCCGCCACGAACGGCTTGCCGACGCGGGCCGCCACGGCGACGGCGGGCAGCACATCGAGGAAGTCGTGCCCGGCGGACCCGGGGCACGGCCGTGGCCCGATGGAGTGGACCCGGATCCACGGCCCGGCCGCCCGGTTACCCAGGACCGGCAAAGACATCACGATGAGTGCTTACCAGCCCGGCCGGGCCGCCGCCACCGACACCGGAAGTCTGGTTCTGCGGTGCCTGGTGTGGCGCCAGGGCAGACCGTACCGTACCGCCGCACGTGGAGGGTTCGCGCGGCGTTACGGCCGGGCTTTCAGCCGGGGCGGCCGCGCTGTGCTGGCCCGGGCGGCAAGTCGCCCCCCGAATCCCCAGCGCCCACCCAGGGGCCGACCCCCGGAACCCCCGGTGGCCCAAGGCCCCGGTGCGGCGGCCGACGGTGCACGGGGCGCTGGGGTAACGGGGCCCGGGCGGCGGGCAGGGAATCAGGCGTCGCAGAGGGCGAGCAGCTTGGTGACCGTGGACCAGTTGCGGGCGGTACCGGTGGCCAGCGGGCTGGCGGACCGGCCCAGCAGGTACAGGGCAAGTTCGCTGCGGCCGAACCCGTCCGGGGTGTGCACGAACACCGCGCCGCCGACGATCCGGGCGGTGTCCCTGCCGCTGCCCCGCTCCGCGGCGCGCCGCTGACCCGCCTCGATGGCCTCAGCGGCGCCCGCCGGGATCGTGCCGCGGAAGAACACCGCGTGCACCAGCTTGGGGTTCGGCTCGTCCGGGTACGGGTTGTCCCGCACGGCCCGCTCCAGCTCATCGCGGGAGACCACGATCACGGCGGGCCTGACGCCCAGGGTGTCCGCGATGGCCTTTCCCAGGGCCGTGGCCAGCGCCTCGCTGTCGGCCTCGCCGCTGGTGAACAGCACGTTGCCGCTCTGGATGTAGGTCGACACGCCGGTGTGGCCGAGTCCGGCCACCACCGCGCGCAGGTCCGCCATCGCGACCTTGTTACGGCCGCCGACGTTGATGCCGCGAAGCAGCGCGATGTGAGTGGCCACGGAGCACATACTGCCGTACCAGGCGGGCGCGGCAGCGGAACCGGGTCAGCGGCGCCGCGCGCCAGTCGGGTGGCTCGGGCGGCGGGCCCAGGTTTGGTGGTGGCCGGCGATCGCCCGTCCGCCAGCCCACCGGCTCCCCGGCTGGTTCGCACGGCGGCCCGGCCGGCTCGCGCGCCGGCGCGGGCCCGCCGGCCAGCCGCGCCTCGTCGAGGCTGCGCGCGGTGGCGGTGGGCAACGTGGCAATGGCCGGGTTGGCGTCGGCCAGGACGACGTGCCGGCGCGGGCCGGACGCGTAGCTCACGATCACCGCGCTCGGCGGGAGCCGCTGCAGTTCCTCCGGCTGCACGAGGAACTCCCTGGACCGCTGGACGGTCCGGCCCAGCGACTCGTTCAGCCCGATCGCCCGCGACGTGGTGACTCCCCAGGACGTGCTCGTGTTGATCCCGTCGGTGAGCGAGCCGGTGTCACTGGTGCCGCTCGACTCGCTCGCCTCGGCGCTGCCCGACCCGGTGCGGGGGGCCAGGGGCCCGCCACCCGCGCTGGTGTGGCCGCGGCCCCGGCTGCGCCCGGTGCTCCGGCTGCGCGACCGTGCCACGGACGCCGTCCACGCCGTGCCCACGGTCGAGCTGTACGAGTCGCCTGCGGTGTCGGTGACCGAGGCGCCGACGGTGTCGGTGAACTGGCTCAGCACGAACCGGTGCTGCGCGCCGATCTGCTCGCTGGCCGCCCTGGCGTCCTCGGCGTTGCCGAGGCGCATCACCGCCAGCGCCGCGTTACCGCGGCCGAGCCGCTGCGCGACCTGCGCCGGGATCGACCGGTAGGCGACCACCAGCCCGGTCCTGGTGGCCTCGCACGCTCCCGCGAGCCGGTCGATCACCTCGCCGGGGAGCGCCTCCGCCCCGGCCAGGCAGACCGTGTGCCGCCACGGCCGCCCGGGCCTGGCCTGGCGGAGCAGGTGGGTCAGGGCCACCGTGACGTACGCCGCGAGCACGCCGTTCCCGAACGCACCGCCGCCGGGATCCGCGGCCACCACCCGCAGGCTGCTGCGCGGCACCGGCACGGGATCGCTGCCAAGGCGCTCCAGCACCCGCAGGCGGGCCTCCAGCGCCCAGGCCCGCTCGATGACCACCCGGTCGGCGGCGCCGCGGCCGAACAGCCCGGTGATGCGCTCCAACTGGCCGGCGGTGAGCAGGCCCCGGCGGACGTCCTCCCGCGCGTCCCCCACCTGGGCAAGGGCCCGCAGTGCCGCGGTGACCTGGCCGATCCGCGCCCCGTCCCCGAGCACCTCGAGCAGCCTGGCCAGCAGCGCGTGGTCGGGCGCCGGATCGGGCCCTCCCGCCGTCGCCCGGCCGGCCGACGCGCACGCGGCGAGGATCTCCGTCAGCGCCGGCGCCGGCATCCCGACGCCCAGATCGAACCTGGGCAGGTCGCCGGGCAGTACCCAGACCAGCGGGCCGGCCCGCAGGCGCCCGGCCAGCGTTACCAGGTCACGTGCGATCGCGCCCTCGGACAGGTCGATGACGGTGACCGCGTCACCGGCGGCCAGCCGCGGCACGGCCACGCTGGTCAGCAGCGCCGACCAGCCGGCCATGGTGCCGCCGACCAGGTCGACCCGGTCGGTCTGTTCGGGCAGCACCACGGGATACCACAGCGCCTGCCCGCTGAACGCGCGCTGGCGGCCCTGCCAGGTGCGGAACCGGCGGGCGTGCTCCTCCTGGGCAGCGAACAGGTCAGCTTCCTGCACCGCGCGTGCGGCGGCGACCCGGCGCGCCTCCGCCGCGACGGCGGCCTTCAGCGCCTGCCTGCCCCGCCAAACCGAGACCGCGGCCGCCGCGGCCAGGACCCCGAAAACCACCGCGCCCAGCGCGGTCAGTGCCGGGTTCAGCCGGCCCGCCCGGCCGAGCAGGATCACCGCGCCGGCCAGCAGCGCACACCCGCAGGCCGCGCCCTTGGCGGGGCGGCTGATCAGGTTCTCCTCCCGGCGCTGTGCGGCCACCCAGCCCGGATTGAGCCGCTCCGGATCCGGGGGCACCGGGCGCCGTGGCGGCAGCCCCGGGTCGGCGTGCAGCAGTTCGTGCTCCCAGCCCAGGCAGACCTGCCCCGCCGGGAACGGCCCGGCCGTCACGCCGGCCACCCGCGCGCGGGCGGGCCGGGCGGCGGCGCGGGCGCGGGCAACCATCCGCTGACCGTCTGGCACCGGGCCCGCACCGTGACCGAGCCCGCGCCCACACGCGCCGCGCCCAGGCCGGTGACCAGCACGAAGTCCCCGCCGCCCAGGGTGCACAGGGCACCGGCATGCACCACGGCAACTTCCATGGTGCCTAACGGAACGGCGGGGCTGGCCTGCGCCGCGGTGGCCGGGACGCCCTGTTCCCCGGCAGGGCCGTGCGGGGCCTGGACGCGGGAGAGGGGCACGATCGTGGTGCCGGTGAGCGGGGCAAGCTCCGCGGCCAGGCCCTGGTCAGCGAGCCGGTGCAGGATGACGGCGTTGACCTGCCGGGCGATGGCGGCCGCCGGCGCCGGCGCGGTCGTGCCCAGCACCGGTGCCAGCCCGGCCGGGCTGCCCGCGGCGACGAGCGCGGCCAGGGCCGCCGGGTCGGTTCCGTCGCATTCGGTGAGCCAGCACAGGCCGTCGGGCGCGGTCGCGGCGCCGTACAGGCTGGCGTAGAGGGCGGCGGCGTCCGCGGCGAGCAGCCCGGCGAGCACCCCGGCCGCGTCGCGGGGGCCGGCGCCGCCCAGCGCGAACAGGGCCACGGCGCGCTGCCGCACCACATCCGCCAGGCCGGCGCCGGTGACGGCCGCCGCGCCCGCCCTGGGCCCCCAGGGCACCGCCGCGAGGGCGGCGTGTTGCTCCGGGGTGGGCCGCAGCCACGGCTCGTACCGCGGGCCGCCCTGCGCCCCGAACACGTGCAACGGGGCGCGCACGGCCGCGCAGCTGGCGGCCAGCGCCCCCGGCAGCCCCGGATCCCCGGTGAGGTCCACCACGATTACCGGCTTGCGCCGCCGGATGGCCGCGTGCGCGAGCCGCATACCCGACGCCAGCACCGTCGGCGCCGCGGCGCCGGTCACCAGCACCCCGCCGCCGGCGTCGCGCCAGGACAGCACGGCCGCGCGCCCGGCCGTCGCGTCGACGCCGAGGCACGCCCCATCCCTGGTGAGGACGTGGCCAGCGCGCAGCGACGCGGTCGCCCGCCGCCGGCGCCAGCCGCGCAGGAGGCCCGGGCGCGCCTGCGGGGTGTCCCACTCGTCGGTGTGCAGCCACCGCACCCACCAGGCCACGGTGGCCGCGGCCGCGGCGAGGAGCAGCGCCAGCGGGAACTGGCCGGGCAGCCCGCGCGCGATCAGGCCCGGCAGCCGGGCCGGGGCTGCCGGGCCGGTGGCCAGCGCACCCGCCACGGCCGCGGGGCCACCGCGCAGGCCCGCCGCGGCCACGCCGGGGCCGACCGCGAGCGCCCAGAGAACGCCGCAGCCCGCCGGGACAGACAGCCACAGCGGGCGCCACCTGCTCGCCTTGCTCACGGCGTCGAACGCCGCGGCGAGGAGCAGCGTGAGCGGGGCGAATAAGACGCCCGCCACCACGGCCGCGACCGCCGCCGCGGCGAGCACCTCACCGCGGCGTGGCGTACCGAGCGGGATGAGGTAGCGCGCCCGGCGGGGCTGGCGGCCCGGGGCGTGGGGGACGGCGGAAGGCATTTCGGGGTCAAGGCTCCCAGCCGCCCCCGGTGTGTGTCCAGGCACTTGCGAAAGCGCGGCAACCGTGCCGGTTGCGAGGCCATTCGCCGGCCCATCCGCGGGCCACACCGCGGGCCGCGCGGGCAGCGAGGTGCCCGGCCGGGCGGGGCCTTCGGCCCCGTCCTGGGGTGTGACGCCAGGGGCCATACTGCACCGAGGTGCACCAGAGAATCGGGAAACGGAGGAGACATGCCCGGAATCATTGTCGGGGCAGACGGTTCCGGCCGCTCCCGCCACGGTCTTGGCTGCGGCGATGGGCGAGGCTGCCCGGCATCAGCTCCCGCTAACGATCATGTCCATTCACCCCCCGCCACCGGATTTACTGGGGCGTGTTTGCCCAGGCACTGACCAGGCCGTCAGGCCCGTCCACGCGAGGCCGCTGCGGCACGGTCTCCACGACGATCCGGAACAGCTCCAGCTGCAGCATCACGATGGTCAGCGCGGTCGGCACCTCGGACGCCGGGTCGATGAAGCTGAGGGTCACCGTCGCTACCGGCTCACCGGCAGCCCGCCGCAGCGTTCTCGCTGCCGAGGGCGGCGGCAGGCCCATCTCGATCTGCACCGCCACCGGCCGCTGGCTCGCCGGGTCCGCGGGCTGCCAGGCGAAGGGGAACTCCAGCGGCAAGGCCCCGCCCTCCGGCTCCCGGGCGCCCGGCGCGGTGTCCGCGTCGCCGGGGTTCGCATCCGCGAGCACCCCCAGCGCGGCCGCGATCCGCTCGGGCAGGTAACTGGCGGCCAGCGCACCGGGCTCCCCGCCGACCGTCCACAGGGAGCGGACCGTGAGGACCGGGTCACCCGGGGCCAGGCCGAGCGTGCGCCCGATGTCCTCGGGCGGCCGCCGCATGGCCGTGTGCCTGCTGGCACAGGCGAGCTCGCCGCCCATCGGGTCCACGTGGGAGACGAGCCCGAATATCCCTTCCATGGGCACCCGGTACTCCGCCGGGCTGGCCCGGTACACCTGCCCGTCCGGGAGCCGGCGCACCAGGTGCCGCGCGGCGAGTTCGTCGATGGCCGCATCGACCTCCGATGAACTCACGCTGTAGCGTCTGGCCAGCGCGGTGAGCCTGGGCAGCCGCCAGCCCGGCTCGTGATGCACCAGCGCGGCCGCCAGCCGGTCGGCCAGGACGGCCGCGGCGGCCACGGGCCTGCCCCGCGGGCCGCCCGTTCGCTCCTCGTCGCGGGGCACGAGAATCACCCCGCGTGACACCGGATGGCCGCGGCGAGCAGCCACCGAGCGCCGGCGCCGATCAAGGTTCGCTCGAAGGACAACGGAGCGACATGGCGACCCAGGCTTTCCCGCCCCGTGAAGGCAGGGACCCCAAACCCCGCAGGATTGGTCTTAATAGCCACTATTCGCCCTCGCGCAATCGGTCGTTCTCTGACATTCCAACCCCGGGCGCTCCTGCCCCGGGTCAGTCCGGTGAAGGAGATGCGGGTTACGGGAAGCTGATCGGTCGTTCTCTGACATTCCAACCCCGGGCGCTCCTGCCCCGGGTCAGTCCAGTGAAGGAGATGCGGGTTACGGGAAGCTGATCGGCCGTTCTCTGACATTCCAACCCCGGGCGCTCCTGCCCCGGGTCAGTCCAGTGAAGGAGATGCGGGTTACGGGAAGCTGAACGGCAGGTACCCCAGATCGCGACGAAAAAAGTACGGGTTGTGGAACGAACTCCCAGCTAGCGGCGACGAACGGGGATGGGAGACGAACCGGGGTGCGCTTTTGAGCGGCCGGCGCCGCGCTCAGGCACGCGGCGCCGTCACATCAGCTAGCGGGCGACCGACGGGACGCTGACCATGAGCGTGGTGGTGTGGCCGCGGTCGGCGGTCACCGTCTCGTCGGCCCGGGCCCCGCCGCGTGCCAGCACCCGGACGGTCCAGGTGCCCGGCGCCGCGAAGAAGCGGAACCCGCCGTCCTCGCCGAGCGGTACCTCGGCGACGAACTCACCGCCGTCGTTGAGCAGCCGGGCGTACCCGACGTGCACCGGGGTGCCGCCGGAGGTCACCGTGCCCTCGATGATGGCCTCACCCGAGGAGTTCTTCGTCACGGCGACACCGCCCGCCGGCGCCCCGCAGCCCTGCGGTTGCGCGCTCACCGGCCCGCACCCAGCTCGATCGGCACCCCGACCAGGGAGCCGTACTCGGTCCAGGAGCCGTCGTAGTTCTTGACGTTCGGCTGGCCGAGCAGTTCGTGCAGGACGAACCAGGTGTGCGCGGACCGTTCGCCGATCCGGCAGTACGCGATGGTGTCCTTGGCGAAGTCCAGGCCCGCCTCGTCGCCGTAGAGCTTGCGCAGGTCGTCGTCGGACTTGAAGGTGCCGTCGTCGTTGGCGGCCTTCGACCACGGCACGTTCTTGGCCGTGGGGATGTGCCCGGCCCGCTGGGCCTGCTCCTGAGGCAGGTGGGCGGGCGCCAGGAGCTTGCCGCTGAACTCATCGGGCGAGCGCACGTCCACCAGGTTGCGCTGGCCGATGGCGGCGATCACCTCGTCGCGGAACGCCCGGAGCGTGGTGTCCTGGTCCTTGGCCCGGTAGGAGGTCTTGGGCCGGTCCACCACCTCGGTCACCAGGTCACGGGAGTCGAGTTCCCACTTCTTGCGGCCGCCGTCGAGCAGCTTGACGTTCTGGTGCCCGTACAGCCGGAAGTACCAGTAGGCGTAGGCGGCGAACCAGTTGTTGTTCCCGCCGTACAGGATCACCAGGTCGTCATTGGAGATGCCGCGCGCCGACATCAGCTCTTCGAAGCCGTGGGCGTCGACGAAGTCACGGCGGACCGGGTCCTGGAGATCTTTCTTCCAGTCGATCTTGACCGCGTTGGCGATGTGGCCCTTGTCGTAGGCGCTGGTGTCCTCGTCCACCTCGACGATCACCATGCCCGGGTCACCGAGGTGGGCCTCCACCCAGTCGGCGTCCACGAGGACGTCGGAGCGGCTCATGCGGGTACCTCCTTGTCATGCTCTGGCTGCCCCACCGGGGCTGGCTGGCCAGAAGCGCCGAATCATCACATACATTTCGCAGCCCAGGCACAGGCCGAAGGCCGCGTTGAGAAACGCCGCCGCGAGCGCGAGCGCGGCCGCGACGATGCCCAGCGGGGTCACTCCGGTGGCGTATCCGATCACCCCGGCGATGCTGATGACCAGGCCCACCCCCTGGGAGAACCGCGGCGGCGCCTCGTCCTCGAGTTCGCCCGGCGGGCCGAGCCGCGGCCGGACCAGCCAGCGGTAGATCAGCCCGTACGGCGCGTACTTCAGGCCGAACACGGCCCCGATGCCGAACACGGCCGCCTGGGCGCCCAGCAGCCAGGCGCTGCCGGTGATCAGCACTGCCACAAGAACCAGGGCCGACAGTGCCGCGGCGAACCGCTGTCCCCGCGGATCGACCTTCATGGCCGCACCATCCTTTCCGCTTGCTCCCCGGGCTGAGGCGAAATCCCGGGCGTTCCGAGACAGAACCGCCCCCGCCATCCGGCGCCGGGGCGGTAGCGAAAGGCAGAGCCAGGGCCGGTTGGGGCGGCCGGGCTCCGCTAGTCAGGCAATGCGGTCCCGGCGCGGCGACGGCGACACAGCGCCGCCGCCACCCGGCAGTAGTCGATCTGGCGCCGGATAGTGAGCATCACCGACCCCGGTGGCCGTGACGCGGAGCCCGCTGGCCTGCTGGCAATCGCGGAGGCAAGCACGCGTCCGATGGTATGCGGGCCCATGCGGCCTGTCACATCCCGTGCCCGGCCGCTGGGCCGCCGGTGGCCATGGCGACCGCCGCCAGCACGTCGTCCCGGCGCGGCAGGCCGCTCGCGCGGCGGGTGACCTGGCCCTGCGGGCCGAGCACGAACACGGTCGGGGTCCGCCGGACGTCGAGCAGCCGGACCAGGTCGAGCCGGTCGGCGACGTCGATCTCCACGTGTGCCACGCCCGGGTCGCGGGCCGCCACGTCGGCAAGCAACTGCCTGGCCGCGCGGCAGGGCGCGCAGAAAGACGAGGAGAACTGGAGCAGGGTCGCCCGCGACCCGAGCGGCTGACCAAGCTCGGTGCCGGTCAGCGGCCGCGGCCCGGTCTTGCGGGGGCCCGCGAGCCGCCCGTCGCGGCGCCGCTGCGCGAGCGCGGCCACGGTGGCCACCACCAGGACGGCAGCAACCACGATCGCTCCGGTAAGCACGCCTGTCTACAGCACCAGGAAGCACGCCGGCATTCCCGCAAGCCCGGCTACGCGTCCGCGGAGGCGACGACCTTGCCGTTGACGGTCACCTCGAAGCTGCGCAGGTCCTTCTCGCCGTGCCAGGTCGAGGCGGGGTACCAGGAGCCGTCCCGCCACACCACCCAGCTGCCGACCACCGAGGTCCCGCCGCTGGCGTCCCTGACCTGGAACTCGCAGACGCTGCCCGGCCGCAGGCCGGTAACGTTGACCTCCATCTGCGTGCCCCACTCCAGATGCCGGTACTTCACGGTGAGGTGCGCCCCCGCCACCGGCCCGGTGCCGGTGGCCACGCGCCAGGCCACGGTGTGTGTCGGGCCGGGGGGCTGGGAGCCGGACGGCTGCAGCGCGCTGGTAACGGCGGCGCCGCCGCCGAGGGCCACGATCGCCACGGCCGCGGCCGTCGCGAGGACGCGCCAACGGTGGATTCGCCGCACGTTGGCGGTCCGCCCCATCAGCGCTGTGAGCATGTCCGGCGAGGGCACCCCAGCAAGCTCGGGGTCCCGCTCCGCGGCCGCCAGGCGTTCGGCCTCGACAACCGGGACCTTGCGGAGCATGGCCGGCAACCCGGCCAGGCTCGCCAGTTCCTCACGGCACTCCAGGCAGGTCGCGAGGTGCTCGTCCACCTGCGCCCGCTCCGCGGGGTCGATGGCGCCCAGCACATACACACCGAGTGCCTGCCTGATCTCGCGGCATCCAGCCATGCCCGTCATGGTGCTAGCCCCCGTTCTTCCAAGGCCAGCTTGAGCGCTCTTAGCGCGTAGAAGGCGCGGGATTTAACGGTTCCGGCCGGGACGCCGAGCACGACGGCAGCCTCGGCCACCGACCTGCCCCGGTAATACGTCTCGAGCAGGACCTGGCGGTGGTCGGGGCGCAGCGCTGCCAGCGCGTCCGCGACCGCCCAAGATTCGAGCACGCGATCGGCCTCATCTGGGACAGGGACGAGGTTGAGTGCGCCCTCGCCGACTTCCATGGGGCGTGCTTTCCTGGCCCTGTGGGCGTCAACTGCCAGGTTACGTGCCACCGCGAACAGCCAGGGCCGGGCCGGCCGTTCCGCGATCGCCTCTGGATGCAGCCAGGCGCGCAGCAAGGTCTCCTGCACGATATCCTCCGCCCGCTGCCTGTCGCCGTCGGTCATGCGCAATGTGAAGCGCAGTAGTGCTGCCGCGTGCTCCGCGTAAAGAGCGCGCACGAGTTCCTCGTCGCTCACCTTGTGGGAAGGCTCAGAGTCCCCGGCTGCCCTGTTCCGTGACACACCCATACCACGCAAGCGGGACGCGAACGGTTCACGAGGGGCTTTCACGGGCCCTCCCCGGGCCTGGAGGTGGGGCTACGTCCGGGCGAACTGTACATGCTGGGCGGACGCACCGATCCGCAGGCCGTCCGGGGTGACACGCACCGAGGTCAGGCGCAGATGCAGCGGCAGGGTGCTCAGCGGGACCACCACGCGCAGCCGCGAGGAGTAGGCGGACACGGGCAGGCCGGACAGCCCCGGGACGCGGACCCGCACCGGCGTCACGCTGATCCCGGTGCCGGACACACCAACGGCCACGGTGGCGGACACCGGGATGTGCGCGCCGTGGTAGGACAGCCTGCCGGACATGCTGAGGTTCTTCCCGTCCGGGTGGAGCCGGAATCCGCCGGGCAGCCGCCGGTCCACGGTGCCGAACCCGACGATCGCCGAACCGGCGGCGTGATCGGCGGTCACCATCGACGACCCGTTCCCCAGCGCCTGGCTGACCGTGGCGTGCACGCCGGTCAGCCGGACTTTCAGGTCGTGCAGTGTGGCACCGCCGGCGGGCACCTGGCTGGCCGACACGTCGATCTGGTGATAGTCGCCGGCCGCGACCTGGGTGAGGAAGGGAAAGCCGGTGATCGTCACGCCGGGCTTGCGCGGCAGCCCGTAGGCGCTGGTGAGCCTGTCGGAGATCTGGTTCTCCGCCACCGCGACCGAGATCCTGTCGGCGGCCACCAACAGCACGGCAACGGCGATAAGGCCGATCAGCAGCTTTCGCATGGCGCTGCCACACTACTCACGGGTTGCGGTACACGCGATGTCCCGCGCCCGCATAACGATCCGCAGTCCGGGACCCGCGGCGCGCGGGTCCCGGACTGCGGTTGCTCAGCACCTTCACCCGGTGCCTGGTGCCGGTCGTGCCAGTCAGCGAACCGCGCTTGAAGGACTGGAGCATGATGTCGCCGTAGGCGTGAAGCCTGGCGTCATACCACACCATGCTCACCGTCTGGTACCTGTCGCTTATCGCCAGCCGCGGGAAGTCGTTGGCGGGGAACCGGTTGTAGCCCGGCACAAATCGGGATCTCGTGCCGAGCGGGCGCTACCAGCCGATAGCAGGAGCGCGCTTGCATACGCTCCGCACGCGGTGGGGAGGCGGCGGGGTCAGCCCCCGGCAAACGGCGGCAGCACCTCGATCACCGTTCCCTCGCCCAGCGGGACGGCGTCCGCCGCGCGCGTGCCCGCCTGCTCTCCGTCCACCAGGAACGACGACCGGGCCAGCACCGCGCGGAACTCGGCGGCCGCCGGGCGGCGCGCCAGCGCCGCGGCCACGGCCTCGGCCAGCGTGGCGGCGTCCAGCGTCTCCTCGGGAACCCCGGCGGCGTGCTTGGCCGCGGCCCAGTAGCGCACAGTTACCATCGGCACGTCAGCTATCCTCGCTCACATCGGCTCCGGGCGATGCTGCCTCGGGCCCTTCGGCAGATCCATGGTGGGATGTTCTCCACACACGGTAAGGCGGAGGTGGCAGCGGAATGAGTGAGCTGTTCCTGCTCACCAACGCCGCCGAGCCGGCTGCCGAGATCGTGCCGGCGCTCAGCCTGCTGCTGCACTCGGTACGGACCGGCCCCGCCGACGTGACCGCCTTCGACGACGCGGTGCCGGCGGATGCGATCCTTATCGATGCGCGCCGGGAGCTGATCGCCGCCAGGCAGCTCTGCCAGCTGCTGCGCCGGGCCGCCCCGCAAGCACCGGTGCTGGCCGTGCTGACCGAGGGCGGCCTGGCCGCCGTGACCGCCGACTGGGGCGCCGATGACGTCGTGCTGAGTTCCGCGGGGCCGGCCGAACTCGAGGCACGGCTACGGCTGGCCATCGGCCGCCGGGCGAGCGCCGCGCCCGCAGCCGCTGACGAGATCCGCTCGGGCGAGCTGTCCATCGACGAGGCCACCTACACCGCCCGGCTGGACGCCCGGGTACTAGACCTGACCTTCAAGGAGTTCGAGCTGCTGAAGTTCCTCGCGCAGCACCCGGGGCGGGTGTTCACCCGAGCGCACCTGCTGCAGGAGGTGTGGGGGTACGACTACTTCGGTGGGACCCGGACGGTGGACGTGCACGTGCGGCGGCTGAGGGCCAAGCTCGGCCCCGAACATGAGGCACTGATCGGTACCGTTCGCAATGTGGGGTACCGCTTTGTGCCGTTCAAGACAGGCGGTGAGGACGGCCGGCACGGCCCGCTGCGGGACGCCGGGGCAGGACCGGGCGAGCCGGCCGGGGAACGGCCCGCCGCCGGGCCCGGCGGCCCCCGTGCCGCCACGGAGAACGGAACGAGCCGCGATCCCGCCACCAGGGGCCCCGCCACCAGGGGCCCCGCCACCAGGGGCCCCGGCACCGGCGGCACCGGCACGGCACGCGCCCAGGTGCGCGGCGCCGTACGTGAGGGCTGAGCTCTGTCCGGGCCGACCGGCGACCAGGTCAACATCGCCACGCGGGAGCAACTCAGCCGCGCCGAGGCGGGCGAGGTCCTTGGCCTCGCCGACGACGCCGCCGCTGCCGACGGCGTCGGCCCGCTGTCCGAGCAGGTCCGGCTGCACCTGGTTTACGGCGGCGACGGTGGCGCGCGGGACCTGCTGCTGCGGCTCGGCCCGGCCCTGGCCGGGTACTCCCACCTCGGCGGGCCGGACCCGGCCGGGCGCCGCGAGGGCGAACTGGTCATCCACCCGGCGCACCGGCGGCGCGGGCTGGGCCTTGCCCTGGCCCGGGCGGCGGTGGCCCAGGCCGGCCCGGCGCCGTTGCGGATCTGGGCGCACGGAGATCTCCCCGGCGCGGCCGCGCTCGCGGCCGCGGCCGCGTTCATCCCGGTGCGGTCCCTGTACCTGATGCGGCGCTCGCTCCGGGAGGCGATCCCGGAGCCCCGGCTGCCCGACGGGATCACGTTGCGCGCCTTCGTGCCCGGCCAGGACGAGGAGGCATGGCTGGCGGTGAACGCGGCAGCCTTCGCAGGCCACCCGGAGCAGGGCGGTTGGGGCAGGGCCGAACTGGAGCACCGGGAAGCGCAGCCGTGGTTCGACCCGGACGGGTTCTTCCTCGCGGTCCGGGCCGGCCGCCTGGCCGGCTTCCACTGGACCAAGGTGCACGAGCCCGCCGACGGGGGCGAGCCGACCGGTGAGGTCTACGTCGTCGGGGTGCACCCCGGCGAGCAGGGCACCGGTCTTGGCCGCGCGCTCACCCTCGCCGGCCTGCGGTATTTGCGCGGCCGGGGAATTCCCTCGGTGATGCTCTACGTGGATGGCGAAAACACGGCCGCGATCCGCCTGTACGAGTCGCTCGGTTTCGCCATCGCCAGCACCGACGTCATGTTCGAACACACCCCGGACGGGCGATAGCACCAAAGATCGGGGCCCGGCTGCGGCCTGGCAGGCCGGCGTACGGCAGAAACGGCGCCAGTTACCGAACACGGCAACCCGGCGTGTAGGGGTTCCGGGGGCTCGCCCCCGGCCTGGCAGGCCGGCGTACGGCAGAAACGGCGCCAGTTACCGAACACGGCAACCCGGCGTGGTAGGGGTTCCGGGGGCTCGCCCCCGGCCTGGCAGGCCGGCGTACGGCAGAAACGGCGCCAGTTACCGAACACGGCAACCCGGCGCGGGGGGGTTCCGGGGGCTCGCCCCCGGCCTGGCAGGCCG